>Ga0206682_10000079_pt1 | contig 91666 bp, 98 predicted proteins | sample M240m12015metaG_FD_155444 | JGI IMG/M metagenome (GOLD analysis project Ga0206682, IMG submission 155444) | Ammonia-oxidizing marine archaeal communities from Monterey Bay, California, United States - M2 40m 12015 | ecosystem: Environmental > Aquatic > Marine > Intertidal zone | place: USA... | reverse complement strand
TGGTGCTTGGTTCACAAGTGTTTTTAACTGACATAAACTCCATGCAGTTCCAGTCCACTTGTAACTTTTTCCTTTTTGTTGTGCGCCTTGCTTAACTGAAAATCCTGTATCAACTGCAACTATATCTGTAGTACTTTCGACTAATCTAATTTCAGTATCGCCTGTGTTTTGAAAGTTAACAATATTAACTGTGTAAACTTTATTTCTTACTTGTGGGTTTGTGTCTGCGGAAAAAACAACTCGCATGCCTTCAGTTAATAACACACCGTCGATTCTAAAACTGTTTGTATTCTGTATAAGACTTAATGCATCAGTAGTAAAATTGTCAATTAAATCAATTGGCTCTAAGCCTTGTCGACCGTGATTGAAAATATTTAAGTTTCTATTAAACTCAATGATAGGTCTATTTGCTCTACTAGTTTGATCTAGTGTTGGAATAGTTTTATTATATGTTGCAATAGTATTAACAACTTCTTTGTGGTACCAATGGTTACTTCTACTCCACGCATTTCTGTCTACACTACCACGCTTGATAGTAACATAGTCCTTTGTGTTAGTAGTTGCTAGTTCGTAACTTTCGTGATTACTTTTATCAATTAAAAAGATACCTTCGCCAACTCCATCAACAATAAATGTTTTACTTTGTTTTGTAGTTGGTAATACAGTTGTATCAAAACTAATATGTAGTCCGTTTGTAAACTGTACACCATTTGGACTTGTGTATGCAGTTTTACCAACAACTTCATTGTCAATATCTAGTGTTCTGAAGTCAGGATCAATTAATTTAATAATACCGTATCTTGTAGCATCGGTACTATCTTGATAGTATAGTGTGCTCATCGGTGCAGTAATTGCCGGTACTACTTGTAAACTGTCTACACTTGGATTTCTATAATATTCTTTTGTGCTATGAAGCGAGCCTTCATTTATTTGTACTTTTTTATCTACATCAATTGCTTGTATAGGTAGTAATGTAATCTTGCCACTACCGCCAACTTGTATTTGGAAAATACTAAATCTGTTTGCTTTAGGCAATACAGTTGTGGCATCCCAATTAGCATCATCTTCAGTTGACTGTGTAAAAATTATTGTTTTGTTTTCAAGATATAACTGTCCGTCAACACCGCCAAGTTCCTGTATTTGTGTAACTGTTTTGCCGTTAATTTGTTTATGTGTTAAATCACTTGCTAAATCAATTGATGCAATATTAACTAATGTTTGTGTAAAAAATTGTTGATCTCTTGATTTAGGAACATTGAATGTTACAGTTCCATTACTTTGTCCGTTGTTAGTTACACCAAAAATATCACGTGTACTACGATTAAAACTTATTAAACTTTTGCCTGTGTTGCCCGGCTCTGTCTGAATCCAAAACTGACTTGTTTGGTCAACAGTAAATGTATAACTACCACCACGTACCAAATATATAGTTGGATTTTTAGTAGTGCCGTATGTAGGACTTAGTGTGTAATCTGATAAGCCTGTATGTGTAACTGTGAAGTCTGTGTTAATAGGAACGTCATTTGCACTAACGGCAACAGTTCCTGGACCGTCTGGTAACCAGTAGTACTCTCCAAAGTTAATTAACTTATCGTAGTCACTGAATCCACCCCAGTTGTAATATTCTTGTTCAAATAATCTATCGTGTCTTGTTGCATTACCGCCATTAGCAGAAATGTTAGTAATTAAATCATCATACGTTACAACAAATTCAATCTCGTTATTCTTTTTATAAACTGTACTAGGCTCTAGTTGAAAGTTTTGTCTGTTAACACCTACTGTACTAATATATGGATCGTCAATACTATAACTAGGTCCACGACGTTTACCAACAAAGCCGTCAATACGCTCTAAGTTCTTACTATTAAGTAACTGGTCTAGTGTAGCATGTAGAAATTTTTCGTTCTTAACTGTTTGTAAAAACTTAGGTAAAAACGAACTGGATTTACGTTTGGCCATTAGTAACCACTACCTCCACTGGATGTTGTCGTAATAGATGATGTTCCGCTTGTTGTTGCTGAACCTGTATATACTTCACCTGTTGCTTTAATGTTAGAAGCCGTAATAGCATCTATCACTGCAACGTCGTTAACTGTTGCGGCGTTAACAAATATTTCATCATGTTCGCAACTGATTTGATATAAACTACCAAATGCTTGTGTTCCACTTGTTGGAACAATCACAACACTATTTAAGTAAGGTGTAAGAGTAGTATGTAAGTAAGCACTTAGCTCACTAAAGAAAAATGTTTCACCAAAGTCCCAGTTTTCAACTGCAAAGTATTCATTAAGTGCCATAACTAGTTTTGATTTAATTTCACTGTCACTAATACTGTAACCTGGATTTTTAACTACTTTAAAACTTGCACGGAGATTAGCATCTGCTTTTAAACCAAACAGTGGCTTAAACTTTGCACTATGCATTACAAGTGCATCACTTAAACTTTTGTAACCTTCTAATGAGTTGAACTGACTTCTTAAACTATTTACTGTTGGCTCTGCTGGCAAACTAATAGTTGCAGTTGTGTCTTGTACATACTCAACATATGCATCACTGTAGTTTTGTGTCAGTAAGTATATGTCAATGATGTTACCCGGACTTGGGTCAATACGTCTATCGTTTGGTGCATGGTGTGAGTAATGAAACTTAATTGCATCACGTCCTACACGCACTCGGTAATCAAGACTTTCAACTGCTAATTTTGTTCCAGTTGAATTGCTTATTACATAAAATTTATCTTCAGTTACTGCATACATTACTTGATTTGGTAACAAGTTACTAATTTGTGCATCAATGGCACCTTTTGTTTCATATGTATGATTTACTGTACCGGCTGGCATTGCTACATACTTGTCAAAGTTATCATAGTCTGCTTGTCTCTTTAAAAATACAAACTTTCTATCAGCAACTGGTCCAGTTGGATCATCAGTGCCAACTACCATGTCAAAAATATCTGGATTGTCAATAATGCCGTCATCATCCTGATCAGCAAACGTTATTAAAATCTTTGTGTTGTCATTGTAACCATCAGACTCAGTTACAACATTGTAAACGTTCCATTCAAGATCTCTTATAAGAGGAGACGCAGTTACTGGATCTGCATTTACACCTAATACACTAATTGTATCTTTCTTTGTAAGTCCTGTTACTGGATCATAAACTTTGCTTGTCTTGTCGTGATAGAAACGTGTTTCCTGCTCACTAGTAAAGAAGTATTCAAGTCCTCTATATGTAACTGTGTAAGTGCTTCCGTCTGTTGTAAACTTAATTAACCAACTAGCATCTTTGTTTGTAGTTGATGTGTCTTCTGAAAAGTCTCTACTAAAAGTATTGCCTGTGCTTATGTCTCTATTTTCAATAACATACCAAACGTTATCTAAATAATCAAAACCTATTGCAAAGTTTTTATACTGTTTAATGTTTGTAAAAAGTGTACTTTCAAATGCACCCGGTAAGTCTGACTTAAAGCCAGGTAATATAGTTTGTGCTATTGCAGTTGATGGAATGTTTTCATTTAATCTAATTGCACCAGTTTGTGCAGTTACTAGTCCATCAGCGGCACCTATGCCATTGTTATTAATACTAACAATACCGCTATACACATTTTTCATACTTCCATAGTGATTTGGTTCACCGGACATTAATGTTCCGTTTTCCATAAAGTGCTTACCTGTCGGCGCCGCAAACTTTAACATGCCACCTACTTTAACAAAACTTCTATTGTTACCTGATGAAGTTCCTATTTCTAGTACTTCTCCTGCATCGTTAGTAAAGTATCCAGTACTATAGTTGCTACCAAAACTTATACGGTTCCAGTTAACATTACTTCCTGTTAATGCTTTACGTTCGTAGTTTGCAAAGTAAAAATGTTCCATTTCATTACTACGAAGTAAGGGCTCAACAGTATTTTTAAGTATGTTAAAAATATCGTTATCTGTAACCCATGTAAATGTTACATTGTTTAAAAATTCGTTTCTGTATAACGCACCATCGTTAGCATATATGTTTGTACTAGAATACTTTCCAGTTACATCTTTAACATCTAAGTATCTACTAATACCACTACTTGTTCTGTTAATTGCTTTACTTTTAATAACGTTATTAAAATTAGTTAATGGAAAAATATTATAGTCTTCACCATTAATCATTCTGTTTTGTGTGTAATACTGTTGTGGTGCTTTTGATTTAATATCTGCGATTGTATCTCTTGCACTTGCATTATCAATTGTATATTGTAAACTTAGTCCTACACTTAGTTCTTCAATTGATCCAGTCTTACTAACGTAACTTATATTAAGTTTTAATCCGTTAATATCATTTGGCTTAATACGATATGATCTTCCGTTACTTGTACGATAGAATGTACGGAAACTACCATTTGGAATATCTGAAAATACTCCATCTCCAAATACTAAATCAACTTGATCATCTGTTCTACTGTTAACTGCAAACAAAGAACGTACACTTTCACTTAAACTATTATAGATAACATTGTTACCAGTTATAGCAGGAACCTTAGTCCATTCTGTGCCAGCATCTGCGTTTGCATCAAGGTTAAACAACCATACATCATCATTGTTAATTCCGTTAACATCAATACTAACAACACGATTTGACAAAGCAGTATTCAACTGAAACTCTGAAGTTTCAAGTGTTCCTTGCTAGAAGTAAAAGAAAAATCCAGTATTACTTGATCCTGCTCCTTTACCATCTTGTCTGTAAAATGTATTAAATGTATCACCGGGTCTAGGTGCTGCTTCATAAACATAATCCTTGCCCTGAAATGTACCATTAACAACTTCAAACGTCATACTCTGTCCGGCAACATCTGCAACAAACGGTACAACAGGAATTGTATCTGGTATTAAATTAATTTCATATATTTCAGTAGTAATTCCGCTTAGTGTTCCTTTTAAGCCAGGATTACCAAAACTCTGCGAGCTTGTCATAGCGGCATTTAATATTACTGCATAGTGTTCTAAATAGTCTGGGTTTGTACTATCGTTCCAAACAATAAAACTATCTGCTAAATTTCTACCTGTACTATCAAACACGCTTTCACTAGTTTGTATACTTGTAATTTTTAACATACCACGTGCAGGTTGATTACGTTTCGGATGATAACTTAATAACTTTGCTAAACGTAATACACTATCACGACGTTGTGCAGTTTCTAAGAAGTTTTCTCTTGCATTAAGATCTTGTCTAAAAGCAAGACTTTGTCCAAAGTATGCAATAAGATCCATAAGTGCAATAAATTCACTACTCTCAATGTAGTCATTAAAGTCTTCAGGATAGTTATTGCGAAGATACTGTACCATAGTGGTACGAAGTGTTTCAAAGTCATAACTTTGAAAATCTGCGTCTTTGAATGTTTGATAAATCTTTGTCCAGTCTTCTGAAACAAATAAACTATTTTGACGTTCACTAGTGCTCATTTAAATATACCCAGTTCCTTATATTGTAGTATTTATGCGTTTTATAAAGTGCGTATATTATTAAGCAGTTGCTTTTCCACTTTGACTATCAAACGTAACTACCATGTCTTCGCTATAGTCACCATCGGCATATGCTATTGCTAACTCTACTTGCAGCCCATGTTCATACTCTGCAACATCTAACGATCTTAATACTATCCTCGGATCTGATTCAACAATATTCTGCAAGTTTTCAATAACTGCATATCTTACTTCATCAGTAAAAGGATCAAAAATGTAATCCCATATTATACAACCAAACTCAGGATTCATTAATCGTTCGCCTAATCTTGTATTAAAATGATTAATTAGATCAGCACGAATTAATACTTGGTCTGTTGCCGCAGTATCTACAAAATCTCTTCCAATGCTTGTGTAACCGTAATAGTTTGCCATATCAATATTTACCTATGCTTTTTTACTCTTCTGCAAGTCTATCAGGACTAGCAGTTACTATTTCTGCAACGTAAGGTGCCTTGTTTGCTATTTTATCACCTAGTCTTGCAACTGGTTTATCATTAGCAAGTACGTTAGGACTGCCTGTAATAATCTCACCGTGGTGTCCACAGTCAGTTAAAACTAAGTCACCTAATCTAGCAGTACCTTTATTGTTTGTTATGTCGTCTGGACTTGCAGTAATAATAGTGCCACCAATTTTTAATGGAATATGACTAGGGTGACTGCACGTTCCAAATGTTCTATCACCGAGTCTTGCTACTGGTCTTCCCATTATGCCGCTCCTGTGTCAGTCCATTTGTTAGAAATACTATTCCAAGTTTTCCTAGCAATAGATAAGTTATTACTTGGTCGAGGTGCTTCTTTTACTGATCTGCGAGATGAAACATTGGCAAAGTCATCAACCCCAAATGCATTATTTAAATCTGTCTCAGTTCCGTATACTCTTGTTGTTCTTGCCATTTTTGCAAATGATTCGGTTGTTTCAGTTATGCTATTAGCAATGTCACTGAACGAGCTTAGATCTGAAAGACTTGTAATTTTTACATCAACGTTTTCTACAATGTCTCTAAAACCTTGCAACTTGTTAACTCCATCAAAGCTCAATGCTCCTGCTGAGTCAACTGCTTTTGAAACTCCTGGAAGTGATAATCCTTTAGTTGCCGCCATTGCTCCGTCAATGCCTGCAAACTTACCAATAGAACCACTAGGGTCTCCCATACTAAGTGCATCACCTAAGTTTCCTGGTGTTTTAATTCCTTGTGCTTTTATAATATCAGTTTCTAGTCCCATACTTAATTTGTCTTTGTTACCTACTGATATTTCTCCAAGTTCTGCTTGTGCTTCAAGTATAGCCGCATCAAGTTTTGCAAGTGCTACCATTTCAGCAACACTTCCATCCTTTAATGATTCAAGTCCACTAGCCATACCGTTTACACTGCTTAGTGCAACACCGGCTACTGCTTTCATATTCTTAGTTGCTTTGCCTACTGCCGCACTAAGACTGACTGGAATAAGCGGACCTCCAAATACAGGAATGTCTGCACTTGGATCTGGTGTTCCTGTCTTAGCCTCAACTACTTTTTCTTTACCGTTTGGAAAACGTTTGTCGATGTCAGCAGTTCTGCCATACATCATTACTTGTGTTTTATTGTACTCAACCTCTTTGCTTGGCAACTTATAATCAATATTGAAGTTAACAACTTTAAGGTTAGGCTTTATCATGTAATTTTTTAATGCCATTATAACGCTATTTTCTCCACTTCTTCTTCAGGTATCTCTTCAACTTTTGCACCGTAACGTTTATTCAACTGTGCTTCAGTTCCGTATACTCTAATTAATGTTGTCTTTTCTTCAAACGGACTTTCGCCTGCTTCTTCATTTGCACTTAGGTTTCTTACTTGCAATGTTTCAACAACATCTCTAAAAGGCTTTTTACGATCAATATTAAAATTAACAAGTGTGCCATTATCTTGTATACGTCTAGTGTGTCTTGGCACTTTACTTTTAACTTCTTTAGTTGCTTCGCCTACTGTTCCACTTGCTTCAAACTTACTGTTGAGCATTGCTTCTTGTATTCCTTTACAACTTAATCCGCCTGTAACACTAACCATGTCACCTAATTTTTCAACACACACGTTAAGTTTTTCTTCTGCTTTTGTCATTGCATCTGCAATAGCATCACCTGGTGTTTTCATTTCTGTAATAGGATCGCCAAACTCATCATACGTTGGATGTCCGTCATCATCCATTACAGGTACAGGAATCATTATACCACTTCCTGCTGATGCATTTACTTTAGTTGCTTTACCGTCAACTGCATCCATGTAATCGATAAATGCTTGTTCAAGTTTTGATTTCATCTCTATCTTGCCAGCATCAGTTAGTTTTGTTAGTAATGCGTTTACTTGATCAATCTTGCTAGTTGCAGTTTCTTTAGAAGCAATTATACTACTCATTGCTTCAGTTAACTGTCCTGCGGCGTCTTGTGTCTTTGTTAACATTTCTGCAGTCTTTACTTCTGTTTCAGCAGCCGTAATTGCAGTTTTAATATCTGGTGTAATTGCGCCAATAGTTCCCATAATGTTACAGGAATCTCCGCCTAGTTTAAGTGTTTTGTTTGCACCCTCTGTTAGTTTTGTTAAGTTGGTTGCCACGTCGGCATCCATATCAAAGTTAAATGCTCTACCGGCAAAATTAAATGGCATTATTCGTCTCCTCTACTCCAAGGCTCATGTTCTGGAACCACATTGGCAATACTGCTTAGTACATCTTTGTTATTGTTAGATCCTACTAAATCATTTGTTGTCGGTGTTGACGCAACTGTTGCCTCTGGTCCGTTATGATGTATGTCACTATCTAATGCAGTGAACTTTTGATCTTCAGCAGTTCTAACATGCAAAGGTCCTTCACTTTGTATATAAGTTCCTTTTTCACTTACTGCATCTATTGTTCCATCCTCAGCATGTATTTTTACTGCGGCTTCTTTTGATTTTATATTTACGTTCATGTCTGCTTCTAAATTAATATTACCACCTGCTTGTACATTAAATGTTCCTTCGCAATGTACACTAAAGTTTCCTGCACTATAGGCATTTGTATTTCCAGTGTTGTCCATTTCAATCCAAGCATTACCACTTGCAGTTGCAACATATACAATACCTTTTTTATCGTCCATTAAGATTTGATGTCCTGTACTTGTTCTTAAACGAATCAAGTTACTATCACCTTCAACATCGCCGTCGTCCATAATAAACATGTGACCTGGCAAACGTTCCTTAACTTTTAAATCTTCTTCAGTTGCAGTTCCTTCTTCCATTCGTTCTTTTAATTGAATGTTAGTTGCTGGATCAGTGTGTACAGATCTTCCCGGAGTGCTTATTCCATAAACTGAACTATTGTTTTCTCTTTGACTACTACTAAAACTTTGTCCACGTACTGTATCGTTTAATAACCCTTGTTGTTTAAATATTTTTAATAAAGGAATATTAACTGGTCTTTGTAGTACACCTAGTGTGCTTCTAGTTTCATCTTTAAATTTTGGGTTTCTTTCAATAACCGGTAAAATATCTCTGCCAGTTTCTGCTGCTGGTAAAATATCAAATACTTTTGGATCTTCAATCCAGTTTTTACTACTAGGAATACCTGGAGTCATATGATTACTCATATCATCAATCAAGCAACCTATACAAACACCTTTATCTTTAACACCTTCAAGAAAAGTTACAACAACTCTAACTCCTGGATCGGGTGGCGACATCCACATTCCGTAACTGTATATGCCATCAAGTTGATCTTTACCTATATTGTCTTTATCTGTTTTGCCGTAGTATGGTGTACTCCATTGTATTGGTATCCAACTGTTTGTTGCTTGTTCAGGACCGCCAAATGCTGGAATGTATACTTCAATACGTCCTGTTCTTAACACGTCACTGTTGTTTTTAATAATACCTTCATAAGGACCTGGATCAACAATCTGACGTTTTTTCATTACGTCGAGGTCTGGATCAATCCTATTAAAAAACTGTTGTGTGGTTGTACTCATGTTGCTATTGTCCTAGCACTTTTAAGCAGATTTGTTCCTGCTTTTTTAGCCTTTGCTATAGTGCCTGGTTTAGGTGACCAACCACCTGTAATTGCTTCTACGCCTTCACCTATGCTATTAACATCACCGGGTGGAAATGCTTTTCCTAAACTACCTGCTTTGTCTATTGCATTCTTAACTGCATTGGATCCTGTTATTGTTTTATCAAAACTATCAGGTTCTAGTTTGTTGGCTGCACTAAATGGGTTACCAGGACTATTATTTTGTATTGCTTTTGTAAGTTGAGATTTAATATCCGGAGTTTGTTTAATTTTTAAATCCACACGCTGATTAATTTCTTTTACACTTTCGACACGCTTCTGGCCCTCAGACTTATCAACAAAATCAGATAACTGTCTGCCTCTTTCTCTAATTGCTTTTATACTCTGTGTAAACTTACCACCTGTAAATTTACTATCAACTTCAACGGCTTTGTATATGCCATTCATAGTAGGTGCAGTAACTTCTGCAAGTCCATCTTTGTCATGTCCAAATCCGCTATACAATCCTGTTTCGGTATTAATATCTTCTGGGTTTCTAAATGATAATGACAAATGCCACTCTCTGTCTGGATTTAAAGATTTATCATCTGGAAAGTAAGTTGGTGCTTCTGATGTAGCATTGCTTACTATTCTTAAATCTTGTGATTGTATAAAAGCAGGATCTCCTATAATTTCAAGAGATACTTCAATTAAATCTGCACCTGTTGAAAATACATCTTGCATAAAGTTATCAACAATCATTGAACGTGGGTCGCTTCTAGGATCGCTTATTCCTTTTGAACTTCCAACATCTATTACTGCTTCTTTATTAAATGGAGCAATAACACTAACTGAGTTAGCATCTGTCTTGGCTAAATTACCTGCGGCAAAATCTGATGGATCATATGCAGACTTTTGTGTTGGAGACTTTTTTGCCTTTTCTGCAATTTGATATAAGTTTTTTTGGTAATACGCACTATTAAACTGAATGTCAAAATTTAATATGTCGTTGTTCTGTCCTGTGTATAGGTATTTATAATCTTTAACAACGTCCTTAATAGGTGCCTGACCAAAGTTTTCAAAGTCTTTACCGTGCATGTTATACTTTTTAATTGTATAGGTCATTTTTCTTGCAAAGCAATTTCGCTTTGTGTCCCACTTATCTAGTAGTGTAATCTTAGGAACAATTCTGTAAAAGTTAATTGGTGTGTCTTCATTTTCTTTATACTGACTAAATTGTTTGTCAGGTACTAATTGCAAGTTATCGTTCTTAACTTGGTTTGTCATGTATGTGCTTGTTCTCATTATACTGTGAATACACTGTATTAGGTTTGTACCTGCACGTATTGAATAAGACTGCTTTGACTCATTATAATTAAAGTTTTTTAAGAACTGACCTTGTGCCTTTTTAGCAGGATCGTTTTCATTTTTAATTTTTCTATATTCAACAACATCTTGTAATGTAATAGTTGATGTAGAAATATCAGGATCTACTACAAATTCATATTCGTCAGCGTATAGTTTAGTTCCTTGTTTTACTTGCTCTTTTTCAATTAAATTAAAATAACCTGCAAGTCCACCTTGTACAACGTCTGATCTGATTGCGTCTACTATATCCTCTGGGTCGCCCATTGGATTTGTTATCTTCTTTCTGTACTTGGTAAATGTTGTAATATCACTAGTTAGAAATTCTCCAATAGTAGTTGCATTAACTTTAACATCAGTTTTAATTGTTGCTTTAGTATTTTCTAATGCTAAACTATGATAAGGTACACATTCAATGTTGTAAACTGTGCCTGCCTCAGTTGCTCCAAACGTAAACTTTTTTATTTTTATAGGAATATATCTTGTTGATTCAGCGGATGCTTTTTCAATTAACACGCCGTCTTTGTCATATCCTTTAAAACTTACTTTTAACAAATATGGTTGATTAGTATAGTTATAACCGCCCATTTCTTTAGCTGCCATTACAAGTCCGTTGAGTAATGTCATTCCGTATGGTTCTGTAACTGTAAAACTAACTTCTGTGTTTACACTTCCAACATTACCGGCACCCGGTGCAATTTTACTAGCAATCTCAACATCATCAATAAAGTAATCTAACTTAAAAAATTTGTTTCTATTCTTTTGACTACCGCCACCTGATTTAATTAATAGGCGTCCGGGTAAGTCTTCAACAGTAAACTTAGGGTCTTCTACAAAATTATTAAAATCATCTACTCCTAAAACAAACAACTCAAAATGATATGTATAACTTGCATATTCATGTAATACGTTTTTCTTAAACAGTGCTGGAATTTTAGTTGTATCTTTTGTTTGTGATCTTTCTAGTACTTCAATTGCCTCATCACTTAGCTCAGAATCATCGTCTGCTTGGCTGAGACGTACATTCTTAGTTGCAACATCTTTAGTTACAACCGGAGCCTCTTTTTTTGTTGGAGTAATTTCTACACGTTTTGTTTCTGTATATGAAAATCCATCTTTGTCTATACCTTTAGTAACAACTTGTTTATATTGTTTCTTAGTAGGATCTCCTATTTTTTCTTTACCGCCTGAACCGGAACCAGCAATACCTTGTGACTTTCCGCCAGGACCGCCAGTTAGTGCATTCATATGTTTCATTGCGGCCGCAGCATCTTTATTGTATGCTTCTTTTTGACTTTCTGGTACTAGTTTACCCAAGCCATTTACTAAGTTTTGAAGTGCCACGTTATATTCCTAAATCATTAAATAGTCGTTCTTGCTCGGGTAAGAATATACTAACTCCTTGCTTCATATCCCATATTGGGTCATGAATTACATTTGGATTACGTTGTGCAAATACCCACCATAACTTTGGATTATCGTATAAGTCACTCGCGAGCAAGTCTGGACGATATTCATATGTGGTGTTGATTGTTAATATTTGGTCACCTACTGAAGCACTAATTGGTCGAGGTGTTAATGTCTCTAGTTGCCTGTTAGCATTTATTCCAGTTTTATAATAAGGGCTAGTGTTACTGTACGCCATAGTGTTTCCTTACTTTATATATTTCTTCATTAGTAGGTAAATGCCATAACAAGCAAACAAGTATGCAGTTGCTACGCCTACGTCTACTAAGTGTTCTCGCATGTGGTATATGAATTCTATACCTGCTTGTACATCGCCTTCGGTTACTTTTTGTTCCATTAGATAAATCCTTTTGAACTACCGGCTCCACTTGCAAGTGTATCTAAACCAAATTCTCTTAATTGATTTCTACTGTAAACCGGTGTAACGCCTACACTTATTTCTGTTTGTCTTGGTACACGAGTTGTTCCTGGTGAACTATCAAAACCCCCTGCTGATAAACCTGGTATTGCCATATAGTCTACTTCTGCTGGTAGTGTAATCGATACGTTGTTAACAACACAAGGAATGTTTGGCATTAAATGTTGTCCGTGTCCACTTAATCTCATAATTGGAGGTGGGTTACCTGCAAGAGCTCCATCCGCTTCTCCAAACATTTTTGTAATTGTTCTTAAAAATTGTATTACTGCCATCACATAGATTGCATCAGGACCTGAATCAACAGTAAACGTCCCTGTTATTAATATGTCTTGTACTGCACTATTACTATAGAAATTAAAAGGATAATTACTATGTGTAGGACTTGTTCTTGAATAATCAACTTGATGTTGAAATGTAATAGCAGGAGTATAAGGAAATACAACTCCATTTGTCTCTGCTAACGGTGAAATTAAACCGCCAGTACTGCCATTATATAAAATTTTACTTTTAGGAGGTAAACTAAGTCTTACTCTATGGTCTGAATTTTTATTACCAACAACCGGGTAACTAGTACTCATTGCTGCGCCTTTTTTATTAGCACTAGCGCCTTTAGTAATACCAGCACCAAATAGTCTGCCAATATCAGGAGCACCGCCACCTGCTATATCTTTTATGCCAGGAAATATACCGCCTGCAATTTTGGCAGCCATTGGATTTTTGTCTGCAAACTCGCCGTAACTTGCATAAGATGGAACAGTTGACGTTGTTACACCTTTGTTTTTTGCTAATTGCGAAACTGGCTTGCCTTTGGCAGTGTATTGTACATCGCCTTTACTATTTAAAATTCTACCCATTATATAAAATACCTCTTGCTCTATGTATTTATTTACGTTATAATGTACACATATAATTATAAGGAATTCCTTTATGGCAACAAAAAACTATCTTAATAACAGAGATTTATTAAAAGAAATACACAAAAGTAAAACAAGTTACGGATCATATATTGATATTGAAGCAAAAGACGTTGATTGTATTGTACTAAGTGTAGCCGCTATTGACAAATCTGCTATCAAAGAAGCTCGCAAAGCACGGGCTGATAGATTACAACGTGCGGCATTTGAAAAAAATGATAACAAAAAATTAAAAATGGCAGACTTTGCAGTTGATCCTGAAAGTTTTAAGTTAAGTGAACTAGTGTTCCGTGTAATGACATTTGAACATATTCCATTAGAACCAGGACGTAAAAAAACTCCTAAAACAGTTGCAGACCATCATACCAAGTGTTTGTTTCCTCCATATCAGCATTATAGACATGATGACGACGGAGAACTACAACTAGTGGCAAAAAGTCATTGGGTTGGCGGAATGGAGAATGGTTACTTTAGTCAGGATCATGGAAAAACATCAACCAAACTTGCAAACATGTACATGAAACTGTGCGAGCGTTACAGTCATAGATATAACTGGCGTGGTTATACATATGTTGACGAAATGCGTGGACAAGCACTTGTACAACTTGCACAGATCGGTTTACAATTTGACGAATCAAAAAGTCAAAACCCGTTTGCTTATTATACTGCCGCTATTACAAATAGTTTTACAAGAGTACTAAACATTGAGAAACGTAATCAAAACATACGTGATGATATACTTGAAATGAATGATTTAACACCAAGTTATACCAGACAACATAACAGTGAATGGAATAACAGGATTGCTGAAGAATCTAAATTAGTGGCACCTAGAGACAAAAAATAGGTTGCTCTTTACTCAAAAAACCTATACAATAACGTATATTTCAGAAGCATGATAGGACTTGTATGAGTAACTTATTCAAGAAAGCAGTAGTTTTTACGGATATACACTTTGGCAACAAAAGTAATGCATATGCACATAACGAAGATTGTGTAGCATTTGTTGAGTGGGCTATTAAACTAGGAAAAGAACAAGGAGCAGAAACTTGTTTATTTCTTGGCGACTGGCACCATCACAGAGCAAGTATAAACGTTGCTACACTAAATTACAGTATTATGGCTATGACTAAACTTAGTGATGCGTTTGATCAGGTAATATTTTTGCCTGGCAACCATGATGAGTATTATAGAGATAAACGTGATTTCAATAGTGTAGCCTGGGTTAAGCATTTACCAAACGTAAGATTGTTTAACGACATTACAATTGAAGGTGATGTTGCTATTGTTCCGTGGCTCGTTGGCGACGAGTGGAAACAAATTAAAAAGATTGAAGCAAAGTATATGCTAGGACATTTTGAACTTCCTAGTTTTTATATGAACGCAATGATACAAATGCCCGATCACGGTGAACTAAAGAACAACCACTTTCAAGGTGTTGAACGTATGTTTACTGGGCACTTTCACAAAAGACAAGAAGTAGGAAACATAAGTTACATCGGTAATGCTTTTCCGCACAACTATTCAGATGCATGGGACGATGATAGAGGTGCAATGATACTTGAATGGGACAAACCACATGTATTTCATAAATGGCATGATGCTCCAAAGTATCGTGTGCTAAAACTTAGTGACTTACTTGATAATCCAGATAAACTATTGTTACCTAAAACGTATGCAAGAATTAACTTGGATATTGATATCAGTTATGAAGAAGCAAACTTTATAAAAGAAACATTTTATGAGCAATATGATGTAAGAGAACTTGCACTATTACCACAAAAGAACGTTGAAACAGATTATGATGAGCAAGTAGAAATTAACTTTGAAAGTGTTGATAGTATTGTATACAGTCAACTTACCGCAGTACAAAGTGAGTTGTACGACAGTAATTTATTAATGGAAATATACAGGAATCTATAATTGTTTAAAATAAACAGTCTTACAGCAAAAAACTTTATGAGTGTGGGTAATAGTACCCAAGCAGTTGATTTTAATCGTGATGACTTAACACTTGTACTAGGTGAAAACTTAGATACAGGTGGTGGTGATAATGGTTCAAGAAACGGTACAGGTAAAACAACTATAATTAATGCATTAAGTTATGCACTATATGGATTGGCTTTAACTAACATTCGTAGAGATAACTTAGTAAACAAAACTAACGGTAAGAATATGTTAGTTACTTGTGAGTTTGAACTTGGAGGATTACAGTATCGTATTGAACGAGGACGTAAGCCAAATGTACTAAAGTTTTATATTAACAATCATGAACAAGAAGCAAGTGATTCTGCACAAGGTGACAGTAGAGAAACACAAGCAGAAATTGAACGTTTACTTGGTATGCAACACAATATGTTTAAACACATTGTTGCACTAAACACATACACTGAACCTTTCCTTAGTATGAAGGCAAATGATCAACGTGCTATTATTGAACAGTTGTTAGGTATTACATTGCTTAGTGAAAAAGCAGATGTACTAAAAGAACAATTAAAAGTTAGTAAAGAATTAGCAACTACTGAAGAGTTCAGTATTAAAAGTCAAATTGATGCTAACAGTCGTATTGAAGGACAAGTTGAGGCACTTAAACGTAGACAAACATTGTGGAAGACTAAACACGACAATGATGCCAAACAACTTGAAGAAGGACTTGATGCACTATCACATGTTGACATTGAAGCAGAGCTTGAAGCACATAGTAAACGTAAAGAGTATAAAACTAAGCAAAGACAAATCAAAGAAACAACTGATTTACTAGATAGAATAACTGCTGAAACAAAACGTAATAATAAAAGTATACAGAAACTTGAAAAAGAATTAGCACTACTAAGTCAACATAAATGTTATGCATGTGGACAAGAAATACATGATAACAAACAAGAAGATACAATCAATAGTAAAAAAGAATCTCTACAAGAAGCAACTGATATTGTAGAAAAAAATAGTGTAGAAGAAAATAAGTTAAATATTGAACTAGATGAGTTAGGAGAACTTGGAGAAGTTCCTAATGTATTTTATGAGTCACTTGATGACGCATATGATCACCGAGGCAGTTTAGATAAACTAAAAGCAGAACTAGATGGTTTACTAGCACAAGTAGATCCATATGCAGAACAAATACAAGAAATGCAGGAGACTGCAATACAAGAAGTAGATTATACTACACTTAACGAACTTGTAAGAGTCAAAGACCATCAGGAGTTTTTACAACGATTACTAACTAGTAAAGATAGTTTTATAAGAAAAAGAATTATTGATCAAAATTTAGCATTCTTAAACAAGCGATTAGCATTTTATTTAGAACGTATAGGATTACCACATAGTGTTGTTTTCTTAAATGATCTAACAGTAGAAATACAAGAGCTTGGAAGAGATTTAGATTTTGACAATTTAAGTCGTGGAGAACGCAACAGACTTATATTAAGTTTAAGTTGGGCTTTCCGTGATGTATGGGAAAATCTATACCAGCCAATTAATTTGTTATTCATTGATGAATTAGTTGATAGTGGAATGGACTCAAGTGGAGTTGAAAACTCGCTTGCCATATTAAAGAAGATTAGCAGAGAACGTAAAAAGAGTGTGTGGCTTGTGTCGCACAAAGACGAACTTGCTGGTCGTGTAAACAACATACTCACAGTTACAAAAGAGAATGGGTTTACAAGTTATAATACAGATATAGAAGTCATATAGGAGAACAACATGGCAGATCAAATTCACGAACAAATCGTAGCGGCCTATGATGCATACTTAAAAGAGCATGCCGCTTGGGAAGACAAAGGCGTTAAAGCCGCAGCCGCTAGAGCAAGAAAGGCACTTGGAGACATTGGTAAACTTACTAAGTCAAGACGTGCTGAGATTCAAGAAAAGAAAAACAGCATGTAATGATTTCAATATCGAGATTACAAAACGATATTGAAATACATGATTGCACTAACGAACGTATCTACAGTAAAGATGAGTTAACTTGTCTTGCTGGAGGATATCAGCGTTTCTTTGAAAGTCAAAAACTTACAAGAGGCGATCGTATTTCATTGTGTCTGCAAGAAGACATACATCATCTAGCAGTAGTGTTTGCTTCTATTGACTACGGACTTGTTCCTGTTATTAGTGGTGACCATTATATTGATGACGAGTACTGTGCAAGGAGCAATATTAAAATTGTTCTAACTCGTGGAATACAACCTGTAACTGTAAAAACTATTAATGTTCCTCACATTGAGTTAGATGGCAATATTGAACCATCAAAACTCTATCGTGTTAACCATAACGATATTATACTAGAATCGTTTACTAGTGGTACAACAGGGCATTCTAAAACAGTAACACATACACACGAAAGTATTACTTGTGCTTCAAACGATAGTATCAAGCACTACTGGAAAGATGCAAAAACAAGTTGGTTTTATCATAATATTGTACACTTAGGTGTTAGTACTGTGTATTTCTTTCCTGCATTATTTTCTAGTAAAAAGGTCGTTTTGCCACATTTGTGGGACACTTATGATGTTGAAACATTTAATAAACACAAACCTGATACAATGTTATTGTTTCCATCAAACTATGAACAATACGAAAATTTAAGCAAGTTAGATTTAAGTCATGTTCGCTATGTACTAACTGGAGGTTCAACAATTCCAAAAACATTTTGTGAAAAACTAATTGAGCAAGGTGTTGATGATGTTGTTGTAATATACGGACTAACAGAATGTTTGCCTCCTATTATGCATAAGTTTGTAAACAAACAAAACATTGCTGATTATAATCAGCAGGATATGGGTGTAAACTGTGATGATACTGCTGAATACAAAATTGACAGACACGGTGAATTAGTAATTGTTAAAAGTAAGCATTTAGCAAAGCAAATTAACGATTCTAATGTGGATACATTAAATACAGGTGACCGTGTAAACACGGTTGGCGATAATTATTATTTTGAAAAACGTAATAAAGATTTTATTAGGATTAACGGAGAATTAGTTAATCCGCAACAACTTGTTGACGAAAGTCAAGCAACAAAAATTGTGTTGTTTGGTACTTCTCAGACACATGTTGTAGTCTGTGTGAATGACGATTCAGTGAATACTGACAGTTTGATCCAGAAATTAACAGGCCAGGGTATCAGTTATGATAAACTAATAATACCCATAGAGCTTAATGTATTAGGAAAACCTGATATAGGAAAATTAAGGCAGAAGTATGTTTCAAATTAAAGCTCATCTTAAAGAAGCCCGCAAAGGTTACTTTCAACATGGCAAATTTGCTGTTGTGGCAGGACTCGATCTTATACTCACAGGTATCGTTAGTATTATACATGGTATACTTCCTAACGTTTTACCATTTTACGCAGAGAAAAAGGTTGACTATTACCACAAGAAGGCATTACAATTACAACAGTTAAGAAAACAAAAGAAATGAGTTGGACTTATAAAGGTGATCCTATCGAGCAGTTACCAAGTGACGTTGAAGGATTTGTTTACTTAATAACCAACTTAAAAAGCAACAAAAAATACATTGGCAAAAAATTAGCAAAATTTAAAAAAACAAAACCACCTCTTAAAGGTAAGAAAAACAAAAGACGAACCACAGTAGAAAGTGATTGGAGAGAATATTATGGATCTTCAGATCACTTACAGGCAGATGTAGCAGAGCTAGGCAGTACAAACTTCACACGTGAAATATTATATCTTTGTTCAAGTAGAGGCTTAATGAGTTATCTTGAAGCAAAGGAACAATTTGACAGGGAAGTTCTTTTATCAGATGATTACTATAATGGCATTATTAACGTTCGCGTAGGCAGTAGCAAAATTCTCCACGAAGGCATTCAACAGTTCAAGAACAATCAACAATTATAGTTACAGTACTTAAGGTTAGCGGGCCAGTTTAGAATTCCGCTGTGGAAAAAGTTTCCGTATAGGAACACACGCAACATACAGATCAACACACCAGAGTGTGGAAGCCATCAAACAAATTGGGCTCACCGGTTAGTATAGATTGAATTACTGTCAATCAAAAAACACAATATAGTTTGTAAAAACCCATGGCAACAGGAACGAAGCGTGGGGTAACATAGCAATATGTATGTCGACGTAGGTTGGGAAAGGTCAGAGCCCATCAAACTTGTGTATAAACAATACCTACTTCCAAGTCTCGGCTGGATAATACTCGCATGAAGTCAAGATTAGATGGAACCCTTAAACAGGTTCCGTCTGACTGAAACGATCTGCATGAAGACTTCAGTTATATAATCATTTAGTTGTATATTATTAATTAAGAAAAAAGCAATGAGTTTGAAAAACGAAATTGCTGATGAACTTTAGTTCATCTTATAGTGTGATACTAAAGTAATGCCATTCCGCTCTTCTCTGTATTCTTGATGTTTTCTGAAACGATATCGTAGATAATCTTCTGCTCTTTCTGATTGAGCATGAATGCCTGATCCAGATTAATGCCACCACGCATATACCAAACTATCTTAAATATATTTTCTCTAATAGTGTCGGCTTCTGTGTCGAACTGCTTTAGCATCGATTCAATATCTTCGTTGCTAAGACTCAGAAGCCTTATGCGAAAAAATTTGAATTGTCAAATACTATAGGTGTGTTATACTTTGTATCACAACCTTCATTTTCACAAGTTAATTCAAACTCTGCAAAACTGTTATTCACTCTTTCATTGTCAAGATGTTTTTGAATAGTATCAAACATCTTTCTATCAACTCCGTGAACAAACTCGTTAATGTGTTTAATGTTTGTTACTTCAGTACCATCAGCAGTAGTAATTTTAAAAATTGTTTTAGCAATTAAGTCAACTGTGTGTACAGTAAGTTTTAAGAATGTATCGTTAAACAACTGTTGTTTTTGTTCATCAGTTGTTGTTTCATCATTGACAATTCTCATAATTTTTGCTTCTTCAAACTGTCTAAGATTTTCAGTGTTTAAGTCTTTGTATGATAGTGGTTTAAATTTAATTGTTAAATCATCTACTTGCAAAGTATCATTGAACACCCATTTTCCGCTTTGGTCAATTAAGTTTGCTAAGTCAATGCCAAACTCATTTTTTGCTTGACAAGTAGGACAAGTAGCGGTAATATCCATTTGATTACCGTATGTTGCAATACGAATAGCAATTAATAAAACATCCATATCTAAACTTGGTATGGACCACGGGTCTTTAATAGCAGGTACACAACTCTTAATAACTTCAACGGTACTGCTTCCGTTAAGTAGTGCATCTGGAGTTTTAAAAACTAACTCGTCTTTTGCAGTCATTGGAAATACACCTATCTCTCCGTTTTGTGGAAAATCTATGGCACCGGGTGCATAGTAGTTTCCTTTGCTGGGTAGAGACACATATACTTCAGGTTTACGAAAATATCCGGTTAAGGGATTTTGATCCTGTTTTAAAGGATTCGCGTTTTCATCCATGTTTTGCTCCGATAAATAAACATATGTACATTAGTACAATAGTATTTATCTGGGTAGATTATGGCAGTTACAGTAGACATAGACGGTGGTAGAGTAGAAATCAGTGACGTAGCAACTGAGAAAACACTTGAACGATTAGTTAACTTAATGGAAAAAAGTGCAACTGGTAAAACTCCAGCTGCTGTTGCAGAAGTAAAAGCTCGTGCGGCAAACACAAAAGAATTAACAACAGGAGTGGTCAAGTTAAAAGGACTAGCAAGTGCTGGTTCAGATGCCACTGATGCATTAGAAGATGCAGCCAAAAGTGCAAACACATTTGCAGCCAGAGGCAAAAAAATGCTGGACGCAGTACTTGGTGCTGGTAAAGGATTAATCAACTTTGGCGGAGAAGTTGCTGGAACTGGCCTGAATATGAAGTCACTAGGTGACGCAGTAGACAAAAATGCTAGTCAGTTTGGTGCCTTGGGTGCTGTATTTGGTGCAGCCGCAGGTGCTATAGTTGGACACAGTGCAAATTTAATTGATACGTTTGATGGACTAAGTTCAACTGGTGCAACATTTACAAATAACTTATTTGATCTTGAAAGAGTAGCGGCTAACAGTTATTTGTCATTAGAACAAATGACAGGTATGTTACGAGAGAATAGCGAAAGTTTAGCAGTATTTGGTGGTAGTGCAAGATTAGGTGCAAAACGTTTTAGTGAAATGAACCGTGTTGTACAAGACACTTATCGTACAGACTTTGCTATGATGGGTATTAAGGCTAGTGAAAGTGCAGAAATGTTAGCACAGTTCACTGCAATGCAAGCCAGAAACACACAATTTGCAACATTAGGTGTGCAACAACAAGCACAAGCAGGAGCCAATTTTGTAAAAGAAGTACAAATGATGGCAAACTTAACTGGACAAGATCGTAAACAACTTGCTCAGAAAATGGCAAACGATAAACGTAGAGCAGATGTTGAACTGCAGATGAGTCGTATGCAAGGTGAAGCAGCCAGTGGTGCCAGAGCTGCATTTGCAACAATGGGTACACAGTTTGGTGAAGGCTCGCCAATAATGGACGCACTAAGAACTAGTTTCTTAGGATTACCGGCAGCGGCAACCACTGCTGGAAACATGTTACTACAAGACGGTAATATGGGTCCTGTTATTGCAAGGATTACTGCTGGATTAAAAGATGGCACAGTGAGTATGACTGACATCCAAAAAGAATTAGCCGGAGTTAGTACTACATTCATTGAAGCAAATAAAGGAATGGAAGGCATTGCACAATATAGTGAAATTGCAATGGCGTTTACAGAAGTATCGGCTGCATTATTAAATGCACAAAAGCAAAGATTAACAGTTGAAAAAGATTTTAACGGAGACTATGACAAGTTTGTTGCAGCTCAAAAAACACAACTAGACGAAAATAGTAAGAACATGAAGAACGTTGACTTACTATCACAAGAAATTGGTAAAACTGTAAGATTAGGTTTTAATAGTGTAACAGAGTCAGCAGTAAGCGTTATGTCAGCAGGTGTTAAATCTTTACAAACACTAGTTACTAGTATGCCAACATCAATGGACGCATTTACTAACGCAATTGGAGATGCTAGTAAACCAGCAACGGCAGTAGGTGCCGCTAAAGGATTACAAACAGGATTTACAAAAGCAGCAGGTCAGTTAAAAGTGTTTAAAGAAGCACTAGCAAAAATAGGAATTGGTGGCGGTACTGCTTCGGCAACTACTGCAACATCAACTAATATTGCAGAAGGTGTAATAAAAGGAGCCCAATCATCAGATGAGGTAGCAAAAGCAGCCGGCCAATCAACTACTATGCTTAGTAAAGCATCTGGAATGTTAGGCAAGATTCTTCCAAGAATTCCTATTATAGGTTCAGCACTTTCGGGTGGTGTAACATATGCAACAAGTGAGCAAGAAACACAAGTTGGTAAAATTAGTGAAGGTATTGGTTCAGGACTTGGATCATTTGGCGGTGCAGCCGGCGGAGCGGCAACAGGTGCATTAATAGGAAGTGCAGTTCCAATTATTGGAACTTTAATTGGTGGAATAATAGGCGGTATTGCTGGCGGTGTTGGCGGAGATATGCTTGGTAAATCTGTAGGAGGTAAGTTAGCAAACTTTTTTGGATTTGCAGAAGGCGGAATCGTTACACAACCGATTTACAATGCTGCGATTGGTGAAAAACCAGGAACACAAGAAGGTGTTTTCCCTTTACCTGCAAACTTTGATAAAGACACAGCCTTTGACAGAAGTGGCGAGAAAGCAATGGCTCAAGCGGCACAACAGATAGCAAAAGCAGTAACTAACTTTGATAACTCTGAAATGTTACAAGAGATGAGAAAATTTAATAAAAATATTAAAGTAGTCGGAGATAGACTAGCATAACGGTTGCAATAAATACAATAGTATGCTATTATAATAGTTACAACCCACGTATTGGAAGAAGTATAAATGAGCTGGAAAAAGTATTTTAAAGTAGTACAAGCAGATAACCTAACAGGTTCTGTTACTACTCCTGCAGGCTCTCAGCCTGATGTAGGATTTAAAAATTATCAAAGTGTACTACCAGAAGTGTACACAGGACATCCTAATCGTATTGATAGGTACAATCAGTATGAAACAATGGATAGCGACAGTGAAATCAATGCCGCATTAGACATATTAAGTGAATTTAGTACACAAACAAATGTAGAAAATCATACACCTTTTGACATATTTTTTAAAAGTCAACCAAGTGATACTGAAACACAAGTTATTAGAGAAGCACTATATAACTGGATTAGTTTAAATGATTTTGATAGACGTATCTTTAAAGTATTTCGTAATACTATTAAGTATGGAGATCAAGTGTTTATTCGTGACCCGCAAACTTTTCAATGGTTTTGGGTAGACAATGCAGATGTTGTAAAAGTTATTGTAAACGAAAGTGCTGGAAAGAAACCAGAGCAGTACATACTAAAAAATATTAATGTTAACTTTCAAAATTTAACAACTACACAACCACAACATTCAGATCAAATGACTGGAAAGATGAGTGGAGATCAAAGTGCAGGCAATGTTTATGATTTAGGTCAACATCAAGGATCATCAAGCAGTGGATCACGTTTTAGTAATAGTACAAATGAACTGGCCATTGATGCAAAGCACGTTGTACATATTAGTTTAACAGAAGGATTAGATCCTAACTGGCCATTTGGACTTAGTGTGCTTGAAAGTGTTTTTAAAGTATACAAACAAAAAGAATTATTAGAAGATGCGATTATTATTTACAGAGTACAACGTGCTCCTGAAAGACGTGTTTTCTATATTGACGTAGGTAACATGCCAGCACACATGGCAATGGGTTACGTTAACAGAGTTAAAAATGAAATACATCAAAGACGTATTCCAAGTCAAAGCGGTGGTGCTAATACAATGGATGCAACGTATAATCCATTAAGTATTAACGAAGACTACTTCTTTCCACAAACTGCTGAAGGGCGTGGATCAAAAGTTGATACATTACCAGGTGGTACAGGACTTGGTGAAATTGATGACTTAAAGTATTTTACTAACAAGTTATTTAGAGGATTAAGAATTCCAAGTAGTTATTTGCCAACTGGTGCAGATGATGGAAGTTCAACAGTAGTTGACGGAAGAGTTGGAACTGCACTAATTCAAGAATATAGATTTAATCAGTATTGTAAAAGATTGCAACACAGTATAGCAAGTACATTTGATTTTGAATTTAAAATGTTCCTTAATTGGAAAGGCTACAATATAGATAGTAGCATGTTTGAACTCAGAATGAATGAGCCACAAAACTTTGCCGCTTATAGACAAGCAGAAATTGATAGTCAACGTGCTTCGTTATTCCAGAGTTTAGCAAGTACGGAATATTTAAGTAAACGTTTCTTACTTAAACGTTTCTTAGGATTAAGCGAAGAAGAAATAACTGATAACGATAGAATGTGGGCTGAAGAAAACGGAGCGGCTAACATAGGTAGCACTCCAGGACAAGAACTTAGAAGTGTAGGTGTCACACCAGGTGATATTAACACTGATTTTGATTCACTTGAAACAGGTGATGATGCAGACATTGGCGGTGACGCTGAAGTAGACTTAGACTTAGATGTAGGTGGAGGCGATCTACCGGCAGATGATGCTGCAGACGAGTAAAGGTAAATAGTAGCATGGAACTAAATGATCTTTTTAACAAGAATAGACAAGATGGCGAAAGCGATAGCAGTACATTAGAAATTACTGATACTCGAAAAAGCCGTTTGACCTTAGAGCAAATCAACAAAATGCGTCGTATTCGTGAAGCAAAGAAACTTGAAGAATATGAAAAGCTCAAACGTATAAAATTACAATACGGTGGCGGCAGCGGGTCAGATTAGACTAGATTTAGTTCAAGTTATAGTTATCTCCAAATAAATGTCAAAAAGTGCTACTTTTTTGCCTTTATACCTACCTTTATTGAAAACATAAGTAAATATTACTACCATAATAAAACATATCCTAATAGGAGTCTGAAAATGAGCGATAAATGGAAACAATTAATTGACCTAGTGGTCAATGAAGAAGAAGATAAAGCCTCTGAGCTTTTTCATGAGATTGTAATTGAAAATTCTCGTGAAATTTATGGAAACTTAATCAACGATGAAGCAGTTGAAGAAGATTCTGTAGAAGAAGTAAGCAGTGATGAAGTTGATAATTTTATTGACGATATCAAAGCAGACGAAGAAGGCGTTAGAGAAGAAGACGATGAAGATGATCTCGAAGGTGCAGAAGATGAAGTTAATGATGCAATGGACGTTCCAAGTGACGAAGACCATGCAGAAGGCGACATTGAAAACCGTGTAGTTGATACCGAAGATAAGGTAGCAGAACTAGGCGACGAAATTGAAGCACTTAAGGCAGAATTCGCTGAGTTAATGAATGATGATTCTGAAGACGAGCCAGAAATGGAAGCAGTCGAAGAAGCAGAAGCAGAAGCAGTAGAAGAAGCAGTTGAAGAAGATGCTATTGAAGAAGCAACTGAAGAAGAAGCAGAAGCAGTAGAAGAAGCAACTGAAGAAACTGATGAAGATGCTATTGAAGAATCAGAAGAAGTTGTAGTTGAGTATACAGAAAAAGCACCAGCACCAAAAGGTGGTGATGATGATAATGCAACATCAACTGTAGCAAAATCTGGTAAGGGCGGAATCAAAAATTCTAGTTCAGCAGAAGAAAAAGGTGGAGCAACACCTAAATCACAAAGCATGGGTGGAACAACAAAGCCAGACATGAAAAAAGTCTAAGGAGTACTTAGATGACTTCAGTATATTTGAAAGAGAACTTGACATTTGATCAAGCTCGCATGATTACAGAAAGTTCAGATGACGGCAAGGACTTGTTCCTTAAAGGCATTTGCATTCAAGGTGGCGTTACTAACGCAAACGGACGTAACTACCCGGTAAGTGAAATTACTAAGGCAGTTTCGGCATTAAATGAACAGATTACTGAAGGCAGCTCGGTATTAGGAGAAGTCGATCATCCAGATGACTTAAAGATCAACTTAGATCGAGTATGTCATATGATAACCGATGCATGGATGGATGGTCCAAACGGTTATGGTAAATTAAAAATACTTCCTACGCCAATGGGGAGTTTAGTACGAACAATGCTAGACAGTGGCGTCAAGTTGGGAGTATCAAGCCGCGGTAGTGGCAATGTCAATGAGGCTTCGGGAGAAGTAAGCGACTTCGAAATCGTCACAGTCGACGTAGTTGCACAACCAAGTGCTCCAAACGCCTACCCAACTGCAATATACGAGGGTTTACTGAACATGAAAAATGGTCATAAAACTTTAGAAATAGCTGCAGAGGCACAGGGAGATGCTCGTGTGCAAAAATACTTAAGAGATGAGGCTTTACGCCTAATCAAAGAACTTAAACTAAGGAGTTAACCAATATGTTTGACGCACTCAAACCATTGCTTGACAGCGGTATTGTAAATGAAGAAACTAAGACCGAGATTCAAGAAGCCTGGGAATCCAAGTTAAATGAAACTCGTGATGAGATTCGCTCTGAATTAAGAGAAGAATTTTCAAGACGCTATGAGCATGATAAAAACACAATGGTTGAGGCTCTAGACAAAATGGTTACTGAAGGACTACAGTCTGAAATCGAACAAGTCGTTGCAGAACGCACAAAGCTCGAAGAAGACCGTGTCAACTTTAATGCTAAGATGACTGCAAAGTCAGAAAAATTTGAAGGCTTTATGGCTACCAAATTAGCAGAAGAGTTAGCAGAACTAAACGAAGACCGTAAAGCACAGGCTAGTACACTTGATAAGTTACAAAAGTTTGTGGTTAATGCTTTAGCAGAAGAGATTAGCGAATTCCATAAGGACAAGCAATCTGTTGTTGAAACAAAGGTTAAGTTAGTTGCAGAAGGAAAGAAACAAATTGAGTCATTAAAGACTAAATTTATTGATCGTGCTTCTACACTAGTTCAGAAAACAGTAACTGAGAACCTCAATAACGAATTAACTCAACTTAAAGAAGATATCGAACAAGCACGTCAGAATAACTTCGGACGTAAACTATTTGAAACTTTTGCGGCAGAGTTTGCAACTTCACATCTAAATGAAAACGCAGATATCAAAGACTTACAAAAGCAAGTTGAAGAAGTAAATGCAAAGTTGGCAGAATCTACAAAAACTATTGATGAGAAATCAGTACTAGTTGAAAGTAAAGAAGCCGAAATTCGTAGAATTAAAGATCGTATTGCCCGCGATTCAATGTTATCAAAGATGATGGCACCTTTAAATAAAGATCAAAAAGAAGTAATGGGTTCATTACTTGAGTCAATTACAACTGATCGCTTAGATGCATCATTTAACAAGTATTTGCCAGCAGTTCTTAAGAATGACACTAAAACAACTAATAAAGTTTTAGCAGAAACTAAAGAAGTAACTGGTAATAAAAAAGAAACCAAGCAGGATTCAGATGAGGGCAAAATCATCGAAATCAAGCGTTTAGCAGGTTTATAATACATTTTAACTAGGAGACGATAAAAATGTCTAACTTAATCGAAAGTCGCTGGGACGAAACAAAAGATGCCCTTTTAGAAGGCCTCGCAGGTTCTAAGCGAAAGAATATGGGTGTTGTTCTTGAAAACACCAAAAGATATATCAGTGAAGCAGCAACAGCAGGTGCAACTGCAGCCGGCGACATTGGTGTACTAAACAAGGTAATTTTACCTGTAATCAGACGTGTAATGCCAACTGTTATTGCTAACGAAATCGTTGGTGTTCAGCCAATGGCAGGACCTGTTTCACAGATCCACACACTAAGAGTTAAGTACAATGCAGCGGCAGACCATGCTGGTACACAATTACAAGACTCAACAGGTGGAAACCTAGGTGCAGGTGATGAAGCATTATCACCAGCTGCAATCGCAGCAGGTTACTCAGGTATCGATAGTGGTACAAGTGGTGCCCCAGATGCAACTGCTAACTTAGAAGGTAAAGCAGGTAACACAATGAGTATCGAAATTCTAAAAGAGACAGTAACTGCGAAAACTCGTAAGTTATCAGCTCGTTGGACTTTTGAATCAGCTCAAGACGCACAAAGCATCCACGGTATCGATGTAGAAGCAGAAATTATGGCTGCATTAGCACAAGAAATTACTGCTGAAATCGACCAAGAGATTCTTGTAAGTCTAAGAGCATTAGCAGCTGCTGGTACAGGTTCCGCATTTGGCGCCAACACAGCCGCATACGATCAGGCTGCAGTAAGTGGTACAGCTACATACGTAGGTGATGAGCATGCCGCATTAGCAGTATTAATGAATCGTGTAGGTAACAAGATTGCACAAAGAACACGTAGAGGCGCAGGTAACTGGGCAGTTGTAAGTCCACAGGCACTTACAGTACTACAAAGTGCATCAACATCAGCATTTGCTAGAACTACAGAAGGTACTTTTGAAGCACCAACTAACACAAAGATGGTTGGTACATTAAACTCTTCAATGAGAATCTATGTAGACTCATATGCAGGCGACAGTACAGCAGTACTAGTTGGTTACAAAGGTTCAAGTGAAACAGATGCAGCAGCATTTTACTGCCCATACGTTCCACTAATGAGTTCAGGTGTTGTGCTTGATCCAGCAAGTCTAGAGCCAGTAGTTGGTTTCATGACACGTTATGGTTATCAGACACTAACAAACACATCAAACTCTCTTGGTAACGCGGCTGATTACTTAGGTAGCATTTCAGTTGCTAACCTATCATTCAGTTAATAACTAAGATATGTTAAACATAAAGCAGGGCTTAGGCCCTGCTTTTTTGTGACTAAATATAGTTGTAAATGCACAAGCATTTACTTATGGGGAAACCAACCCCGTATTACATAGAACGTAACTAAGGAGAAACAAATGGGACGTCCACTAAATAAAAGACTTTTTACAACTGCGGCTGCAGGTGCAACTGCTGGTAAAAACGAAATTAAAGTAAACTTTCATAACGGTTCATCTGTTGTTGAAGGTACAATTATTAAGCAAAAAGGTTCAAAGAAATTTGTATGTGCAGAAACAGGTACTGCTGATACAACACACACTTGTACTTTAACAACTGGTAAATTAGCATCTGCACTAGCGGCAGGTGAAATGTCAATTTCAGTTGCAGGTAACGACAGTGAAACTTATGGCGTAAGTAAAATTACTGCTCGTAAGATAACAGCCGCACAACCAAGTGCAACAGGTTCTAATGCATTAGACGGTTTATCATTAAAGTGGGACTTTGCCGCTGCATCAGCAGGTAAAGTAAAACTTGAAGAAGCAGGTGACGATGACGTTGCTAACACAGATGATGACGACTTTACAGAAGACGCTTAATCTATAATAGATAACTTAGAGTTGCCTCTTCGGGGGCAACTTTATTTTAGCATAAGTAATATAGACAACGTGTCATAAGATGCTAAATAGCATATAGGACTGAATTACAATGGCAAAAACGACTAAAAGAATTAATGGTGATTATGATTTAATCACAAATGATGGCACAACTGGAACAGTATTAATTGATTCTGGAACAGTAACTATTAACGGAAATTTAGATGTAATTGGTACACAAACTACAGTATCGACAACAGATACTGCCGTTACAGATAACACACTTATATTAAACAGTGGAGAATCAGGTGCAGTTGTTACATCAGGAACTGCAGGTATTGAAATTGACAGAGGAACATCTGACAATGCAACGTGGCAGTTTAACGAAACAGACGATACATTTGATGCTAAACTTGGAAGTGCATATATAAACATACAGGCATTAGATCCAACCGCGGCAGCTCACGTAGCAACAAAGAGTTACGTTGACACACAAGTAGGTGGTGGCGGAGCAGTAGTTGATAAAATTAATGAAGGTGACAGTAAACTAGAAATTGTTGATGCAGGCGTTGATATAAGGCTCTTTCTTGAACTTGATGCAACACAAGTAATGGAAGTTACAAGTACTACGCTTTCTTATGCAAACGTATCTATATCTGGAAACACCATTAGTAATAGTGCAACAGATGAAGATTTAATTTTAGCAACAACCGGAACAGGTGAAGTAAAAACTGCTGAAGTACTAACATTAACTGAACAAGGTTCAAATCCGACTGCACAAGCAGGTGAAACAAGATTATATGCTAAAACACCAGGTGATGGCGGAAGTGGCATTTTTGTTGCCAATCAGGATTCAACAGACGAACTAGTAACGAAATCAAAAGCGATTGCTTTTGGATTAATATTTTAAAAGGTAACAATAATGGCATTAGCACAAGCTCAATTAACAACAAGTACTGCCGCAATTTACACCAGTACCGGAAACACTGCAACAACTGTAATATTCTTTTGTAATACAAGTGCATCAGCAGTAACAGTTGATGTTTATGCAGTTCCAAATGCAGGAGCGGCATCGGCTACTACACAACTTATTTCAGAATTATCAATCAATGGTAAAGACACATATATGTTAAACTTAGAAAAGATTGTGTTAGCAAATGGCGATAGTATTCATGCAAAAGCAAGTGCAGGTACTGCCGTAACTGCAACTGTAAGTCATGTAGGTATATAAAATGGCAAACTTTATAAAGCAGTTTTCAATTCCATCATCTAATTTAATTAAAGGACCTTTGGATGCAGGTACACAACTTGCAGTTGGTACATCGGCAGAAAGAAGTTCAGATCCTCTAATTGGAGAAATTAGATATAATACCGATAATACTGTATTAGAAGTTTATGACGGAACGCAATACACTAACGTAGCCGGCGCAGGAAATGCCGCAATTACAAAAACATCAGTAGTAACAGGAGATGGAACTACAACTGCATTTACAAGTTTCTTTGCAACTGCACCTATTAGTGATCAAGCAGTTGTTATAGTAGTTGGAAACGTAGTACAAGAGCCAGGACAAGCATATACAACTTCCGGCACAACAACACTTACATTTACAAGTCCACCACCAAATGGACATAGAATCTACGGCATTGTAGGTTTTGATAGTGTAACTGCTATATAAATTTCTTTTTGTTTTCTAAGTATAAATAACATTATACCCAGGCACACCCGGGAATGAACAGTGGTGTAGGAAGAGAATAAAATGGCAATAGGAAGAATTTCTGGTGCTATGCTCAAGAATAATCTTGAGAGATTAGGCACAGATTTATCATTTGAAACAGATTTATTATACCTCGACGTAGCAAACAGTCGAATAGGTATAGGAACATCAACCCCCACAACAACATTACAAGCAGACAATGTAACGATTAGCGGATCTGCAATTAGAAGTGTATCCGGTGACTTAGACTTAGGTACAGACGCAACTAATATTACTATTGGTGGCGGAAGTGCAGACTATGTTTTAACCACTGATGGCTCGGGTAATTTAACTTGGGATTCATTAGGTAATTTAGCAACAAGCGGTGGCGGAGGCTCTGGAGCCTTTACTGGAATGGATATTAATTTATCTACACCATCAGATTCAAGTTTAACACAATACGGTGCAATTAATAGTTGGACTACTGCAACTAAAGTTACTAATTCAATTGACGATTTAAATGAATTATCTCGTAACGTTATTAATAATACAGCAGTGATAGACGCAGATTTTACAGGAAGTCCTTTAACCGGCGGTGCTGGTATGAACGTTACTCTTAATATTAGTTCAGATGGTAATGCAAATCAATATGTAATTGATTGGGGAGACGGAACATCTAATACAACAACTTCGTCTACTACTCCTAGTCACGTTTACGCAACTAACACCGGAAGCCCTTTTACAGTTACGGTTACGGCAAGTAACACCAGCGGTGAAGGTGCAGGAAGTTCATCACAAAAGGCAAGAACAAGTTATGTTACAATCTATACTGCTGACCCAGTAGTTAGTTTTGCAGCCTATGCCGCGGCAAGTGGCGGAAGTCCAATTACATATTGGGACGATGGTGCTACAGTATATTTTCAAAACAATACAACAAATACAACTGGAGCAACTGTTCAGTATACATACGCATGGGGCGACGGTTCAAGTGATGATGTTGTAACATCAGATAGTGATGCAGGTGGCGTAACAGGAACACGATTAGCACATACATTTGCTACAAGCACAGAAACAGAAGTAAGTAGAACAGTTGAATTAACACTTGATTCTCATAGTACTGCGTTACCAAGTGCAGTACCGACTGACGATTCAGCAGTTGTAAAAATATATGATGATCACACACCAACAGTAGGATTAAGTGTCACAACAGGAATTAACGAAAGTGCAACCAGTGGCTTACCGGTTACGTTTACAAACAATACAGAAAATACAATAGGCAACTATAGTACATACGGAATTCAATATGTGTATACATGGGGCGATGGCACAACACAAACAGTAAACACAGGAAACAACGGTAGTGGCGATACAGGGCGAACAATAAGTCACACTTATACACTAAGTGGTTCAGATCAAGCAAGTGGAACACCACAAGATTATACAGGTAACTTGCGTGTTACTAGTAACCATACAGGTAGTCCGTTTATAAGCACAAACTTTACAGTACATGTTGAGCCCGATGTAAGAGCAAACATTAGCGGAACTGCTAACAGAGTTAGTGATAGAAGCGGTGACAATCAATATGACGTATATGATGGTGTAACTTATGACGGTGTAAATCATGCATTAGTTACAGTTACTAACACAACACAAAACGCAGATGACTATGTTTATAACTGGAATGATGGCAGTTCAAACGATACAGTAACTGAAGACGGTTCAAGTGCTGGATCAATTGGTGCAACATTAGGACACGATTTTACTGGAGTAAGCACAGGAAACAAAACATTAAACTTTACTGCAAACGGAACACCGGATATTTCAGCACAAACAGATACTGATAGTTTAGTATTTCAAGTTAATGCAGTACCGTCTGCTCCAAACGGATTAAGTGCAGAAAGTTTAACATTACAAGATAGTTATCAAGGAACAAGTCCAAAACTAGCACACGGCTTTACAGATAATAGTGCAACCAATCCACTAAGTGCAGGAGCAAGTCTAACAACAACTACTGCTAGAAGGTATACAAGTGGAACAATAGATACTAACAATGTTACTAACGTCTATGATGGAACTGCAGGTACACTTACTGCAACTATAAACGGTGCAGATGCTGGTAATAGAACATTTAGTACTGCACTTAATCAGACAGGTACAACAGGTGCTCTTATAGTTTCAGATCAAAGAGATGCACACGATACAATTAGTAGTTCAACATACCCAACAGGTTTTTATCAAACATTTGATGCAAAGATTACACAAGCAACAGGTAGTTATAGTGCTGGTGTAAACGATCAAAGACTTGAACACACAACAACAGGAAACACAAATTATGTATCTGTTGTTATTGATAATGTAACTAGTACACCAACAGTTGATTTAAGTGGAGCAACACTTACAGAAGGATCAGTTACATATAATTATATTTCAGGTATTCCTTATTACAGTGCAGGTAGTACACTTACATTAAGTGGTGTTCAACTTTACAACTGGATTGGGCAAACGTATAGAGATACAAGTAGTGTTTTTACTATTGCTAATGGTACATCAGTTGGTGGTACAAGTGATAGTATCATTTCAACACAGTATAAATCATATGCTAATCTTGAAGGAGCAAGTACTTACTTAGTAAGTAGTGTTCCAACTGCAAACACAGGATTAAACAGTAGTAGCAAATATGCAATAGGCGATCAAACAATTACACTTACAAGTTCAAATGTAACTGCAAGTAGAAAACTCCAATTTAGAGCAACCAATGTAAATGGTAATGGAAGTTACGCAGAATTAAATAAAGTCATAACATTAGTAAGTGAAACACCAAGTGGTATTAGTGAGTTTTCTATTCCAGTTGCTGATAGTTTAGGTAATGGTGACCTTACTGATGATGGTGTAAGAATTAAAGACTTTTTAAGTGATACAACTGACACTCCATCATATACAGGTAGTACAAACTTTTATACAAATAGTCCGTACACATCAGCAGGAGCAACTACAGTTAGCGGAACTAAAGAAGCAAGTGTTATTTTTGGAACATTAAAATATGATGTAACTGACCATAGTACTAACTTACCAGCAGGGCCTGATAGAAGTGGCGATACTGGTACGCAATACTTTACTTTTGCATTCCGTAGAAAAGTTGTTGCTAATTTTGATCTTAACATCACTAGTTCTGGTATAGCAGGTGTCTGGTTTGCAGCACCAGGAACAGGAATTGATAGTGCAAGTGGATTAAACGGTTGGATTCCAGGTACGGCACAGTATGCAGGTGCAGGTGTTCCTGGAAGTGATACAGGCAACGGCGGTAACGGAGTAGACGGCGGTGCAAGTACAGGTGCAGACGTTATACCAACTGGTAGTAGTTTAAGTGGCGGATACACAATGACATTGGGTAGTGAGAATATGTCAAACGCAACAGGAAATGTTGTATTAGTTAGAATTGCATTAACAAGTGGACAAAGTATTACCTCGCTTAGTATAGGGGAGGCAAGTTAATGGCTATTTCAGACACCCAAAAAGTTGACTACTTATTTAAAAAATTAGGTTTTGCAGTTAGTAAAACTGATACAAATTCACAAAAGTCAGCCGCAAACGAATCAATAGCAAGTCCGCTTTTACTTCGTGGAGATAAAGTATGGCAACAGGCAGGAGACATACCAGCAGTTATTCCTACTTCGAGTAGTAGTACTGTACAGGTATATGGAAATAGTGCTCCAGTTGAATGTACTGAAGATGTAACTGCAACTGCAAATAGAACTTGGAAAACTGGTTCAACTGATTGGATACCACCTGAGTTTGGAAGTACTTACTTGGTAAGTGTTTATGTACATACTGCTAGTGATGCCGGCAATTCCGCAGTAATTAGCAATAAAGTTTTTGCCGGTGGTAGTGGTAGTAATGATGAATGGTTCTTTGATTATCAAGCAGGTGTGTTACACTTTATTGGTACAAATTTACCAGCAGGTAAAAACTTTTCCGGAGCAAGTGTTTATATTACTGGTGCAAGATACATAGGTGATTTTGGTGTAGGATCTAGTCCTGGTGCAGATACACAAGTAGCAGAGTTAGATATTAGCGGATCAACAATTACGCCAACTAACAGTGGTGATGATATTGTATTACAACCGCAAGGAACAGGTGTAGTTGATATTGATGCAACTACGGCACTAATTATTCCAGTAGGAACATCAGCACAACGTCCAGGAACTCCGTTAGACGGAATGATAAGATTCAACGATGATGATGACAAGGTTGAAGTATATGACGGTGTTGATTGGGTACAAGTCGGAGCAAGTACAGGTGCTATTAGTACACAAGCATTTGCAGGAGATGGAACCACAACTGCATTTACTCTTAACAGTGCGGCGGATAGTGCAACAGTTATGGTAACACTTAATGGTGTAGTACAAGAGCCAACACAAGCGTATAGCGTTAGCGGAACAACATTAACATTTACTGGAGCACCGGTAACTGGAGATAGAATTGAAGTTAGAAAACTTGGACTTGTGACAACTATAAGAGGATTGTCAGATTCAGATAGTGATACTAGAATACAAGTTGAAGAATCCGCTGATGACGATACAATACGTTTTGATGCAGCCGGTACTGAAGTACTTGCATTAGAAAATAGTAAAAGTGCATTTAGTAATGCAGTACAGTTAGCAAGTATGACAACAACACAACGTAACGCTCTTACAGCGACTAACGGAATGGTTATCTACAACACAACAGACAATAAATTCCAAGGTTATGCAAATAGTACCTGGGTAGATTTCCATTAAAGTTTCTGACCTAAAACATTAACATAGTAGTAAAAAACCGCACTTCCTTTATAAATACAGTTGGTCCGACCAAACCAATAAACCATAATAAAGAGGAGTGATTCACTTATGGCTGTTACTCGTATAAAAACCAACCAGATTACAGATTTAAATGTAACCACGGCAAAACTTGCCAACCAATCGGTTACTGCTGGAAAATTGGTTGATAATTTAACTTACGGTAGTAACCTTACTGTTAGCGGAAATTTAACCGTTAGTGGTACAACCTCTACTGTAGACACAACAAACACAACAATCGCAGACCCATTTTTACTATTAAGTAGTGGTGCAACGGGTTCACCATCAGTTGATGGTGGTTTTATCATCAACCGTGGTGACGACGCAAACGCGGCTGTTATTTTCGATGAAAGCGAAGACGAATTCGCATTCGCAACAACAACTGATGACGGTACCACTGCTGGTAACGTTACAATCGCAGCTTATGCCGACATGAAGGCAAAAGAAATAACAGGTACAACAATTACTGCAAGTACTGGCTTCACAGGTGACCTAACAGGTGCATCTGCTGGTGCTCATACAGGTACACAGGATGGTATCGTAGGTGGAACAACACCTGCAGCCGTAACTGGTACAGTAATTACTGCAAACACAAACTTTGCAGGTGCTTTAACAGGAAACGTAACTGGTAACATAGATGGTATCGTGGGTGGAAACACACCGGCTGCCGTTACTGGTACAACAATTACAGCAAATACAGGATTTGCTGGACCGTTAAACGGTACAGTAGGTGCAACAACGGCAGCTGCTGGTCTATTTACAACAATCGGCGCATCCGGTACAATTACTGGTGACGTAACTGGTGACTTAACTGGTAACGTTACAGCGGCAACAGGTACAAGTACATTTAACACTGTTGACATTAATGGTAACTTTACTGCGGCTGGTATTACATTTGATGCTTCTAGTACAATTGATGCTGGTTCAAACAAAATTGTAAACGTTGTAGATCCAACTGCAAACCAAGACGCGGCAACAAAGAAATATGTTGACGATCAGTTAAGTGGTGCAGAAAACTCAATTTTACAAGGCAACTCAAACGTTACTGTAACTGACACAGGTTCAGACGGTACTATAGCATTTAACATTGAAGGTGCTGAAGAAGGTAAAATTGATGCTAACGGACTAACAATGGGTAACATCAACATTGATGGTAACGAAATTAGTTCAACAACTGGTGACTTAACAATTGATCCATCTCCAGACGGAACTGGTGGAACATTAATTGTTGCTGGTAACTTAACAGTTCAAGGTACAACAACAACTGTTGATTCAACTGTTGTAACTATTGCAGATCCAATCTTCCAGGTTGGTGCTGACTCAAACGATAGTTTAGACAGAGGTATCAAATACTTACATAACGATGGCTCTGCAAAAGCAGGTTACTTTGGTGCTGACATGTCAGAACTAAGTGGTGCTGGTGAGTTCGTTTATATTCCAGACGTTACAGATACAGCGGCTGTTATGAGCGGTTCATTAGGTGGTGCAGCTTTTGGAAGTATGAGAGTTGAAGACTTAACAAACGGTGACTTAGTATTAGTCGGCGCAAACGGTGAACTTACAGACGGTCCTGCATGGGATGGTTCAAGTTTAACTGGTAACTTAACAGGTAACGTAACAGGTAACGTAACAGGTAATGTAACAGGTAATGTTGATGGTATCGTAGGTGGAACAACTCCAGCTGCTGTAACAGGTACAACTATTACTGCAAACACTGGTTTTGCTGGTGCATTAGACGGCGTTGTAGGTGGAAACACTCCAGCAGCCGTAACTGGTACAACTATTACAGCAAACACTGGCTTTGCAGGTGCATTAAATGGTACAGTTGGAGCAACAACTCCGGCTTCAGGTGCATTTACAACAATAGCGGCAAGTGGTACAATTACAGGTGACGTAACTGGTGATGTAACTGGTGACGTAACTGGTGACTTAACAGGTAGTGTAACTGCAGGTTCAGGTAAAACTATTGATGTAAGTGGCGGTACATTAACATTAGCAGATGATCAAATCTCAGGTGATAAGATACATGGTGGAACAATTTCTACTTTCGCATCAACTGGTATTGATGATAATGGTACAAGTACACAGTTAACAATCAGTGACACAGCGGCAGCATTTGGTGGCGCGGTTACAGCGGCATCAGGTATTATTGGCTCAACAACTGCAACTACTGGCGTAACTTTTAAAGTTGACAGTACAGACAGTATGATGATTCCAGTTGGTACAACTGCACAACGTCCGGGAACTGGCGTAGCAGGTATGTTCCGTTTTAACAGTTCAACTGGTGCTATTGAAGTATACACAGGTGGTGAGTGGAACGCAGGTACTGACTTTACAGTTATTACAGCAGACGCTTTCGCAGGTGATGATACAACAACTGCATTTACATTATCAGTAAGTGGTACAACTGCTACAACAATCGTTGCATTAAACGGTGTTGTACAGATTCCAACAACTGCTTATGCGATCAGTGGAACAACATTAACGTTTACAGAGGCTCCGGCAACTGGCGATGTTATTGATGCTCGTGTATTAACAACAACATCAACAGTTACATCTATTACAGGTACAAACGGTGAAGAATCAATCGTTATGGATACTGCTAATGATAGAGTGTTAATTAAAGTTGGTGGTTCAACTGTTGCTACATTTACAAGTGGTGGTTTACAAGAGATTAGCTCAAGTGCTATTTCTGTTGCAGACACAGGTGTTACAGTTACAGACACAGGTTCAGGAAACATTGCGTTAACAGTAGATAATGCTGCAGTACTAACTTTAAGTGCTGGAAGTATATACGCAGGTGGTTCATATTCCCCTAGTCAAGATTATGACTTATCAACAAAGAAATATGTTGATGATGAAATTAACGGACTAGTAGATAGTGCACCTGGTACATTAGACACACTTAACGAGTTAGCGGCAGCACTAGGTGATGACGCCAACTTCGCAGCTACTATTAATGCATCCATAAATGGTAAGTTATCCTTAACAGGTGGCACTATGAGTGGTGACATTAACATGGGCGGAAACGACATTACTAACGCTGGTACATTTAGTGGTACAGCAACTTCGGCACAATACGCTGACTTGGCTGAGATCTATAAAGCAGACGGTGAAATTGCACCTGGTACAGTTGTATGCTTTGGCGGTGACGCAGAAGTAACAACATGTATGGAAGACGGCGACAAAAAAGTTGCTGGTGTAGTATCAACTAACCCTGCTTACTTAATGAACAGTGACGCTGATGGTGTTGCAGTTGCATTAACAGGTCGTGTACCTGCTAAAGTTACAGGTAAAATTGCTAAAGGTGATATGCTTGTAGCGGCTGGTAACGGTTGTGCTCGTGCAGAAGCAGATCCAAAAATGGGTCAAGTAATTGGTAAGGCTTTAGAAGACTTTGACGGCGCAGAAGGCGTTATTGAAGTTGTTGTAGGCCGTATGTAATTTACGCAAAAAACTAACTTAGAAAGGCCCTCCGGGGCCTTTCTTTTTGACTAAATATGTTTATATAATTATTCAAGTAAGAACGGGAATTTAAAAATGCCATTAACAAGACCTAAGGCCGCCCAGGTAAATTTTGATGTAACAAATATAACAGATCCTTTAATAAGAATCAATAGCGGAGAATCAGGAAGTGCTGATAAAGATACTGGTATCGTTATGGAACGAGGTAGTGATGGTAATGTTGCGTTAATATATGATGAGAGTGCAAATCATTTTGCAGTAATTAATACAGATGAAGTTGGAACAACTAGTGGTAATGTCACTATAACAAGTTACGCAGATATTAAAGCCAATGCATTTTATGGTGATGGAAGCAACTTAACAGGAGTTAGTGGTGCTTTTACTGCCGAGAGTGACGGAGCAAGTCTAACAGATACATCAACAGGAAATAGTGCAGGACCGGTAATTACACTAACAAGAAATCCGTCAGACAATGCTGGATCAGATGCTGATTATATTGGACAAATTAAATTTAAAGGCGACAATGACGCAGGCTCTAGTCAAGTATTTGCAAAAATTACTGCAAAAATTGATGATGCAAGTGATGGTACTGAAGACGGTATTATTGAAATTGCACACAAGAAAGCAGGCAGTAATAACATTAGTGCAAGATTCACAAGCACAGATCTTAAATTAATTAACGGAACAGGATTGGAAGTGGCTGGTGAAACCACTTTAGAATCTCATCTTAATATGGGTGACAATGATACGATTAAACTTGGTACCGGTGGTGATTTTACAATACATCATGATGGTTCAAATAATATTATAAGAGGCACCAATGCTCATAATACTTGGGTTCAAACAGATGGAAACATATATTTAAGTAAGAAAAATGCAGCTGAATATATGGCTATATTTTACGCAGATGCACAAGTGCAGTTACGATATAATAATGTTACTAAATTTGAAACAACAGCAACAGGTGTAAGTGTTAATGGCACTGTAGATGCAACTTCATACACAGGTGATGGCAGTGGGCTATCAGGTATTGCTACAAACTCAATATCACAAGGAGACAGTTCACTTTCAGTAACAGACTCTGGCACAGGAGTAGCCACATTAGTTTTAGACAACGCAACACATACAACATTTAATTCAAGTGGTATTACTTTAGCAAGTGGTGTGTTTAGTGGAACTGCAACATCGGCTCAATATGCTGACTTGGCAGAAATTTATACTAGCGATGAAGATTATGAACCAGGCACTGTTTTAATATTTGGTGGAGATAAAGAAGTCACTACAACTAATATAATGCATGATCACAGAGTTGCAGGAGTTGTATCAACTAATCCTGCACATTTAATGAATAGTGATGCTGATGGTATAGCAGTAGCATTAAGAGGTAGAGTACCTTGCAAGATTGATGGACCAATACGCAAAGGCGACATAATTGTTTCAGGACCTGTTGCAGGAACAGGCGTTGCATTGGCAAAAGAAAGTGCTATGCCTAACGCAGTTTGCGTTATAGGAAAAGCAATAGAAGAAAATTTAGATTCAGGAATTAAGATAGCAGAGATAGTAGTGTAATGAAACTTCCTTTTTACGCCACTGAATATGAAGGTGAATTTATTATTCATCACACAACTATAGAAGCCGGTAAGCGTCAAGAAGAACGTGAATGGGTACCTGTTACTGTTAATAACAGTGATCATAGAGGTAATGCAGTTATTATTGGTAACGGTGATAGTAGACAAAAGTTTAGACTTAGTTTGCTAACAAATCACAAAGGCGGTTTATTTGCTAGTTTAAAGTGTCAAACTTACGGATGCAATGCACTTTATAGAGATATGTCTCCAGATTTTTTAATCTGCAATACTGAAGTTATGATGGAAGAAATTATAGAAACTGATTACTGTGATAATAATATTGTTTACAGTAGTGCGGCTTTAATGGTTAAGTACCCTGGTAAGTTTCACTTGGTTCCTCAAAATTATATAATGAATGCTGGTGCAGTAGCAACATACTTAGCGGCCTATCACGGACACAAAGACATTTATCTTATTGGATTTGATAATCAACAAGCAGAAGGTTACAACAGTAACATATATGCAGGTACAAATGCCTACAAGGAAAGAAATGAGCATGTCAACGGAAGTAAGTGGGAAGCAAATATGACAAGATTATTCAAGGCTTACTATCAGGTAAATTTTCACTTCGTTCATCCTAATGCAGATTATGTTTGTCCTGAATCATGGAGATGGTGTAGTAATTTACACCTTAAAGATTATAGAGATTTTATTAGCCAACTTGATATAGGTTAGATAACTACTCGCCAGTCCTGAGGTTGATACTCGCCTTCAAAACTTTTTAGCCAAGCACTACCGTTCCATTTATACTGTATACCTGTTGTTGCGTTTGTAACGTAGTTTGCAACACTAATTGCAGAACTATCAAATGCTACAGTCCATTGTGTACCATCCCATTCAATAATATCGTTTGCACTAGCAATAAAGTCAACATCACTAGTACTTTTCCAAAAATCACTACCATCTGTGTTAGTTGATTTTCCAATATCTTCAAGTATCAAGTATCTTGAGTTTGTATTTTTAACAAATGTATCTACGTTAACACTACTAGGCTTAATAATTGCATCTATGGCAGTTAAACTATTAGTTGGAATAGTATCAGCGTCAATAGTTATTAAAAGTATTTGATCATCTGTAGGATGATATGCAACTGTTCCAATAACTTCACTATCGTCAGGTTGTATAAATCGTAATTGTGTAATTCCAGGATTTACTGCACCGTATTGTTCAAGTACTGATCTCCATTTTGGCTTACTTGCTGACTTCTTAAGTATTTGACTAGTATGTAAGGTATCGGACGTGGGCTCATTATCATAATCTACTAGTTCTGCTTGTCCGTTAAGTAGTATTGCTCCATAACGTCCTGGAGTAACAACTAATCGTTGTCCTAGTACTAAGTCATCTTTTCCAATAGAACTTACTAAGTCTCCGTTACCGTCATAAATGCTATTAACAATTTTATGTATAACACCCATCTTTTTAACTTTAGCAGGTAATGACATCCATATAGGCATATCAAATGTTAATGTAGCAACATCGATTGTATCTTCTGTACCAGTTGGAACTGTTCTACTTGTAAAGTTAACGTCTGTTAATTCTACTAAACTTAAACTTGTCCAGTCGACATAGTTATCTGTACTTTGTATTTCTAAACTAGGGTTAAACAAGCATAGCATTTGCTCTAGTAACTGCAACTTCATTTCAGTATTAGTAGTCCATACATCTAAATTCATTGTTAAATCGTAAGGTACTGGCATATGTCGTTCAACTGTAATTGCATTACTTTGTGTACGACTATAAGTTTCTGTACTTGCATTATATTTTCGTTGTCTAACTTGCATTTTATTAATATGATTTGGTTCCTGTACACGATCTCTACTATACTTTAAACTACTAATATAGCAACTCATCATCGGAGCACCTAAGACTTTATTTTCACTATTTTCTCTAAGTATAGCAGCTGCATTACGACTCATATCTCCATAACGCACAGGGACGGTCAAAAGCGTTCTATTGCCACTTGAATCCGGGGCTCCTATCTCAATTTGAAAGTTACTAAACATTCTAACAAATTGTAAGAGGAATCTTCTTATTTGATTATCATAGAAAAATTGTCTTGCCATTAATCATCTGCCTCTGGTTTTAGTGCATCACTAAGTGTTTGTCTACTATTAAATGTATTATTTTCATCATCTGTGTACTGCTTAGTATTTTCAACAAATGAATCTTTTTGTGTAGTACCTGCACCACCTGTTGTACTTGTACGAACTGAATCTTCAATTTTAACCCACCTATTACCATCAAATCTAAATAGTCTATTTGGAGTAAAGTCAAGTCGTAAAACATAATCTCCAACGCTAGGGTTATTTGTAAACGCTATTCCAGGAGTTACTGGAAATCCATTTGGTGCTAAGCCGTCGCCTACTAAGTAACCATCATAACCGTTACTTGTTGGCGTTGTTGGAACTTCATCCACTGTAACCAGTGTGCTACTTGCTTTAACACCGGTATTATCAGCACTTTCTGTTTCTTCACCGTCTGCTGGTGTTCCATCTGGTTCAGTTGGTACAACAAAAAATTTATCAGTGTCGTAACCACTTTTTGGAACTTCGTTTTCAGCCTCTTGAATTATTGCAGTATTAATTTCAATTTCTTTTTTGTATGTACTAAGTAAATCTTTTAGTGTTCTATCAGCGTCAGTACCATCTTGTTTTTTAGCAGTATCGTCAAAGATGTCTTTGTACTCTTGACTGTCGACTAATGGTGTACACTTAACACGCCAAATATGTGGATACCATGTTGGACTAAATCCTTCAGCACTATTACTTGCATCTTGTACTACATAGTACCTACGTAGAGAAGCCGGTAATGCACTATCTAATGGGTAAAAGTCTCGCAAATGAGGTAATTCAAATACGTCACCGTTAATAAGTTTTCTTCCAAGTGCGTTTACCATATCTTGTATATGAAAACTGACAAACAATGTATCGTTCTGTAAGAATAAACCAAACTGTGTTAAATCAAAATCAATATCACTTACGTTATAAATACCTCTAAGTTGATATATACTTGAATCGTACTTACGATCACGGTTTTCTAAAAACAACAAATCTTGTATATTTGTTGCACTTTGACTGGCATAATTTGGTTGTGTAGCATCCTTGCCATCATTGTTAGATGTATCAGGACCTAAGTACTTGTGTATATTAATACCAGTACCGCCAATAGTAAACATTTCACGTATTCTATTGTCAAAAAACGTAAAGTCTTTGTTGCGTTCTGGCTTCCATAGTGATAGTCTGGGCATGTGAAATCCTTGTTATACTATATTTATATAAAGATAAAGGTTGACATACAAACAAAACAGTGTATTATAGTAATATAAACAAAGGAGAATAATATGGCTACTGCAAGATCACTTACTAAAAAGCCTAAGAAAAAAGTAGTAAAAGGTGCACCTAGACTTAAAAGAGGTGCTAAATTAACAGGACCTAGTTTTGCTGATTTTGAAAAACTGTCTGGATATGAATTCCACAGGTTAAGGCAACAAGCAGTAGAGTTTTATTATCAGAACTATAAAACAAGTGATGTTGTTCCTTTTATTTACGAATGGATGAAACAAGAGCAATACACTAAGAAAGATATTTCTAGTGCTAAGAAAGGACAAATAAGCCCAACTGTTGCAATATACGCCAAGTTACTATTAACAGGATGTCCTGATTACTTTGAACCACATAATGAATATTGGGAATCATGTCCTGGGACAATGGATAGTATGCGACCTATCACAGAATTTATTAAGCCAAGAGTTGAAGAAGCCATTGCGGCAGGATCTTTAATAGTTGACGAAATTAAAAAAGAAGAAAAAGCAAAGAATACTGCACCTGTATTAAGCATACAACAAAAGTTAAAAAATGCTAGTATGGTATATGCAACAAAGATTGAAGAAGAAGTTGACGAAGCATTAGATAATATTGATAAGTTTGATTTAAAAAGTTTTAATCCTGTTTCTTCATTACGAAAGTTAGAAGTTAAAGGTAATCATGCTCGTATTATTAGAGAGTACTTTAAGCCGGTAGCACAAGAGTTTTCTGAACTTATAGGGCCTAAGAAAAAAGATGATGATATGTATGATCAATTAGTTGAAGGATATGCACATTTTTCAACAAAGCAACAAAAGAAAATTGCTGAAATATACAATGCAATAGTAAGTGCATGTGATATGATTATTACGAGCCAAAAAGCAAATCAAACTAGAACAAAAAAGCCTGTTGCTAAGGATAAAATTGTTGCAAGATTGAAGTATCAAAAAGAGGATACAACACTAAAAATTGCAAGTGTTAATCCTATTGATATACTTGAAAGTGCAGAGTTATGGGTATACAATGTAAAAACTCGTAAGTTAGGAAAGTATGTTGCTGAAGAACATGCTACATTACAAGTTAAAGGAACAACAATATTATACTTTGATGAAAAACAAAGTGTACAAAAAACACTTAGGAAGCCATTAGAGCAGTTAGCAAGTTTTAATAAAGGTAATAAAGTATTTGTTAGGAAGTTTATGGATAGTATAAAAACTACTGAAACTAAACTAAATGGCAGAATCAATGATCAGACAATACTATTGAAAGTGACTAAATAGTAGTAATATAAAGGATTTAGTACATGTCTGACTTAACAACTGAAAAACAAAAACTTTTTGATTATATTGAACTTAGTCTCGGTGGAGGTATGGTTGATGTTGAGCTTGATGCAGCACACTATGAAATGGCTTTGCAAAAAGCACTAGATGTGTATCGTCAAAAAAGCAGTAATGCCGTTGAAGAAAGTTATGGCTTTTTAGCACTAGTTACAGGACAGACAGAGTATACATTACCTAATGAAGTAGAAAATGTTAGACAAGTATTTCGTAGTACAACAGGTAATGTTGGTAGTGTGTTTGAGCCTTTTGAAGCAGGTTACATGAACACATATATGTTAACTGCAGGAAAGATGGGTGGTCTTGCTACTTACGATTTCTACAAGCAGTATCAAGAAATGGCTGGACGTATGTTTGGAGCATATATTAACTTTACTTTTAATCCTGTTACAAAAAAATTAACAATAATTAGAAATGTTAGATCAGATGGCGAAACAGTTATGTTATGGATGTATAATGTAAGACCTGATACGTCATTGCTAACAGATACACGTTGTAAGCCATGGGTATACGACTATGCACTAGCAAGAAGTAAGTATATGTTAGGTGAAGCACGTTCTAAATTTGCAACTATTGCCGGTCCACAAGGTGGAACAAGTTTAAATGGTGATGCTCTTAAAGTAGAAGCACAAACAGAACTTGACAAACTTGAAACAGATTTAATGAATTTAGTTGACGGACAAATGCCAATGACATGGGTCATGGGCTAACCCTTAAAATAAAAAGAGGTACTTTATGATAATCGGAGTATGTGGTCTCATCGGTAGCGGTAAAGGAACCGTGGCTGATATGCTGGTACAAGATCACGACTTTACTAAGATTAGTTTTGCTGATAAGTTAAAAGACGGAGTTGCAACTGTATTTGGTTGGGACAGAAATATGCTTGAAGGAGATACTGATGACAGCAGACAATGGCGTGAAACACAAGATACATTCTGGAGTAAGGAAACAGGAAAAGATATTACTCCTCGTCTTGTTCTTCAGTTGTTTGGTACTGACTGTATGCGAAGTGGATTCTTTGATGGTATATGGGTAAGTTTAGTTAAGCAACAACTAATACAAAATCCTACTAAAAATTTTGTAATACCAGATGTACGTTTTTCAAACGAGATTAATCTAATAAAAGAATTAGATGGAGAAGTTTGGCAAGTGTGTAGAGGAGAAAAACCTATGTGGTTTGTAACTGCCGTAGGTATTAATGAAGCCGATGCAACTTACGTTGAACATAATTCAATGGCAGTAATTTTTCCAGAAGTACACATAAGTGAATGGGCCTGGGTTGCAAATGATGATAAATTTGATGCAATTATCAAAAATAATAGTACGTTAGAAGATCTTAAAAGTCAGGTATTAAGTCACCTTGCTTAGTATTCCATCCTTCGTGTCCCAATTCAGTTAAACAGTTTAAACACACTGATTTAAGATTAGTGTGTTTTATATTAATCATATTACCATCTATATAGTACACTTCTATTTGTTCGTAGTACTTACTTTTAAATCCACATTTTTCGCAAACAGTTTTCTTTTTATAACCTGCTTTTGCCCACGGACTTTTTTTACCGTCTGCTTTGTGCTTACGATTGCAACTATCACATTTTTTGCGATAGTAAACCTTTTCCCCTTTACGATAGTTAAAGGCTGCAAATTTTTTCTTGCATTTAGTACATATAGGTCGTTTTTCCATACAAATATTTAGCGGTGCCCTTTAAAGGGTACCTGGTATCTGAGTCTAATAGACGCCTTTTTGTTGCAAAAGTATAAATACAACTACAAAATATTAATATATATTATATATTCGCGAGGTATAAAATGGCACTTATTTCACCCGGTATCGAGGTCAAAGTTATAGATGAATCACAGTACGCAAGTACGGCAGTTGGTACGGTACCAATGTTGGTGATAGCATCTGCACAAGACAAGAAAGATCCAACCACAGGCAATACTGCTAGTGGAACTACAAAAGCAAATGCTGAAAAGGCATATTTAATTGGCTCACAAAGAGAACTAGTTTCTACATTTGGTGAACCATCATATTATCAGAGTACAAGCGGAACTGCTTTACATGGCTATGAACTAAACGAGCATGGCTTAATGTCAGCATACAGTTTATTAGGCGTTAGTAATAGAGCATATATCGTTCGTGCAGACATTGATTTAGGACAGTTAACAGGAAGTGCAGGACGTCCTGCAGGTGACCCGGCTAACGGAACACACTGGCTTAACACTACAAAGTCTAAATGGGGAATTTTTCAATGGTCTTCAAGTACACAAACATTTACTAATAAAGTACCGGTAGTAATTACTGCGGCAACTGATATGGATGGTGGTATTCCAAAAGCACATATTGGTTCAATAGCAGATTATGCCATTGACACTACAACAACAAACAACAAACTTTTCTTAAAGACAAGTGCAGGTTGGCAAGTTGTTGGTGTTAATTCATGGTACAACACATGGTCAGCAGTACAAGGTACAGAAACAAATCCAACAGTAACAATAGGACATACTATTACAATTAATGGTAATGTTATATCAATGACAGGCACATCTGCTTCTCAAGTGGTAGCAGATATTAATGCAGCGGCTGTTACAGGTGTTACTTCACAACTTAGTAGTGAAGGAAACATTCGTTTGTTTGGAACTGCAAGTACAGCTTCAGGAAAAATTGCTATTAGCGGAACAGGTACATTATTAGCAGATATTGGTATGTCAGCAGGAGATTTTTACATTCCAGCAATTAACATTGATCCACACACTTCAATTCCAGAATGGAGAAGCGGTGATGCAGCATCAAGACCAACTGGAAGTATTTGGATTAAAACAACAAATTCTAACACAGGTGCAGACATTGATGTAAGTGCATATAGTTCAATAACAGATTTATTTGCAGATAAAAGTGTTAAGTTATACAAGTCAGAAGAGGCTGCAATGTATGACGTTGATGCTATTGGCGGCGGATTAAACGTTGCTACAGGCAAAGTAATTGCGTTAGCAGAAAAGTCAACATTAGGTGAAATAACATATAAGTTATATGAGCGTAAAGTAAAAGGCGAAACAGTACTTACAGGTAACTTAACTAGCCCAACATTTACTGCAAGTGATGCCTTTACAATTATTGCAAGTGGTAAAAACACAATAGCAACATCAAGTGCATCAGTTACATTAAGTGGTACAACTAAAGAGTTATTTGTACAAGAATTTAATGCAGCGGCTGTTCCATATGTTACTGCAAAGTTAGAAGATACTGGTGCAATTACAATTACACACAGTTTAGGTGGTTTTGTAAAATTAGACGAAACTACAGGAACACCGATTGCAGATGCAGGCATAGTTAGTGCAAACAGTTATGCAAGAGACGATGTTACAACTGGTGAAATTATTATAAGTAATTTCCAAGCATTAACATACGTTGTAGGTGCAACACAACCTACTGCAAATCCAGATAACGGTCGTATGTGGTACCAGAATATTACTAACGAAGTAGATATTATGATACACGATGGTACAGACTGGAAAGGTTACCAAAACGTAACTGTAGATGCTAGAGGCTTTGATTTAAGTCAAACTAATCCAGAAGGTCCGTTTGTAAGTGCAAGTGCTCCAACAGAGCAAAGCGACAAGTCAGCATTAGTAGTTGGTGATTTATGGATTGACACAAGCGATTTAGAAAACTATCCGTTTATTAAACGTTATCAACTAGTTGATGGTGAAAACAAATGGGTAGCAATTGATAAAGGCGATCAAACAAGTAGTGATGGTATTTTATTTGCTGATGCACGTTATATGGGCGATACAACAACAGACGTTGTTACAGGAACAGTTACTAGTATTGCAAGTTTATTAACAGATAACGATGTTGATTTAGACGCACCGAGTAATGCACTTTATCCACGTGGTACACTATTGTTTAACACAAGACGTAGTAGTTACAATGTTAAAGAGTTTAGAAGAGATTACTTTAACGCAGATGATTTTCCAGGTAAAGTATTACCAGCAGAAACAGATGCATGGGTAAGTATTGCAGGTAACAAAACTGATGGTTCACCTTATATGGGTAGAAACGCAGTACGTCAAGTTATTGTAGAAAAAATGAAATCAGTAATTGATACAAGTGGTGAGTTACGTGAAGATCAAAGAAACTTTAACGTAATGGCAGCACCAGGTTATCCAGAGCTAATGGCTAACATGATTGCATTAAACAATGATAGACGTAACACAGGCTTTATAATTGGTGATACACCATTTAGATTAGCGGCAAACAGTACTGATATCCAGAACTGGGCGTTAAACAGTAACTTAGCATCAGATAACGGTGATGACGGATTAGTTAGTGCAGATACATATATGGGTGTGTTTTATCCACATGGTATTTCAACTGACTTAGATGGAAACAGTATTATGGTTCCAGCAAGTCATATGATTTTAAGAACACTAATACGTTCCGATGAAGCAAGTTTTCCATGGTTTGCACCAGCAGGTACAAGACGTGGTGTAGTAGATAATGCTACTGGACTTGGATATTTAGATACAGTAACAGGTGAGTTTGTTGCAACAGGTGTACGTGAAAGTTTACGTGATACATTGTATGATAACAGTATTAACCCAGTATCATTCTTCCCGGGTAACGGAATACTTAACTACGGTAACAAAACACGCACAGCAACTGCAAGTGCATTAGATCGTATTAACGTTGCACGTTTAGTTGCATATGTACGTGAAAGACTAGCAGTTATTACTAAGCCGTTTGTTTTCGAACCAAACGACAAGTTAACAAGAGATGAAGTTAAACAAGTAGTTGAACAGTTAATGAATGACTTAGTTGCAAAAAGAGGCTTATACGATTACCTAGTAGTTTGTGATGAATCAAACAACACAAACGATAGAATTGATCGTAACGAATTGTATATTGATATTGCAGTTGAACCTGTTAAGGCAGTTGAATACATTTATATTCCAGTTCGTATACAAAACACAGGCTCTATTTAAGAGTCTGTGATGTATGAATTAGCAGTAAAAAAAGTGACTAAATACTAATAAGCAGGAGCAAAAAATATGTCAGTAAGTTCATTAAGCAAGTTTACAGTACCTTTAGCATCGGATCAGTCCGCATCAGCTCAAGGCCTGTTAATGCCAAAATTAAAGTATCGCTTCCGTGTAAGTTTTGAAAACTTTGGTGTTTCAACTCCACGTAGCGAATTAACAAAACAAGTAATTGATTTTACTCGTCCAGCCGTAACATTTGAAGATGTTCCGATTGATATCTACAACAGTAAAGTGTACATCCAAGGTAAACACACTTGGGATCCAACAACAGTTAACTTACGTGATGATGCATCAGGTCAAGTTGCAAAACTAGTTGGTGAGCAAACACAAAAGCAGTTTGATATGATGGAACAGTCAAGTGCAGCATCTGGTATTGATTTCAAGTTTATCACACGTTGTGAAGTATTAGACGGTGGTAATGGAGCAAGTGCACCAAACGTACTTGAGACTTGGGAATTATACGGTTGCTTTATTTCAAACGTAAACTACGGTGATTTAAACTATTCAAGCAGTGAAGCCGCAACTATTGCCTTAACAATTAGATTTGATAATGCAGTACAGACACCAATTGGTGCTGGCGTTGGTGCTACAGTGGCAAGAACAATTGGTGAGGTTGTTACTGGTTAATAGAGTCAGGATTTTGTAATGAGTGTATTAAACTCTTTTCTAACCGCTCTTTCAACTGGGGATAATGTTCGAGATTTTCGACATGCATCCAAAACCTTTGTTGACGGTAATTACCGTCTTGCTCCAAAGCATAGATTTTTATTCCATTGTACTTTTGGAATTAACCCAGGACTAGGATTTTCCTTTTCAGGAAGTGAGCAATTAGAGGCAAGTTTTCTCGTAAAAAACGTAGACTTGCCCAAATACTCCTATGAGTTAGCAGAACACAATCAGTATAACAGAAAGCGTTATACATATAATAAAATAAACTATGACCCTGTACGTTTAACATTTCACGATGATAACAGTGATATTATTCGTAATATGTGGTATGCGTATTATGCCTTTTACAATAACGATCCAAACTATGAAAGTGGCGGAACTTATTCTCTAAAAGACACATACACAAAGATGCCAAACTCAGCAAGAAACTGGGGACTAGATCGTAACAGTGGACAGTTTTTTAGTCACATAAAAATTTATAGTATCTACCAAAAGAAGTACACAGAATATTGGTTAGTTAATCCTATAATTCAAAGTTTTGAACACGATAGGCACGATTATGCAGACAGTCAAGGATTAATGGAAAATTCAATGACTGTAAAGTTTGAAACTGTTAAATACAAGTCAGGACTTGTAGCAGGCGATGGCCCAGCAGGTTTTGGTGAAATGCATTATGATAAGGCTTCTAGTCCATTAACACCACAAGGAGGCGGTACTACTAGTGTATTTGGTCCTGGTGGAGTTGTTGATGCGGTAGGTAGTATAGGAAGTGATTTATCAGGCGGAAATATAGCAGGAGCAGTTGTTACTGGTTTAAGAGGAGCTCAAAATCTTAAAGGTGCTAATCTTAAAAGTATGCTAAAATCAGAATTAACAGGTATGGCAACAAACGCACTTAGAGGAAATAATCCAATAGGTGATTTTAAGTTTCCAAGTAGCGGTTCAGGATCAACAGGCGGAGCCAATCCTTTACCTAACGTACCTAAAGTTGGAACAGTTGCAGGTAACTTTATTCCACCATCACAGAACAAGATAGCAAGTAACGGTGTTAAAGTAGGTGCTAACTTAAAGCAACCATTAGCAAACGCACTTGGAAAGTTTAATTTACAGTCTTTAGAAGATATGTCCTCGCAGGCATTTAGTTTAGTTGGAAAAGTAACAGGATCTTTACCTAAGTCCTTTGGTAATTTAAGTGGATTTGTTGACAATCCAGACTTTCAAACAAACTTTCAAAATGACTTAGGAAAAGCACAAGATTTTATGAGTGGTAGTGGACCAGGATCGTTTAAAGGTGAACTAGGAAAAGCATTTGGCAAAAATCTTGGTGCAAGTCCTAAAGGAGTTACAAAAGTAACTAAAGGCTTACCAACAGCAGTAGCAACATAAGAGGTATAAATGGCTAATTTACCAGCAAATACAACAACAGTAACAGAAACAGATGTGTTTAACTCGTATAATACCAACGAGAACGTTACAGTTACTTCGGGTGAGTATGATGCAGTGCTAGGTTTCTTTTTAGATAAAACTGAAGGAAACAATGAGATTGCAAATAGTTTAACAGACACAGTAATTAGCATTGCTACTAACACAGGTAATTCTCCAATGATAATTGTTGATGAATTAAGAGAATACGGATTAAACGATATACAACAAAGTATTATTAGTTTACTCAACCAAACACGCAACGATACAAGTATGCTAGGATTTAACAAGAGTCAATCTCCAAACAATTTAGTTGCTCGTAACATATTAAGTTAGCCCGATGGCAAAATTTGCACAAGGTAAATTTACTTTAAAGTCTCCAGAAAAGTATGTTGGATTAAAAGAACCTACTTATCGTAGTAGTTGGGAATGGGCATTTATGCAATTTTGTGATAATCATCCAGGCATAACACAATGGTCAAGCGAAAGTGTAAAAATACCGTATAAAAATCCACTTACAGGAAAAGCATCAATATATCTTCCAGACTTTTTAGTTGTATATTCAGACAAAAACGGTAGACAAAGTGCAGAACTCATTGAAGTAAAGCCAAAAAAAGAAACAACAATGGAAAGTGCAGGTAAAAGTCAAATGGCACAAGCCCGAGTTATTGTTAATATGGCAAAATGGGAAGCCGCTAGTAGATGGTGTAAACAACAACGTATTAAGTTTAGAGTTGTTACTGAAGAAGATATTTTCCACAAAGGTAAAGCAAGGTAAGTAATTGTATGACAAAAAAATTAGAAGATTTATTAAATTTAGCACCTGCTGATAAAGTAGAAGAAGAAAAAGTCACAGAACAACAGGACGTTATTCCTGTGCCTGACGCTGAAACTTATCAAAATGCAATGAGCAAAGCAGACAAAATTGACGCCGCTCTGCCAATGGTAGAAAACCTTGAAGCAAGTGATGGCGAAATGGACGATATTGCAGATACTGCCAAAGATACATTTAAAGACCTAATGGATTTAGGTATGAACGTAGAAGCAAGATATGCCGGCGATATTTTTAGTACTGCAGCCAGAATGCTTGATACTGCGTTAAATGCCAAAGGTGCAAAAATTGATAGAAAATTAAAAATGATTGATTTGCAATTAAAGAAAGCAAGAATTGATCAAGTACAAGCAAGACATGACGGAACCAGCGAATCCGACGGTGATGCAGTGGTTTTAGATAGAAATGCTTTATTAGAAAAACTAATGAAAAACGATAAATAACTTATATTACATAGAGGTCTGGATAAAATGAAAACATTTCAACAATACTTAACGGAAAGTAAAAAAGAATACAAATTCCGTATAAAATATGCCGGCACTCTTGAAGATCAGCACATTGATAGAATTGAAATGGTGCTCGGAAAGTACAGTGTAACTGACATGAGTAAGCCAAAAACAACTCCTATTCAGGAACATCCAATGGATTTCCAAACATTAAAGAATTCAGAAGTTAGCATGATTGACGTTACTGTAAATTATCCTTGTACTTCTGCAATATTAAGAAATGAGTTAGCCGAATATGCTGGACTTTCAGGGTCGCACTTAGTTGTTATTAACGCTGAGCACCCGGAAGAAATTGCACGTGAAGAAGCGGCTAATGCCAAAGAAAAAGAATATGAGCCTTTACTTGATAGCGACTATGAAGATAGTAAAGATGACCCAACATTTGGTGACAAATATAACGAGAACATGCTTAAAGAATTAGAGCGTGGTACTCCGGAAGTAGAAATAGCCAAAAAAGAAAAAGCAGGAAAGTAACATGGATTTAGAAACCTTATTAAAATATTCAGGCATGGAAAAAGATGTATCTGAAAGTAGAATGTCTGATTTAGATATTGAAGCACAAGATAATAGCAGAAAAGATTTTATTGACATGCATTCAAAAACATTTGGTAGTGCTGAAGAAGCCGGCAAATTTTGGGACGATTCTAAAGAAGCAAATGAATCAAATGAAAGCGTTGAAACAGAAGCAGTAGGTACTGCCGCTGATCCTATTATGGACTTATGTGATGAAGTAGGTTGCGATCCAGATCATCCTATATTCCAAGAAATAGTACGTTTCTTAGATGCAGATCAAATAAAAGAGTTTGTAGATGACTATCGTAGACACCATGAGATGAATGCTAGTTTTGAATCTGATGAAGTAGCAACAGAAGAAGTTGTTGATGAAGCATCTGAAGAAGTTACTAACACTGGTCGTGAAGAAGAATTATCAAATATTGATAGAGATAGTGTAACACTTGATATGGTTGCACCTGCCTTAAAAAAACTTTTAATGTCTTATAAAGCAGATCAAAAAGAGTACTATGATGGAGAGGCTGAGGCTAAAGCAGAACTCAAAGCAAAAGGCATGAGTGACGAAGAAGTAGAAAGAGAATTAATGCAAGGTGACCCGTATGATTATTCATATATTATGATTGATGATATTGAGGATTCAATCGAAGCATTAGAAAATCTTATGAAAAATGCTAATGCTGATGGTGATGATATTGTCGCTATGGCTTCTTCAGGTGATACCGCAATGAGAGAAAAATTTATGCAAGACATTAAATATGCAATCAAACAAGATCATCCAGAAGTATACAGCAAGTTGTTTATGTACGGCATTGGTGAATCTGTAGAAGAAGCAGAAACTGTTGAAGAAGCAGACGTACAAGAAACAGTAGAAGTTGCAGTCGATGACTTAGCATCACTTATGTCCTTAGCGGGCTTACAGGCAGATACACAGGCAACAAAAGCACTGGACGAGTATTCTAACTCACCAGACGAAGATTACATGGATGCGGATATGCAATTAAACAAATTGTCCGGAGGACTAAACGGGCCAAAAGCCCACACTAGAAAAGAGGGTCCGGGGGATAACCCACTGGCAGCAAAATTGGCAGACCAACTACAGGCACTTATGTCGAAGTAAAATGACTTTTGAAGAAGAGTTAAAAAATTTAAAAAAACTAGCAGGGGTTGAATCGTATAAAGGTTTGACCCCTTATAGTGAGAATCTCTCTTATGTGGGAGATAAAAAATCTAAACATATGAAGAAGAAAAATATTAAACCAGGAACACCTGAATGGTTTAAATTATGGTTTGCACAAACACATCTTACTGGTGAGAATCCTTACTAAACTTAAAGTCATCTACGTTTCCAATATATTCTAACCAACTACTGTGTCGTACAGTAAATGGTCTCTTGCGTCTAATACTAGATAAGTTAAAGTAATCCGGTGTAAACGTTTTTCTGATAGGAATCATTTGCCCAACAGTATTACCTTTTTTTGTATTACATTTTTTACAAGCACTAACACAATTTTGCCAATTTGTTTTTCCACCTTTGCTTAGTGGAAGTACATGGTCAACAGTTAATTCAATAGTAGGAAAAGTATCAGCACAATATTGACACTGATACATATCACGTAAAAATAAATTATAACGAGTGAATCTTATTTGTTTTTGCACAGGGTAGTATTTTCGTAATGCCACAAGAGCAGGTACTTTAAAATCCATATTAGGACTGTGTACTTGCCAGTCATCATACGTTTCAATGATCCTAACCCGATCTAAGAAATATAATTTAACAGCCTGTTGCCAGCCTACTACACTTAATGGTAGTAAACTCAACGGCTGATAGTTACCATTTAATACTAAGCAATCACTCACAATTTTTACCGATAAATAAGTTATAATATGTATACATTATACAATGAGAGAAACAAATGAGCAAGAGTTTAGATGGCGTTTTAGTAAAAAGAGCCCACCAAAGCCAGAAGTTTTCTGAAGGACAATTAGAAGAATTTATAAAGTGTGCAAACACTGATAACGGTCCTAACTATTTTATGTCAAATTATTTTCACATACAACATCCAGTCCAAGGAAAAATGTTGTACAAGCCTTTTGAGTTTCAAGAGTCTCTCGTTAATAGTTATCACAAAAATCGTTTCAGTATTAATTTACTGAGTCGACAAATGGGTAAAACAACTACTGCCGCTGGTTACTTGTTATGGCATGCAATGTTTATTGCTGATAGTACAATACTTATTGCGGCACATAAGTTTAGTGGAGCTCAAGAGATTATGCAACGTATACGTTATGCATATGAACTATGCCCTGATCATATTAGAGCAGGTGTTACAAACTACAACAAAGGTTCAATTGAATTTGAAAACGGAAGTAGAATTGTAGCACAAGCAACAACAGAAAATACCGGACGTGGTATGTCCATAACATTATTATACTGTGATGAGTTTGCATTTGTTCGTAATACTATTGCTACAGAATTTTGGACATCAATATCTCCTACACTAGCAACAGGTGGTAGTGCAATTATTACAAGTACACCTAACAGTGATGAAGATCAGTTTTGGTTGTTGTGGACACAAGCAAACGATAACATTGATGAGTATGGTAACGAAAGTGATTCAGGAACAAACGGATTTGCTCCTTACAAATGCTTGTGGCAAGAGCACCCAGACAGAGATGAGCAGTGGGCAATAGAAGAACGTGGTAGAATTGGCGATGAACGTTTCAGACGTGAAATGGAATGCGAACCTATTATCTACGAAGAAACATTAATTAATCCAGTTAGACTAGCAGAACTTGATGGCTCAGATCCAATTGAAAAGCAAGGACAAGTACGTTGGTATAAAAAGCCAGTCAAAGGACAAACTTATATGGTTGCACTAGATCCTAGTTTAGGAACAGGAGGGGACAATAGTGCAATACAAATACTTGAATTGCCTAATTTAGTACAAGTAGCCGAGTGGATGCATAATAAAACACCAATAACACAACAAGTAGCAATTATGAGAGAAATATGTGGATACTTGGCTGAGTGCATCGGCGAGCCAAATGATGTCTATTATAGTGTTGAAAATAATACACTAGGAGAGGCTGCACTTGTTAGTATTGCTGAAATTGGAGAAGAAAATATACCTGGAGTATTTTTGAGCGAACCGCGAGCACACGGAAATGCAAAAAGATTCCGTAAAGGGTTTAATACAACACATCGAAGTAAGTTATCTGCTTGTGCAAAAATGAAATCTTTAATAGAAACTAAACGACTTAATCTTAATAGTAAAAGTCTTATTAGTGAAATGAAATGCTTTGTTGCCACTGGAAATAGTTATAGTGCAAAGCCTGGAGAGAAAGATGATTTAGTAATGAGTTTATTACTAGCAATACGAATGACAAATGTAGTTCGTAATTATGATGCTAGTATTGAAGAACGAATGAAAGATCACCTTGATGATATAATAGAACCAATGCCTTTTATATTGATGTAGGATAAATATTTGTGTAACAAACAAGGAGTTTTAAAATGGCAAAACGTGGCGGAAAAGGCGGCAAAAGAAAGTAATATAGATTGGAGTGAGTATTTCGCTTCAATTGTTAGTGTTTGTCCTTGGAGTAAGTCTTACTGGCGAAAGCAACAGATAGACGTACAGCAATGGAAAGGAGAACACAATATTACACCGTTAAATAACTATGTTGCTAGAATGTGGATACACTGGCATTCTAGTGGCAGACTGTTGTGTAAGATACACAATAGGTTAAACGAGTGCAGATTGCATGAAGAATGGTTGTACAGTCATCCGTGTTACGGTGGACATAGTACTCCAATTCCTGTTCTCATACAACAAGATCTGGCTATTTTAACTAAAGCAAGAACCAACAATTCGGATAAATAACTTTATGCAAATACACAATAAAATAGCGACAGATTTAAGCAGTATATTAGCCAAGAAGTTTGACAAGTTAACTATTGCAAACGAACAGGCACAGAGTACTATCGAGCCAGACGCAGGTAGAATTTTTACACTTGAGTATACAGGTAGTGGAAAAACATATGGAAGTGTTACAGTTAACATTGTTGATCCAGATGCACTAGTTGTATATTACAACAATAACATCACTGAAGACATGCGTTATGATGATAAAAAAGATTGGTACACATTTTTAAAAGAATTAAGATATTTTGCAAAAAGAAACTTAATGGGTTTTGATGTTAGAAATATCGGCAAGCAACAATTAGATAAAAAAGATTATGCTTATATTAAAACAAATGATGTAAGTGACACAGTTGAAGATGTTAACGAGAGCAAACTACACGGAAGTCTTAAAACCAGTTATCAAAACATTGGTGAAGTACGTTTAGTTATAAAGCACTCTAAGCCAGTAGACGAAGAAAAACGTGGTTCAAGAACAAGACAAATACACAGTTTGTTTATTGAAAATTCAGCAAAAGAACGCACAAAGTTTCCTTTTAGATTTTTAGCAGGTGCAAGAGCAATGGCACAACATGTTAATCATGGTGGAAATCAAGTAGATGAACTTGGACAACACATACATGAAATGAATCAGGAAGTTATTGATCTTAAAAAGTTTGTAAAAGCATTTAAACGTGCAGATAATTTTGCAGAGCAAGATGAAGCACAAAATATTATTGAACAAGCAAAGCAACGTGCAACTGGTTTAGTTGCAACTTTAAAAACATTATCAGGTCCAAAAGGATATAAGACTTATGTACAGCAATATGAGCCTACAGAGTCAACTATTGAACAAGCCGACTTAGATGATATTCGTAGTAAACTAATTCGCATTGAAAGAGACAATATTGTGGATTCTGTTTTACCAAGTTTAGCCCAAGGAATTAAAGCAATGAATGAAAAACATGATAACGAAGCAGTAGCAGAAGCAGAGCCGGCTGTATCACAAGCAGATAAGGATTATGATGAATTTGAAAAAGAGCAAGATGCAAAACTTGCCAACAGAGCAGATAACTTAATGAAGTTTGCAAAATCATCAGATGCTATTGAAGTACAAAATAATCCAGGAGCACAAGCAGAACTTAATGCAGAGCTTGAAATAGTTAAGAGCAGTGGCCAGGAAAAAGATCAAAAAAATAGAAGCATAATTATGAAGATAATTGACTATTTAGAGTTAAACGCTGTAGATAGTGAACTTGCTAATGCGTTAGGTGATCTTGATACTGATAATGCCAAGCAATATAATGCGGCAATGGGTCTTGCACTAAAGTATCTCAAAGGCAACGTTAAGATGTCAGAACCAAAAGCAAAGAAAAAATTAAAAACTGAAGACAATCAATTAGAAAGTTGGGCTAACAATCTAATTGAAGGTACTTGGGCAATTCCAGATACAGAAGAGGCTGCAGAAGAATTAGAAAAACTTATGCAAAAACCTTTACCAGTTGGAGCAGATGCACAAAATGCCAGTAATGCATTAGGCAACATTGTAGGTGATGATGAGTTATATGACGATCTTGGAGAGTTAAGCGACGAAGATCCAAATGCAGATGCAAGACCAATCATACAAAGATGGGTATTAGCAAATATTCAACGTTATGATATTGATGAACAATTAATAAAAAGGCTAATGGTAGCAGTTGATTATGACGCTGGTTCAGTTAGTGAAGATGATACTGATTACCCACAAGTAGTAGCCAGAAATACTGACAAAGAAAATGTTATTAATATACTTAAAAAACATCCTGCAGAAACTAAAAAGATGCAAATGAGTAATGATTTAATGTCAGTATACGATACTGATTTGTATATGGATTTGTTTGATTACTATTCAGAAGATATGCCATACGATACTATGAAAGCCAGAGATGGAGATCCAGTACAGTATATAAGTGATGAGCTAGACGAGCTTGGACTAATGGATGAAAAAGTAGTAGAAGTAGATGAAGATTTAGAACAATCACTTAAAAAAGCAGAAGCAGATTTACAAAGTCAGAAAAACGCACTAGGTGATAAAGAACTTGAAACTATGCTGAAGATTGCAGGTCTAATTAAAGATAAACTTCCTAAAAAAGAAGACAAAGTAGACGAAGATTCAGAAGAGCCAATGGACGAAAGTATTAACGAAGCATGTAGCCTAAAATGTAAAGAGTGTGGTGATATGTTAGGCGAGCCAACTACAGATTGTCAACATGATAGTCAAGATCCAAAAGGTGAAAACTGGATTATGGTAGATTTAGATGGTGATGGTGATGATGATCTTGCAGTAAAAAATGAAGATATTGATTACCAATCAGAAATAGATAGAATACTCGGCTTAGCCGGATTAAAGTAAACGCTTAGGACCGCTGTTACAGCGACAGGCGTCAGAGGTTGTCTGCTTACCTTTTGTATATAATTCGCTACTATATGCAAAAAAAATGCAGATTTCTCTTGACCTTTACTAATATAGTATGTTATATTAAGTACATGCTTAGAGAACAAGACATTATGTTTATTTTAAAAAAAGTGGTTGACTTTGACTACAAAGGTAAATATAATTGTTAGCAGTACAAGTAGATCTTGTATGTGCTATCGAGGCATTAAAACAACAACTAACCATTATGGCTAAACAGAAAGAGGCAAATTATTATGGCATCATTAGCAGAAATCCGTGCAAAATTACAAGCACAAGAAACCCGTTCAAACGGTAACTCCAATACATATGGCGACAACGCCATTTATCCACACTGGAATATTAACGAAGGCGAAACAGCCACTATTCGTTTCCTTCCAGACTCTAATCCTAACAATACATTCTTTTGGGTAGAGCGAGCAATGATTCGTTTACCATTTCAAGGTATTGTAGGTGATAACGAAACAAAAACTACAGTAGTACAAGTACCATGTATGGAAATGTGGGAGCCAACTGGTTCTTGCCCAATTCTTGCAGAAGTACGTCCATGGTTTAAAGATAGTTCTTTAGAAGATATGGGTAGAAAATACTGGAAAAAGAAATCTTACTTATTCCAAGGTTTTGTTCGTGATAATCCATTAGAAGAAACATCTCCTGAGAATCCAGTTCGTAGATTCATTATGGGACCACAACTGTTTAATATTATTAAAGCAAGTTTAATGGACCCGGATATGGAAGAAATGCCAACTGATTACTCAAAAGGTTTAGACTTCCGTGTTGTAAAGACATCAAAAGGTGGCTATGCAGACTATTCAACAAGTAATTGGGCTCGTAAAGAGACTGCAATTACTGAAGAAGAGCAGTCAGCAGTAGATACAAACGGATTGTTTGACTTGAATGACTTCTTGCCAAAGAAACCATCTGAAACAGAACTGGCTATTATTAAACAAATGTTTGAAGATAGTGTAGATGGAAAAGCATATGATCCGGACAAGTATGCATCATACTATCGTCCTGCTGGAATGGCTAGACCTGAAGGCTCAAATGCTCCAACACCTACTCCAGTTGCAACAGCGGCACCTGTGGCACCAGTAGCAGAATCGTCTCCTGCTCCGGTCGCTCAACCAGTTGCTGAAACTGTTATGCAACCGGCTCCAGTTGCAACTCCGGCAGAAATGGGTGCAACTGCACCAGCAGCCGAAGAAGGTGGAAATCAACGTGCTGAAGACATTCTAGCAATGATCAGATCACGTCAAAGCAACAAGTAAAACTATATAGTGGGGGGTTACAGCCCCCTACTTTTCAATGACTGGAGATTAAACAAATGGCAAGACCATTCGACGTAAGTAAATTTAGAAAAGATATAACAAAAAGTATTGATGGCCTGTCTGTTGGTTTTAATGACCCTACAGATTGGATCAGCACTGGTAACTATGCATTAAACTATCTAGTAAGTGGTGACTTTCACAAAGGAATTCCTTTAGGTAAAGTTACAGTATTTGCTGGAGAATCTGGTGCTGGTAAAAGTTATATAGCAAGTGGTAATATTATTAAAGCCGCACAAGATCAAGGTATCTTTGTAGTATTAATTGACTCAGAGAATGCACTTGATGAAAGTTGGTTACAAGCATTAAATGTTGATACAAGTGATGAAAAACTTCTTAAACTTAACATGGCAATGTTAGATGATGTAGCAAAAACAGTTAGTACTTTTATGAAAGATTATAAAGCAATGCCCGACGGTGAACGTCCTAAGGTATTATTTGTAATTGACTCATTAGGTATGATGATGACACCAACTGAACTCAATCAGTTTGATGCAGGTGACATGAAAGGTGATATGGGTCGTAAGGCTAAGGCACTTAAAGCACTAGTAACAAATTGTGTTAATATGTTTGGTAGTTATAATGTAGGTTTAGTAGCAACTAACCACACTTATCAATCGCAAGACATGTTTGATCCTGATGATAAGATATCAGGTGGACAAGGTTTTGTATATGCATCAAGTATTGTTGTTGCAATGAAAAAACTTAAACTTAAAGTTGACGCAAACGGTGTTAAGACTTCGCAAGTACATGGTATTAGAGCCGCTTGTAAAGTTATGAAAACACGTTATGCAAAACCGTTTGAAGGTGTACAAGTAGAAATTCCATATGAAACAGGTATGGATCCATATAGTGGACTTGTTGACATTTTTGAAAAAGCAGGACTACTAAAGAAAAGTGGTAACAGACTTGAATACACAAGCAAACGTACTGGTGAAGTTATTATTGAATTCCGTAAAAATTGGATTGGTGAAAAACTTGATACAGTAATGGAAGATATTGCACTTGGTGGTGATACACTAAGTACTGAAGAAGAAGCAACTGATCAACCAGTTGTTGATGTTATTGATACAGAAAAAGAAGTAGCAGAAGGATAAGCAATGGACGAAATGTTTGCAGAGTTCTGGAACACAATAAAAGAGTATGTTCCGGCAAAAGAAAGACAAACAGCCGCAGATCATTCAATTAGTATTCTAATTGATGCTGGTGCAAGTGATGATATTTTATATGCACTAAAAGGTTGCGATAAAAATATGGCACAAGCAGTAGCAGATCAATTAGGTGAAGATGAAGAAGAAGAAGTCTATGATGACGACGACTACGGATATGATGACGACTAATGAGTTGGTATGGTAAAATAACCAAAGACTTATCTACACTTCCTGACTTTATTTTATATTATGAAAAAGAGTTAACTGAAGCCAAAAAAGAAACTGGCATCAACGGAAGTGTAGAACGTCATCTAAGAGATTTGCCAGGTATAACAGAGCACCGTTTTAATCAACTACAAGAGATTGAAGCAGTGCTTAACTATCTTAACATACAACTTAGAAAAATAAGACGTAAGCACTTTCAGAAATACTTGGAAGGCTATCAACGTGCATTATCAAGTCGTGATGCTGAAAAATATGTTGACGGTGAAGATGAAGTAATCGACTTTGAAACACTAGTCAATGAAGTTGCACTAGCACGAAACAGATGGCTTGGTATTATGAAAGGTTTGGAAGCAAAGCAATGGCAAATGGGCCATATTGTTAGGCTAAGAACAGCCGGTATGGAAGATGTCACATTATAATATTAATAAATTAACAAGAGAATATAAAACATTCTGTAAAGACTTTGATGCACATATTGTAAACTTTAAAAGTATTGGTGTAATGAAGCAAAAAAAGTTTGTTTTAGATCAACTTTTTAACGATTTAGAAAATCATAGTCGTATTCATCCCAACCAACTTAAAAATAAAGTAAATAATGCTAAAGTGTGTTTGGAAGAGTTACACATAGATTTGTTAAAAGGTATGTTAAACGATGGATTTTTTACTAAGTAACCCGGCAAATAGTAGACTACACAGTTACGGATTTCTTGAACTACTAAGACAATATCCAACAATGATGGAAAGTATTGATAATGTACTTGATGTAGGTTGCGGACAAGGATCTGACAGTTACTGGTGGGCAGAAGTTGATGATGGTGATGAAGACGCACCGGTATCTTTAGATATTAACGTAACTGCTATTGACATTAAGAATGATTTTAAAGAAGAATATAAACACGAACGTATAACTTTTATTAATGAAGACATATACAACTATGAACCAAAAGACACATTTGATGTAGTTTGGGCTCATAGTGTTTTACATGAAGCAATAGATCCGTTAGGTTTCTTGCACAAGATGAATAAATGTACCAACTTAGGTGGTATGTTGTGTTTAACGTTTCCAACTACTATAAACACTTTTTATGGGGAACCTGATTACAGAGTGTATTCGCAGGCAACTAATAGTATTACTATTGTTGATCTTATACATATGTTAGTATTAAGTGGTTTTAATTGTAACGAAGGTTACTTTATTAAACAACCAAATTCAAATGTTATTAATGCACTAGTATACAAAGATTCAGAAGAACTATACAATTACGGGGATAAAACACTATACGAGTATGATGAATTGTTACCTGAATCATGCAAAAAACAACTAAACAGATATGGATATTTAACTAACAAGAATTTGCTATTGTACTGGATCGACGGTACGTTAATTGATTATTCCAAAATTTAGAATTACTGGCTTTAGCCAGTTTTTTTATGAATAAACTACAGACAGGATAACTATTAGTAATGAAGATTGTTTTAGTAACAGGTGGATTTGATCCACTACATTCTGGGCATTTGTCATACCTTACGTCAGCAAAGCAACTTGGCGACAAACTAGTAGTAGGCATTAATAGTGATGAGTGGTTAGCCAATAAGAAAGGCAAGCCGTTTATGCCAATACTTGATAGAGTAGGTATTATACAAAACTTGAGAATGGTTGATGATTATGTACTTTTTGACGACTCGGACAATTCTGCAATAGATGCCATTAAACAAGTTAGAGAAACTTGGCCTGATAGTGAAATTATATTTGCAAATGGCGGTGATAGAACTGCAGAAAACATACCGGAGATGAAAATGGAAGATGAAAAATTATCCTTTGAGTTTGGAGTTGGCGGCCAAGATAAGCAAAATAGTAGTTCAATACTATTAGCAAAATGGAACGGCGACAGAGTTTACAGAGATTGGGGATGGTATAGAACTATTGACCAAGGACATGATTATAAAGTAAAAGAATTAGAGATATTACCGGGTAAAAGTTTAAGTATGCAACTACATCAACATAGAGATGAACGTTGGAATGTAGTACAAGGATCGTGTCAGATGACTACGGAGTACAACAAGGTGCAAGATGTTATTACATTAACTGCACACGATCGTGCATACACAGTTAGTAAAAAAGTATGGCATCAGGCTAGTAATCAAACAAATGAGCCATGCAAAGTAATTGAAGTACAAATTGGTACACAATGTACAGAAGACGATATTGAACGAAGAGATTAATGGGAATACAAACTAAATTATGTAAGCACGGATTGTTTAGTTATTTTACAAATGATATTATCATTGGTAAGAGCTTAGAGTTGTACGGCGAATATGCAGAAAATGAGTTTTTATTACTTAATCATGTAGTTCAACCTGGAGACTTTGTTTTAGACATTGGTGCTAATCTTGGTTTGCATACTGTATGGTTTGCCAAACATGCTTTTAAAGGTCAAGTAGCCGCATTTGAGCCAAATGAGTTTAATAGAAATTTACTAATAAAAAACATTGATCAGAATCAATGTAAGAATGTACAAGTATACGGAAACATTGTTGGTGACCGTAATGGTAGCAGTTTTATTAGTTCGTTTAATCCAAGCATTCCTGGCAACTACGGAGAGTGTAGTGTACTAGAAGCAAATCCAGGAGGTTTGTACGAAGCAAAGCCAATGGTTAGGATTGATAGTTTAAACTTTGGACGTTGTGATTTTATAAAAATTGATGTTGAAGGTTACGAGAAAGAAGTACTAACAGGATGTCAAGAAACTATAAAAAGATGCAGACCGCAAATGTTAGTAGAAATTAATAATAGTAAAACACATTTAGAGTTTATGTGGAACTTATTAGACGAGTTAGATTACTTAATGTGGTGGCTACCAGTTCGTAATTATAATCCAACTAACTTTTTTGGCAACAGAGTAAACATATTCTCAAATGGTGGTATTATTGACATATTTTGCGGACCAAGAGAAAAAACACCAATATATGAATTAGATGGTGTACTTGAACCTGTTGAAGGATTTGATGATACATACCAAAAAATGTACAAAAGAGTTATGAATAATATAAAGTTAAGACAAAAGCCAATAAATCCAATTTAGGTCTTGACATCTGTGTTTTTCTAATGTATAGTATAACTTATACATAGAGGAGAATAGTATGAAAAACAGATACATTGTAAACTTTAATACTGATAAAAACACAGACGAACGAAGTGTGTTAATGATGGCAGAAGATAAGACAGAAGTTGCAAAAGTACTACTTGCTGAGTATTATGATTTTGAAGAAAAGTTACAAATTATTAGCATCTGTGAAGCAAATACTAACAAAAAATTTGAACTAGATTATTAAAAAATAAAAAACTTTTTAAGCCCTTGTTTTACAAGGGTTTTTTTGTGACTAAAAAGGTTGACAAAACTTGTAATAGTGCTATTATGTAATAGTAAGTTAACAAAAAGGAAGTAAACATTATGAACGCAGAACTTTTAGAAGCATGTGAAACAGTAGTTGAAACAATGAAGCAAAGTTATATTGATTGGGCAACACATAGTGGTGCAAAACCATTGTCAGGATACATGCAAGAAGTTGTTGATAATTGGGAAGTTGAAATTAAAGAAGGTCAAAAGTATATTAAACTTATTAAAAAAGACCACAAAAGTTCATTTGGTGGTGGTAGTGTTAGTGGCTTTATTGTTAAAGAAGCAACTAAAGGCTTTGTAGAAGGCGATATGCTTAAAGCAGCCGGTTGGAATGCACCAGCAACAAACTTTAAACGTGGTAATGTTTTTACTGATGCAAAGAACACATCAGTTGTACGTTGGACAGGAATTGCATAATGGATAAAATAGTAACTAAAGCATTAAAATTTGCTGTAGTTGCCCACGGAGATCAGAAACGTAAGTATACTGGTCTTCCATATGTAACACACACTATTGATGTTGCTCAATTAGTATATGATCACGGTGGAACAACTGAGCAAGTTGCCGCGGCATTGTTACATGATGTAGTTGAAGATACAGATTTTACACTAGATGATATTTGCATTAAGTTTGGAACTACTATTGCTGACTTGGTTTATTGGTTAACTGATCAAAGTACACTTGAAGATGGTAATCGTGCAGTTCGTAAAGCAATAGATCGTAAGCATATATTGTCTGCACCGATAGAAGCACAAATTATCAAACTAGCAGATTTGGTAGATAACACGGCTTGCATTGGTAAAAACGATCCAGGCTTTGCAAAAGTGTATTTTTTAGAAAAGCAACTGATACTTAACGGTATGTTAGATACTGTTAAACAAACACCTTTATTTAAAATAGCACAAAAGCAAATAAAAGGTTGACAAATATAGCAAAGATGTTATTATAAAACAGTAAGTTAGATGCTTTTGGGCGACATCATAACTTATTTCCTTATTATCGCCCTGTATATAAAGGAGACAGAAATGTCTAAATCAAAGAAGAACGAAGTTGTAACAGTTTGTAATAATATTAATACTGTAAAGAGTACCATACCAACAATGGATAATAGTAGGCTCGGTCCTGTGTTATCTGCTATTGTTAATACTTTTGGGGGTAAATTAGTTACCCGACAAGATATTAATAACTTGTTTGTATACACTCTTATGCAAAATAAGAATTACAACAAAACTTCAAAAAAGTATAACGGTGACCAAAATGATCCGTCTAATGCTAAACTTGAAGCAGCAAAAGCCACTGCTGTTATGAAGCAAAAAGGTTTGATAATTCCTTTATCATAGAAATAGTGCCTAGTATGTATTTTTCTTACATATTAGGCATTTTTCTGACAGAAAAAGGTTGACAGATTGTATATAGATGCTATTATATAATAGTAAGTTAAACAAAAGGAGTCGACAATGACAGTTTCAGTTACAGAAAATCAAATTCCAACTATTATACAAGAAGCAAAAGATGCCGCTTATATTGCCGCTGATAAGTTTTTTAAGAAAGAACTTGGTGGTGAAGATGCTTATGCATGTGGTTTTGCTTGGGTTAACATTTATGGTATTAAGATGAATACTAAAATGGGTAAGGCTTTTAAAGAAGCAGGTTTAACTAAGGATTATACTGGTTCAATTAATATGTGGAATCCTTCAAGATACGGATGTCAAAATGTTGATACATTAGAAGCAGGTGCTATTGCGGCTGCTGATGTATTTAAAAAGTACGGTTTTCGTGCTTATGCAGGAAGTAGGTTAGACTAATGATTAAAGCACTTATTTTTATGGCAGTTGGAGCATATGGAATGTATGTGTACCAAACACCCGGAAATGTAGATGGAATAGTAGATGATGTAAAATCTACTATTAACCAAACTGCTGAAGATATCTATAAAGCAACAAAATAAAGGTTGACTTATCCTATAGATATGCTACATTAATAATATAAACATAAAACGATGAAAAGGATTACAATATGAGTTACGTTTTAGTTAAAGAAGGTTTTTACAGAAACCAAGCAATTAAAGATACTGTGTTTCCACTAGTATCAGATCTCAAACAAGGCAAAAGCGGAATGTTTGTTACTGTAGATGGTAGCAATGGATTTGGCATGGATAAAATCCGTGTTAAAGTTACTAGCCCTATGCAACTTGAAATGGTAGATGCAGATGCTTATAAGCCAAATGCAGGTAGCATAGCAATACCAGTTGAAGCAGAATCTTCAGTTATTACTGAAAAAGATGAAAAACGTATGGTAGAAATTGAAGAGCGATTTGAGATACTTAATGAAATGGCTTCTGCACTAAAAAATGGTGATGTACGAGCAATGATTGTTACTGGACCTCCAGGTGTTGGTAAATCATATGGTGTTGAAACTACACTTGAAGAACAAAGTGGTTTTGATGCACTTGCTGGTGTTACACGATATGAAGTTTGTAAAGGTGCAATGACACCAATTGGACTTTATGCTAAACTATTTGAATATAGTCAAACTGGTGATGTACTAGTATTTGATGATTGTGATAGTGTGCTAATGGACGATTTATCCTTAAACATACTTAAAGCGGCACTTGATAGTGGTAAACGTAGACGTATATACTGGAATGCAGATAGTAGTAAACTAAGAACTGAAGGTATTCCTAATTACTTTGATTTCAAAGGTAGTGTTTGTTTTGTAACTAACATTAAATTTGATAATGTTAGAAGTAAAAAACTTAAAGATCATTTAGATGCACTTATGTCAAGATGTCATTACATTGACTTAACACTTGATACTGCTAGAGATTGCTTTTTAAGGATTAAACAAATTGCAAGAAAAGGTGATTTGTTTGAAGGATATAAATTTGAGAAACAAGATGAAGAAGATATTCTTGAGTTTATGTTTTCTAACAGAAAGAAACTTAGAGAAATGAGTCTTAGAATGGCACTTAAGATAGGTGACTTGAAAAAACTAAGTCCTACAAATTGGAAAAGCCTGGCTTCGAATACTTGTATGAAAAGAGTATAATAAGTGAACCTCCTCGTTGCAGGCAAAAGGAGTGTAGTCTTTGGTCGGGCTACACTCTCATTTTATTAAAGGTGCTATATGTTACAACCATTAGATATTGAAGATTGTATGAAGTTTGCAATAGGTTTGATTCCAACTCCTATTCCTCCTCGTTTTAAAAATAAGCCTATTAGTCTTGCTAATTATGATGTTAGTTTTGTTAATAATGTAGTTCGCAGTATTAACAGCGGAGACGGACTTAGTGATAAGCAAAGAGATCTAAGTGTAAAGTTAGTTGCAAAGTATGTTAGGCAGTATAAAAAGTTAGGAATTGATGTTTCAGTTATTGTTCAAAATCCTACATTTAGTAGTCCGTTACGACAAGTTGATAGAACAAGGACGATTGAAATAACACAAGATAGAATTTATATCAAGTTTCCATATAATAAGGAAATGATTACTAGTTTTAAAGCATTACTAAACAAGTCGTTGCATTCAACTACTAGTGGCTGGAGTAAAGAAGAACGTAGATACGAAGTTGATTATAATGAATATAACTTATTACAAATAGATAAATGGACTAAAAATTATAGGTTTAAGTATAGTACTGAAGTAACTTCATTAGTAAGCAAGTTTAAAAGTATGATTAGTAACAGGTCAAAATATGCTATTCAATTAATAGTAAATGAAAATGATTGTGAACTAGTTAATGCTCCAGATAGTTTAAGTGATTGGTGGAAAAATAATGTACAAGACAAACCTATTATTGATCAAGTAGTAAAAGCTGCGGATCAAAATATAGATGTAGTTAATCGTAGTAGTACATTTAAACTGAATTATATTGCAAACAAAATTTTAACAGGCAGAGGTAGTGAGTTTAGATTTGATGACTGTACAATTAATGAACTAGTTGAAGGAGCACAAGAGTTAGGCTTTAAACGTATTGCATATATTGTAGATGGCAGAACAATACAGTCTGAACAAGTACCACAGTTCACTGAAGTAATTGATGCAGTAGGACATAATAATGCAGTTTGTCTAGTTAAGCATTTAAATATTACTATTAATGCAAATCGTAGGTTTACTTCTGACACAAAGTTTGCTATACTAGATAGTATACAAAGGTTTTCGCACAACAAGTCTCAAACTGACTGGAAACCAGATTTTGTTATTCATACTAATGGAATAACAAAATTAAGATCAAGTGACTACATAGAAACTAAAGCACCGTGGCTTTGTTTATATTCTAATTCCGTAGGTAATTAATGAAAACAGCTAAACTAGTAATTAAGGACGAAGTAAACGTCAAGATAGAAAACCTTGACCTTGAGGCAAGGAAGAAACTTTCACAGATGTTTAAGTACGAAGTCCCTTATGCCCGTTACTTGCCAGCAGTACGATTAGGACGTTGGGATGGTAAGGTTAGTTACTTTCAGTTAGGTGGTAGTTCGTTTATTAATTTACTTCCAAAAATATTACCTGTACTTGATAGTATGGGATATGATTTTGAAGTTAGTGACCATAGAGAGTATCAAACAGACTTTACATTTGAACCTGTAGATGCTGATACATTTGCAGATAAAACATGGCCCGAAGGACATCCTGTTGCAGGAGAGCCTGTTGTGCTAAGAGACTATCAAATAGATATAATAAATAACTTTATAAGTAATCCGCAAAGCCTACAAGAAATTGCAACAGGCGCCGGAAAAACAATTATGACTGCGGCTCTTAGTAAATTAGTAGAACCATATGGCCGTAGTATTGTTATTGTACCAAACAAGAGTCTAGTAACACAAACTGAAGAAGATTATATTAATTTAGGTTTAGATGTTGGTGTATGGTATGGTGACAGAAAAGAATTTGGCAAGACGCATACTATATGTACTTGGCAAAGTTTGAATATACTATTAAAGAACACTCGTAACGCCGAAGCACCAATTACTATACAAGAGTTTATTGATGGGGTAGTATGTGTGATGGTAGATGAAGTACACCAAGCAAAAGCAGATGCACTTAAAACATTACTTACAGGAGTAATGAGTCAGATACCAATTCGTTGGGGACTTACAGGAACAATACCAAAAGAAGACTTTGAATTTATGAGTCTATTGGTAAGTTTGGGAGAAGTTGTAGGACGTAAAAGTGCTAGTGAACTACAAGATATGGGTGTGCTTAGTAACTGTGAAGTTAATGTTGTACAACTAATTGATCATGGAGATTATAGCAACTATCAAAGTGAATTAAAATATTTACTTACAGATGAAAAACGTTTAGATTATCTTGCTTCATTGTTTAACACTATTGGAGATTCGGGTAATACATTAATACTAGTTGATCGTGTTGAATCGGGCAAATCCTTAGTAAGAAAGATAGGAGACAGTGCAGTATTCATTAGCGGAGCAACTAAAGCCGGAGACAGAAAAGAACACTATGACGAAATCGCAGACGTAGATAACAAAGTTATTGTTGCTACATACGGAGTTGCGGCAGTTGGTATTAACATACCACGTATATTTAATCTTGTCTTATTAGAACCAGGCAAGAGTTTTGTAAGGGTAATACAAAGTATTGGACGAGGTATTCGTAAAGCCCAAGATAAAGACCACGTCCAAATATGGGACATAACATCAACTTGTAAATATGCAAAAAGACACCTAACTAAGAGAAAACAATTTTATAAAGAGGCCAAATATCCATTTGTGCTACAAAAAACAGATTGGAAATAAAATAAAATGAGTAAAAACAAAGCAAAAGCACCAGCATCATCTCCACAGTCACGTCAGCCTGGCGAACTTATGTGGAATACAGGAATCTATTACATGGCAGACGGGTTTACATTTGACTCTACCAAGCCTATTGTACAATGGATTATAGAAAAGAATTTACTTCCAAGTAACGAACGTCCAAAGGAACTAACACTGATTATTAATAGTCCTGGCGGTAGTGTTCATGCAGCCTTTGCCCTTATTGACACAATGAAAGGCAGTGCTATTCCAATTAAAACAGTTGGGTTAGGACTTATTGCAAGTTGTGGCGTATTAACATTTATGGCAGGTGAAAAAGGCAGACGCATACTTACGCCAAATACAAGTATCTTATCACACCAATATAGTTGGGGCAGTAGTGGTAAAGAACATGAACTATTTGCAAGAGTACGTGAGTTTGAACTTAGTACAGAACGTATGCTAGAACATTATAAAAAATGTACAGGACTCAAAGAAAAAGTTATTCGTGAAATACTTCTTCCACCGGAAGATAAATGGCTTAGTGCCAAAGAGGCAGTTAAGTATGGCATTGCTGACAAAATAAAGAGTGTTTATTAATGCAGATATTAACTTTAGAGAACACAACATTCTCAATGAATGATCTACCTGAAGAAGTAGATGATATGAGGTTTGCAGTATTAGATAACAGTAATCCAAAGGAACCTGATTACTTTTTTATACCATTAATATTTTTACAAAGTTTTAACAGTCCTGCACTAGTATTGAAAATTGGTAAACACACAGTTAGAATGCCACGTGATTGGATGATGCTTATTGGCGAACCAGATCACGGAGACTTAGAAGTTATTCCACTTACAAGTTTAAATGACAGAGGATTTCATGCATTCTTATACAATCCACGTAGTGACTTTAGGCCCGAGTTTGCTCCTGTAGAAATTGTAGATGTATATCAAGATGTACGTTGGTACTTTCCAAAGTTGAAACCAGGACAGTTATTAGCAGTACCGTTACACGACGGTGAAAAACCAAAATGTGCTTATTTTGTAGAAGAAATTAGTAGAGCTTCAGAAATTGTAGATGTTGAAAAAGTCTGGTAATAATTATATTGTAAAAACTTCTAATCTGTGCTATAGTTTAAGTCTTAGTGGAGATAATCAACGAACGTGGAATACAACACAAAGACCATTAATTGAAAATGTCGTTAATTTTTTTAATGATAGAGAAATGGTTAATGCTGGAGTAAACATTACAATTGACTGGGACGCACAGAATAATCGCTGGTATCATATTAGTTTTGAAAACATTGATGATGCTACACTTTTTGAAATAACATATGCAGAGTATTTTTAATTATGGCAAGTAAACTTCCGCTAAACAAAGTGTTAGGTGCAATGGATCGTAAAGACAGAAAGTTTTACGATAGCCTCACTGATGAAGAACGTAAAGCATTTAGTCCTTTCTTAATGAATCGTTACGCGAGTAGTGTAAAAGGACAAAGTGAGTTACAAGAGTGGTGGCTTATTGCTACAAACAAACGTGTTAACACACATTTCTTTGACTTAGGTAAGCATCCTAAGTTACAATGGTTGTTACTTACAAGTGCAAGTCCAGGCATGGGTACTGCATTTCATGAATGGATTGCAAACAAAAAGAAAGTGGCTAGTAAGAATAAAATTGGTAAAGCACTAAACCATATATACCCAAATGCCAAAGCAGATGAAATTGCGTTACTTGAGCAAGTTAACACTAAAGCAGATGTTAAAAAGTACCTTGAAGATTTAGGATATGACGATAAGCAACTTAAAGAACTATTATGAACACATTGATGTCAATAGCAAAACAAACGGCAGAAGCACATATGAGTGATAAGCCATTTGTTTGTAAGTATTGCGACAGAGCTTTTAGTAAAGAGAAAACTTTGTTTAGTCATACGTGTGAGCAAAAACGTAGATGGTTGCAAGAAAAAGATAAACAAGTACAATTAGGATTACAAGCATATTTAAGGTTTTATGAAAAAACACAAGGTGCTAATGGGTCTAAGAAAACATATGGAGACTTTGTTAATAGCCCATATTATAATGCATTTGTAAAGTTTGGCAAACACCTAGTTAACATAAAAGCAATTAATGTTAGTAAGTTTATTGATTATGTAATTAATAACAATACTAAGTTGGACCAATGGTGCCAAGATAAACATTATCAAGCATACTTAACATCACACTTAAAAGTTGAAAGTTGGCAAGATGCTATTACAAGAAGTTTAACAACTATGGAAGCATGGGCCGATGAAAATCAAGTACAATTAAATAGTTATTTCTTTGCCGCTAATAAAAATAAAATATGTCAACATATTGTTAATGGCAGAGTTAGTACTTGGGTAATATTTAATTGTGATACTGGTATTGACTTTTTAAGTAAAGTTAGTGAAGAACAACTTACTATGATATACGAATATATTGATCCAGACTTTTGGAAGAAAAACTTTATTAAGTATCATAATGAAACTGCTATTGTAAAAAGTGCATTAAAGGAAGCAGGGCTATGAGTGATTTGCCTGACGTAGACATTGACTTCTCTGATAGACAAAAAGCAATTGATTTAATTGATTGTACACCTGCTATGATGAAAGAGCATGGTGTTCTTACAAAGCATAATACAGGTGTTTACTACACGGATATTCCAAGTGATCCAGTAACAGGGGTTGCAACATTAGATTATAAAACTGCTGAAGATAGAGGTTACTTTAAACTTGACTTACTTAATGTAGCAGTATATCGTAATGTTAAAGATGAAGCACATCTTGATAGATTAATGGCACAAGAGCCACAATGGAACTTACTTTGGGAAAGCAAAGAGTTCTGCGAAAAAGTAATACATATTAGTAATTACTATGATTTAATTGTAAAGAAAAAGCCTACAAGCATACCGCAAATGGCAATGTTACTAAGTATTATTAGACCTGGTAAAGCAAATTTACAATACAAGCCTTGGAATCAAATAGCAGAAACTGTTTGGCAAAAACCAGCAGACGGTAGTTACTATTTTAAAAAAGCACACGCTGTTGCTTATGCACATTTAGTAGCAGTACACATTAACTTATTATCTGAGGAATACAAATGACATATCTTGTAACTGACAACTGCATTAACTGTAAGTACACTGACTGTGTAAGTGTATGTCCTGTAGATTGTTTTTATGAAGGATTAAACACATTAGTTATAAACCCAGATGAATGTATTGATTGTGGAGTATGCGAGCCTGAATGTCCTGCAGGTGCTATTATTCCTGATACTGATGTTGTAGGTGAAGAATTAAAATACTGGATGAATATTAATACAAAGTATAGTGAAGGTGCATGGCCAGTAATAACAGAACAAAGAGATCCATTGCCAGATGCTGATGCAAATAATAGACAGTTAAATCCAGATGTACCAGACAAACGTGATCTATTAGATGAAACACCAGGTAAAGGTGACTAGTCTACTTTTTTAATTAATTGAATACTTCGTCTTTTTGTTCGCTTTTTACTAAGATCGCTTAAACTTACATTTGGACCTGCAATAATTTCACAGTCTTTTGTTACAAATGTAGTTAAATATGGACGAAAAGGTACCCAATCTTCTTTAAGAAAAATGTTAATAGGAATCATTCTGTTTGATTCCCACCACCAATCGTCACCAAGTTTAAGAAACAACTGTTTTAAGTGTGATTCTGTAATCTTTTCGTAGTTGTAAAAGCTCGTACAATGTGCATCTCTGTTTTGTACAATTCCGATATACTCGTTTTGACCGTATTTGATGTGACTCATAAACGGAAACTTATCTAGTAATTTTGTTATTAATTCTTCCATCTATGGCATAAATACTCTATATAATGTGGATTCATAAAAACAATGCAAAAACTAAATGGCTATATAGAAACACAGTATCTGAGCGTACTTTACTCTCCAGATACATCAACTGTAAACAGGAGTAGAACAGTGTATGCTCGACCTATAAAACTTTACCGTGGTATTGATAACACCTTGCAATTACGATTGTTAAATAACGATCAAAAAAGCGTAGATGTAAGCACCAAAACATTTGTTCTTAACATTGTCGATCCGACTACACACTTAGTTATCAAAAGTAAAACCACCACCCTAGGAAATACGACTCAAAGTCAAGCAGGTAAAGTGGATTTTGAACTAACTAGCACTGATATGTCCTCGACTAACGCAGGACGTTTTATTTATAGCATCTATGAACTGAACGGCGATTCATCAAAAACTATAATTTATAGTGATGATGATTATGATGCTGACGGGCAATTACAAATATTTGACTCTCCATATGTTGGATTTACTGCAAGTACAGAAGTAACATTTAGTACAATGACTAGTTCTACAACAGACGATAACAGTTCATACGCATTATCACACGCACACTTAGACACAGACTCATTACATACTGCACAGTACTACTTAGATGCTTATACAGGCACCATTACAGTACAAATTACAGTAGATGCAGATCCAAGTTCACTACTTGATAGTGATTGGGTTGATTTATCCAGCACTACATATACTGCACAATCAGGTAGTGTTTCAGTTAACTTTACAGGCAATTACACAGCAGTTAGATTTAAAAGTTCAAAAACTGCAGGAACTATAGAAAAAGTCTTGTATCGCCCGTAACTCTGTGTTATAATGAATTATTATGCAAAACAATATACAAGATGTATTGGTAGCACATCTACCTGCTGACAAGAGAAGTAGTCCAAGTGAATGGACTAGTTTCAGCGGGCCATGTTGTGTACACAATGGTGAAAGAAGAGCGGACACTAAAGGACGTGCAGGTACCATTATGAATGGTGATGGTAGTGCAAGTTATCATTGCTTTAATTGTGGTTTTAAAACTGGTTGGGCTCCTGGATTACCAGTAGGATTTAAGTTTCGTCAACTGTTAGAATGGTTAGGTGCCGAAGAAGCAGAAATACGTGGACTTGTTATAGAAGCACTTCGTATAAAGCAAGATTATGAAATACTTAATCCAGTTAAAGAAGTTAAAGAAGAAGTAGTTTTTAAAACTAGGCAATTGCCACAAGATAGTAAAAGTATAATGGATTGGTTACATGATGGTACACAAGATTTTGCAAATAGAACTGCCGAGTATGCACTAAGCAGAGGATTGGAAGATAACTTAGATAAACTTATGTGGAGTCCTAGTCGAGCGGCAAATATGAATCGTAGACTTATTATTCCGTTTAATTGGAAAGGGCAAACAATAGGATTTTGTGGTCGTGCTATAGATCAAGATGTTAGTCCAAAATATTTTAATGCTATGGAACCTGGATATGTGTATAACACAGAAGCACAAGACAAAGAAAATAAGTTTGTCATTGTAGTTGAAGGTCCATTTGATGCACTAAAAATTGGTGGTGTTGCAGTATTGAGTAACACTATTAGTGAAACACAAGCAGACATTATTGATAACTTAGCAAAGGAAGTTATAGTTGTACCTGACAAAGATGAAGCAGGAAAAAAGTTAGTAGATGCTGCACTACAATATAGATGGAATGTAGCATATCCAGACTGGGACGATGATGTAAAAGATGTTAGTGATGCAATAGACAAGTATGGAAAGTTATATACTTTATGGAGTATTGTAAACACTAAACAAAGTAGTAGAATAAAGATAGAATTGATGAGGAAGAAACTTGGCAACTAATTACACAACAGACTTACAAAGATTATTTTTAGAAATGATGTTAAATGATGCACAAACATTTGTTAGAGTGCAAAACATTTTTAATGCAGAAAACTTTGATAGGAGTCTAAGAGAAGCGGCAAAGTTTATAGAAAAACACACAACAGATCATGCAACTATGCCTGCGTATGAACAAGTAAATGCGGCATGTAATATGCAACTGAAGCCAGTTGAAAACTTAAATGATGGACACTATGAATGGTTCATGACAGAGTTTGAGCAGTTTACTAAAAAGCAAGAACTAGAACGTGCTATTTTAAAAAGTGCAGATATGATTGAAAAAGGTGAGTATGAGCCAGTTGAGAAACTTATTAAAGATGCAGTACAAATTAGTTTAACAAATGACTTGGGTATTGAGTATTGGGAGAATCCACGTGATCGACTAATGAGCTTAAAAGATGGTAATGGACAAATTAGCACAGGCTGGCCTGCACTAGATAGGAAATTGTTTGGTGGATTTAACAAAGGTGAACTTAATATATTTGCAGGTGGTAGTGGTAGTGGTAAGAGTTTGTTTATGCAAAACTTATCTATTAATTGGGCACTAGCAGGACTTACAGGAGTGTATGTAACACTTGAACTTAGTGAAGGCTTATGTGCTATGAGACTAGATAGCATGGTTACAGATATTCCAAGTAAAGACATTTTTAAAGATATTGATACACTTGAAATGAAACTAGGAATGACTAGTAAAAAAGCAGGTAGTTTAAGAATAAAATATATGCCAGCACAAAGTAACATTAATGATATGCGAGCATACTTAAAAGAGTTACAAATACAAACAGGAAAGCAAATTGATTTTATATGTGTTGACTACTTGGATTTATTGATGCCAGTTAGTGCTAAAGTATCGCCAAACGATCAGTTTATTAAAGACAAGTATGTTAGTGAAGAATTGCGTAACTTAGCAAGAGAGTTTAATATTATTATGGTAACTGCTTCGCAGTTAAACAGAGCGGCAGTTGAAGAAATAGAGTTTGATCATTCGCATATTGCTGGTGGTATTAGTAAGATTAATACTGCTGATAATGTTATTGGTATTTTTACAAGTAGAGCAATGCGTGAACGTGGAAGATATCAAATACAGTTTATGAAAACTAGAAGTAGTAGCGGTGTCGGACAAAAAGTTGATTTAGAATTTGATATTAACAGTTTAAGAATTAGAGACTTAGCAGAAGATGATGGAGGACAACAACCAGTTGCAACTTCTATGATGAACAAGATTAAGTCAGGAGCAGATAATACACAGGATTATCAACCTGAAGCAAAAGTTACTGCAAGTGTACAAAGTAGTAAGTTAAAAGATATGTTAGCAGGTATAAAGTCTAGTTAGTGCAACTACTTTTTAGTTCAATATCATTTTCTGGCTTGCCGATATTATCAACGTATTTGCCAATAGAATGATCTCTTGCACCATCAAAAGGTTCACATTTTTTCCAAGCAGCCAGTCTACCTCTCCAGCCGTCTTTAAATCTTTGCCATGGATTAAGTCCGTTACGAACAAGTCCATAGTGATTTAAATAATGTAGTTTTCCATGATGTTTAAAAAACATTATTGCCATAGGCACTTTGGTAACTGCATCATTATTGTTTACCCATCTATGGTGACAACATGTGATACTTTTAACAAAAGTCCTATTACCTACCCTTGGAGAACCATATGTATATAGTACTAATTTATAATCTAAAGCACACAAACGAGCCGCACATATAGTTGCCATTGCAGCACCTAAACTATGTCCACAAATAGATAGAGACTTTCCTACACCTAAAGTTGTCAATTCAAATATTAATGATTTCCAAACTTTTTCAACTTCATCATAAAATCCGTCATGTACTTTACCTGCTACTTTACTTCTTTTCTTCCAGGCTTTTAAGTCTGCAACAACATCACTCATTTGAGTAACTTCTGTTCCTCTAAATGCTATTGCAACATGGTTTTTATTGCTAACTAAGTATACTTGAGCACCGTCGATATTAATAAATCTAATATCCTCATAGCCAAGTTCTTTAAATTGTGCATCTATTTCAGGACTTTGGTCTTGATATGCCAAAGATGCTAGTGTGGAATGGTGGAAATCTGCTTTCATATCGTAATTACCTCTAGTTTGTGCTAGTTGTATTTAACAAAAATTTACATAAATAACATATAACGAACGGAGATTATTAAAAGTGCAACGTAAAACACGCAAACTATTAGAAGAATTAGATAGCATTGCAATACCAAGAGACCGTGTACATTTAATCGAATCACGTGCAGAGCATTTAATTGCCAGTGCGAAGAATTTGATAGAATTAATTCGTAATAGTTACGATAATCAAATAGCCGAAGACATGGAACGCAAGTTATTGTTGGCAATTAAAAGACAAGACAGCAAAAAATTTACAAACGGGTTGAAAAAATTAAAATGAATTTAAATGAACTATTTGGATTATTTTCAAGTGATGACGAAAAAGAAGTAAAAGCTCTTGCTCAGAAAACAAAACTTTTTTATGCGAAAGCAATGGAAAACCTTGAAAATGTTATTGCTCAAAACGGAGATGCTTTTAGTAAGCAACCAAAAGTAGCCTTTGAACAATGGTATGAGCATTACTTTGATAGACCTTTATCAAGAGTAATAGACGCCCCTGCAATTTATAGTAAAGTTACTAACAACACAATGGATAAACTTATTAAAATTTTTGTTTTACTTGGTTGTCAAAACACTTACTTAAAGCCTAAAACAGGTTTTGCTGGAGGAAAGTCATTATTACAAATAGCACCATTAATTTTTAAGAAAGACCCAAAATCAGTAGCAATGATTGAAAAATTATATGGTAAATTTGTTGACGATAAAGAACCAGATTTTGATCCAAAAGACTTTTCTAGTACAGTTAAAATAGGTGCTGAAATGGAATGGCCAGGTAAAGGCAAAATTACTTGGAAAGGTGCTATGTGGGTTGATGCAAGGCAACAACCACTACCTAAAGCAGAGCAAGGTCCAGCAACACAAAAAGCGATAGATGACGGATTAGTTGAATGAAAAGACTAAGTGAAGGAGGTGCAATGCCCGGTGTAGGTGCAATTCATATAGATGAAATTGAACCAACATTAAAGTTACTACAAAGTAAACTTGGTATTGACCTAGAAAATAATGTACTTGGCAGTGTAGGTAAAAGACAATTCAGTGGCGACATTGATGTTGCACTAAACATACCTGCTGACGACATTCCTGCATTTGTAGAAAAATTAAAAGCAATGCCAGAAGTATTAGACTTAGCAAAGTCTAGTGTTATAATGACAAAGATAAAAATAGAAGATTTTGACAAATCTAAGTCAGATGGAAGACCACGTACAGGTTATGTACAAGTAGATTTTATGCCTGGAGATCCAGGTTGGTTAAAGACTTATTACCACTCACCTAGTGAGACAGAGTCCAAATACAAAGGTGTTTATCGTAATATTATGATAGCATCAATTGCCGCAGTATATCAACGTAAGGATAGTGACGAAAAAATTGATGACGGGCGTTCGGTTACAAGTGAACGTTGGATGTGGTCACCTACAGATGGCTTAATCCGTATCAGAAGAACACCGGTTCCAAAGAAAAGCGGAGATGGATATACTAAGAAAAACAGTAACGAAAAAATTATAGATCCTATTAAAGATCCTAAAGGTATTGCTAAAGCATTAGGATTAGATGGACCAAAAGATTTAAATAGTTTTGAAACATTATGGAATGCAGTTAAAAAGAACTATCCAGCAGATGTAGTAGAAAAAATTAGAAAAGGTTTTGAAGAAAACGGTGTTATTAAAGATGCTGGAATACCTCCAGAACTTAACGAAGAGTTCAATAGAACATTAGAATTGGCAGGCGTATGAAAGCACTTGAATTTATAATTGAAGCAGTTGAGGCCCGTATACAACATGCAGAAGATATTATCTTTTGGGAAGGTAGTAAGGGTGCTAAACGTACTTTAGAGTCATTAAAAAGACTCGAACAAGGAGGGCATAGTGATGTCACAATTAAATGGGATGGAAGCCCTGCTATTATATTCGGTCGTGATGAGTCTGGTGATTTTATCCTAACAGACAAAGGCGGATTTGTAGCAAAAGGTTATGATGGCAAAGCAAAAAGTGGTGATGCAGTAGCACAAATGATACTAAACAGACCTGGTGCAAAAATTCCTGAAAAAGCAGACGGCTTTAAACAATTAGCAGGTGCAATGAAAAATGCTTTTATGGCTTTTGAAAAAGCAATGCCTGAAGACTTTCGTGGGTACTACAAAGGTGATTTATTATATTTTACAATGCCTCCTAAAAAACAAGACTCGTTTGTGTTTACTCCAAATATTGTAACATATACAGTTAAAGCAGACAGTGATATTGGTAAAAGAATAGCACAAAGTACATACGGTATTGTTATACACTTACACATGGATGAAAACGGTATTGATCGTAAACTAACACAAGCAGATATGAACACTATGCAAGGTAACGAAGTATTAGTAATACCACCGGTAACAGTACAAAAAGCACCAAGTATCGATGATTCAAAAATTAAACAACTCGAATCAGTAGTAAATAGTAGTGCAACTGAAATTGACAAGTTATTAGACAAGGCAGTACTAGAACAACTTAAGATGAAAGATTTAAGCAAAATATTCTATGCTTACATAAACAGTAAAGTTGATACAACTATGGACGGCTTAGGTGATGATTTTGAAAAGTGGATGTCAACAAGTAAAGTTAGTGGTGTTAAACAAGCTCGTATAATGCAACATATTAATGAAAATATTAACGGTTTTAAAAGTATGTGGCGTATTGTACGAGGTATACAAATTGTTAAAGATGATATTATTGACCAGTTTGAAAAACAAGATGCAGATGTTAAAGCAACTATTGGTAGTGGAGAAGGCGGCGAAGGTTACGTTCTTTCAGATCCAAAAGGTGACGTAAAACTAGTTGGTAGAGAATACTTTACAAAAGCAAACAGAGCGGTACAGAGATAATGAATTTTATAAAAGATGAATTAGTCGAAGCAAAATTATTTAGAAGTCCTGCGTCTTTTAAAACTAAGAGTGCTGAAGATGTAGCACATAATATTTACGCACACATCCTTTCTTTACAGGCTATGCGTTACACTGATCCAGGCATAGCAGGAAAGTATGCAAAAAATACAATGCGTTTTGGTGGATTTGATGGTGTTAGAGCTGGTGCTAGTGATTTACATAACTTAATGGCACACCTTGATACTATTGAAGACAAAGGAATTCTTAGTGTACCTAATGCACAAGTTAAACGTATGCTTAGAGATATACAAAATGGTATAAAAGTTACTGACAGAGATAGACGTACTATAATGCAACTTGAAAAGTCTTTACGAATTAAAGATCCTAATCTTAAAGCAATGCGTAGAATTATTGCAGATTGGCCACGTGCTTTACCAAGTGAACAAAAAGCAGGAGCAACACGATTAGGATTTATGATGAATCATTATGCAAGAGGCAGTGATTTACATACTCCTTATATAAAAAGTATTAATGGTATTGCTAACCCAAATGCAAAGAGTCCGTACAACAGTAAGTTAGGATGGGCGGCAGTAGGTGCAGTTGCTGGTGCAGTTGCAGGATACAAAGCAATACGAAAAAAAGATGCTATAGCAAAGGCAAGTAACGTAGCAGTAAGAAAGTTTCAAAGATAAACATTCACATATTCTTTTAACTTTGGTTCATAAATATAACTGAAGCGTAAAAGCGATAGGCATAACACAGGCAACAAAACACAGGCACAAGTCTATAAGGCTCCAATATTATCAATCGGTTAAAGCAACCCTGAGGAAGCAATGAGTTTAAGTCGAGACATTGAAAAAACAAGCCTAGAAGCTCACGTTGAATTATGTGCAGCGAGGTACTCACGTTTGGAAGAAAAATTAGACAACCTGGAAGGGCGTGTCATAGGTATTGAATCTGTTCTCGGAGAAATCAGAGACAGTGTAGTGCGTGACCGTGACGTTCGTAACAGACAAATGATTAACTGGGGTGTAGGTATTATTACAACTTTATGTACAACCTGCGGCTTTTTAGCATACCAACTATTTCTTAAATAAGATCCAATAGGACTAAATACTAATATGCTTATATTAGAACTATTCAGTGACGAAAAAACAGATATAAATGAAACCAAAATGGCTTGGGGCCGTCGTGGTAACCAAGTAGTACGGAAGTATAGATGTACTATTGGACGTTTAAAGGGAAAAACAGTTAGTACTCCTGGAGCATGTTTTGCCGCACCTGATATCAAAAAACGTATGAAGTTGAAGATGACTAAAGCAAGACTTGGTACTAAAATGGCTCGTAAGTCAAAAAGAACAAAACGAGTAAATCCAGTAAGCAAAAGAATACAGGCACTGAACAAGGCAAGCAGATAAATGCGTTTAAATGATCTATTTGAATTTGGTGGAGAACCGCAAAAAGTAAGCAAGGTTGCAGGTAATAAGGTTACACTTACAGACCCAAAGAAACCTGGTATTGAGACAACTATCGATACAGATCAAGTAGATATTGATAATAAAGATCCAAATAATCCAGTTATAAAAGCCAAAAAGCCAGGTCAGAAAAAGATAGCAGGTGGACTTCGTCCGGGACAAACTGTTAGTTTTGGAGAAGGCACTATTGAAGAAGGTGTTAACGACCCGCATATATTTAAAGCACTTTTTATGGCAGGTGGACCGGGTAGTGGTAAAAGTTTTGTTGCTAAGAACATTCTTGGTGGCACAGGATTACGTCCACTAAACAGTGACGAAGTATATGAATTGCTAATGAAAAAGCAAGATCTTGATTTAGATCCAGACTCTATTGCATCTCCACAAGGACAAGAAATCCGTGGTCAAGCAAAGAACTTAACAAAGAAACGCAGTATACAGTACATATCAGGTAGACTTGGTTTACTTGTAGATGGTACTGGTAAAGAAGTAGACGTATATAAAAATCAAGTAAAATTTTTTAAGCAACTAGGCTATGATTGTGCAATGATATTTGTCAACACTAGTCTTGATGTTGCACAACAAAGAAACAAAGAACGTGATCGCATACTACCTCCTAAAATGGTTAAGCAAATATGGGACGACACGCAACAAAACGTAGGTAAATATCAGCAGATATTTGGAGCCAACAAATTTTTTATTGTCGATAATAGCGGAGGTCTTGAAGACCCAACTCGCTCAAAGAACTTCGACAAAGTATATAATAACACACAGAAATTTTTAAATGCACCGGTTAGCAGTAAAGCACAACAGTGGATTGATAAAGCAAAAGAAAAAACTAAAACTCGATGAGTTATTTTGAATTTTCTGATGGTGTAAGAGTAGCATTATCAAAGGAAGAAGAAGAATTTTTAGATAGTTTTAAGACATCAGTAAAACTAACTGATGTTGAACAAAAGCATATAAAAGTATGTTTAATGTTAGTAAATAAGAGTGTATTATATAGGAAAAAACGCAATGGTGACCTCTACTATTACAAAGAAACCAGAACTTAAACAATTTTCAGACTTTGTAAAATCTAGACTTGATCAAACTCCAGTTATTGTTAATAACCAAGACAATGTAAGAGTAGGAAACTATGTTTGCAAACAAGACGATGGTTTCTGGGTAGTGTACTATAAAAAACGTGAAGAAAAAAAGTTTACACTTCGATCTAGTGCAGTAGCATGGTGTATTGCAACTATTGGCAACAATAATATAGATGCTAGAACAATATTACACGAAGATACTAATTACGGGCGTCTTGTTGAAAACGCTTATGTATTTCTAACAAGATTTAAAACGACAACTGATCCATTTAAAAAAGAACTTATGTGGATACGTTATGATGACAGTATGTGTCAGTTAAAAAACAAAAGAGAACGTCTCACAAATTTTCTTAAAAAATTAAAAGTAGGCTAAATACACTTACAAAACAGGTTTGGGATAAACACATGGAATTAAATGATTTAAACAGAGTTAAACACAGTGATAGTTTAAATAAACTATTAGCAACACGTTTTAATATGACTCTTGACTTAGAAAAGTTAACTGAAAAACGTGCAACAAAGTTACTATCTGCTATTGAAAAAACTTTAACAGAATCGCAAAAAGGCACAGGGCCTTATCAAACAGATAAGAAGTATATGGCGTCTAAACTTGCTAAAGAAACTGTTGAAGCATGGTTAGTTGAAAATGACTTAGGAATTAATGAAAAAGATGAGCAGTCTAACGAAGAGCCAGGTGATGGTGCTATTGAGCCACAACAGGAACTTCCAGGAGCAGATGCAAAGAGAAACCAAGCACTTCGTATGCTAGTAGGAACACAAAACTTTGCTAAAGCCAGACGTGCAATGGAATTATACAAGCAAGGTAAAACTGTACCGCCAACACTAATGATTGGACTTATGCCAGTTATTGATATGATGGATGAAATTATGTCAAGTGGAATAGCAAATGTTCGCATGTTACAAATGGTACAAAGACGTTCTAAAAAAGCATTAGGTATTAATGAGTCAACACAAATTAATGAAGGCGAAATGGAAAGTGCTGAATTAGTATTAGCATCAAAAGACATGGTTGATAGAATTCAAAGCATGTTAGAAGATGTTGGTGAAATGATGAATGAAGAACTACTTCCATTAACAGATTCAATTCGTGATGAAATGGGCAATGAAAAAGCAGAAGCATTTAACAATGCCGCAAAAGGTGCCTTAGAAGCATTCATGGATGCAGTTACAACTGCTCGTGGAGATATGGATAATGCAAGTCGTATTTTAATTGGCGAACAGCCTGCAGTTAGTGATGAGCCAGCAGTTGATTTAGGTGCTGATGATTCAGAACTAGACTTAGATATAAGTGGCGATACAGATGCTGACTTAGACTTAGATGCAGATCCAGCCGGACAAGAAGGCGACGCAGAACTAGACAGAGAAGAACGTATCTAATGAGATTTGATGAATTTGTAATAGAAACAGATTCATCTAACAAGGTTATGAGCTTGTTAGTGTTTCTAAAAAACCGTGCTGAGCAAACAGGTGGAAATCCTGAAGTTAGTATGGCCGCTTTAGTGCAGTTAGCACAATCAGTAGGTGTAGCATTAACATATGATAATTTTAGTACTTTAGTACAAGGCAACCCAAACTTTAAAGCTCTTGTTTCTGATTATAATCAGGATACTGTAGTACTAAATTTAGCAGGTGATGAACGAACTATTGCAACTAAGGCAGACTTAGATATAGAACCTGTTGATAAAGTTGATTCAATGGCTAAAAGAGCTTTGAAAAAAAGAACTTGATCTCTAACAAAATCTCTGTTATAATAATATTATGATAACTGATAAATTTGACTACAAAGCCTTGACTCGAAAGAGTGTAGACGGAAAAAGGCTATACAGTACTCCTGACGGATTAGCGGTTCCTAGTGTAACTACAATCCTCAGTGTAACTCAATCACAAGAAAAACAAGAAGGTCTAAGACGTTGGCGAAAACGTGTTGGTGAGGTTAAAGCACAGGAAGTTGTGACTGAGGCAGCCAATCGTGGTACTCGTATGCATACCTACCTTGAAAATTATTGCATTGACGGTTTTATTAAAGAACGTGGCACAAATCCATTCAGTCATCAATCTCATGCAATGGCTGAAACTATTATACGTGAAGGAATGTGTAATGTTGATCAAGTATGGGGCGTAGAAGTATCTATGTTCTTTCCTGGCATATACGCAGGTACAACTGACTTAGTAGGAGTACACAAAGGCGAACATGCTATTATGGACTTTAAGCAAACTAATAAGCCTAAGAAAGCAGAATGGGTAGAAGATTATTACTTACAACTGTGTGCATATGCAGAAGCACATAACGAAGTCTATGGCACAAACATTTCTAAAGGTGTAGTGTTAATGTGTGTTAAGCCTGAGATGGATGATCAAGGTAAGTTACAAACAGATCCACAGTATCAAGAGTTTATTGTTGAAGGAGAATTATTTGAACATTGGCGTCAACAATGGTGGAAACGTGTCGAGCAGTACTATATAAAGACTTCTTAATGTATAAATACATTACATAGACGAAGGTGGAAACATGGCAGTAATTCAAATTTCAAGAGTGCAACACAGACGTGGTCTGTTGCAAGATCTTCCTCAATTATCAGCAGCCGAACTAGGTTGGGTAATTGATAATCGTAAACTTTATATTGGTAATGGACCAGTTGAAGAAGGTGCGCCTGTAGTTGGCAATACAGAGATTCTAACACAGTATAGTGATATACTAGGTGGAATTAGTTCTTATACATACAAAGGAACTGAAGTAGGATACACTGCACAGACACAGAGCGGAAGTGGTAATGTACAAAGAACATTACAAAGCAAACTAGATGATATTGTAAGTGCAAAAGATTTTGATATTATTGGTGACGGTACAACAGATGTAGCCGCAAAAATTAACTGGATGTTATTTCAAGTTTATTGCCGTGAAAGTACAAATAGCAAAAGTTTAAAAAGAATTTTATTTCCAGCAGGAACATATGTTGTAAAAAGTGCAATTAAGATTCCAAGTAACTGTGTTATTATTGGTGAAGGATCTGAACATACAATATTTAAGTATGCAGGTTCATCAGCAGACTATGTTGCAAGAACAACTGATAGTGCCCAACAAACAGGCACAAACATTGGATTAAGTGGTGCAACATTTCCACAAAATATTTCCATTTCACATTGTAGTTTTGAAAACACAACTGCATACACATCAGTACTAGTTGAACGTGCAAGTTATGTACATTTTGAAGATGTTACATTTACAGGTAATCATGCAAATAATGATACTTATCCTAGTACAACTGGTAATAGTATAGCTGTAAAAGTTTCAAAAGAAATAGGTGATGATAGTGCTCACATAACATTTAATCGTTGTAACTATAGAAGAGCAAATACAGCATTTGTTATTGATACAGAAGTAAACAACGTAGTATTAGATAAATGTAATTTTCATTTACTCTACCAAGGTATACTAGTTGGAGAAAATGTTGTAGCCAATGGACCTGCAGGCGTAAAAATTAATAATTCCTTGTTTAATGATATTCATCATTCAGCAATTAAAGTAGTTGCAGTTAGTGACTTTGTAAGTAGTTTTAATACATTTAAAGTAATGACTGCAAGTGGAACAACTGGAGCAGGTGGACCAATAGCACCAGTCATCGATATTAGTAGTGATAACAATTACAGTATTGGTGACAGTTTTGAGCGTAATGACACTGATGCAGCATCACACGCCAGAATTGAAACAAACAACAAAAGAGTATATGGGTTAGTTTCAGGTGAACATATTGTTTACGGAACACACTTTCAACAACCAGGTGTACAAGAAGCACTAGCAGATAATACTTCTACGCCAACTAATACAACTATCGACTTTGATCAAGCAGTTCTTAGTAACAGTAGAATATACTTTACTATTAACCGTGGAGTAGCAAGTGCAACAGGTTCATTAACAGTAACTGGTAATAATACTGGTGGTTACAGTTTAGATGAAGAAAGAGTTGAAAATGCTGATGTTGGAGTTGGATTCACTATTGATGGAACAACAGGTACTATACAGTATACTTCAACAAGTACAGGTACTGCACCAACGTTACATTATCGTATCGAGACATTAAAATAAAAGTAAACTAAAAGGCTACTATGTTTGATTTAAGGCCTGAGGATCGTATATCTGAATGGCGTAAATTCAGGAAAAGCATTCAGCATCTTGATAGGATGGATATGCTTCAAAAAACAACGGATTTATGGAAAATGGCTCCGTTGGTAAATCATTATTTGGATATTGACAGTTGTGAAAACTGGCCAGATCCATGGACACTACTAGTGGATAACATGTACTGCGAAGCGGCAAGAGCTTTAGGTATGTTTTATACACTTTTTTTAACAGAAAGATTTGACAAACGGGACCTAAGTGTAGTAATATATAACAGTAAGTCGGGTTACGACGTGGCTGTAGTAGTATGTGAGAAATATGCTCTTAATATTCACTACCAAGATGTCGTAAATACAACGTCGATCAATAACACAGATCAGTATCGTACTTTTGATGCAAACGATCTAAACGCAGTAAACTATCTATAACAATAGGACTATCGATTAATGAGTGATATTCAAGTAAAGAAACGTAATAATACAGACGAACCATTAGACATTGAAAAAATGCACAAAGTTGTATTTTATGCCTGTGAAGGCATTACAGGTGTCAGTGCAAGTGAAGTTGAGATTAAAAGTCATTTACAATTTTACAACGGTATTACTTCTACTGAAATACAAGAAACACTTATTAAAAGTGCCGCTGATTTAATTAGCGAAGAAAATCCTAATTATCAATGGGTAGCAGGACGTTTAATTAACTATCACCTACGTAAGAACGTATACGATAGTTTTGTTCCTTGGCCTCTACTGCAAACAGTTAAAACAAATATTGAAAAAGGTTATTATGACGACGCTATTCTTGACCACTACACTGACG
>Ga0206682_10000077_pt1 | contig 92037 bp, 73 predicted proteins | sample M240m12015metaG_FD_155444 | JGI IMG/M metagenome (GOLD analysis project Ga0206682, IMG submission 155444) | Ammonia-oxidizing marine archaeal communities from Monterey Bay, California, United States - M2 40m 12015 | ecosystem: Environmental > Aquatic > Marine > Intertidal zone | place: USA... | reverse complement strand
CTGAGAATAACAATCACCAGAAACATTGTAAGCTTCATTATAATTTTGTTGTACTACACCATCTATTGTCGAGTTCATACACCCCGTGTATAAACATGGAGATGTTGAATTAGCAGCACTTGTTTCATTAGTAGTTGCTGTTGGATCATAATTATCTGCCTCTTGCCCTAATGGGTAAGGAGATAAAATATTGTTAGGAGCGTACCCATTATCTGTACAACCATATTTAATACAAGACCCATCATTAATTGTTGCGTTAGGATCGTAATTGTCAGCTAATGAATTCATACACCCTTCTAAGAAGCATCCTGCTTCACCTTGTGGCCCTTCTTCACCTGCAGGTACATTTATAAAATAATCTTCATTCCCAAAGTCGGCATTATAATTAGTTGCCCAAGCTTCGTTACACCCAAATAAATAACATCTATCTGTGTTTGAGTTAAATAAATTAGGAGTAGCTTCAGCTACAGAGATAAATAACACTCTTACAGATGTACTATTTCCAGGTATTGAAAAAGAAAGCCCATTCATCTCAGCTGTTGCAGTAAAGTATCTAGTATGCTCTGTTAAAAGATCTGTAATTTCTTGAGTAGCTACTAAAGAAGTGTCGGTTACTGTTGTTTGAACAGCTGCAGTTGAGTCGTACGTTACATTTGTATGTACACTTAACGTAGTATTAGTAGTTCCTGTATTTTTAACTAATGCGGCTGTAAACGTAAGTTTATAAATTTTACCAGTTGTATATGTAACAGGCTGACTAAGATGAATATTACCGTCAAATGTACCAGTTTGTGACATCAAGATTGCTCCATGCTGGTTTGGATCAGCATTTACTACTAATACAGTTTGGTCATATGCTGCGTAGTAATCTCTATTCCAACTTTCTATACTTGTAGGGTTAAACCAATCAGCTCCTGTCATATTCCCATGCAGTGTCGTCCAATTAGATATTCCTGGTAATGCTTCAGTAGAACTCGCCCAGTTTTGTTGTATTAAAGTTCCTTCATTGTAACCGTCTACAATATTACCTAACATAGCTTCAAAGTTACCATCTGTTATTAAAGATGCTCCAAGTTCAGAATAGAAATCAACGTTTATACTATTAATATATATATCTTGCGCATTAAGCGTCGCCATTTCTGTAGAGTCTAAATTTAACAATGGGTCTATACAAAGATCTCTTGTTAAAGTCATGTCTGTAATTGTAGATTCAGAATTAGCTCCACCTCCACTTATTTCAACAACTACTACTTGGCTAAGTTGGTGAGGGATATACCCATCAGTTGTTTCGTACACATTATTCCCTGCCGAAGCAAGAGTAACAGTTTGAAGTAAATCAACATTCCCAGACTCAAGATCAGCTATTGCTGCTGCAGTTAAATTATTTGGGTCAAGGCTATTAATTACAGAGTACTCTTTAATTTTTATTAGGTAATCATCAAGATTAGTGGATTCATTTATATTTTTTCGAGAAATTGTTACTCTTAAAATATATCTATAAATGTAATCATTATTTCCTGTGCTTACTTGATTGTATGTAGGGTACTGTATAGTTGTATTTATATCTCCCCCATTTACAACTTGAGGAGTAAATCCTTCATCAAATACAGGTTCTAATATACTGTACGGATTATCATTTGGACTAAAAGGCGAAATAATAGTTTTAGTTAACACTCCGGTCGTGTAAGTAGAAGCGGAAGTAAATGTGTAATCTTCAGTATCTCCTTCAGTTGCATTAACTTCTGTCCAGTATTCATTTAATTTAAATCTGTTTGTAGATAATAAATTTGGACCTTCACATTCATTTGTAGCAAGACTAAGATCGATAGTTTCTGCTGTTGTCCCAGATGTAATACCTTCTCCAAAATTAGCAGCTCCTTCTTCTATACACGCAAAGTAAGTACATGACCCATCATCTGTTGTAGCATCAGCATCATAATTAGATGCAATAGGATCCGTACAACCTTCATAGCTACAAGTATCAGAACTTACAGTCGCTAAAGAATTATAATTAGATGCTGGTTGACCAGGATCTTGAGGGGTAGTTTCAAAAGCTGGTATTTCCGCAAGTAACGTAGATACGTATTGAGTAAGATTATTTGCTGTTAAAAAGTTGTTAATCCAAGGGAATTCTGCATAATGATCAGAAACTATAGACTGACTGCTAAATGAATTTATCTCCCCGTTATCTGTACACCCTGCATATAAACATAAAGTGTCGTCAGAATTTAACGCTGTAGCATCGTAGCTTGTAGTAATACCATTAGCAGTATTTGCTGCAGAACTAAAACAAGGGTTACTATCATCTAAACAGAAATGAGATGTATATACGTTAGGCTGAGTACAAGCAGTTGCAAAACAACTTCCATCATCTAAAGTTGCTAGTTCATCATAGTTGTCTGCCCAAGCTCTAGTACATCCTTCTTTATAGCAAGAATCATTGTCATCTGTGGCAAGAGCATCGTAGTTGTCTGCAGCAGGATCTGTACAGCCATTAAACCGACACTCGCCTTCTGTATTGACATCAAGTTGAACATCTAGAACAGGCTGCACGTAATTACTTGCTTCAGAATTGGTACACCCTTCAATAATAGGGTAGCAAAGACCTGGTATAGTTAAATTCGGTTGGGTAGTTGAATTAATATATTGAACTGTACAGTCTGCTTCATAGTATGCAATATCAGAACCTTCATAATTATTATTTAAATAATAATTAAAAGCGTCAGATTCAAAGCATCCTATAATTGGATCTATATACTCTACTTCTGTAGAAATAGTTTGCGCACATCTAGACACTCCGTTATCTCCAGTGTTATAATATGCTACAAATGAAATTTTAGTTAATTGCGAATAAGTATTAGTATTTGTATTAACTGTATATAAATCTTTTGTTACCCCTGATCTTAAATCACTGTAGCTTACAGATTCATTCTGTACTGTAGGACCAGTAGAACTATTGCACGGCGGATTAGCCACATATACAATTGCATTATTAGGTACAAACGAATAAACATAATTAGTATAGGTATACTTAACTTGCACTTCAACAGGGTCACCATTGCTATCTGCTAATGTAACATCTTGGTTATCTACATTAATGATAGAATTCCATGTAAATGTAATTTGCTTTGTAGTGACTAAATCTGGAGAAATATTTAAAGTAGTAATCTCTTGTGCAATGTGCTCACCTTGATCTGAAACCTGTAATTGAGGACAATAAAAACAAAGGTCTTCGTTGGTTGGAGTGTTTATAGATGCATCTCCTACACTTGGAACAGCTGGTAAATTCTGTATATTACCATAAAGATAATTAGCCCCCGCAGGACTTGTAGATTCAACTTCGTCTGTAGTATAATTAGCGTTGTATGCTTCAATATCTGTACATCCTTCAATAACTGGTATACATCCTTTGTCTGTATTTGCTAATGGATTGTAATTAAACGCTGCTACATCAGTACATCCTTCTACTATATCCACACAAGATCCATCATTGCATGTAGCGTTAGAATTGTAATTAAATGCATCAGCATTTGTACACCCATTTATAATTGGATCAATTGTAAAGTTTACACTTTGGAAGTCTGTAGCAGGATTGTAATCAAATAAATATTCTTCAGTTTCCCCACTCTCTGGATCTAAATAAAATTCACTGTATTGTATTTGAAACTCAGAATGATATATGTTTATTGGATTTTCCCCTGCAGTTTGTCCAGTAATATAAGTAACATTACTTTCTGCGATTGCTCCAGAAAAAAGCTCAGCAGTAGTTGGGTCATAAGTAAACCCTGCTAATATTGCAACACCATCAGTGTTTGATACACCGTCAATACAAGGCTCTATATCCCCAATAGTGAATATAGGTTCAAATGAAGTTGTCGGCGATACTCCTGTGTTGTCTGTTATTTTTTGTAGCACAATAATACTAATAGTAGCATTACTCACAACATTATCACAAGCTTTAACTTTAACTGTAATTTCTCTCCCACATCCTTCATCTGCTGACTCAACATCTACCTCTATATCTACTCCAGTACCTGCACAATTATCTAAATAATATAAACAATCTGCTAAATTACCATTTGTAAATGTAGCATTTTCATCATAATTTAATGCCGTAGCATCCATACATCCAGTATTTTCTGGCTCTACATATTCAACATACGGACTGAAATCTAACTCTCCTAATCCATCGGATACATCCATATTAACATTATATACAAATGCAGAAGGAATTTTAGTATCATCACACGGAGCTTCAGAATAAACATACCCATCAGGATATGAAATTACTTTTTCAACTTCAAAAGAACTTAAAAATCCTACTACTTGAGGGTCAAAGTAAAAATATAAATCTACTGTAGAATCAAGTCCAGTATAAGTAAACGTACCAGATGTGGTTACAAGATCAGAGCTAGTTGCATTCTGTACAGCTATCTCTGTAAACTCTCCAATATTATTACCTGCAGTCTGAACTTCAACATAAGTTTTAGTAGCCTGCATTTGACCAGGTGTTATATCAAGTACTGCACGCGAATATGTAATTTTATATTTGTTCCCACTAACTACTGCGATACTTCTTTTTAATCCAGTTCTATTTCCTATTGCATCAGTACTAAGGCTTCTCTGTGCTGACCCATTATAAGAAGAATTCCAAGCTAACGTACTATTAGTAGAGCCAGGAATAACTGTCCAATCGTTTAAATTAGAAGCAAAATTAGAATTTGATGTTATTAAATTTACTCCATTTGTTACATAATGTCCGTACTCTTCAAATTTAGAATTTGGAGTAAACCCAAAATGAAAACGTTTATCTTCTCCAGCTAAGACAGATTCGGAAGGATAATTTGCCATATCGGAATGTAATCCATTGAAATCAAATGCTGGCCATAAAAAACCCCCTCTAACATCTTTAATTACAGCGTTAGCGCTAGTTAAAAAAGCATTATTAGATATATAATTTATTATATCGGTATGAGTTACACCATCTTTTAATGCTATATTTTTATCAAACCTAAATCTATAAGTTACAAGGTTATTTAAACTTACGTTACCTTGGTACCCCTGATTTTGAAATTCTTGTGCTAATGCTTCTGCCAAAGAAGGTGGGTATATATTAGTAATAGCAGTAGTTTCATTTGCTAATAAATATGTTGAAGGCGTAGCCGATAAGTGAGCTCCAGCCTCAATAGTAGATAAGAAAATACTATCCTTTGTTGGATTATTTAAATATACTTTGTAGTTTCTTTCTGCAGAGTTTAGTAACTGCTGGCCAATTACTTGAATTTTAAAACTAGCTGCTCGATCCTCAAACCGTGTATAATTAAAATTATAACTACCGCTTGTATATTCAATATTTGAAAGTCCAGAACTTAGTTCTGAAATACAAGGAGAAGCAGAACTAACTACACCTACATTTGGATCAGAAGGGGTATACCCACTTATATCATCTCCATAAAAAGCTAATAAAGGGTCATTAGTAAATCCTACAGTATTAAAATATGATTCTACGTTTTCTTCATATTCAGCTAGTGTCTCAAAAGTATTTCCTTCAGTATTGAGAATAATAGGCAATAATTCGTCCTCAAAAGTACTTGTTGTGAATTCATATTGACACACGTGATCTGTATCTCCTGCAATAGGATTAATATTTGTTGTCGCTTCTGGATTATAATTCGTTGCAGCTGCGTCTGTACAGCCTATAACTTCTGCATTTTCCCCACAATCAGTAATATCTACATCGCCATTTATTATATCAGCTAATGGTATTATTTTATGTAATCTAATTCGGTACTTTGAACTAAATAATCTATCTACTGTAGTAGCAGGATTAGTTACTATGTTATAAGTTTGTCCGTATTGATTAGGATCTGCTATTGAAAGACTGCTACTCCAGTACTCACCAGAAGTAAAATTAAACTCCCCTAAAAACCCAGATCCGCTTGAAGCAATGTTTGTAGACATTGATATTAAGTCTTCAGCTGAAGGTACTGTCCATTCGTTAGGTATTAGATCAAAAGAGCCTGCTTGATAAGTTAAACTAAATGCAACCTCAAAGTTAAATAGTCCATCATTGTTAGGTACTGAGTAATCCTCTATCCGGCATATGTAAGCTTGACTATTATAAATTTTATAAATAACGCCATCATATGCTTCTAAATATTGTCCAACTTGCACTGGTATATTAGTACCTAAAAGTGTATTTGCACTAACAACAATATTATTATCTAAATTACCGCTGTAGTACTCATCGATACATCCTGTTATGTAACACCCTCCATTAGCAAGGTAATTAGGCCAATTATTCATTGGGACTGAAACACTATAAGCCGCAGCCTCATCATAATTATCTGCTATCGGATTAGTACACCCAAGAGTTTGACCGTTAAATGCTGGGTCAGCAAGAATTTCTAAATTAGGATATACTGTTGCAGCATCATACCCAATTAAAAAGTTTATAGCATTTAAGCTACAAGGATTGGTCATTTTAATTCTGTACACTGTATACATGTACTGACCTGCAGCAAGACCTTCATCTACTGTAGCATGCTCACAATCTACTCCTCCACCGGCATTAGTATCCGTACTACTTAAAACTAAACCATTAATAGTTCCAGGAGCGTAACCTGCAGGTATTGTAGTGTTAGCAGATCCTGCTTGGAATGTTGACACAGTTCCAGGAGCTGTTGAAGGTAAGTAGTAATAAGCTCCATCAGAATATCTTACTTCTACTATCTCTGCATTATTAAATTGATGCTTTACAGGTTGATCGATTGCAGGGTTTAATGTAAGCCCTGTATTAGAATTTTCAGCAGTATCTACAATTCTAAAATAAAAATATACTGAAGGAACTAAATCGCTATTATATCCAGCAGCTGATAATTGCCCAGCTAACGTAGTAGCAGATGACTCGTCAATATTAGGTAAAGTAATATTTGCTCCTCCACCTGTACTACCAGTGTAACTGTACACAAGCGTTCCATATTTTTCAGGATCTGTTAAAAATAAAACAGGATTATCTTGATCAATAACTTGTAACGTAACTTTTTCCGCAGTTGGAGTATTGTAAGTAAAACCATTAACAGTTGTACTTGCAGTTTCAGTTAATTGACTTAAACATGCATCTCCACTAGTAGTTGTATCTAATTCTCCAGCAGTAGCAGTATTAGCATACCCTATTACACCAGCATCAATATTATCACCGTAGTCGTCAAATTCAGAATTTATATTACATATATCTAAAACATCTACATCAAAATTACACAACGAGTTGTTGTTTAAATAATTAACATGTGCCGGAGTTATTGTCAACCCGTTTGCAGTAGCTAAAGATTCATCCCAAAAATTACCTTGAGTCCACGACATTGTATAAACATCATGATCTGCACTTTGTACATCATTATTTGCGTTTACATCAGAACAATATTCATATTGACAAAGACTTTGTAAGTGCCAATTTACATCAAATTGAGGGTTACCGATTGGCGTACTATAATTTGATGCTTCAGGATCCATACATCCCGGCTTTTTTATAAAACAAGTGCCATCATTTACAGTAGCATAAGGGTTGTAATTAAAATTACTATACCCTGGATTTACATCTGCAATATTTGCTTCGGGAGTTACATACGTTGAATATACTGAACTTGGGTTGTATGTAGCTGCATCTAAAACTCCAGGATCTGTACATCCGTTTACATCTTCAGTGTATTCACAGCAATTATTTGTGCACGGAGTTAAATGTACTATTAAAGGATTGCCTACTAAAGTGTTATCTGCTTCAGGGTCAGTACAACCGGTGTACTCACACGACCTGTAATCATGAACATTAACGTTAGAATTGTAATTAGTTGCTGCCGTTCCTGGAACAGGAGAAGTAATAGTAAAAGAAGTGTTACTATTTCCTTGGTTATTTACTAACGTTGTAGTAGTAGAATAAGATCCATTATCCATACACCCTTGAAGGACAGCCTCGCAAGACCCGTCATCAGAAGTAGCATTCGGATTATAATTAAACGCATTAAAGTCTGTACATCCCGCTACATTAGCTTCAACAACAAGATCTATAGTTAGCTGAACTTCATTGTTACTGGAACCCCACCCAGAAGGGCTGTCACCTAGAGATACTATAACAGAAATAGTGTGCGTTCCAGGGCCATACGTTACTGTAGGGCCATTTATCCCTGAATGAGTTTCAGTGAAAGATCCGCTTAAGTTTGTATCCCAAGATAAATCTGTGATAGGACTTGACATACTTCCATGCATTACCCAAAACTCATATTGCCCATAAACACCTGTATTAGCTAACAACAAATGGTACATACCGTTAATAATATTGACAGTAGTAGAGTCATCAAAATCTTTAGATCCCGGTTCATACGCGCAATAATCAGTCTCACCTTTTATAAGCTTTACAGTATTATAATTTAAAGCTGCTGGATCTGTACATTTTCTTACTATGCGGGGGTCATTAAAACTAATACAACTTCCTGTAAATCCGTCCGTAGTGGTAAACCCATTATCAAAACTATTAATACAAGAATCTTTATCAGTAGATTTAATTTTAGTTAATTCACCTAATGTTGTAAGAATAGGTAGTTGTTCAATGTCGTTACCATCTCTATCAATTACATCGACTATTCCTCTAGTCCAATGCTTTAAAGCCTCTGTGTATCTTAATATTTCTCTTTGAGTTGCATAATCTGCTTGACGTAAATAAAGGCTTCCAATGTATTGATTATTACCTTTTACGCTTCTAATAGATTTAACTGCAAACGTACAGTATTTAATAAAAGGTACAAAGTCAACAAATTTAAGAACTCGAGACGCATCCCCTTTTTCAGTATTAGGAATTATAAAATCCTTTTGTCTGTAAAGCTCTCCGGTATCGGTTTTAAAAGGTAAAATTAAAGCATACGCTTTCCCTACTTCTAATGGTTTAGACCCATTTTGTAGTTCTATTGTATTACTTTTTAAATTAAATTGATTACCTAGAATTTGTTGTTCTGCAGCCATTTATATATACATTAGCATCCGCAGTCGCAGTCACCATCACACATTTGAACAGCTTTTCGATATTGTGATTGTGCATCTTGCACTAATACTAAATCTTCCTGTCGCAGTATTCTAGAGGCTGTGGACTCCGCTGATTTTATTAGTAACATTATTTTTTGTGCTTTGTTAAGAATAGCAGAGCACGCGGGACTTGTACACCCGCAACTTAATAACTTATCTGTTAATAAGACTAAACATTTATCAACTCCACATGCGGATACGATAAAATTCATAGCTTGAACCGTATTATTCGGATCTTTTACCTCTATCTGATATAAACCTCCAGCAGAAATATTTGTAAATGCAAACGAATTCATGGCAGGAGGTATAGTACCTTCTGAAGCTACTCCATCAGCCCCTACGTGCTTTAAAAACACTGTGTATGTAGTCGCTAATTCTCTACCTTCTAAATTAACAAACAAAGTTTGACAATCCCCGGTAAATGAAGTTTTTAATAAAACAGCCATGAATTTGAATTTAAAGTTAAAAAATTATAAGGGGAACCTGTCCCCTTATAATTAATATTAATGATTATTATGCGTCAATATTGATAGCAGCTCCTACAAAGCCTTCACCCAAGAGTGCTCGACCAAATCCAGCATTATCTGTAGCAGATTTAAGATCGTAAACATCGCCAGTTGCATCTTCTTCAAGATATACTAGAATTTCACGCATGTTATCAACTCCTCTAATTTGATTTAAAGCAGAGTTTTGAACAACAAAAGAAACTAAGTTATATGTTTGACCTGATACTGCAGCAATTTGATTTGGGAAAGAATCAAATACAACTAATCGGTCATACCCAGAGTATTCACGACCTTGCTGTAATATTTCCTCTTCTCTAAGTTCAGCGCCAACTCCAACACCAGCAGCAGCAGCAGATTTTACATTTGCCGCACTATAACAAATAACTCCAGATGCTTCCGGAGATTCTAAAGCTACTTCAAATCTTTTATTAACATCTACACCTGTAAGGATAACTTCAGCTCCACTACCACTAACTGTAAAAATCTTAGAAGCTACACTTCCAGATTTAGCTATCTTAGCCGCTAAGTCTGCTCTAAGTAAAGCTGCAGTTGCGGAAGCATCAGCTCCACATTTAACAGTTGAGTGAACTCGTGGGAATGGTTCATAACCATCCGAAGTTTCAATGATTCTAAAAGTTAAATCTAATCCATCTGCTACACCAGCACCAGAATCTTCTGTAAAAGTTACAGTGTTAATTTGTGCACTTGAAGGTGCGTGTACTTTTACTATACAGCTTTTTAAATCAGCTTTTGTAAAAGCAGGACTAGCTACTGAAGGTAAATCCCCATCAGCCGCTTTAAAAATTCTAAATTTTGCATTTACATCTGTTGAGGCTGCCGCCCATAAAGCCCAAGCGCCATCAGCGCCTAAAACTTGTAATTGAGGGGCACCTGCTCCATTTTTTGCTGTTGCCCCAATGTTACTTACAATAATTTGTTTCATAATTTAACAAATTTAATATTTATAATTTATTTTAATATTATTCGTTTTTACCTAACTCAATAGATTGAGTTTTGTATCTTGGATCCGAAATACCTTCCAAGATGCTATTAATTGTCATGTCAACTATTTCCTGATGTGTATGCTCTGCGAGCTCACAACTTACAGAATTTGTAACATCATCCAAAGATAATGAAACTTTAGCAGGGTTTTTTAAGTAAGTTAATTTTAGCTCCTCTATTATAAATATATCATTAGTGAAGATTTTCATCACATCATCTTCTATTGTGAATAAAGGGCGTGTACGTTTTGTAGTATGAAATGGATCAGCTAATAAAGTAGTTATATCGTCAAGCTGCGCAAACTTCAATTGAGCTAATTCGCGTATACCGTTTTTAACAGAATCTTGAAGATTTTGTTCTTCACTAGTTAAAGGGGATCCATCTCTTCTATATTCAACATCTCCAAAAGATTGTATATAATACCTGTAATCTTCAGGTAGCTTATCTGTAACATATACAAAAGTAGAGTGAATACTTTTAGCATCAAAAGATGCATTTATACGTTTTGTTTTTAATAAAGTCCGTAAATCATCTATACGTTTTTGAGACTCTTCAAAGCCTTTACCGTAAAGATTATTTTTACCGTACTTTAGATTTACAAATTTATTTATTGCTTTGTTAAGCTCTAAATCAATTTCTTGAGGTAAAAGCGTGTCAGCTTGGAATGAATTAATCTTATCCACTCCTTGCTGAACCGCCAAATGCATTTCCGTAATATTCATTAGTATATTATTCCATTACATTAAATTGCTACTTCTTTAAGTTTTGCTCTCAAAGTTGTTAGCTTTCCTGAGTTCTTTTTGTTTTTCAAATAGATCACAGTATCATCCATTGTTTCACCTAACACTTCATCTATAAAAATAATCTGATTACCAATTTTTCTTAAAACTCCTGCAGACACCATTTCATCAATTTCTGCTTTTATTTCTAAGTTTTTATCAGTAGTTGTTTTTATAAACTTTTTAGGTTCTTTATCTTTGACAGTATAAAGAGCTGTTTCAACTTGCTCATCTGTCATTCTATCTGGGTTGTGAGACGATATTAATCGTAACACTCTACGCATTCCTTTAATGTTTGAAGACAATTTAATAAACTCTTTGTCTGCATCTTTCTTTAATTGAATAGAATTAAATTTAGCTTGCTCTGCTCTTGACGTATCAAGAATAAAGAATTTTTTTCTACCAACCATTTCTTCTTTTGATAAAGCTACAAATGGGTGCTTTAAAGCAAATTGGTATTTAATCCAATCTATTATATTTATAGGAGATCCATCTGAATGGGTTCCTACTTCTAATTCAACTCCTGTAAAGCTTATAGGAATACTCATTTCCGCCCAATATCTTTTAATGTGTTTTGGCCAATCAACATGTTCTGGGCCTACATCTAAAATACCGTTAAGATATTTTTTTTCGTCTTCTACAGATAATCCTTTTAAAGGTTGTCTGTTTACATAGACACTACTCAGTTTAGATACAGCTTCTGCTAGTACCTCTTTTGGTAAGTGATTGTTAATCTCCTTACGTCTTATAAAAATTTTTTTGCTCATAATTAAGTTCTTTTTTAGTTAGGTGAGGTATAAAGAATAATTCCCTCTATTTAAAAGTTAAAGAAGTGGGGGATTTCTCCCCCACAACTCAACCAAAAAACCAATATATAGACACGCGATTAACGCCTTCTTATAGTGATGCAGCTGTACATTCAATGTCAAGAGAGGTGTCGAATCGTTTAAGAACGATACCTGCAGTCTTTAACATGTGCACAGAAGCACCATCCACGTCGGAAGCTCTAGCAGAACCAGAATCAAACCCACGAGGTACAACTGAACCGGCAACACACCATCTCATCATTTCACGACCTTTCTTAGAGATCATCTGTACGTTTGCTTGACCGTCATAGTTAGACTGATCAACAAATACCATACGGTATGATTCAAGAGAGTATCCTGTAACAGGGTGCTTAGCACGAGCATCAGCAACAGGACCATGATCAAACATAGGTAGTTTAACTACTTTTACTGAGTGACCATCTACGTGATCATAAGAAGTAAAGTAACCAGTAACACCTAAGCTACGACCTGAACCTGTAATAAAGCGGTTTTCACCACCAACTTTCCAAGAGTTACTATCAGCACCCATGTGACCTTTAAGAGCTTCGTCAAATTCACGAGCTCCACCAGTACCTGTGTACAAAGTAACTTGCTTAGCATTAGCGTCTGTCATTCCGTAGAATAAGTCACCAATGATATTTTTAATTTTACTCTCTGTTAAAGTAGAGTAAGTATCCTTATTAATAACCTGCTCTAAAAGACCTGGACCAACAAGAACTGGTTGTCCATTTTCATCTTTCATAGTAGACTTTCCTGAAGAATCGTAAGTCTTTTGACCGTACCAGTAATACATTTCACACTCTTCTTTGAAGTTAAGCATGTGAGTGTATTCTTCGTAATCCATCCAAAGCTTTGTAGAACCGCCACCTCTTTTAGGAAGTGTAAATTCAGCTACAAAATCTTTAGCATTACCAGACATGTGGTATGATTTACGAATAGTACCAATCTTGTTACGTACTTTACCAGGAACTTCCCAGTTAGATGCGTTTCCACGAGAGAAATCAACTCCTACTGGTGCATACATTTGAGCCCAAAGATCACCTTCGTCTCCAGCTGTAATATTAGCTGTAGCGTCTGGGTTAATCATTTGTACTAAATATCTGTAATTTGCTCCGACTGCTTCTGGTTCCGCCATAATACGTACTTGCTCGCCATAAGCGTTTACTAATACGTAATCTTTAATAAACCACTTATCGTGGAATTCAAGATAAAATGTGTTACCATCACCTAGTGCGGTGTGTGCTTTTGCTAGAGGTCTAGTAGTCAATCTGTGAGTCTTAATCCGATACTCATATTCTAATCTATCAATAGATTTAACATTACCAACACCTTCGGTTAAAAATGAAAGCGGAAAACGCTTATCTTCTTTACCAGCTAGGTGTGTTATTATCGGTGACAATTCAGTTGGCTTAGACAACATAGCATTCGCAAGACTGTTCATATCAGTCATTTGTGAATCATTGTAGTAAGATTTTCTTACATGAATGTTGTTTCCGTTTACTGCCATTTTCAATTAATTTATATGCAAAGTTTAAATATTGCCGTTTTTAAAATGAAAGATCTAAATCATCTACGTTTATAGATTTAGAACGTCTTTTTGCTCTTTTAGCATTCTTAACCGTATCCTGTCTTGAAGAGATTTTACTTCTTAAGGTTTGAGCACTTTTAGTTGTCGCTTTACGATTTATCATCTCGTCTAAGTTAAACCCTTTGTACATCAAATAGTCAATAGCTAATTTAACGTCCATCTCTGCATCTTTATGATCCAGATCTCTCTGTGTAAGCCCTTCGTTATTTACAGGTTGAGAAATATAGCTAAAAAACTTACTTTTCTCTTTTTCAGGAATTGCTACCCCTGCAAATTCTTGTGCTTCATTTATAGTGTCTGAAATGCCATCCCAAAATTGCTTTTGTTCTTGAAAAACTTTTTGTTGTTCTTCTTTTTGTACTTCAAACATTCTTTCACGCTCTGTCGCTTGATACTTTCCTAAAGCCTCTTTAGCTGCAGCAGCCTTTTTAAACAATTTACCAGAATCCTCATAATCTTCTAATAACTCGTTTGTAAACTCTTTATCATGCCCTTTTAACTCAAAATAATTAGCTAAAATTGCTTTTTGCGATGCAGAGTCATTTTCATTTAATTCAAATGTAGCGTAGTCCGCTCTTGGATCATGCGCTGACATAAATTTTTGTGACTCTCCTCCTTGCAACACGTATTCTAAATGCTGCTTTACAAGAGGAAAATTTTGTAGCACTTCATCTAGCTGGTCATCAGCCATTCTAGACGCTACTGCTTTTGTCATCTTAGTTAAGCCTTCTGGAGTATCTTCATACTCATCTTCAAGCTCATATCCAAGTTTTTCTAGAACTTCAGAAACTACAGTAGGCTCTCCACTTTCGTCATCTTCATATTCTTCGTCTTCACCTTCATCTTCATCTTCTTGGTACTCTTCTTCATCTTCTTCACCTTCTTCTTCAGAATCAGGCTCAAGATCTTCAAGCATATTATCTTCTTCTTGCTCTGGTTCTTCCTCCAAAGCTTCGTCTGCGTCTGGCAAATCTAAGCCATCTGTTATCTCGTCTAGGGTATCCCCTACAACTACATCGTCTATAGTGATGTCGTCTAACGCGATTTCATCGTGTTCTTCATTCATATTGGTTGGTTTTTATGTTAACAAAAATAAATAATATAATTAATACTTTTACATATTAGTTAGTTTTCTTAAGTGTTATTATTATATAACACTTTACTTCTTTCTACTTTTACGCCACTCTCGCATAGCTTCCCGTTTGTCTTTACCTTTCTTCCAACTTCCGGCCGCAAACTTACCTGCGCGACGTTTATTTTTAAATGTAAATACCTCATTTCTATCTCTTGCCTGCTCATAAGTTTGGTCGGAATACTGATTTTTAGCATCTGCATAAATAGAAGGCCACACCTTATACTCGTCGGTAGGATTACCTATTATGTCACTAACCATTAAATGCGTAGAATGCGTTCCATCGCTATTCTCTCTAACACCTTTATCTTCTCTAAGCTGCCTAGCCTTTTTCTTTTTCTTCCTAAGCCCACCTTCTTCTTGGACTCTAATCATAGTATTTTTAGGTTGAGTATTACCATAATTCCTACCAATAGCTCTCATTCCTGCTTGAAAACTGCCAGCCCCAAGAATATCTGTCCATTTTTCTGTAAATGTTCTATCTGCAGCTTCTTTGCTATCGTTAAAATCATATTCGTCACTAACAAATCTTTGTGATGGTATTACATTACCTTCGTCATCATAATACTCCGGAGTTTCTATAATATTTGCACGCCCAATTGTAGTTTTTAAATTATACGCAGGACTTGTAAGTGATTTTTTTACAACATCAAAAAACTTAGATGTGTTTCCCATATCAGAATATCCAAACTCATCATATGCTTTCATATTTCGGTTATCTTTATAACCTAATTGAGATTTATTTTCTTTTAAAGCTTCGTCTACTGTTTGTGTTAATTTAGACCTTTGCCTTGTAGTTAAATTTTCTTCATCTAAATCACCAAGCATATTATACGCCCAGCCGGGAAGTACTGTACTTTTAACGAATTCTTTAACATTAGTTGGAATTATATCCGTAGGAAATGGCACTACCGCTTTTACCGTGTTAAAGCTTTGTGTTTTATTATAAGCAGCTAAAGCAGCTCTAGTTTTAGGTCCAAAGCTTCCTACCCCTTTTGTAATAGCTTTACCTTCTCCCGCTCCTAAGTCATACCCCTTTTTAATTAAAAAGTTTTGAAGCTGCTTAACGTTAGTACCTTTTTTTAGTTTTTTCTTAGGACCTCCTTCATCATATTTTAATCCGCCATCTTCATATTTTAACCCTCCATTACGTTTTACCTCTTTGTATTTACGGTTACCGTCTTTATCTGTTGTATAATGAATACGATCGTATATCTCAAAAGGTTCTCCAAGAGAATTTAATTTTTCGGACTTAAAATCATATTTATCATAAATACTCATATATTTCCCGTGCTCATCTTCTCCAGCACCCATTGTCCAATTTTCCATTGGATGGAAAGTATCTGTGGTTCCAGGGTCATCACTAAATGGTAAAGAATTTACCCCCATACCTCTACTCCATGTACCTTTTTTAGATTTTAAATTATCTAGCTCAGATTCTTCCCATGGTAAATAAGAAGATCCTTCAGGATCGTTTTGTCCTCTAGATCTTACCATTCGATCTAACAAAGTTTGCGGATCCCCGTAGTACTGTGCGGCTGAATAGTATTTAGCGTTAGGGTCGTCGGACTTAGACGGTTTAAATTTAGATTCAGGTAAATCATTATCATAACCAGTACCTAAGAATTGATTATACATCCTGTAGTCAGATCTTAAAACTTTATCTGGGTTTTGATTATCTGGTAAGTTGTATAACTCTGGATTAGCTTTTTGATTATACAAAGGATCGTTAGGATTTAACGGCATTTGAAAAGCATTAGGATCTACAGATCTATTCGCAGGTCTATCTACATATTGTAAGCCTTGAGGATCTTTAATAGATTTATATACATGAGAAATAGCTTGAGGTCCTGTGGGGTACGGCCCTGGCGATACTTTATTTATTAGCCAGTTTTTCATATTATCTAAAGTACCTGTAGCTTTTGCTGCATTTACTATTCCTTTAGCTGTTGATCCTATAGGATCCCATTCTCCAGCATCTAATTTATCTTTAATATACTTATCTTCTCTTTGAACAAGATTAAGATGAATTGAATGATTTCTTTCAACTTTTTCTTTCGTTTTTTTGTGCTCACCTCCATGTTTATACGTAGACAAAGGGCCATCAGATCTACCCCCCGTAGGATTTAATCCTGTAGGAGTAGACTCAAAAGAATTTACAAGTGAAGATTTTTGAGCAGGCATTGCAGGCATTGACGGAGAACGAGTAGGCATAACTGGCCCAGGCTGAGGAGCTTGCGGCGCTTCAGATTGAGCAGAAGGCTCCCCCTGTTCTACTTGTTCTGTTTGTTGCAACGCTTCAGTAACAGTAGTTTGTAACTCTCCTGCAATCGCTTGTCTGATTAATTCTATCGGATCCTGTTCAGTCACGTAAACTATTTTTATTCTTTAGTTTTTTTAGCCTCTTTTGCTTTTGCCGCTGCCAACTTTTTATCTTCGTTCTTAGAATCTTCCGCAATTTTAGCGCGATCATTTGACTCTTTTGATTGGCTCGCTCTAGCTTTTTCATTAACGTCTTGCTCTTTTATTCCAACTTCTTTTTCTTTTATATCTAGTTCGCGATCTTTAGCAATAGCGTCATTTTCGTTTTTGCCAGAAGTAAGCCCGGCGTGTATTTCTGCTACAGCAATTTGAGTTTCACGATCTTTTTCTTTGTTCATGTTTTCGTTATCCAACTTAGCTTGCTCCATTTCTAGTTCAGCTTGTTGTTGCTGCTGCTCTGCTTGTTGTTGTTTTTCAGCCAATTCTTCCATGCGTTGCTCTGCCTTTTTAAGATTAGACTTAATAGACGCAAAGTTTTTAGAATCTAGCATTTCAACAACTGCGGATGCTGGTAAGCCATTTTGAATCATAGATTGACTCATTTGTTTAGCTATTTCTAGTTTTTCTGTTTCTTCTCCAGAATCAGTAACCCAGATACCATAATTAGATTCCATGTGCTCCATAGATTTAACATCTAAAAACTCTAATGTCCCATCTGGCATCATAAACGATGATTTCTTACCATCGATCCAAGCTTCTTTAGAATAATCTAGCAAACCTTGTAAATCTCTTTGCTCTAATCTTCCAAACTTTCTAAATAAATCTTCAGTTATATGTGAAGACTGAATTATAGCTTGCTGAGAGGTAGATTTTCCTTCGTAGGTACCTATCTGTCCTTGACGCTGTTTATTGACACCAGAGAGCTTCTCCCACTCTTCCATGATCGAATTTAAAAGTACTATGTACTGCTCAATAGTCTTAATCGACATATCTAAGACAGATTGATGCTGTGGAGATAATGTTACACCTTCTTTATTGTAATCTACCCACGCAATACCTGTACCTTCTACATAGTACATAAACTTATCCATATCCCATTTCTTTGGGATCATATTAATATCAAACTGAGCAATAATGTCCTTTGAGCGAGCGATAGCGAGCTCGAGACGGTATTTGTACACGTTATATGTTAATTGATAAGGAATACCAATAGAAACTAGTGATATATTTTCAGCATTAATATTTGAATAGCGTCTACCATTAATTGGGAGCTTACAAATTGCTGGATTATCTAAGGATGCTCTTTGATTTGGTAAAGGATTTATATCTACATAGATTCTACCGTCAATTTTATGACCACCCCAAACTTCGTTAACCCATAACCATTCTAGCTTACCGCCTTGCTCTTTAAGTTCTGGAGGCATCTTAAATCCGTCCTCTACTTCTATTTCTTCTGGTTGTCCTGTATCAGGATCCATAAATGTTACAAATCCAATACGTTTTCGAGATTTCCAGTAAACAGAGATTACCTCAATTAACCTATTGTTAAATTGATTTGCATTTGGACCTGTAGAACCTACAGATAGCCAAGGTATATGTGAGTTACCCATTCCGTGAGGCTCTTCTAAGCTCTCAACTTCTTCTGGAGTTAACTCTTCGTAAAAATGATCAATGATTGTAGAAGCATGAACAAACTTTCTAACTAAAGCCCAATCTCCATCTTCGACAAACTCTAAATCTGGATCTAAATCATAGTCTACATCTACTGGATTTAAAATATCATAGAAAGGGTCTCCGTTACGTACACCTCTGTGCGTGTATACTTCTCCTGAAACTAAGTAGTGAAACCAAGCTTTATTTAATTTATCTTTTACTTCTTGAGTAGCCATTACGTAATTTAAGGACGCTTGCCCCATAATTGCGCGGTTATCTACGTAAGAATTATTAAATAGCTTTTCTATCTGCTCAGGCATCTCTACCTCTGTAGCATCCATACCTGTATCTATACCTGCTTCAGCTGCTTTATTAGCAAAATGCTGTTGAAGGTTTCTATAGATCGCTTCGTTCTTTGCTTCTTCTTTTCTAGTAACTGCGTTACCATTAAGAACGCTAACTGTAAAATTTAAAGGGCGTTTAGCCTTTTCCCCTAGTAATAAATCTATTACTGGTTTAATTATAGGGAAATTTCTTAGCTGTGAAGGAAAGTTCTTACGAGTTTTACCGTAAGGTTTAAGTAATTGATTGTAATCGCCGTCATCAATAACTCCGTTATAGAAATCATAGAATTTAGTTAATTCATCTCTTCGTGAAGAAAGGGAAGCTGTGTTAGAAGATAAATCAATATACCCATCTACACACTCTTCTCTCCATTTTTTTGTCTTCTTCGATAGAGGAAGTTTTTGTCTTGGTAGATTATCGTAGCTCATAATTGAACAAATTTACAAAAATTTAGCGGGACTTTAAAAACAATATAAAAATTTTCTTTATAATTATAAATATGCCACTAATGATAGTTAGCGTCAAACCAAGAATCATGCGATCTATCCTCTAATACCTCTTTAACTTCAGTATTATAAAGTTCTCTGGTATGGTACATACCAATCATTAAAGCCATAACCCGGTCAAAATTCCCTTTGTGGTTAAATTTTATTAATTCTTGCAGCAAAGCAAGATCGTATATCTTATTTAAGTTTAAAGTTGTGTTCCCGTCCACGTCTTTAGACCTTGGGGTAATTAACCAGTCTCGTATGTAGATTTCCCCTTGTTTTTTTCTTTGCTCAGTCATGTGCATACCATACTGACGTCTAACTGTTTTAGATTGCAAGCTTTTCTTATCTAACATCTCAAACTCTACTTGCAATTTGTGGAGCTTGCGGTATCGCTTAGCATATGCAATTATCTCTCCACGATCATTTTCAAAACCTATTTTGCATCCGTAATACTCAGCTAGCATAAACAAGTTTCTATTATATTCGTCTGATGTATTAGGTCTTCCTATATAGCTAGCAACAATAATATCATCTGGGCTAGAAACATTGTTTGGGCGCTTAATAACATACGCCGCACCTAGTGATGTACTATCTGCAGATTGATTTTGCCCGTATGGATCATGACAAATAACATACAAGTTCATAGGTACTTGTTGTTTTTCGTTTTTATATGGGGATTCATAAATAACAACACCTCCAGTGTTATCATCTTCCCGTCTATGCGGGTATCTCATAATTTGCCTTAAGTTTCCATCCATTCGAAACTTTACTTGACCTTCAGCTGTATGATAAAAGGAGCCTATAGTTCCAAGCGAGCTTAAATTTTTAGACTTCACGTAATTGTATTGCTCTTGCAGTGAAGCTACATCAAATAAGTTTGCAGTAACTTGTAGAGTCGCTTCTTGCGGAGAAAAAGGATGTTCTGCTATATACTGATCTAATGATTTAGCATCAGCTGCTCCTTTCTTTTTATTACGCATCTCTGTCTCGTGCTCAACAGCTTTATTTTTAAGAGAGTTACCATCGTTATCTATAAACCCATCTAAGTTTTTATATATAGGTACAAAGTATCCACACTTAGTCCCCATAGAGCCTTCATCCCAAATATTCGTATAATCCATGCAGTCATATGCAGCTGGATTGTAAAATATCTCTTCCATAGCCTCAAAGTCTGCACCTTCTGTACCACCTGTACCAAATGCAATCATAAGTCCTAGTGTTTTAGCACCTTGACGCATTGTAGGCATAGTTACCTCCCAAGCTTTAAGGAGTCCAGGGAAAGATCCTGCTTCTTCAAAGAATACAAGTTCTCCCGCCTTTCCCCTCACTTTATCTGGATTGTCTTTTAACGATACTCCCATTATTTGGGATTTCATTCCTAATTCAATCTCAATACCATTTACTTTTTTCTTATACCCGGACATCTTACTCATTTCTCTATCTCTTAAGCGAGGTTGAGCCCATGCAGTGTTGTCATCGATAAACGATAAGAATTCCCACGCTTTAGATAAGAGTCCGTCACCAATAAGGTATTCTTTTTGACCTGCGAATACAAAGTTCTTTGAGTTTTTAACAAAGAAGTAATTTCTAGCAAGCATTGAGCCTGCTTTATATGAGTAACCTTTACGACGAGCTTTAAGTACAACCATATGACGGTTTGTAGATCTTGCTTCGTCTATCTGTGTAAAGTAATCGTGATCTCCGTCGTAAAATGAAGGAAATGTTCTTTCACGTTTAGATTGTATAGACCCATCAGGCATAACTTCATCTACTGCTCTATCAATTGGGCAGTAGTTTAAGTAAAAGTAGTGGAACCCTGTTACATACAGGGCATCTTCGGTGCCCTCATCAGCAGTATACCCATACAAGCATCTATGACGCTCTTCATCCCAGTAGGCGTAGTATTCTCTAGTCCCTGGTAAGGCGTTAGTATAATGCGAGTAAGTTTCGAAGTGAACTGCCGCAGGACGGATCCGATTAATATTTTTAAACTTAGAATTTGCCACCTACTGATCCATTTGCTTTTTTAATTATTCCACCAAACCCTGTGAACTTTTCTTTTACAGAATCCATGTATGCATCACAGCAAATAGCTTCTTTGCAAACTACATTACCGTCTTCAACAACTATTGTTTGCGTGGAAAGGTCTATTTCTTTACTACATGTAGCACATTTATATTTTGCCATGAGTTTCCTGTTTTATTCTAAGTAGTACTTGGCATTTTTCGTACTCTTCAGTGCTTTCAAAATGCTCTATAACTAAATCCAATGTTTCAGGGTCTGTCCCTGTTTCTTTTTCAGGATCAAATGGTAATACGTACGTTTGCACACCACCAATACTTAAATCAGTTACTAAAGTATCTAAAGTTACTTTACCTGTTATAAAATCATAAGCATTATCCATTGCTGTATTAAACTCGTCTATTTCTTCTAAAAAATCCATATTACATACTGTATTTATTTACTTCTACGCCTCCTCTGTTTGGATTATTTGTCTGCTCTTCTTTTTTAACTATCTCTTCTAGTCGTGACAACCCATCTACAACTTTCCCCATCTTTTCTAAATTACCTATTAGATCTTTTGCGGTATAGATTGGTTTACCTCTATCGTCTAGCTCTGTTAAGTCTATTGTTCTAAAATACTTCTCTAGTTTAGTTACAGACTCAGTAGCTGCTTTTAATAATTTAACCGCAGACGTTTCTATTAGTTCTGCGTATTTTTTGCAAGCAGCTAATACTCTATTTGAAGGTTTCCACTTAGCGTCTTCCCCAAATATACTATTTTTTACTTCAATTTCCCTCTGTTTCCATTCATAAACTGAAAATGGAGATCTATGATCCACCATAAAGTAGACAAAAGTTAAATCGTCTGCGTTTAACTTTTGGAATTCTTTTATTTGTAAAGCATATGGACTAGGAACAGCTTTATTAGCTTTTATATATAATAAATCATCTTTTAGCTTCATTACTTAGCTTATTTATATGTTTAATTCTTTCTTTCTTAGCTGAAAACTTACCAAAGTATGGTAACCTTACAGCTTCAAAAGATCCTTCAGTCATTACATTCTTTACAAATTTAAACTGAGAGTTTACTATCTCTTCAACTTTACTAATAGGTAAATTATACTTTGTAGCTAACTTATATATTATCTCATTTTTTATCTGACTCATTATCAGTCTTCTTAGGTTGCGGCAAATTAGAAAGATCTTGCGCTTTCCATTTTCCTTCTGGGCAGGTTGTGGTTTTCCATTTAGCTTTATGCTCAACTAGACATCCACATTTACCACACCTCATCATATGCCTTAACAAATGAGGACATGCATCACAAGTAAGCAATCTATCTTTGTAATCCTCAGTTGTACAGTTAGGTGCTCCAGCTAAAACATACTTAGAGAGATCTTTACTAAAAGATTTCATCATCTTAAATACATTTGGCGGCTTCGCAGGCTTAACTGGTGCTTTAGGTTGTTGGTTTGTTAAAATTTTTGGTTCTAACGCTTTATTAACAGGAGCTCCTTTCTTTAAATTTAGTTCCTGCTTAGTGATTTTCTTTTTCTTTTTATTCATAGTATTGTTCAATTTGTAATTCTAAAACTTCTCCCATCGAATTTTGCACTACAATTAAACTATAGTGACGGTGCTCAAAAGTTGTGTAAATATAAATATCATCACCTATTATCTCCATAGTTTATTAAAATTTCTACACTAGACGTGTCAGGGTTTAGTAATTTATTAAAAGAGTAGATATTTCCTTTTTTAATAATTACTCCTTTCTTTTTAAATCTTTTTACATAGTTATTTAGAGTGTTGTAGTCTTTAATACTTAATTTATTTGCAACAACTTTTTTAATAGCCACATTACAAACATTACTGTCTTTAACTTCAGTCTCTCTGTTAGCATCTATAAACGCTGCTAATATTTGTAATTCTTTGGGAGTTAAATTAAAAAGACCGTTCCACAATCTGATATACTTGTATGTGGTATCTATCTTTACGGTGATTCTTTTTTTATTGCTCATAGTCTTCATCCATTTCGACTTCAATGCTAACTATAAACCCAGTAGGAGACACACTTAATAAAGTGCCCCAACTTTTAACCATCCCTATAGCATCAAGGTCAGTTATTTTTTCTTCAAATTTAAGTACAGTTTGAATCCACTCAAAAGGAGTGTCTACCTCTACACTACTAGTAATCATTGTTTCCCAACAATTTGGTGTTCACCAACTAGTAAGCAGGGTTTGCCATCAACATCTAATTGAATTGCTTCTGATCTAGGATCTATTACCGCAATATCCCCAGGTTTTACAAAATTACATTGAGGACCAACAGATATAACCTTTAAGATATTAGTAGCTCTAGATTTTCTTGTTGACTCATCTAAAATAATTCCAGATTCTGTTGTTTCGGATGTTGGATCAGGTAGTACTACCCACGCGTTGTTTGGTTTAAAAGCCATCTTATATAGTTTTATGTTTCCACAAATATATAAAAGTTTTTGCTACAATACAAAATTTATTTGAAGAGGATCCAAAAAGACACAGGTATCCCCCTTGGTTTTTGGATTTCAAGTGTGATTTTAGCGTTTAGCAGTGCTCCCGATGGGGACCCAAGGATAATAATACTGATGTTAATTCATCGCACTTACCTGTGTGCAATTTATCCTAACTAAAGCCTATACGTTACTCTTTTCGAAGCTATTGGAGAAAACTCTAGTTCTATTTGAACCTACAATCCAACTTCTGACCCCTTATTGGCTACCTGGGGGGTGATACTCTATGAGTGCTTCTTTGCAAATATAATAAATTATTATTAACTCCCGCAGTTTTCACAATTTTCTTGATCTTCTATAGAACAAGCTGGTTGATCCTTCTCCGTTAAATCTTTCATGTAGTCTTCGAAAGCATTATTATCTCTCTTTATACATTTACATTCTTCATTTTTTCCACACTTACATGCCATAACTTTTTTTATTTAGGGGTTAAAAAAGACCCCGTTGATAGCGAGGTCTTAGTGTTTTTCCGTACCTGTTCGAATGTAGTGCAATGGTGAAACACAGTGTGAAGACACCTGCCCAGCCAACCGTTACTATAAAACTCATAGGATAGCGAAATTCCTTGTCCCTACAAAGATAAATATCCTGGTAAGATTAAAAAATTTTTGGGGGAAAAATTTTAAAATTTGTTTTAGGGTTGAATGCGGTAACCAACTAAAACAGCAACCCCCATCATTTTTTGGCCTCTGGCCACCCCCCGGGGTTAAACGTTCCACTAATTTAATTTATATTTGCTATGGCAAACAAAAAGAAAGGTGCTCCTAAGCACCATTACGGTCTGATTCTATCAATAGAACCAGTACCATCAAAGAAGACCAAGGTCACCTTTGTAATACACTTTAGGTGCTCACGCACAAAGTGTGAAGATTCTTTACTAATCTTCAAAAAGACCCATACATATGTAGTGGGTCAATTCGTCCGTATAATAACGGACGCCAAGGGTTACATGAAACCCTCTGGTATACCTACTGAATCAGAACTTAAAAAGTTCAATTCAGAATTAGAGAAAGTCGTAAATACTTACGACCATCTCTTCTAAAGAGCCATTAGGCTCTTTTTTTTATTTGTTTATAATAGTGAGAGAGTGTGTCACCCAAGGCACATTCACCTCATATTCCATAAAACCACAACTAAACCATTTAACCTACATTAAACTACTATAACACAAACGCTTATGAAACACAATTACATCTCCTACAAAGGAACAAACATCTATGACTTATTTCACTTAACAGTAAGCATACTAAACCTAGAAGAAAAACTAAAAGATAAACTAGCTCATATACATCCATTTAAACGAAAGAAAATGGAACTAATGAATGAACTATCTATGTGTGGTTTAAATCATAATGATTTCATAGATATTAATAAAGAAGCTAAGAAATACATTGAACTACATAAATAATCTAACCAGGACTAAATGCTCTTGGTTGCAAACAGAAGCACCTCGTAATTATGAAAAACCATCCTACGGACAAAGGTTGAGGTGTGGAGTTTGCGTAACATATCTCTCATCCAATTGCAGGTAATACTCTGAGTAGTATTAAATAGCGGAATGTACAAGTCAAGGGTTGCAACCTTGTGAGAGTTTAATATAACAAACAAGAAATAACGACGCGTGTAGATTTAATTTTAAACGTGATCGTTGAGGTTTTGCATGCTAGCTGCATATAATATTAACCCTAAAAACTAGGTCCCCTCCTTGTTTGTTTCATCTTAATTAATTCTAACTTAATCACTAACAAAATGAAAAGACTAAACTACATTGTTCTTGGATTGTTAACTGTCTCTCTTATAATGTTGACAGACAAACTACACTTAGCAGAAATGACTGACAAATTAATATGTACTCTACTATGGAGTATGTGGCTTGTTATAACTTATGCTAGTTATTTAGTACAAACACGTAATTGGAAATTCAAACGTTCACTTACACTTGGTTGGATTGCAGGATTTGCAATAGCAATAGAAAGAACAAAAAACTATTCATCATCATGTCAAATAGTATTGCCTCTTATGGTAATAGAATTAGCATGGTATAAACAAAAAAACAGCTAATCATGGCACATCCAAAGTATAAAAAAGCAATTAGACAAGAAAATGCACAAGAACGTGCTAAACTACGTACTGACTTTCTAAATGAACATGGCCTTAAAGGTTATGTTCAAATTAGACAAGCTTTACAAACTAATCATCCTAGTGGTGCTGTAAAAGAGAAAGCTAAATTAGATAAACTAATTAGCAGACTTAAACATCATGCTAAATGATAGCAACTATAAACTGTTCAGAGTGTGGCCATAATAAAGGTCATACTCTTGAACACGTTGGTCATGATACACTTGCAGAATGCACAAATTGTGACCACGTTAACGACGTAATAACTACATATCCAATAACTAAACAAACATTAACAGACTTTTATAACAAAAACTAATCATGCGAAAAACTAAAAACCAAACAATCCACAACATTGTAGAAGAAATCTCTAAAAGCCAAGAATTTACACAAAAAAGCTTCGATTCTAACGATGATCCAGCAGAAATAATCAATCTATTAAGACAAGATATAAAAACATTAATAGGTGTAATTTCCCAACAAGGTCAAGATCATAAAGACCTACGAGACGTAACTCATATGCTTCAAAAGATAGAGAGAGCTAAATCTAGATTTGTAGAAAGAGCAATAGACGCTACTACAAAAGAAGATTATCATGATATTGTGCCTTATGGTGTAAAAGATAAAGACATAGTTAAAATACAACCTTCCCATAGTAAAAAAGTGGGTAAAATAGATATAGAAGACTAATGTTCTTTGAAGATGCACAATTTGCTTGGGACTTATATAGTATAAGTCCTGAGCTAACGTGTACTTGCGATGAGGTTCATACTTGTCAACAATGTCACGAAAAAGAAAACCAAACAGACACTAAAGACACAAAATCATGAAAAGAAGTAATCTAGTATTTTTTATTGAACAAATAGTTGACCTATCCATAGCAAATACATCGTTATGTGATGAACGCAGAAAAAATGAAACTCGTATCAAAGAACTTGAAGCAAAACTACTAACAAGTGAAACTGAAAGTTTACAAAAAGATGCGCTTATTTATGACCTTCAAAAAACAGATGGTAATGAAACTGCTAAACTTTATCAAAAAGAACTTGTTAAAGCTGAAAAACGTGTTAAAGAACTTGAAGATGTGCACACTCGATCTTCCAGTAGTAAATTATCAATGGTCGAAGAGATTAAACGTGAGCAACAAGAACAAATATTTAGAGAAGAAGCTGATGAATTGGAGCAAATGCATAATATGGATGATGAATATCCTCCTGAACAATCAGAAGCAGAACTAATGTCATATTGTGAAGATAGAATACAAGAATTCATAAAAAACAATCTATTCGAAGCAAAAGACATTAATCACGTTATAGATATAAAATTTATACCTAAGTGCTCTTAATTAGAGCATTTAAAAGCATATGGTACAAGTGTAGGTTCGACTCCTACATGCTTTACTAAAAAGGTTGCTAGTATACCTTCGAAACTAGCATAAACTTAAATAATCATGAAAACATCATGAACAATCCAAATCAATTAGCAACAGGTACATTAGATACCTTAGAAAAAGGCAATACTTTATTAGTATCTGCTAGAAAAATCAACGGTGGTAAAATTCAATTAGAATTTGCAGAAGTTGTATCAACAAGTGATAAAGGTGTAAATCTTTTAGCTATGTTAAACAAATCAGATGATCGTTTTAGTTCTAACGCTCGTCGTGCTTGGATGTCCGCAGAACCTACAGATGCAGAAGAATACTTTGGTATTAACTTCGGTGCAAATGCAGGTTGGTACATCAATGAAAAGCGAGAAATGCTAGAACTAAATGTGTTAAATCCAATGATTAACAATATGCGTGTACGTATACTTGTTAATGAAACAACTGAACCTACTGAATATCAAGCTGCAAACTTAGAACGTGCTGCTAAACGTAAAGGTAAAGATGGTGATTATATAACACATGATGGAGATTATATCTTCAGCAACACAGAAGTAACTTTGACTAACAAAGATACTTCGGACATGCATGTGTTCCTAAGTCCTGACTCAACTAGCTTAACAGCTAATGCAAAGGCAGAAACATTCACATCAATGGATGAGTTAATATAATAGTATTTTGGGCGTTACTAATTGCAAATTAGTGGAATGATTTTAATGTTTGGTAACGCCCAAATACTTTATACCTATCTATTATGGGACACATGAAATGGATCTACCATATGGTAGCAGACAATAGCTATGAAATATTTAAAATTAGTTATACATCAGCTGTTAAAAATAAAAAACAAAGTTTTTATTTCAACAAAAGCAAAATAGATGTAAACTATGCTAAATTTGTATGTGCTTATGTTGACAAACATTGTATGCCTGAATATGAAGAGCATATAATTCAAAATCAAACAGAGCCTGATGTTCCTTTCGAATGAGATATTTCGTAGGAGATAATTCACATCATCCTTCAGAAGAGCGTTTCTTTCACGCAAATCTAAAGGATGCTGTTAATTATTGTAACAGTAAAACTGTTCTAGCTGTTGATACCGAGACTACAGGTCTCGATTTTACGTCAGATCAAATGACTATGTTTCAAATTGGTGATGAAATTCATCAATATGTAATAGATTTACGAGTTCATCCGATTTCTGTATTCACACAAATACTAGAATGTCCCACGATACTCAAAATCTTCCATAACTCTAAATTTGACATAAACTTTATTCGTTCTCACTCAGGTATTATATGTAACAACGTTTACGATACTATGCTTGTAGAGAAAATTATAAATTGTGGTAAAGGTTTAAGTGCTAGTCTTAAAAATACGCTTTTGCGTCATTTAAACATAGAGATTAGTAAAGTAGCTCAATCTTCATTTATAAATAATTATAATCTAAGATTTACTAGTGACCAAATAGTTTATGGTGCTGATGATGTTAAATATCTTATACAAATAAAAGATAAACAAGAATCATTCATCATTAAAAATAAGTTACAAAATGTAGTAGACTTAGAGAATAAGTCTGTGTTAGCATTTGCTGACATAGAATTCAATGGTCTTAATCTTGACCAAGAGAAATGGGTTAAACTTAGTGAGAAATCATACTATGATGCTGAAAATCTAAAGTATACTCTCAATCAGTATGTGGTGGAAGACCATAGAATGCAGAAGTTTATACCTAAGTATGTGCAAGGCGATTTATTTGACACTATTGAAAAACAAGTAGATGTCAATTGGGACTCACCTAAGCAAACACTTGATGTGTTTCAATGCTTAATACCTAAGCTTGAAAATGTAAACAGTAAGAGTATGTATAAATATAGGAACAAGTTTCCTCTTATCAACGACTACATTACATACAAGGAAAAGATGAAGATAGCTACAAGCTATGGCGAAGCCTTCCTTAAGAATGTACGTAAGAGTGGTAAGATACATACTAGCTTTAATCAGATACTTGACACTGGGCGTGTTAGTAGTTCTAGACCAAATATGCAACAAATACCTGCAGACAATGCGTTTAGAAACTGCTTCATTGCACCTGATGGATGGTCGTTTGTGAGTGCTGACTATGCTTCCCAAGAACTGAATGTCATAGCTTTTGGTAGCCAAGATCCTGTGTGGATTAAAGCGTTAGAAGAAGGTCAGGACTTACACTCAACCTGTGCTGAACTTGTGTACAAAGATGGATGGAATAACTATGCTGAAGATGACTGTGCTTACATGGTCAACAAAAGCAAGTGTGACTGCCCAACGCACAAGAAGTTGCGTACTAATGTAAAGACTATTAACTTTGGTCTTGCATATGGTATGGGTCCTAACAAGCTTGCTGATACTCTTAACATAGCTAAAGAAGATGCAAAGCAACTCATTGAAGATTACTTCAGTGCGTTCCCTAACATCAAAGGGTTCCTTGAGAAACTAGCTGACTTCGGTAAGCATTATGGTTACATCAAGACTTTCCCACCATTTAACCGCCGTCGTTGGTTTGTTAATTGGTTTCCAAAGATATGGTCAGATGAATCAGCATCAATGGAGCTTAGTAGTATTGAGCGTGCATCCAAGAATACACCAATTCAAGGTGCATCAGCAGATATGACTAAGCTTGCTCTTGTATATATTTATGAGTATTTAGCTGATAAAGACTTACCTGTTAAGATAGTTATGACTGTGCATGATCAAGTAGATAGTATTTGTAAAGACGATTACATTGATGAATGGTCAAAAACTCTTACACATCTAATGGAGAAAGCAGCAAACAAAGTAGTTACTAATGGTCTGCTTAAAGCAGATGTAAACGCAAGTAAAGTATGGGAGAAATAGTATTGACTCCATTCGAAATATTGTTCAAAGCTATACGCAAAGAGATGCGAATACAAAAGCATCAGATTTTAAGTAGAGATAGAACGCGTGATGTGTGTGAAGCAAGACAAATGTTTTGCCTTCTCGCACGCATGCATACTAAAAAGACTACAGGAGAGATAGGTGAAGCTATTAAGCGAAACCACTCTACTGTTGTGTATGCTACTAAGAATATGCAAGGACTAGTTGCTGTAAGCAAGCGTCTAAGTATAACTAGGAACTACATCGAATTAGATATAAAAGACAAACTAAGAGAACGTACGTATGTAAAAATATGTGAACATTGTAAACAGATAATACATGAATAAAGTTAGAAAAACTCAAGTAGATGCATTTGATAGTATCAAGCAAAAGCTAGGTGCTAAACAAAGAGCAGTTGCGCATGCCCTCAAAGTAATGGGGGAAGCAAGCAACAAAGATCTGTCCAAAGCGTTGGGATGGCCAATCAATCGTGTAACTGGTAGGGTAACCGAACTAGTTAATCGTGGTATTGTAACCTCAAACTCAACTAAACGTGACCCTGAAACTAACAGGACGGTAACCGTATGGACACTAGCATAAAAACACACGCAGTCAAAGACACTGAACAAAGAGCCGCATTAAATGCATGGGCTTCTCACAACTTTAGAGGTAGTATAATAGCTGGTACTGGCTTTGGTAAATCTAGATGTGGTGTAGTTGCAATCAACTATGTCCTCAAACAGATACCCAAAGGCAGTGCACTCTTGCTTGTACCAACAGTACAATTGCAAGATCAGTTCAAAGAGGAGTTCATCAAGTGGGGATTTGAGCAGTGTCTCGACCGTGTTGATATAATATGTTACCAGAGCGCATACAAATTAGTAGACAATCATTATGATATTGTAGTGTGTGATGAGGTCCATCTTGGACTATCACCACAGTACCGTAAGTTCTTTAAGAACAATCAGTATGACCGTCTTCTATGTATGACTGCTACTCCACCTGAAGAGGAGGAGTACAGATTACTATTATTTAAATTAGCACCAACAGTATATAGAATAAGCATAGATGAGTGTGTAGAGCTTGGATTAGTATCACCGTACGAAATCCACTGCATACCTATTGACATGACTAATGAAGAGCAAACAGAATACAAACGCATCAATAGAAAGTTTGTTAAACATAAGTTAGCTCTTGGTCATGATGCATTCAATGCTGCACGTATTATCTTAGCCTCTGCTAATAGTAGTGGGGAGATGAAAGCACATGCTGCAGGATTCTACAGTGCTATACGTGAACGCAAGAAAATTGTAGACTGCGCAACCAACAAGGTTGAGAAGTTTAGAGAGATTGTGTACAATAATTTAGATAACAGAATAATAACTTTTGGCGGTAAGAATTCATTTACCGATGAGCTAGCAGCAAGTGTTAGCCCACTAGCAGAAGTATATCACAGCAAGAGATCCGCAAAGCTTCGTAAAGAGGCATTGCGTAAGTTTAAGGAAGGTGAAGTCAATGTACTTTGCTCAACTAAAGCTCTGAATCAAGGCTTTGATGTACCTAATGCTAACGTGGGTGTAATCTGCGGCTTGACTAGTAAAGCTTTATCAATGGTCCAACGTGTTGGTAGGCTGATAAGGTTTGAAGAAGGCAAGAAAGGTCTTGTATATGTCCTGTATGTTAAGGACAGTCAGGAAGAGAAATGGCTTAAAAACTCAGTCCAAAAGTTAAATGGAGTTAAGTGGTTGTAAATAATATTTAAACATATATTTTGATATGCTAAATAATTTTATTACATTTGTTAATGCGTTATATGCCATTATAACAAAATCTTTTATATGCAATGACTATTGAACTAGATTTAAATATGCTTAAAGAGGTAGGTATGAGTCCTGATGACTTTACCTACCTTTATCTAGTTTACAGAAAAGGTCAATCATATTTACCACAGCTTAATCTTAAGCCAAATTTAGACAGATTACAGGAGAATGGTTACGTCAAACTCGGAGATAGCTTCGAAGATCATGTTGTTAGACATAAGTTTCTAGATTTATTTCTAGCTGATTTTGACAAGATGTTCAACGAGTTGACGTTAACTTATCCCCTCAAAGTAAACTCTGACAAGGGTGTTCGTATTCTTCATGCTAAGGATCCTAATGCTAAGTCTAATCAAAAAGCTAAAATACGTTACAAAAGAATTGTTGACGGCAAGCCCCATGTTCATAGAAAGATCATCGCTTGCCTGAATACACAGCTCAAGTTGGAACGTAATAACCTAGCTTATTTGCAGAACTTAGAAACATGGATTAATAACCATACTTGGGAAAAGTATGAAAACTTAGATGAAAATGACACACGAGACAAAACCAAACCACGCATCACAAGATCTCTTTAAAGACAAAGGATTTCATAGCATAGCAGACTCAGTAAATACCTCACTTAGTGAGATAAAGAAAGGTATGCTTGGACAGCGTGTGGTTTACCCCACTAAGTGGACAAGATTAAACAGGAACCTACTAGGTGGTCTGCAACCTGGCAAAATGTATGTCATAGCAGGTCGTCCAGGTGTAGGTAAAAGCGCATTCAGTAATCAGATGATCTTCGATCTTTTAGATACTAACTCAAAGAAAAACTTAATGGTATTGTACTGGTCTTTCGAGATGCCTGGTCATCAGCAAATATTACGTGCTGGTGCTAAGGATGTCAAGAAAGAGGTAATGGATTTACTATCAGTGCAAAACAAGTTGAGACAAGACGAGTATGATCTATATGCAGAGAAAGTTGCTGCTTATACTGAATATCCTATCTATTTTAATAACGTACCTAAAGACATAACATTCATCAAGAGAACCAACGCAGAGATAGCAGAGAGCTATCCGGATACTTTGGTGATAAATGTTTACGATCACTCTAGGTTAATATTAGCTAACGCTGACACAGAATTGCAAAAACTAAACCAAATATCAAAAGGGTGTATGTATATGCAAGCTAAGTTTGGGGTTATTAATATACTGTTATCACAGCTAAATAGGAATATAGAACAAGAACACCGTGCCCGTAATCAGTACCAACCAATGCTAACAGATTTGTTTGGTGGTGACAGTATAGGTCAGGATGCTCATGTTGTTATGATGCTACAGAGACCCTTCGATCTCTATGGTATTACAGATCTGTACTGCGATGAAGAACCAGAAGGTTTGCTAGCAGTGCATATAGAGAAGAACAGGGACGGCATGTTAGGTATGATACCATACGAAGCTGAACTTAGTACATTCACCATAAACGAGAGAAAGTATGTTAATAAAAAAGGTAAATAGAAAAGCCCTTGACATTAAGACAAGCGGTAGATCTACAGACTTTATTACACCTTCTTTTGGGCATGGATGTTTGTACGATTGTAGTTACTGTTACATGAAACGTAACAAACCTAATGGGTTGACGATAGCACAGAATACAGGAGATATACTCACAGCAGTAAATAACCATGCATTCTTTACACACGTTAACAAACCTAATCAGACACACGCACAGTACACTACTTACGACGTTAGTTGTAACGAAGACTTTGCATTGCACCTTAGACATCACGACTGGGAGAACATCTTTGAGTTTTTTAGAACTCACCCTGTAGCCATGGGCTCGTTCGCTACCAAGTACGTAAATCCTAAGTTGATTGAGTATAACCCTGAAGGTAAGATACGCATACGTTTCAGTTTGATGCCTCAGCACATGTCTACGTTACATGAACCCGCTACATCTAAAATCATTGATAGGATTAAAGCTATCGATGCATTTATAGATGCAGGGTATGACGTCCATGTTAACTTCAGTCCAGTCATTGTGACGGAGACATGGCTAGAGGATTACAAGCAGTTGTTTCAAATGTTAGACGACTATGTAGATTACAAAAAGCAAGTTCTTGCAGAGGTTATATTTCTAACCCACAACGAGAACAAGCATAGAGCTAATCTTATAGATAAACCGGACGCAGAAGCACAACTGTGGGCACCAGATATACAAGAGGATAAAATCTCACAGTATGGAGGGAGAAACATTAGATACGAAAGACACCGTAAACGAGAATACATTAACCAATTTATAAACCTTCATGGTCAAATTATACCATGGAATAAAATCAGATACATATTTTGAAAAAAGGATATTTAGACTATAAGCCTCTTGATAAGAAACCATTTGTTTCCAAGGGAAGAGAAACTGAATACTGGAGAGAAAGACATGCTAAGAAATTAGCAGAGAAAAACAAACCAGGTTTTGTAACTACTGGTATATTTGAGCTTGTGTTTGGATTTGGATACCCAAAAACATACAAGAGACCATCGACAATGCCAACTTACAGAGACCCTAAATCACTAGGTTCTAACGGTAAAGTGGCAAAATTTAGATAACATAGCTAGTGGTAATGTCTCAACAATACCAATAAGACTACGAGCTGTGTAAATTAGGTAAGAGAAGTGAGTACACTCTTTTAAGATCGTGATTCCAGGTGATACTGCCAAACCACATGGCGCCTATTTTATTATTATGCTAAATTGTACCCTAACGGGTATAAAATAGCTTAATGAGTGGCTAATTATACCCTAACGGGTGTAATACCGCATACATGAGCCGAATAGAAAAACTAATTGGCTCATATATTATTATAACGAGAGTACCAAGCGTGAATTGGGCAAAATTTATATTATACTTAAATTTTTGTTATGAGTACAGAAATAACTGTTGCACTTTTAATTTTATTAAGTCTTGTAGCTTACATGCTTTATGAGACATTAAAATCACCATTTAATCCAGAAAAGTATGAAAAGGAACAGAGGCGTCTTATCAAAGATGCTATGCGAAAGCCAAAAAAGAGGAAAAAGTATAAAAGTCGTTCAAAGGCTCTTACAGTGGAAGCACCGCATAAACGTAAGCCTGGTCGTCCTAAAAAAGAGACTAAGAAATGAGTAAACTACCTAAGAAGAAAGTAAAAGCGAGTAGAAAATCACCAAAGAACATGATTATTTACGGTGCTCCTAAGATAGGTAAGACTACAGTGCTAGCTCAGCTAGACGACTGTCTTATTATAGACTTAGAACAGGGCTCTGACATGTTAGATGCATTAAAAGTACAAGTAAATAGTCTAAAAGAACTAGGAGAGATAGGGAAAGAGATATACCAAGAGGGTAAACCTTACAAGTATGTAGCTATCGATACTATCTCTAAGTTAGAAGAATGGTGTGAAGAAGAGGGTAAACAAATTTACCTGAAAACTCCAATGGGTAAGAACTTTGAACAAAAGAACCCAGGTATGTCTATCCTTTCATTGCCTAACGGTGCAGGTTATCTGTACCTTAGAATGGCATACAAGAAATGGATAGATAGATTAAACACGCTTGCCGATCACGTGATCCTTGTTGGTCACTTGAAAGACAAGATGCTTGAGAAGAAAGGTAAGGAAGTGGCTGTGAAAGACCTCGACCTTACAGGTAAGATTAAGCAAATTACATGCGCAAACGCTGACGCAGTAGGCTATATCTATAGAGAAGACGATGTTACTATGGTATCATTTGACTCACTAGGAGATGTAGTAGCCGGCAGTCGATGCGATCACTTAAAGGGTAAGACCATGCCCATGGAATGGTCAAAGATTTTTATTGATTAACTGTTAAAAATTTAACACAAATGATTGAAACCAATCAACACACAGAAGCAAGCGTTGAGTCACAACCGACTCCGCAAACCATTACAACGACTATGATCTTAAACGATCTAGACAATGGGATTGACCGCAAAGGGATCCAAGCTAAGTATAGCTTAGAAGGATGGGAATTGACAGAAATGTTTAAGCACCCAGTATTAAAAGGCAAGAAAGCTAAGAAGAAGCGTAAAATGTCTTTTAACTTTGTTGACGACACTACTCCTACTCCTAACCCTAATCAAACTACCGTAGAGGGAGTTATCGAAGAAGTTATGGGTACAGTAAACACTATTACAGATGATTTTCATAATCGCGCAGATCTGAGAACTCAAGATGCTATTGAAAATACTGAAGAGTATACTGATGGACAACAAGAGCAAATGGAAGGACAAGCTTGGGAGGAAGAAATCCAAGGTCGTACAGAAATGGACGCTCAAGATCAATTAAATGAAATTAATAACGAAGAAGAAGAATTTTAATTATGGCAATTAAATCAAACGCAAGTACGCAAGAAGTAGTAGGTTCAGGGATGAAACTATACTCAGGATTAACTAACGTAAACGTTATCGCAGTTAACCCTACAATGGCTGAATTACATGCTCTAGACATCAAAGTTAAGAGTGAGCCAAATTATCAAGTAGCTTTTAGCGACCAAGAATACAACAAAGTAGTGTTCTGGTTAGGTAATGAAGATACTAAGATTAAACTAGAGGTATTGGTACAACCAAAAGCTCGTGTATCTCAAAATGGTAAGAACCAATACATCAATGCTGTTGGTCAAACTACATGGTCAGAAGGTAAGCCTTCATTTGACTGGTGGAAAGCTGCAGGTGAGAGACACGCCTTTGTTGGTGAAGAGACTCTTATCAACTTTGTTAAATCGTGGGCTAATGTAGCTAACGGAGACGAAGTAAGCTTTGAGACAGGCAAGAAAATCTCTAACGGTGACGTATCCGAGATTAAAGCTCTTGTTAATGTGTTGAAAGACAACCAAGTACGTGTATTGGTAGGTGTTAAAGATGACAAGTACCAAACTGTATACACTAAGCACTTTGGTCGTGTTAAACCTCAACGTGATGATTTCTTTGTTCGTAACTTAAACGACGACTATGGATCGTTCAACGCTGACTTTAACGCTGACTTAGCATGGGGTACGCATAACCCAACCATTAACTTGGTTACTCCTGACTCGAAAGAGGATGAAGATTGGACTATGCCAGACAAGCCTCTTAGCAGTACAGACGACGACTCTCCGTTTTAATGATTGCATCACGAAGTAGTGATGATTACCTGCATACAGATGTCATACTTAGTAAAATTACTGAGTATGACATTTTCAGGTATTATATCAGAGGGTTTAAAGAGCTTAACAAAAAGTTCTGTAGCGAGTTACGTGAAGACAATACTCCAACCGCTGCTATATATGTATGGAAGAACGCCTTGTTATACAAGGATCACGGTCATCCAGAACATACCTTTAACTGCTTCAGATATATTCAGGCTGCATACACATGTGACTGGATTACTGCGCTACGTATGGTAGACAGAGATTTTGCTTTGGGACTTTCTTATACTAAAGACGAAGGATTATTCTCTATGGGTAATCAGGGTGTTAAACAAAAACAACCTGATCTTATAGAAAAACTTACGCTTATACGTAAGAAACGTCGTAAGTGGAATAAGGAGGATGCAAAGTTTTGGTCCAAATATTATATAAGTAAAGATATTTTAGTTAAATTTGGCGTTGAACCTATAGATTATTATTGGGTCAACGAACACAGATTCAGCTGTAAAACAATCACTTACGCATATAAGTTTGGTCAAAGATTTAAAATCTACGCACCAAAAGAAACAGAGCGCAAATGGACAAGCAATGTTAAAGCAGTAGACACTCAAGGTTGGAATCAATTACCTGAAAAAGGTGATTTAGTTATTCTAACATCTTCGTTAAAAGACATCATGACTCTATATTCTGCAGGGTATCCCGCAATTGCTATGCAAAGCGAGATGCAAATACCAGCAGAGAAACTAATAGAGAGTCTTAAGGAGAGATTTGCAAAAATCTTAGTGCTTTATGATAATGATTATGATAAAGCTACCAATCCGGGACAGATGATGGGCAACAAGATCTGTATGAAGTATGGCCTAATAAATGTGTGTATTCCTAGTAAGTATGAATCGAAAGATCCATCTGACCTAGTTCAGAATACAAACATCTCTATACTAAAGCAGATAATTGATGAACAAAGAGGAGATAGTTGAATTTTTAAGAGAACGTACAGGCTATTTGAAAAAAGGATCAGCCTGGTTAGCAGAGAAATTTGAAGTACCAGAAACAGTAGCACACGCTGCACGTCGAGAAGCATTAGGCGTTAATTCTAACGATAATGTGAATGCCCCAGAATTTAAAGAGCACTTAGAGTCAAATGGCCTTACTATGGCAGATGTAAAATCTGTTAAGTTTTGGCAAGCGGCTAATGGTGATCAAAGATACTCTGTTGTAACTCAAAATCAATGGCATGAATTCGGAAATATGAAACAAGAGTTCATAGATCTAGTAAAAGAAGATGCCCCTAAAGTTGATGCAATAGATTACGCTCTTCCAGAAGACCCAGTAATGTTAGAAATATCATTACCGGACATACATTATGGTAAAGTGTCAGGGGAAGGTCCACAGAAGTTAATAGATGACTACATGAAAGTCTTAACAAACCTTATATCTAAGGCAGGAGGATTGCATGTAGACAGAATATTGCTTCCAATTGGTAACGACGGGATGAATTCTGAAGGATTACGTAAAACAACTACTGCAGGTACGCCTCAAGATGACTATATGGGATGGCGAGAGTCTTTCCGTGGTTATTGGCAGTTAATGGAGTATGCAATTACGTATCTTTCACAATACGCACCAGTAGATGTGATTATAGTGCAAGGTAACCATGACTATGAACGTATGTTCTATGTAGGTGACCTGCTTGAAGCTAAGTTTTCAAACAATCCAAATATTACAGTAGATAATAGTTTAGAAGAACGTAAATACTATCAGTATGGAACAAACATGATATTGCATTTTCATGGCGATAAAGTTAAAGCGGATAAAATCCCTTTACTTATGGCTACGGAGCAACCAATCATGTGGAGCCAGACTACATTCCGAGAAGCACATTTAGGACATTACCACAAGGAGATGCTTAATGAGTTTATGGGAACTAAAGTCAGGTTTATTCCATCTATATGTGGTAATGACGAGTGGCATAAGAATAAAGCTTATGTTGGCACCAAGCGTGTAGGTCAAGCCCATATATGGAGTAAAGACAGAGGGTATGAAGGTAATTTCCAAACTAATATTGTAGCAAATGGGTTATAAGAAAAAAGGAAAAGTTAAAGTAAGCGCCAAGAAAAATGTATACAAAGGAATTCAATTTCAATCTCTTTTAGAAAAGCATATGTATAAGATGCTCGACGACAATAAGATTAAAGTTGATTACGAAAAGCATACATTTACTGTATTTGACGGTATGGTATATCCACAAGCATGTTATGAAGGAACAAAAGCTAAGTTGTGTAATAAGGGTAGTAAAATACGACCTATTACATACACTCCTGATTTTGTAGATCCTAACGGTAAGTGGATAATCGAGACAAAAGGATACGCTAACGAGTCATTCCCTTTGAGATGGAAGTTGTTTAAAAAGCATCTGAAAGAGAATAGCCTGACGTACGTTCTATTTATGCCTAGAAATAGGGAGCAATGTAAAGAAGTTTTAGAATTAGTACAACAATTATGACAAGAAATGAAAGAGTAAATGCTCTCCAGCGAGGAGACATTATAGCCGTTGTTCAACACAACGGCTTTTCTTTTGCTATGTTTTGGGGATGGGAAGGTAATGGTTACACAACAGAAGAAGGAGTTGATCGTAAAGCTTGGTATTATACAATACCTAAGTGGGCTGGATTTACAGCTTCTGCCCAGCAAAAGTTTTTAGATGAGGCTAAAGCAGGTAAAGTTAAGTACTTTCCTGGTAACATCTCTTGGACAACTAATCATGCTGAAGAAAAAGTGTTACCTATGCCAGAATCTTATCTAACAAAATATCAACAAGAGTATGTTAATTTATTAAATAACAAATTAAGATGAGTATAAAAACTATTGACACACAGATTAAAGGCTCTAAAGGGATCGAGAAAAAGATCAACGAAGGAGCAAAGAGAATGGTCTTTGACATTCTTCAATCAACACAGTACTCTATGCCAATTCCGAGTACCATACGTGAACTTACAACTAATGCTTGTGATTCACAGAGGGAAAAGGAGATAGCTCTAGAGATACTAAGCGGAGAGAAGAAGCCAGAAGACTATTACATTACGCGTGGAGGCGCACAGTACGAAGACAGTAACTTTAATATAGAGTATTACAATGTTGCTTCCTTAGATCATGTAAAGAACACTGTAGACTTGACTTATACTGAAAAAGAAGGTACAGGATTTTGTGATACATTTGCAATAATGGACTACGGCGTAGGTATTGGTGCACGCAGACTAGAAGGTGTCCTAGAATTAGGATATTCTACTAAGCGTAACACATCAGAGAACTTTGGTGCGTTTGGCTTAGGTGCTAAAGCAGCATTGTCTACAGGTGTAGATTTCTACACTATAGAAACTGTCTACAACGGAATGAGATTTAAATGTAATTGCTACAATTACAAGACAGATTTCATTATACCAGCTTTTAATGTAGAAGCAGGTAAACAAAACCCATTTGTTACATTCTCAGATGGTACTAAAGTATATTATGAAGAATCGGACTCTAAGAATTACACGGAAGTAAGCTTCAGAACCAAGAAACATAATAGACGTAAGTACAAGGAAGCTGTAGAAGAGCAATTAAATTATTTGAACAATGTTAACTTTACAGTTTTACACGAAAGTGGATGGACCGAAGAAGTTGACTTTAAAAATGAAGTAATATACTCTTCAGATCATCTTATTATCAGTGATGGCTATACGTATTCTAAACCGCATATACTTGTAGTAAAGAATCCTAAAGCTGAAACAGGTATTAACTATGGTCACATAGATTTCCGAGAGTTAGAAATGGAGCAACTGTATGGCGCTATTGCATTTAAATGTCCTATGAGGCAAGTTGTAGTAGATGACAATGGCGTAGAAACAGTTATACAAGAAGGTGTCGACGTAACTCCGTCGCGTGAGAAGGTAATATGGAATGAAGCTACTAAAAACTATGTTCAGGGTATTATCAAGAAAGCTGCGATAGAGGCTACTAATGTAGTTCAGGAAGAGCTAAACACTACAGATTTTGTTGACTGGATTTCTAAGACTCGTGCGCTTGTTAGTGGTGCTCGTAGTGAGAATCGTGTTCTAAACAAATTATCTAATATTATAGATAAAGACATGATTAGCCCTACGTTCCCTGGAGACAAGAGAATTAGATACGCTATACCAACTAAATTATTCGAAGGATTTAAGATTACTAAGCTTTTATATGACGTTGAGAAAGGTAAGTTTAAATCTGTAAGAGATGACAAATTAGTAGTGTGGGGCGGTATAGATCCTATGCATTTCTACTTTAAAGAGAATGTATCTTTCAATAGATTGACAGATGCATATCTTATTAAAGGTGGAGACCAAGAATGTCGTCCTTCAGTATTTACTCTAGAAGACTTAGATGCTAAGTTTGACGGTAAAATTGCTATAGCTCAAGGAGAAGCTAAGCTTGCACTAATTAAAGAGAAAAGTAGAGTCTCACGTAAACGTGCAGCTGTACTTAAATACTTTAAAGAGTCTGAGTTTTATCATTCTTATGATGATGTAGTAGTACCTGAAGACTGGACTACGGAGTTCACTACAGAAGAAGAGCAAGCTATGGAAGTATCTAAGTTTGACGACATCTCTCCTGCAGAGCGTCGTGAAATAGAGAAACGTATGGTTGCATATTCTCTTAGATTTGACAAAAGTCGTAATGATGATAAACAGTACACCCTTGACAAGATAGAGCCAAAGGCCAAAGATCTTATGGAAAGCGAGTCTCGTATTTATTATTGCACTAAAGCGGATGAAGATCTAATGCACCTAGCAGCTAAAGTTATGCATGTGCAAGCTCCTACTTTTAAAGAAGTTTACCCTGATAACAGTTGGTCTTCTTGGGATAGCTGTCAAAATCAGCCAGTATTTTATTATGAAGAACCAGCCGTTTCTCTTAGAATATCATATGGGGAAGACAAAGGTAAATTTCATGACTGGACTGCCAAAGCAGTTCGAGCATGGGATACACCACAGTTAATCAGAGTAAGTGAAAATAAAGTTAAATACATCAAGAAGAATCCAAATTGTAAACACATTAGTGAATTCTTCTTACAAGTAAATGATAAAGGAGGATATACTATGGATGAATCAATGATTAAGTGGTTTACAGCGACAAAATTAGACAAAATTTCTGATGCTGGATTCTTATCGAGTTTTATTAACATTAATCCTGGGCTTAAAGAGATCTACGATTTAGTCTTAAAAGCTAGAGAATCTAATTTTGAGTATTATCGTCATAGAAATCTAGACGGAACTGATGTGTTTGCACAAGCTCAAAAGCTTATGGATTTTCAAATATATTGCAAGCAAGTAGAAGGTGAAGCTAATGCAGCTGAACTAATTAGTGCGAAGAGTACTGAGTTATTTGTTCTTTCAGACATAGGAGAAACTGTTGCAGTTAATCTAAATATTTTAGATATGTATAATAACATACTAGAATTTTCAGAAGACACTAAGCATTTACTTTCTGCTATAGAGGGTATAAGTAGAGAGAAAGCTCTTAGCCCAGAATTAGAGAAAGAAATAATCTCTTATTTGAAATGCAAAGGGAAAGATGAGTGGGACGTCACTGATGTTTTACCAGAAACCCCTGAATTAGAAGAAGATAGCGCACAATAGTTGCGCATCTTCTTAAATTTTCGTAAATTAGTAACCAATTTAATATCAATTAACACATGATCACAATTAACGTTATCGACGACAAAATCTGCGGCTCTTATGGTGAAACACCATTTGCAGTGCAGTACACTGAAGAAACTTATGCATCAATGATGCAACTTGCTGACGAAGCATCTTCAGTAACAACCATGGACGACTACAAAACCATTATGAGTGAGTTTGCAGAGCTATGTGTTGTAGACTATACTAAAACAGTAGAGTCAAAATGTGCTTACATTCATGTAAACAAGAATACAGGCGAGTTCTTCCTTAAGAGTGAAGGAGTTGTTTCTTCTATTCCTATGCCTCAAGCATTGGTAGATAGAATATTTGAGTCTATTGATAAAGGCGTATCATTTGAACCACTTGTTAAAATGTGGACCAGATGGTTGCGTAATCCTATATTAGCAAAGAAAGCTGAATGTGATAGAGGAGTAGATTTCTCTAATCGCTTCTTTAACTTTGTTAATATGCAGTATGTGCACCCTAAACTCAAAGAAGAGCTCATGGAAGAGCAAGGTCTAAGTGAAGCAATTGCTACTGCTCGTGCTACTATGTATCAAATGAAGATTACTCGTGAGGGTCTTCTTAATGGTTACAAAGTATCTAAAGAGGTTATGCATAAGTATGACACAGAAACAGGGGAGCAAGTAGATCGTTACGCTCGTACGTTCAATCCTGATACTGGTGAAATACAAGGAGATGGCCTTCCTGAGCACGTAGAAGACCGCTTATTTGAACCTGCAATGATGGGTGCAGGTGGAGATAGCTTCTCTTGTATTGGCGACAATGGATTTGCTAATCCAGGGCATTTTATCAAAGTTGGTTGTACACACAGCTTAGCTTCATGGAGCCAAGTTAATACCAATGACTTTCAGTCTTGTGTAAAAGGTCTTCATATTGGTGGCCTTAAGTATATCGCGTTCTATTCAGGTGAGATCCACAATATATTTGCGGACCCTATGCATATTGGTGCAGTGCCTGATGATGTAGATGGTGCTATACGTTGCAAGCAGTACTTTGTTCATTCTTCTCTTGCAGGAGTAAATGGATCGATTTATCACAGTTCAACCTATGCAGCTATGACTGATGCCGAGTGGCAAGAAATGAGGGCAGAAGCAGTAAAGGTAAAATTAGAAAGCAAAGCTCAAGTTGACAAGGAAGTCGCTGAGCTGAATGCTTTGTAACTGTGTGTTAAATTGGTTGATGAAGGGGCCTAGTGCCCCTTTATCTTTACTTTAAAATTAGAAAAGATGGAAAAGGTTTCAACGACTACAGCTCTTATAGATGCAGACAGCTTGATTTATTTTGAAATGAACAAGCCTACTCTAGAAGAAGCTATAGCAGGTATTGATGATAGGATGACAACTATCCTAAGAGAGACTAAAGCCACTGATTTTGCTGGATTTTTGACAGTAGGAAGGTGCTTTAGATATGATAGAGCAGAAACACGAAAATACAAAGGAAACCGCAAGAAGACAGATAGACCGATTATATTTTATGCATTAAAAGAATATTTACAACAAACTTGGAAATGTACGTATTTAACAGAAGTAGAAGCTGATGACTTAGTATGCATGTATGCACACAATCCACCTGACTGGGCAAGGATTGTAGTGTGTAGTCCAGATAAAGATGTGTTAAAGCAGCTGCCTGGCAAGCATTATAATTATCGAACAGCAGAATGGATTGAGACTACCCCTGCGGAAGGCTTACTGTTCTTATGGAAGCAAATGCTTATGGGTGACCCTACAGATGGGATACCAGGAATACCGAAAGTTGGTGAAAAGACAGCCGCACTGTGGTTGAATGACGAATGTATGGGAGATTATCCTAAAATTGTACTAAATAAATATATAGAAAAATTTGGTATACACGAAGGAATTCTTAAATTTACAGAGACATTCAGATTGGTCTACATCCTCAAAACTGAGGAGGAACTCGAAAGAGAAACCGGGATCAAGCTACCAGAGCTAGTGCTACATAAATTTGAAACCAATAAAGACTCCGAGCTATGGCAGTAACTTGCAATAAACTAATCTACACGCCTACTGATGCATTATCATTTAGTATTACAGGCGGAACCAAAGTTCTAACCCCCCAAGTAGAGAATGGAAAGATAATTTCCTTACAAAGCCCCACTAGCTCAATAGAGCTGGGGCTAACTTTGGAGGTCCAAAAGCAAAGATATAGAGTTAATATTATCGAAGAGAAAGTAATAAATGGTCGTACCATTTATGTACTATCTACCGCTAAGAAAACTAAATCTTCTACTTTTTTATTTCCAATGTTAGGTGGAAAAAGATCAGACTTTTTTTGGGATAGATTGTTTATGAATTGTTTTATTGCAACAGATAATGATTCACATTGCATTGCATTACTATATAGATGGTCGGGAGACCCAATGTTTATAAAATTTGAGAAAACACTTAGTGAGTTTCCAAATTTTAGAAAGACATATGATCCTGACACTCAAACTGTTATGTTTGTATTTGATATACCTACAGAATACGAAGAAGATTATACACAGCTTATACAAGGTGGGTATTCTAAATTGTCGACTGGTTATAAAAATGATATACTAACATTTCATGGGCTGACAACTAATAGTGAGATAGGTCAAATTCTATATAAAGACGCAAAACGCCGCGAACGGTTAAGTTTTAAACTAGGTGTAAAATTGCATCCAAATGCAGAATTGCTAAGTATTATTAACTTTGAAGACGAAACTTTTAATTCAAACACATACAGATGTCAAAAGAAAACTTTGTAAGATATAAATACGATCTAGTTACAGAAAAAACTGTGGCTTACGTAGATAAACCAGGTGTAATAAACCGATCAAAAGAGTGGCCAGATGAACAACGGTATGCTGATAGACACAATAAGGGTAAACTAGAATGGGATCAAATTGATTTCGAATCACTTGAACCCCTTGTTGAAGTCTTGATGTTTGGAGAAACTAAATATTCTAGAGATAATTGGAAGAAAGGGCAACTTATAACTGAGTTATTAGGGAGCTTGTTTAGACATATTATCGCCTTTCAAAAAGGAGAAGATTTAGATTCTGAAAGTGGCAAGTCTCATATTGGGCATGCTATGTGTAATTTAATGTTTATTCAATACGTATTAAATAATCATAAGAATTTTGATAATAGAAAAAAAGGGGCTTAGGTGCCCCCTTTTTTATGCTAGTTATCTTAAGTTTTAGACTGTTTATGCTGAGGATAAATTTCAAGAGCTTTAGCTAAACCACCTAATCCTGGAGCAAGTTTAAACGTATAGTACCCTGCCTCAACTCGGTCATTCTTTTCTACGCCTTGACGTCCAGTTACTCTATCCCAAAGCTCATCAGATGTATTACGTACTAGTTTAATTCCATCTTGTATCAACCCAAGTAACGGGATACCTGTAGATCTAGGACCAGTCATCTCTGTTGGATCCCAAAATACAGCAGTTTCTCTATACACTCTACTTAATATGTTATACATTTTTCTACCTACGTAAGTTTGGCGTATATCAATTTTACCATCTTCATCCCAGTCTCCGCCAAGCATCATCATTAACATTAAAAGCATAACTACAGCTCTTAACTCCGCCATAGCTCCTCTGAGATTTCCACGTTTCATTTCTAAAAATTGTTGGTATGCTTCTTCTTTCTCTTCTGCTGTGTCATATTTGAACTCTTCATTCATAGATTGATCCTGAATGTACTGCTCAAACTGTATTCTCGCTTTACCTTCTTTAGTCTTATGCGCGGAAGTTAATCCAAACGTACTAATGTCGAGAGCTATCTTCCCTATATCTACTAAAACTGTGCTAGCATATTCTAAAGCTCCTAACTCAGCTGTAACTAATTGGTTAAAATCATCAAACTCTTGATCTGGACCAAAATTACCAAAAAATCCTCTCCACGTACCTTGATCCCAATGATCAAGAACGTTATCAAACTTAAGTCCTGAAAACCTTTCATTAGCTAGTCCTGGTAACCAAGATCTATAGTGTAGGAAGAATCTGTTAATTAACGACATGCCCGCTGTAGTAACTGCTTCAGGGTGGGCCGTACCTTTAATCTTTGTACTTAGTTTTTTATGTCTAGCTCTAAAGCTATTATAAGCGCTATCAGTTTCCCCTGGTATCTTAACAGTATACTTATCCATGTTTGTGCCAGGCTCATAATTTTCATTATCTGTGATTTCCATACTATCTAGTAAAGACTTAGTACCTTTAGGAAGTTGAGATAATCTTTTTAATTTACCGTTAGAATCAAATCCGTGGTTTTGAGCCATAGCTACACCTAATATAGAATCAACTACTTTATCTGCTTGTGCTAAGAATTCAAACCATCTATCTCCTGTTAAGTATTTAGCTCTATAACTAGAAGAAAGCATATCTGCTCTACGATTAGAAACATCTAATACAGCTAACTGGAAGTAATCTACTACCGCTCTTACTTTAGGATCTCTAGATAAGAACATAGCTTCTGCGGCTCTCACTTGTTTGTTTGTAAAGTGTAAAGCTTTAGATCCTTGTATATGGATACCTAATGTTCCTGAAAACATAGCACCAAGTGCAACTGGAGTCTTGAGACCAAGCGCTGCAATCGAGTGGAATGTCTTTAAACTTAAGAACGTACGATTTAAACTGTATCCATCTTTAGAAACTATATCTTTAGTTTTTAAATTTACACCATACAAAGCATTATCAATTATATCAGTAAATTGCTCTGCACTACTAGCCGTAGTGAATAACGTTTTAACTCTATTAAACCCTGCTTTTACAGATCGACCTTCTTTATTCTCAGCTACTTCACTAATAGCTCCATCATCTAGAATAGCTTTAATTAATAAAAACTCATCTTCGATTTCAGTTTTTAGTTCATATCGTATAGCAGCTTGACCAAGTAAATACAAAGACCGTCCAAGCTCAGTAGATCTTAGAGATTTATCTACAACCTCATTACCAAACTCATCTTCGCTAGTAAGTTCTGCAGTATATAATCTAGGTATTTGTCTTAGAGGGTTACCGTCTTTATCTTGATAAGATAGATCCATCTGATGCTGACGGGCTTTAAAGTTATCTGCCATAGCCGCTGTAAAAGACGACCATTTGTTATCTGATTCTAATAATGAGTCAACTAGCGATTTTTGCACGTTAGGCACAAATGTATGCCCTAAGTCAGTACCAAATCTACGCTCAAACTCTTTAATTTTAGATACATGAAAGTCATAAAACTCTTTTAATTCTGGAGTTCTAGAAATCTTAGTAAACTCTGAAGTAATAAAATTATTTTTGTTAGCTGCGTCTTCATTAATAAAAGTAAAATATTTTCCTCCAACATCTAACCACGCTGATGCATGATTCTTAACGTCATATCGTTTTAACCAATTTTGTTTTGCTCTTTCTAATTCTGTAGGAGCTTTACTGTATTTTTGGCTCAGTCTTCTAAATTGATCTGTTTTCCACTTAGTAAACACTTCGTTATAATACTCTTCATTAATAGAATAGTATTTCTGCATCCAAGTAGAATCTCCTTCTTGTATAGCTTTATCTTTTGCTATGTAAAACTCATTAGAATACTTTGCATGTAAGTTAAATGTCACTGGATTTATTAACTCTGAGAATGCCTCTTGTAATGTTATTCCCACACTGTCTGCGTATCTTTTTAATACGTTTTCTTTTTGCTGAATATCCTCTTGTAATTTTTTCTCAAACTTTATAGCTGCTCCATTTACAGCTTGCATAGTTTCATGTACGTATCTACTGTACGGACTATCGTGTTCTGAAATATCCAAGTATCTAGACGAATACCCTATAGCTCTGTTGTACTTAAAATTTTTAATACCTAGCTCTTTAGCTTTACTATCCATACGATAAACAATTGCAGATCGTAATCCATCTATAGTAGCCCCGATAAGACCCGCACTTTTATCTATATCACCAAGTAGTTTTTTAGCTATTTTTTTCATAGCTGCAGACTTACTCTCTCTAAGTGTTTTTCTAACTTGATATAACTCTGTAAAATGTTTAAAGTGTTGTAGCTCTTCGTACAACTCTAACAGTTCTTTTTCAGTTAAATACTTAGGATTTACAACTTTTTCATTCTTAGCGTTTAAAGTAAACGGATCTTGTTGACTCATACCTTGCTCAGCCCGCTCTAACAATCTAGCAGCCTCTGATAATGCATGTGTAACATTTTGAGATAATTGTAGATCTTTAGTTATCGATCTAGATGTATTCATTCTAAGCTGTAGCTCTTCACGATCTTTAAATGGTGCGTGACGTAACTTCAAAGATAATTTTCTATAACGTCGTACTTCAGCTTGTATTAATTTATCGACACTCTCTATACCTGTCATCTCTTCAGCAACTGGTATGTGCTGCATATGCACACTGTCGTCTTCAGACCCTGTCCATACAGCTATTTGCTCCGCACTCTGAAACAAGTACCCATCTTTGTTTTTATACTTTACTGCTACAGGTATTATCCGGGATTGTCGAACTTTTGTTACACCGTACTTTCCTAAGAGAGCGTCTCTATATATACCTAATTGAGAGTCATACCCTTCTATAGAGTTAGCATACATATCTCCTGTTATTTCTAAATGTTTAGTGTTTTTATTCCATTTAGATGTATTACCATTTGTACCTTTGAATTTATAATCATAGATACTTGCAGAATTATCTGTATACAATACAAGTAAATCGATTTTACCCCCTGCACCTTGCTTTTCATCAGAAATAAACTGTTCTAGCAATACAATTGGCTTACCTTTAGGCCCACCTTCAAGTTCTACTTTCCTTTGTTGTGCGTCTGTTTCTTTTTTAAGATGTAAAACGGATTTGTGAAGCATTTTAACTTGATCGTCCGTAAATATCTTTTGCTTCCGCATAATTCTAACTAAAGAGCTTTTGTTTTCAAACACTAGCCCAACTAGATCCTCCATCACTAAGTGACCTTGAGTACCAAACTCCATTCTAACATCAGCGTTGTTTTTTAAACGCTTAGCTTCTTGCTCACCAACAAATTTATCTTGCTTTAATCTATTAAATGAAATAGAGTTAGCATCTGAACCCCTAAGCTTTAAAATCTGGTCTTCATACGGAGTATTTTTTTTACCTACATATCTAGGTATTGTTTCATCTTCTCCTGCAACCTTTTTAAAATACTTTTTAAACTCTTTTGATGAGAGCTTACTTATTTCTAAATCCTTAATACCGTAAACTCCTTCAAACTTTTTAAACATTTTTAAAGTTTCATCACGGGAGAGATCCTGATAAAATGTACCTGTAAGTTTAGCGGATACTGGGTCTATGTTAACTAATGTCTCAAGGTTATTGTTGAAGACTACTTCAGCAGCTGAGGTAAATGGGTCTGTTTGGGTTTTTCCCATCATCTTTCCTATGTACTGCATAACTCGATCCCACCATCTTTTTAGTCTCGATACATTCTCTTTTGATTCATTTTTTTGTTCTCCGTTAACCAAATGTGTGGTCACGACTTTAGCTATAGCTTCCCGCTTAAGCATATCAATATTACCATCGTACTTCTTAAAGTAGAAACTATCTGGTTTAGAAATATCTTTAAATTCCTGGTACCCTTCAATAAGGTTGTACATAGATTTAAACAACGGATTATCATCTTTTCGTAGTATTTCTACAACAAAATGGGCTGTTTCTTCACTTAAAGTGCTTATATCTGCAGAATCTTTAGATAATTGTATAACTCTGTTAGTCATATCTGCTAAACCTGCAGCGCTTACATCGTTACCGTCTTCATCTCGTAATGTAGGTACTGTTCTTACTTTTACTCCTACTTTGTTTAGGAAATGATGTAAAGACATTTCTAGATTGCTTTGGGCTTCAGCTATTTTTAATTCTGAGCTAACATTTTCCCAAGCAGTCCAATTATCATTTACACTCTCTAAAATTCCTTGCACGACGTTACCAGTAAGAGAGGGCTCTGAACTTAACTGCATAGTTTTAGCAATAGACGTTGCTTTTAAATATGCCGCGTAGGCAACATCCTCGTTAGCTCCATTATCTAGTACTTTATTTATTTGTTTAAAAAGTTCAGACTCACGTCCAAATCTATCAGTTACACTTTCTATTGAGCCATCTTCTGCTCTGTTTATCCTACACGACATATATTTTAGCTATTACATTCAGATTCGTTTATTCCTTCTTCTCTTGTTAACACAGACTCTGGATTTTCTACCCCTTCCTCTTCATTAAAGAAAATTTCACTATCAGGTAAAGTTACAACATTTAAATCATACACATACATTTTACCTTTTTTAACGTTATTTGCAAAAAATTTAGCATATTTAGGAGACGCTTTAGCTGCTTTAAGTGTGCTGTATCCAAAAGCTTCAGCTAGCTCTGCAGCAGTCATCTCTTCATTAGTATTCTTTTTAATTGCAGCTAATACAGTCTTTGCTGTACCGTAATATCCTTTATCAACAATATTAACTATTGCTTGATTATCTAAAACATAGCTTCCTATATTTTTTTTAGGTCCTGCATACATAGTTTTTTCTTCATTTATTATCATGTTTGCTACTTTATTAGTAACAGATAGCGTTCCTGCAATATCAGGAAATTGGTTTCTAACTATAATAGACTGCATGTTTGAAGTTTCTATTAGCATGTTTTTTATACCTTTTTTATCAGCTTGTCTCCATTTGCTTCCAGGAGCTTGACGTTTAAAAAATATAGAAATATACTCAGATCCAACTTTTTTAGTTAACGTTACTTCATTACCTTTTAAATTACTTAACATCTTTTCACTAAGAGTCCCTTTAGCCATCGCCCCTAAAAGCGCAGCATTCTTTTGTCCCACAAAACGTTGAGCTACAATTCTACCATTATCATGATTAGAAGACATAAAATTATTCCACAGCCCTTCTAGAATTCTATGCGGGTTATCTAAATTACGGATCCCAGTAAAAGCATCATCAGTAATACTTAACATATCTTCAGGGGATATTAAAGAGTAGAATGCATTTGGATTAAAGTCTACACCAGATTGCAATAAGCTATACAAAATAATATCTTGATGTAAATCAGGCTGCAGTCTTTTTATTTCTTCAAAAGACTCACTAAGCATGTCAATATCATAAGTATCATATTTACCTTCTCTAAGTCTTAGTCCGTCTACAGTAGCGTTTGCAGATCCTTTTATATATACATCTAATAGCGGTAAAAAATTATCCAATGCAAGGTTAGATATTTCGTCAGACTCTTGTAAAGCTTTTATTCTTTTAGGTACACTATTTGGTCCTTGAAATAGCCCGCTAACTCTGCTAGCAATGCTTGAATCATTTACTACAACATTATGTATTTGACTTATACTTACAAAATTGTCATATTTATTTAGCGTATACACGATTTCATCTTTAGACTTTCCAAGCTGTATCATTTCTAACGCTTTCGACGTATAGAAATCTCGTATATCTTTATTAGAGTTTTTAAGATCTACTTCAGACAATAACTCAGTAGAAGCCATAATTGCATCTCTACTGTAAGACAGCATAGAACCAGGATCTTCTATAGGAACCATAGCTCCTTCAAAAGCTTCATTGTTTTCAACATGCATCTCTAAAGCTTCAAGCCATATATTTTCACTACCATTCTTAATTGTCATTTTATCGTAAGAATGTATAGTAACTAAGTTTCTTAAATCTTCAGCTAGCTCTTTATAATGTAAGTAATCATTTAGAATTTGTTGCTGATAAGCGTTTTCTTGATCACTGAATGTATCTTTGTCTAGCATTAAATCCAAATCTTCTAATGAAAACTTTGTATTTTCTGAAGGTAGTGTTGTTTTATATTTTCCACTGTTAAGATCTTCTACTATATCATCATTACTTAAATACTGGTCTGATGTAGCCGCAGATTGCGATTGATATATACTTTTCATTCGTAAAAAGTCTGTAATAATAGGTTGAGACATAAAAAATAAAGTCTCTCTAAGTGGCACACCTAATCTTAATAGAAGCATGTGAACTGCTGCACCATTTTTACCTGCATTTACAAATACAGCAAATGGATCTTTTTCACCATCGACATAAGCTGTGATATACTGCTGCATTTCTGCATTAATTGCTCTATCAGAACCAAAAGAATATACATTACCAATGTTTAAGCTTTTGTGATATTTCTCAAAATTAATTGTAGCTCTATCTGCACTAAACTTAACATTGTATTTTTGCATTTTAGTGTTGTGCGTAGCTGTAGTTGCCACAATACCAGTACCTCCAAGAGTTTGGTAAAAGTTATTAGTAGTTTCTATTAAATTTTTTAAAGATAACTTATCATATAACTCTTTTTGTATTTGCTCTCCGGTGTACTCTTTAGTCACTTCGTCTCTGACCCAGTTTCTTTCTCCAGTTATACGTTGGCTTATTTCATAAGCAATCTCTTTAAATCCAAAAGCTCCTACCGGAGTAATCAATTGATCAAAACTTTCTGGGTGACGTAGAACATCACGCATAAAGATTTGCATTTGATTTTCCTGGTATTGCCTTGTTTGTAAAAGAGGGTATTTATTTGCTTTCTCTTCAGGGCTTAACTTCATGTAAGCATTACTAACTCGTTTAGCTATAGATAAAATATCATCTTTACTTTTAGCTCTAAACTGCTTAAGCTTAACTTTATCAAATTCTTGCCCGTCAAATAAGTCATTGTCATTCATGGTGAACAACTGCTCTTGTATCTCTTTTATAAGATCCCGCTCTAACTTTTTAAGTTCTCTTTTTGTTTCTATGTCAGAAGTTTCTAACCGCTCTGCTCTTAAATCATCAATACTAGCTTGCTTTGCTTTTAGAACAGGGTGATCTTTAAAAGCTTTAAATAAACCATTAATTATAGCAGTATCATTTTTAATTTTATCAAGCTGCTTAATTATTTTTTTAGCAGCTGTTGTAGGTAGCAAATCATATGCAAGCACTTTAAAAGCATTTACATCTGCTGTAGCTAAGTATTCAAAGTCCATTGTACTCAAACCTTTAACTTCTCTTGCTAGCTGAACTTTATTTTCTATAATCTCTGTATTTGGTAAATACAAAGTTAATTTATCAATATCAAAATCGGCCCCTGACTTAGCAACCATCTCAGACGGTACAATAATAGTAGACCCATACTCTTTAGGTAGGAAATCTACTATTTTAATAAACTCTACTGAGTTTAATCCTTCTGTAGGTATACGAAACCCTATAGCTTCTTTTACCTCTTCTGTAAGCTCAATATATTCAGGTATTTCTTTACCAAAAAATTCACGCATACTATGAGGCATGTACACTTCCATTGCTAATGTCTCTTGATCTACTAATGCAACACCTGCTTTAGAATCTTTTCTATAAAATTCTAAACGACGTAACCCTCTAATACCTTCACTAGCATTTTTTTGTTTTACAGCTTTATTTTCTACAGTTAAACCAAAATTAGACTGAAGAACAACCATATCTCCATTCATTTTCCGTTGAACAATAGAATTTGTAATAATAGAGTTAATTATAATCTCTAGTCTACTTTTTTCTGCTATCTGATTTAATAAATTGTTGTCTCCTTCAAAAATGTTCCAAATAGAATTACGCATGTTTGCAGGTACTTCTCGACGATCTAATTCATCTAGAATTGTATCTCGCATAGATTCTCTTGTAATAGAGGGATCTATAGAAACAAATTTACTTTCGCCTTCAGATGCTACTGCATCTTTGTCGTATAAGAAACCAAGCTTTGCAGCTAGTTGTTGAGCCTCTCTTTGAACTAAGTCTCCGTTTAATTTGTGATAACGCTCTGCAGCCTGAGTCCATGTTTCTCCTGGTTTAAAATCTCCTTTATATCTAGGGTTCGTTTTAGCGTTATTGAATATGTTTGTAAGTAAACTGGATAAAATCTGAGTACCTACTGATACTTTTTTACCTCGCTTATCTTTAGGATCCATTTGAACTCCAAAGAAATCTAACGAGTAAACCTGTACAGCAGAGTCATCTTCTAAAGCTTTGTAATTCTCATTTTCATCTATGTAATCGTCAAACCTTAGTTTAGAATTCATTTTAGGAGACACTTTAGACGCAGACTCCATTACCATGTAATCTAAGTTATGCTTATTCATATCAGCATATATACTGTCTGCTACAGATTGCCCAGACTCTGTACCTACAACTTTAGTCATATTAGGATGTATAGGGAATAATGCAAATTTATTACCAATACGTATGTCAATACCGTCTTCTAAAGCTTGCGCAACTACCTGCGGTTTTAATGGAGCTAAAACCCCTAAATCTGTTTCAGTAGCATTTCCAGAAATAACATTTTGATAAGCTTTTTCTGCTTTTTCATTCCAAGAGTCTGTCAATAATCTAACTCTTCTATAGAAATCAATATGTATAAATCCACCCCCATCATTTACTTCCATACCACCGTCCTGGTGTGTATACTTTCCTACAACACCTTCTCCACCATAAGTTTTTTCTACTATGTCTAATATTGGAGCTAAATATGTTTCTTCACTTAAGTTATTCTTTTTTTGCAATGCTTTTAAAACTTCTACATACTCATTTTTGTATTTAGAAATTTCTGTAACTTCTTTTCTAGTAATATATCTAACTTCACTTGTGCTACGTATGTTAGCATAACGTGTAGGATTACCTAAATTAGGGTAAGCTTGCTCCGCCCAGTCTAGAACTTTTCCATCAGTAATTGGATATTTCTTAGGCCCAATAAATAAAGATGTACGTTTAAACAAATCTGTAAATACTGCAGGATGCCCTAAAAATATTTTAAACTGCTCGTGTAAACTTGTATCACGTATAAACACTATTTGCTCAGCTAGTTTGTCAAACAAGGCGTCATTAAGGCTATCTCCGGTTAGTTTGCCATTGAGAGAGTTTCGTTCTAACATTTCTAATTGATTAGAATCGATCCCTATATTAGATAAGACTTTTCCGCTTTTACTGATAACGTTAAATTCTAGCAGTGTTTCTTTAACTCTTCTTTTTTGCTCTTTAATATGAGCTTTAAAAGTAGTTTGAATCAATGCTTTGTAAGTTTCTAAGCTTTTTTGGACATCACCTCTTGTAGTTTTACTAGAATTAATCAACCCTTCTGCAATAGATTTTATATCTGCAAAATCCGTGTGATTAAAAAACTGTAAACTGCTACCTCTTTTTGTTAGACCTTTAATTTGTTTACCTGCACCATGAGTAATCATTTGCGCCGTAACAATCTCATCCTCTAAATAACCAACAAGTCTCTCTATGTATTCCTTTTCAGTAGTATTATATGAAGGGGATCCTTTACCAATTCGTAATGCTGTGTGTGTAGTTTTGTTACCAGACTTAATCATTGGAACTCTACCATCAAGTATCGATGAGATCTCTTGCACTGCGGTATCTCCAAGACCAGTATTAGTTACACCTATACCTCTATTATCGTCAGTATTTACTGTTCCTAACATTGTAGAGATCTCTAATGTCTCATTGTTATTTAAAATTATAGAGTTTACAGCAGTAGGTGAATCCTGCAAGCTAGACGCTAACTCTGAGCCTTCATTTATACTATCAGCCATTAAATCATTAAACCCTTTTAAAGAGATGGCGTATATAGTTGAATTGTCTATACCTCGTAGTTGCAATGTACCTGCATTGATAGTAGAATCATTATCCATTTCAAGTAATGTATTAAATCTACCTCCTAGATCTAACTCAAAAACATCAGAAATATTACCTTCTTGCTCTACAACATCTTTAAAAATATTTTTTACTGCATCAGAAAAAGACTCAAACTCTAAGTCTGCTAAAGCTTCCATACTATCAGGATCTGTAAATACTATTCCTAATAGAGCTAGATTTTCAATCATTTCTTTAGAAGAACTCCCTACATAGTTTAACCTGTCTTTAACAGTTCGACCTTGAACTTTTGCATCTAAATTTAACACATATTTATTTACATCTGTATCTATAATCCCTCGAGGGCCTTGAGCTAAAGCTTTAAAGTTTTGACGCCACTCGCTTTTCTTTATACGGTTAGCACCTTCCATGTTTGCGTTTTGCGTATTACGCTGTCCAGTAGATGCAACATTGTTAATTGTGTAAGTGTGATTTGCGTTATTAAAAGTATTAATAAAGCTTATAAGCATTTCTACTTGATTTTCACTTAAAGATTTTATGTCTGTATCCCCCCAACCTTCGGAAGAAATTCCTAATCTTTCTATTAAAATTGCATAAGTATAATCTTTTAATGCTAAATCAGATAAAGCATTAAACATACTAGCTACATCAGGTTTACCAGCTAATGCTGTATACAGTGTTCGTAGCACTTTCCCAAAATTAGCACCATCAGGTAACCCCATAGTGTTCATTTTAAACACATACTCGTTTGTGCTTGCGGATAGATGTTTCTCTACTTGTGGTAAAGTTTTTAATATTACTTTAAGTTGTTTATTTAATCTAGAAACAGGATTAACTTGATTTGCAGGTGTAATACCTAAAGAATCTCTACTGTTTATTTCTCCAGTATCTTTTTGCGCATCATCGCTAGTTTGATCTTCATAAGCTAAACTTGCATCTATATCTAATTTACGTAAGTATGTTGCATGATCTTTTTTAATGTCTTGCCATTTTTTTGCAAGTACACCGTTTTCAAGTACAAAATTAAAATCGTCATCCATTCCTAGCAACAGCTCTAGATCTTGTAAAGCTCGCTCTAGCTGCTCAAATTGAGGGGAACCTTCTTTTGCATTATCTTGGCGAGTTAACAATTGATTGTACCTTCGAGTTAAATACGCAACTGTCTCTGTAAATACAGAAAGCTCAGACGAAGAAGGAGATCCGTAAGTTAAATTTAAAGTAGTTTTATATTCTCCTTTACGAGCTACTAAATCTAACAAATCTTGTGGTGCAATTATATCAAATAAGATAGTAGTCATCCCTTGATTCAGACGTTGTCTTAAACTGTTAGATAACTCTTTAACTATAATTTGTTTACCATCAGCAGTAGTTTTAAATGCTACATTCATAGCACCTGAACCAATAACAGAACCGTTAATAGCAGCTTGATTAGATTCTAAAGGATTGTAAAATCCATATAAAAACTCATACAAGGTATCGTACTTGTTATTTTTAGTACTATACCTCTGCCCCATTTGTTTGTGCTCGATAAAATCTTGAAAATTCTCTAAAGCAGTTGCTAGCTCTTCAGGTTTTTCTTGTAATTTTTTTACTAGCTCAAGTTCATTTAAATTAGATAACAAAAGCAAAAACGGCTTTTCTTTATCTAAAGCATTCTCTTCAAAAAACAAATCTCTAATCTCTTTGTGCTCTGCATAGCTAGTACCGTATAAAAAAGTACGCAGTCTCTCTATATCATAAATGGGAACACCATCCATAGTTGGATTTAAAGCTTGTAATGCAGCATTTGTTTCTTCAAAATACTTTGAATTCCTGTCATATATATTTAATGTACACGCCATAATTTTAGCAATCTTCTTCGTTTGTTGTTGTTTTGGTAGTTGGTTGCTGTTTTCTCCCTTTACCTTTCTTTTTTACACTCTTATCTGGAGCTTCTTCCGAAGTTTCTTCAGAAGTTTCTTCGCTTAAATCAGGTAAAACGTACTCTCCTTCTTCAAAAAACTTGTCTAATATTCTTAAAACTCCGGCTTCATTCTCATCTACAAGCTGTTCACTCATAGCTTCTTCAAATTTTATAGAAAAATCTTCTACTTTAGAGTCATGCTTTAAAAGCTCAAATTCATCAAATATACCATTTTTATATTTTATTTTAAATTCAAGAGAAGTTTTTCCTCGCTTAGCAGTAATAACTTTATTGTCATATTTTGGAACAGTTTTCTCAACTACGTCAGAAAGATCTTGCATTTCTTGTTCAAACTCTTCATTTATTACAGTTTTTTCTTCAGTTTCTGTTGCTTCTTCTTTTTCGCTTTTTTTCTTTAGATCTTCTTTTAGCATAGTTTTGTTTCCAATCAACAAATAGCTATTAAGAAATTGAGCTCCTCTACCAAAGTTTTTATTTTTTTCTGAGATTTTATCATTTAGATAAGAATACAAAGGTATTTCATTACCGTTAGCACGTTTAAAGTTACCTGTACCATCCCCTAATAAATAATCAGTATAGTTAGTCCAATCGTATGTTTCAATTTTTCCTTTATTATCTATTCTATACTCTTTAAAACTCTCATAATTAATATTTTCTGCAGCTGTGCTTGGGCGTTTATTGCCTTTTTTACGCATCCACATATTTTGCTTATACTTTATAGCTTTAGCAGATAATGGCTTTTTTTGTTTTTTTAAAGTAGCAGTATATGCGTCTAATCTTTTTTGCCATTCTTCTACTTCTGTTCCGCCTTTTCTAGCAGTTATATCCTGAGCCAAACTAAACCTATTAATATTGTGTCTTAGAGTTTTAATGTGCTCACTTAACTGCGATAACTCCATTGTAGCTTCTTCTTCAAGAAGTTGCTGCATTGTAATAGATCCGTAATCACCGTAGAACACTGTAAATCCAGACTCTGTGTATCGTAACTCAAACCTTAAAGATTTCTGTAATGCGTTGTCAGACTTTCCTCTAGTTCTAGGACCAAAGAATACCATATTCTTTAACACGTGCATTATCTCCGAGCTCTTGTCATCAGAAGGATCTACTCGCTTTGCTTGCTCTGGGCTCATCTTACCCTCAAGCATTCTATTGTGATTTTTAGCTGCTATTTTAAAAAGTTGGAATACGGTCTCGGCAGAACTTTCACTCAACATATTATTATACATAGGAACTAACTTACCATTTAAATGTGTGTAAGGCATACCTGCTTTTAATGTCATTGAGCTTTTATTGTTCCCAACATATACTGAGCTTCTAGCTTCTCCCTTTTTACTAATATTAAGCCTTAAATCAATTTGAGAAGTATTATTTTTAATAGAAGTTGAAGGTAAACTTTTAACCGCACTTGTATTTTTATTAACCATTGGGTTATTAAGCCCTATAATATCTACAAACTCATTCTCTTGCATTGCTAGATATTCATTTCTTCTAGCTTTATGCGCATTTATTGCTGTTTGGACAGTACTAAGGACCTCTCCTGTATAATGCTGTACATCATTTACATCTGTTACAACTTTTATAGTACTTGGCTTTAAATCTGATTTACCATATCGGTAAACATCCATTTTTGCACCTTTTTTATTTACTGTAACCGACCTTGTTAAGTCAGATGTAGGCATAGATGCGTACACAGGTTTTGCCTCACCAAATTTATCTAATCTAGTTATTGGAGTCCCCTTTGCATCAGTAACAACAAAAAGAATGTTTTCGTTTTCTTCTGATTTTAAAGTACTTTTTTCTCCTTGCCCTAAAGCTTTTCCTCTGCTATATCCAGTACTGTCATAAAAAAACACGTCATCTGATATACCGCTTGGCACATTTTCTCTGTGCACTATCATTAACTTATATTTTGTAGCAGTAGACGGTTTTGTAAAATCTTCTGCTCCTAAAAAAGCATGAAATCTTAAGTGCGCTTCAAGAGCATATACTTTACTTACATCTACATCTTTTCCAGCCGCTTGTGCGTCAAGCAACTCTTGAAGGTCTCTCTCTGCAGTAAGTTGATCAGTAGCTGTTTTAAATAATCCGTGAGATCCAATAGCAGAAGAAAAGAATGGTTTACCTTTCCCAAAAGCTTGCTGAGCTTCAGCTAACTCTCCTTCAGTCATAATTGTATTTTGAGTTGCCTCAACCCCTTCATCTAATTCTTCAGCTTTAGGTGTTGGGTTTTGAAACTCTTGAATAGTATGTAAAGTAAATATTAAATGATCGTATAAATCTCCTGCAACACTTGAAATAGTTGCTACGCCGGCGTACAGGTCATTTAACGAGTCGCGATATTGCTCTTTAGCAGCTTCTAATTTATCTTTTGCAATTTCAAGTTCACCTAAAGCTTTTCTTCTATCTGCTAACTTAGCAGCTGATGTATTCTTATAAGGTGTTCCGTCTGCTCTAAATTTTATGGCGCTCTCTATATCTGCTAAAGCTTTTTCTAGTTTAGCTAACTGATTGTACAACCTTTTAATAGAAGGTTTAGCTTTTAGCAGCATTTCTTTTGTAACTTCACCAGTCTCTTCAAGTTCAGCTTTTAAAGCTTTTAGTTTATTTAAATCTACTATAGTATCTGAAGATTTATCTTTATTTACTACCATACTATACACAGAATTTTCTAATATTTCTTTGTATAAATCTGAGTAATCTTTAGATTCAAAAGACTCGTTAAATAAAGTTGTAATAAGAGTTCTAGCTTGCTCAGCAGTTTTAACTTTTAAAGATTTTTTGTTAAAATTATGTATTATACTTAAATCTTTTTCAATTTCTGTTAATGCTGTTTCTAAACTTAAAATGTGCTTTTTTATACTTGTTGCACTATTTTGTAGTTTAGTTATTACACCTACATCTTCTTGTGTTTGTACGTCTTGATTTAAAAGTTCATCTAATAAAGCTTCATCTGTCTTTAACTCTTTAACTGCAGAATCTATTTCAAGTTTTAAATCTGAAGTTTTATTAGATAATTTTTTGTTTATTTCTTTTGTTACAGCCTCTAAGGATTCAGTTGCTATTTTAGCTTCATTAACTACAGATATAGGACTACTAGCATTTAGTAAAAACCCTACATTTGCAGGTGATGTATCAGTAATGTGCTCATGCTTAGCAAGTGTATCTTCAACTGAATTTAAACTCTCTTGTACTCTAGCTTTAGCATTTGAAAGAACATTTAAAGTAATGTCATCATCCTCTAATAATGCTTCTTCAGCTTTTAAACCTTCTAACTCTTCCTGTAGATCTTGCTTTTGTTTTAATAAAGCGATAGTATCAAATGACGGTATTGGTTGTAGCAACTTATCTCCTTCAGAAGTTAGTTGCCCTGGAGTTACATAAAAACGTTTTGTAGAAGTTTCCCCTTTTTCATTTTTATATTGGAATTCTACAATTTTACCCTTAAAGTTAGAGTATAGCCTATCTAGTTGCTTATTACCACTATCCTCACTTTGATATAAGGTAGTGTCTAGCATACGCTGCATCAATAGTTCAGGCTGCGGAATAAGCTCTCCTTGTTCCATTCCCCATACTTTCCACCATCCTTTTGGATTCCAAGCGCCTTCTTCTCGTAAACCTTGAAGTTCGTTAAACATGCTAATAGCTCTATGTCTACGAGCTCTTAATTTTCTAAGATCTTTAAGTTTACTTTTAACATCTTCTAAGCTTTTAGCAGACTCTAAAGGATTAGCTTTAGTCCAAGCGTCTAACATCTTTTGTTCTTGAGCACTGATGTACGGATCTAAGCCTTCATTAATAGCTTTTTGTAATTCAGCAGATCTAAGTAGACCAGCTTCTTGTTTTTTACCAAGTTCTAAAAGTTTTTTCTCTTTCTCTTTTTCACCTAAAGACTCATCTGCAGTAATCTCTTCAATCTGCTGGATTAACTCGTTTTGTTCTTCAGCTAAAGTTCTATGAAGCTCTTCAATGTGAGAAGGGTCTGTAAGCTCTTTAATGTTTAAAGTCTTTTTTACCTTTTCTACCGCTTCCGCATTGTCTTCTAAAACTGCTTTTTTCTTTTTAGGAGATAACCGTTGCCATATATTTTTTAACCTAAGTTTTGACTCGTCTGCCTCTCTTTTATCTACAGCTGCTTTATCTTCTTCTACTTCTATATTTACATCAAACTTTAATTTACCTAATTCAGATATTATTGAGTCTTCTCTAGCATCTGAATTTTCAGCTATAGACAATGCATGTGCAATTGCATTTTTTTGGTCTTCTCCAAAATTAACAAACGATTGATCTAGCTTAGTCAACGTAGTTGAAATAGATTCAATACGCTCTTCCATTTTATTGGCTATATCTTCTCTACGCTTTTTTAATTGATTGTCTGTTAAATCTCCTTTTTCATTGTATTGGAAAGCAGTTCTAAACTCTTCTAAAGGCATTTTACGTATATGCTTTATATCATCATAAAGTTCGGACTCAAATCCAGCTCTAATTCTAGATGAAACGTAATTAAAAATTTCATCATGCTCTGCATTATGTACGCCAAACGGATTATCAATAATAGTATTAAAATCTTTACTATCTTGTATTACCTGATTACGTATTAATGTATCCATATTACGAGAAAACGCCTGCATACCGTTAGGCATACTTTCTAGTCTTTTACGTAATTTAGTTATAGCTTCTTGCTGAGCTTTTGCATCTTGTATACTACCCCAAACACCACCTTGCCAAGTTAATTTTTTAGATGTTTTACCATCTTTATTTGTAGTCGTTGCTCGTCCTGGTAGCCCCATTGCGGCAAGTAAGAATCCTATACCTATTTCTTTCTGACCTTCTTTAGATCCATAAGCATCACCAAAAGCGTCTTCTGTATGTAAAAGCAAGTCTTTTATCATACCTAATGATGAAGCATCTCGTTTACTTAAATAGTAATCATATGCTGCACCTTGCCCTGAAAGATCTAAAAGTTTTTGTCCACCTTCTTCTACTACCCCTTCGTATAATGGAGTTTTAAGAGCTTTCCACACCGCTCTCCCAGTTGCCTCTCTTTTACTTAAGTCTTTAAATACCTCTTTATAAGTTCGAACTTTTCCTTTTAATTCACTCTTTATTGTCTTGCTAAGAGCTCCTTTAGTTGAGTTTAACCCTTTACCAAATATTTTTGGAAACATCATAAAGTTACCGTACCCCACTAAAGCTAAGTTTCCTGCAAACACTGCATTAGAGCTTTTAGTAGCGAGATCCGCTAATCCTGCTAGTTTTTCAGGTGGAGGATACGCTCCGTGCTCTTCTTTGTATTGCTCTTTTAAATGGTTTAATGTCTCGTCGTAATGATGTCTAGCTTCTACACCTGACTCATACATAGCACCTGTACCTAACTGACGAATAGTAACTAATCCGTTTTTTAAACGTTGAGCATCCATTAAAGCATCAGCAGCTTTTACTGTATCTGCTGCTGTATCTGCGGCTTTTGCCATACGCCCTGCAGTTTTAGCACCACTCGCACCTTGAAGTATCTTAGTAGCTTTAGCCGCTACCGCACTTGAAGCCATACCAGACGTTAGTCCTTCTGCTAATACTGCACCTGCAATAAACGATAATCCTTGAGTAAAGTCATTAGCCCAAAAATTAGCCGTACCCATACTTTGCAATAGGTTGTAATCTTGCTCATTCTTAGTGTAGTAGTTAGGAAGAGCCCCATCCATGTATTCGTTAATACCATCTAAACCTCTCTGAAAATCATTATCAAAGAACTTTTTAGTAGCACTTCCTTCTTGGAATAACCCCATACCAAATGCACCAGCTCCATAAACTAAACCTACAGTAGATCCTAAAATGTTAGTACCAGTTTTACCTGCAAACTTAAGCATACCATTAGCCCACTTATCTGCTGAAGATTGCCCATGCGCTCGTAAGTCATCAGCATCATCAGATATAAAAGAGAATGGTTTATCTATGTATTTAGCATAATCATTATAATTAGTGTTATGTAATGTACGGCCATACATACTTTCCATACCTTGCGGTACGTCTGCAGCTCCATCCCAATCAACTTTTAATATATCACCTTGAGTAGCTCTTGCTGCTCGTATTTGAGTTGGAGTCATTTCAGCTGCTTTTTTATCAGCTGTGATAGCATCTGAAGTAGTTAAATTGTTTTCATCAATTGTCGCTACGTCTTCTGGTTTTACTAAGTACTTACTGTAGTCTTGTTCCATTATTTAAGTTTTAATGGTAATTTAATTAAAGGCGGTTGATTTTCATCTCCTTCAAAGATAAACCTATTTAACTCATTCTCGTAAGCTTCTGGATTTGTTTGTTGTAAACCTTCAAAAGGCTTCATTGCTGCGCTTATTCTAGACATAGCTTGCGGAACTTTCATTAAGTATTGCTTAAAAGTTTCTTGATATGTAATAAACTGTGCTTGCTGAGATAAACCTTGTTCACCCCCAATTTGCTGAGTAGCTCTATAAATAGAATTATTAAGATCAACTAAATTTACATCTCTATTTTCAGAGTCTCTTATTTGGTTAATTTCTTGCCTTGCTATGTCACCTACTAAAAAGTTTAATTTTCCTGCAGCTGCTAAAATATCTCCAACAGTACTTCTAGTACCATTTTGCGCTCCCGTTTTAGTTTCTGCTATCACTAAGTTACCGCTTTGAGTTTTAAACATAAGACGCGCAGGAATATCTCCCATTATATCTCCACCAATAGCTCCTTGATAAACTAACCCATCTATTTTTCCTTCAGTTATTTCTTTGTGTATATCGCTACCTTCATCTACACCAACAAATCTAAAGTCATTTACGTTGTATCCTTTTAGTGCAGAAGTTATTGCTGTAGTAGCTTTTTTACCTTCTTCAGTGGTAGATGGTTTCCACACTTCACCTTCAAATACAGATCCCTCATAACTATGAGTTTTTTCAGCAATCTGATCTCCGGTAATACCGTTCTCTCCTTCTGTTTTATATTTAAAATATTCTAATGCTTTAGTTTTTAGCATTGGTAAATCTTTCTCAGTAAATTCTGTACCTAATATATTATTTACTCTATCTAAATTTTCAACGTTTTGCATTAATTGCGTTTGCTCAGAATCTACAAATCCTAATCCCCGGCCTATACCTGGAGTTTCCGGTCTCATAACATCTCTAACATTCCCAAAGCCATCTAAAGTGTATGAAGCTAAACTAACAGCTAAATCTCCCGCTGCGTAAACTCCTGCTCCCAGAAAAGCAAAAGGCGCCACTACTGCTCCAACACCAGTTAAAGCCGCTCCTCCACTAACTGCTCCGGCTATACCAAGAGCTACGCCTGTTCTAGACATCCAATCGCCCATGATGCCTCCTTGCATACTAAAGTCTGGAGTCCATTGATCTTCAGTCATATACTTAATCATAGTACCAAACTTCTCAACATCTTTAGAATCTTTCCATAAGTCAGATTCGTATTTTTTATAAAGAGCTGCTTCTTCTTCATTAAACGTCCCCTCATTTAGCATTACATTTCCTAAATTGTCTAATATATTTCTATAATCCTGTGCGAGTTTAGTTTTACCGTTACTTTCAGCTTCGATTATTTTATCAGCAAAATACAAGTTAGTTCCATCAAGAGCAGATCTATCTTCTAAATCTGTAATATCTGCTGCCGTGTATCCTGAATTTACTGAAGTATGGCTTCCACCCATAATACTATTAACAACAGCATTTTGTCTAGCATTTAATTCTTGGCTTTCACTACTAGCAGCTTTACTATGTACTTGCTCATCTGTGTGAAGCCTAACCGCTTTAAAGATGCTATCCATAGCCATCTGTTGTCTTTGTTCTTCAGGAAGATTTTGATCATACTGCAATTGCATAAGATTTCTTAAATGCTGGTCTCCTTCAGGGCTTTGAAGGTACCCTCCCATAATACGAGTTGCTAGCTGATTCATACGTCCTTGCGAAATACCAGACGCATCTGCCTTTATAGTAGGCATATAACTTTTTATCGCAGCATTATAATCATGCTGCATTTCGCTTTTAGGGGTGTATATATTTTCTTTGTACTCTCCTGTTTCTGGATCTAACGTCCAAGAAGAATGATTTTTTGTAGCGTCTCTACCAAAATCTAGTACTTTCTTTCCTTCAGCTGTAGCCTTTGCTTGCCACTCTTTTTCTTTTTCTCTAACTTGGTAAGACTTTGAAACAGCTATTAAACCTTTGTTAGTAGCAAAATCTTGTACTGCATCATCTAAAGCTATACCAGCGTCTTCGTAAGCGCCTGATTGTACTATACTTTGTAAAGATTGTTTAGTTTGTTCTTTAGCTTGATTTAAAATTCCTTCGTCTGCAGTAGATACACTATTTATATTTGCGTATAATTGATCTAGTTGATTTTTTTTCTGTTTATTTTGGTCATACCTTTTACGGTAAATTTCCATAATTTTATCACCTTGCGGATCAACATACTGACTAGCAAAAGGTTTTAACTGGTACTTACTATACTTATTAGCCATATTGTTTATTTAAGATTTGTTATAATCTACGCCATGCTGCTTGTAAAGCGCTTCCATACCTTTACGCTTGTCAATGTCTGTCTCACCAGATAATGCAGCAGTCACTCCGCTACTAGCTTTATATGCCAGTTTATCTCTATGAAGCTGCTGCAAAGCTTCTACTGTGTATTGCGCAGCTCCTAATTTTCTGTCTTTTGTTGCAGCTTTTGCGGCCGCATTAAAGTCATCTACTCTCATTTTATTAGCAGCGTTAGCATTTGAAGCATTTAAAATATTACCTGCGTTTGTCGTACTTGCATTTAAAGCTCTTGAAACATTACCTGATTCAATCTGAGCGTTCATTTGTGTTTCTTGATTACCTATAGTTGTATTAACTTCTGACTCTTTTCCTTTAATTGCTAAATCTGCTTTACGTTTATTAGCTAATGCTGCCATCTTATTTACCAAACCTGTACTACCGCCCCCTTGGTTATCAATAGCTTGCATTAAAGCTTGATTATCTTGAGTGTTAGAGCTTAACAGATTTGTGTAATCTACTCGATCTAAGTTTTCTCTGCCTTGGCGTTCAGCCATTACAATTCCAGGATTTACTATATCTGGATTTTTCATTGTATCAGGAGTGTCCGCAAACGCCATTGCTGCAGGTATTCCTGATAATGCTGCAAGATAAGTAGAAGTATTATCTTTTTTTGTTTCTTCTTCTACATCATCCTTTTCATCTTCTTTTAAAGATTGCTCATACTCTTCACTAAAATCTAGATCTGATTTTACAAACTTTTCTTTACCTTTTGTAGCAGCATCTCCAAACTCAGACGTTCTACTAAAAGAGTACTCGCCGTAGTCTCCATCTAGAGCGCCCATACCTTTCTCTCCTGAGAATCCAGTTGATAGATACTGATCTTTTGTAATACCTTTACCTTCCATAGAAGTTCTAAAACTTTCGTCAGTATCCCATCTTGAATTTAACTTTTCATTGAACTTAGATTGAAACTCCCCGGTCATTTCTTTTGGATTAAATTCTTGCGGTGAATTTACACCCATTTCATTTAATATAGTTTTATTTCTTTTATAAAAATCTTCTCTAGCTTCTTCTGAATTAAAATCTCCATCACCAAAAACACCATCTTCACCTTCTTTTTGCATTCTAGCTACTCCTTCTTTACCTCTATCAGCGGCTCTATCTCCCATGCTAAACCCAGACTCTTGCGCTGCTTTCTCTACTGCGTCGTAAGTATCAGTGTACATTTTAAGACGTGGCATTTCTTCAACAAGATTTACTGCTGGCATGTTTGCTTCTTCTGGGTTATAATTTGGATCATCTTCTTCAGATGAAGAATCTTTAAAACCTGCTTCATCATATCTACGTATTCCTCCGTATGCTGCTTTAATGTCGCCAGGGTTGCGCCCTGCTACAGCCTCTTGCATTTTAGCTAAATAATTAACTTGCTCTTGCCCGGCACCATTATTTAGCATTTCTTTATGCTTGTCAGCAAAAGTCATCCCCCCAGATTTTAGCTTATTAGAAAAGAAATAATCTTTCATTCCACCTTGGGCTGCAACTTGAGTCATTGTTTCTCCATTTTCTACCTCAGTTTGTTCATCTAGTAATATACCGCTTTCTGACCCCATACCTGACTCATCGTGCTCATTACCTATAAATTCAACAGCTCCTCCACCAATTGGTTGCATAACGCCTCCTGGAAGTTGCTGCATTCCTCCTTGCATATACTGCTTAGCCTTAGAGTACATTCCTCCATACTCTTTTTTCTTTTCATCCCCTGAATTAAAAAATGCTTGAATTCCTCCTGTAATCGCGCCTCCCCCTAGTAAAGCTTTTAATACACTTGGACCATACTCTTCAACTTTGCTAACCCATTCTGGAGTTACACCTTCGTAAGTACCGTCTTTTAATTTACGTATTTTACCACTTGAGATAGCGTCTTTAACTTCTTTAGTTCTCCAATTAGGAATAGACTGCGCTGCGTCTCCTTTACCTTTTACAGTTTGTGGAAGATCTTTTACGTTAGGAGTTACTTTAGTTTTTAGATTTTGAATTGGCTTAGTTATAGCTTTAGGTAGCTCTGCATTTTGTACACCTGCTTTAAATCTTTCTCCTGTGTTTCTAGCAAAGTTTTTAAGAGTTTCTACTTTTGTAGCGTCATCTGCTGCCTGTGTTATATTAGGTTTTACTTTAGATTTTCCTGTTTTAGTAATACTTTTAATAGCCTTAGTTACTTTAGAAGGATCTATTCTAGAACCATCTGATGCAAATTTAGCTGGATTTATAACTCCTCTTAAACTTTTTAATTGCTTTGCATACTTAGGTACATTTTTAATAAGCTGAGGAATATTTTTTGCTAGACTAACTAACCCTTTAAGGCTACCACTAGGCATTGGGGCTATACCTGAAACCTCCCTATTAGCATCCTCATATGCCAATTCATTTCCGTGTTCGTCCCATTCTCTTTTGTCTCCGGTCCAAAAATTCATTTCTTTTTTTCTACCTCGGCTAGGTTCTATTAGTTGTTGACCCAAAACATTTAATCCAGGATAGTCAACTAAATTAGGATTTTTATCAGTTATAGTAATCTCATCCATCATGTTAGAATACTGATCTCCTGTATATACGTCAGGGCTTTTGATTAACTGTGGTCCTGTGTATTTCTTTTTATTCTTCTTATTTTTATTATCAGCCATTATCTTTTATATTTTAACCCGCCGTAACGCTTAGTTCCCATGTTATTTCCAAAATCAAATCCAGCGTATGTTTTACCATATGCTTCAGCATTTAATTTTTGTGTAAGGCTTTGTGCAAAATTATTTTCTTGCTCTCTATTACCTTTTACTGTTTTATTTAATAATTCTGCTTCGTTTGCACTTTTTTCTCTACGAGCTTTACGTCTTTGGAACAGTCCTTTACCAAGTCCGTACAAACCGCCTGCAATACCTCCAATTGCAGTTCCAATACCAGGTAACAGCATAGATCCAAGTTGCGCCCCTGTAGCAGCAGAACCTCCTACATCACCTATAACTTCACCTGCATTCCATTTAGTAGCGTCCCCATCATCAGACACCATAGACAAACCTTTACCTGCTAAAGCTCCTACTCCCCAAGGATTTATCTTAGATGCTGTAGCAGCTGTTTTACCAAGTTGTTTTGCCCCTTGTTTAGCAGCTTGTTTTGCTAGTTGTTTTTGAGCAAACTTAGTACCTAAGAATTTAGTTCCTAGCTTACTACTAGCAAATTTAGTTCCTTCAGATAACATGTTTTTTCCGGCAGTAAACCCTAACTCTTTAGCTCCAAGCTGTAAACCTTTAGATAAAACTTGTTCTCCAGTACCAAACCTTTTTTTTAAATTATCGGCATTTGCTTGAACTTCCATTTCATTTTTCTGCGCATCAGTTTTGATTTCAGATGCTAAGTTTGTACTCTTTTGTTGTATCTTATCTACATCAGAAGTAAAAGCAGCAGAAGCTTGAGCTTGAGCTTGCGGATTAGACTCTTCGTACACAATATTACTTGTAGAGTTTTGGCCTATTCCTGCAGGTATTGTGTTAGGATCATACATACCTCCCGGTAAATATCGTTTTCGTTTTTTATTTATTTTATATTTTGACATTATCGATAATATTTTCTAGCTTCTACAGAGCTGGTGTACAAATTTACTAAATTATTACGTAAATTCAGACAAATTAAACGTATTCCTACCCATTTGTCTACGAATTTTTTTCTAGAACTCCAAATTTTTTCGTTGTCTATATAAGAATTATTTATAATTTCATTCATTCCGTCTATAACAAACATATTGTTTGCTGTAGTCGTAGTGTACTCAAGCAAGGGAGATCCAAGAAAAGTATCTTCTCCATGAAGCCAATAATTTTCTGAATCTGATGTTTCAAGTTTTAATAGTTTAGACATATCTCTAAACGAATTAATCTTCCAATTTGTCCCAACTTTTCTTGTGTTAGCTAAGTACTTTAAATCTTGTAGCCCAGACAGTTGGTTAGTATTGTATACGTAAAATTGATCAAATCCTCCTTCTGATAAATTAGATTGACTAGCGTTTACAACATCTACAGTGTATGCAATGCTAGAATATAACGCCGCCATCGCTCTATTTTCATTATGAACAAAATCAATGATAAAAGGGTTAGTATCAAAATACTCTGGAAAGTCATCTCCAAAATCACCTTCTACTAAATCAATACCTGCATCTTCATAATTTTGGTAATATTGCCCATATGTAAAATTATTAGTACCTCTATGTGACCATACTACACTGTCTAACTCTAATAACTTAGAACCTGCATCATTAGTTTGAATATCAGATGCAGTATCACTTAAAGCCATAAAACTTCCTAATGCATTAAAATACAAATAAGGAATATAAGAATGGAAAGACACCCACGCATTAATCTCAGGATTAAATGATATACTCCACCCTGAATTTGTAAAATAAGTAGGGTTCTTATAATCTATGAGAGTAGTCGTTACATTAGTGTTTGAAGTTTCTTCTAACGTTGAAACGTAAGTTTGAGGATTTTCATAAAACACTACTACACCAGCTATATTAGTAAATTGCGCAGCCATATTACTTACTGTATTAATAACTAACGCATTAGACCCTCCTTCATCTACCCAATACGCAATAGGAGCTGTTGGTAAAGTATATAAATACTCTGTTGCAGTTAATCCTCCAAATGGGTTGTATGTAGCAAGAAGCACTAAAGAACCTACCGGTAAATTATACTGCCCACTTGCATTAGCAGGTAATATATTAGGTATTTCGCTAGGCCCAAATTCTTGGAAACTTTCGTAACTCTGCAGTAAATATGCATTTCCTGCTTCCCATTGCTCAGTAAAAAGATTCCAATTGTCTGTAGGAGTAGCTCCCGCCTCCCCTGTAGATGTAGTAGTAGTTACGCTGTCTACTAGCTCGTACTGCATAGCAGTATTATTAAATCGTATGGATGGATTTACTCCAGAACCATATCTATGTATAAACTCTCGAGTTGGTCTTTTATCTCTTTTAGTTAAAACGATTCTTTTTTGCTCAGGGTCCCATACGGAGTGAAGCCCAATACCAACTATAGGGTTGTCGAAAGTTTCAGGTAATCCAAAACGCTCTAATTCAAATTTTAAATTAGATTTAAACCAAGACTCCATCCCTAAAGCGCTTATATCTGTAAGAGCTTGCGCCATCAAAAATACCTTACTGTCTTTTTTATTTACAAAAAAGTATCCGTACCTTGTAGTAAGAGCGGCCCACTGAGATTGTGTTCCTCCATACCCAAGTTCTGTTTGAAGTATCTCGTCTGGAGGCTGAACAAATATATCCCCACTTCCAACAAAAGCTTCAGTCCCATCTTTCATTTCCATTGTTTGCTTACCTTTTGTAGCAAACAGACTGTTCTCCATATGGAAATATAATAAATTATTAAAGCTAGATAGTTTCCATAAATCCCCTCTATTCTTAGGTAGATCTTTATACTGGTTTGCTAAAAAGATTCTATAGTTATCGATTATACTAGTATTGTCTGCAGTAGCACTTCTATGTGCTCTAGTAGGAAAAGCTGTATGCGTTGTGTCTCTAAGAGGTAACGGGAAAGCTGTCCTTATATCACTATCTGAAGAATAATTATCATTATACCGTACGTTATCTTGATGAGTTAGATCTTTATCTCCTACATTCTTTAAAACATTTTTTGCAGGGGAATGTGGAAAATACATGCTATCATTATCTTCTGCATGCCTAAAATTAATATTATCAGAGCTTTCAACTATATTATAATAAATAGCTCTTTTAGGGTTTGACGTAGACGCATTATCAATTGACGTTATTGCAGACGCAAATCCGTATCTACAAATAAATGTATCACCTCCAAAAATACCGTTAGTATAATAGCCAGTAGTAGCAGCCCCTACAAGTGTTGCGTCTTTTTTAGTAGTATATATAGTATCTTTGTTGTACCCGCTTGAAACAAACTCAGGCCCAGCTTTTATGTGATTTAAATACTTATCTGAAGTAGTGTCATCATTAAATATAAAGTTTTCTAACTCTTTTCCTACTACTTCATACCCTGTCCAAACAAGCTCTTGGCTATCAATAGATTTATATACATCTGTTTTGTATGCATGTAAATTTACCATATAGTTTAAATACCGAGTATTTGCAATAGTGTCTGCGGAATTACTATTTGATATACTAGCCATTAAAGGCTGATTAACCAACCAAGGCGGCGCATCTAAAGGAGCTTTACCAAAAAAGTCAGACTCATCCGAAGCAGTCCCGTCTGGAGCGCATGTTAAAGCCCCCATATATTGCTGAGTTGACAAAACAATTGCAGACTCTCCAAAATTATTTACTATTTTACCCCCAAAACCTAAAGCGGTTGCGTCAAATATGCTATCACCTCTTAAGTAAGTTTTTGCTTTTTGATTCAATAATCTTGCAAATCTATACTCTGGTACGTCAGGAGCATCATTATATTTTTGAACATTAAAAACATAATCTAACCCTATAAATATTGCAGAGTTAATATCTTCAGCATAGCAATTAAATTCTACATCGTATCCCCAATGCTGTTTCAATTCATTAGGTGTTAATGGATCGTAGTCTACTATTGTAGTTAACGATTTTTTATCTTGCTTTAAAGTTGGACCATTCCACACAAGATTGTTAACCATATAAATAGGTTTAATGTGAGTAGCCCCTGCTAAACTATTCTTAGTTCTAAGAAGATTAAAGTCGTGGAAACTAAAATGATTGTATCCATCAGGGTAATTACTTGCAGGTCCTGGCCATGGCTCTTTTTTGTGGAATAGCTCTGGCTGCCCACTAAGACTTTCTAAAATGCTATCTGCTCCTGTACTAGCTTCAGAGCAAGCTCCTATAGCTGTAGTTAACTCAGGCATAGGTAGTAATATATCTTGCCCTAGAATAGTTTTATTTGCATGATTTCTTTTAGCTCTATAAACTCTAAACCCTTGGACTTTGTCTGCTATACTTTTAGGTATTTTAAAATTATTTAAGTGAAACCCTAACGCTTGCACATTGTGCGAAATTGTAGCGTCATAGCCAGCTGTATCATACTCACTAGTAGGAGTCGTATCAATATCAAATTGCCAGTAATTATCCGAGCCAGAAGGCTGTTGTGGCCCATCACTTTCTGTTGTACCTGCCTGACGTATACCTTTATCAGGGTCATGCCCTATAAAAGCTCTACCTTCAACCCACATTTTATCTCCTATCCCTAAAGTAATAGGAACTGCTGTACCAGATACGGTTCCGTTTGAACTTGTGGCTTCCGGGTACATCTCGTTAATGTTATTTTTATAATTATAATCCCAATGATTTACACCAGCAAATGTGTTGTATCCAGAAACTCCCCAATCATCATTTGTAATATTATTATCCGGTATAGTATAATATCTTTCATTGTTAGCCGTCTCTATAACAACTCTTGTTTTCATGGTTGTAAAGTTAGATTCGGCTCTAAACCACCAAACTTTAAATTTCATGTTTGAGATAGTCATAGCTTGATCTGCTACAAATATACCTGTACCTCCATTGTACACCCCGTTATTAATTGTGACCGTCCCAACGTTGTTAGCATTTGTTATTGCAGTGCTTTCTTCTCTATAAAAATCTTCTCCTACTAAGTTAGCATTAATCATGTTACTTAAGCCTGCCGATTGAAATAGCAATGGAGGGCTCCATCCAGCAGATAAAGCCGCACTCATTTGATCTCCTGTATATTTTGTATTGTTATGTATTGCTAGAATGTTAGCTGCCCCTGCTACATTTCCGTATGAACTTGTATTGCTGTCACTTCTATAAAACTTAACTGTACCTGACCAATCTACATTATTTGCATAATTAGAAGTACTTGCCGTAGCTATAGATGAACTACCTAAATGCCCAGCATTTATACTTCTTCTAAAATAATTATCATTAGATGGGAAGTGGTGGTGACGTACATTTTCACTTCTTAATGTTTTGTTTAATGCAATGCTAGGTTCAATTTCGGTACCATTTGAGCTTGTGCCGTTGGACTTTATATGAAAAATATCATAATTTTCTGTGTCTGGATATAACTCTGTAGAATTTTCCCAGTAATTCATTTGCTGTTTTGGTTCGCTTATTCTGTTTTCGTAAAAATTATCTACTAAAAACGACGGACTACTACTATCAAGTAAATGAAACTTTTTAGAATGCGGACCTAAAGCAGACATATGCGTTTCATTCATATCACCTCCTGCAGATAATGATGTTTTTTCTGAAATATATAAATTTTCTCTCCCTGGTATGTGATACGCATAAGACATTGATCCATCCTTTAGAATGAATGCCACATAAAATGCATACGTTTCATCACGCATATACCCTCTATATTTAGAGTTAAGTATATAGTTTCTATAAGATTTTGAAGCATCTATATCATAACCTCCATCAATAGCTGATGTAGCAAAACCAGTTTCAAGATTATCTTGACTTGCATAAAATGGGTCAAAATGTGCAATAGGTTCAATTGTAGATTCAACTTGTATTGCGTTTGCGTATTTTTGAAATCCTACATCCTTATTACTTGTAACGTTTCCTAAATATAAAACATTATCTAATTGATTAATTGTTTTAGCTGATTCGTAGCCTACTGTGTCTATTATAACATCCGCTACAGCAGCGCTAGACACTCCTTCTACACCAGAAAAAGTAATTTTTTTAGAAACGATTGTTGTAGCGTAAGGTATATTTGCTACATCATTAAGTTTAAAAGCATCAACTGCTGTGCCTAATTTACGTATAACAATAGGTCTAATATACTTATAATCAGGATTTAAATTATCTATTACCCAGGTAATTGATTTAGAAGTTTGACTCCCTGCTTTAGCTCCATCTACTTTAGTTGTAGGCTTAGTGAATTGGAATTCTTCTACAATAGAAATAGGATCTGATATAGACAAATAATTAGTTGCTACTAAATCTTCATCTACGTACGCAAGCGCTAAATAGTATACACCAGTTAATAATCCTCCACCTTCTTTGATTGTAGGATCTAAAGGATCAGTACTTATATTAATTTTAGGGACAGGTCCAGAGCTTGGAAAAAGATTTAAAATATCTAAATGCGACGTAACATCAAACTGATTTTGAAAAGATTGAGCATTTAACCCATATAAACGATTAAACATTCCACCACCTTCAGATAACGATCTTTGTTGTCTAGAAACATTAAACGCCCTAGGTGGATTTAAATCATCTACCCAATATACAACAAGATCCCCTTTAGAGTCAATTTTAAACGTACCCTCAATTGGATAAGATGTATTAAAATTTAAATCAAACAAAAGAGAAGGTTGAAACAAAACTGTAACTATATTATTATTAAGCAGCACTATCATTGCTTGCTTATCAGTCAAGTTTTTTAAAAATAAAACTACCCTACCGTCTGAAATTTCTATAGCTCCTATTGCTTTAAAATCTGGGTCTATCTTAGCCACATATTCAGCTCCAGCTTCATTAGATATTGCCCCTTTTTGTGTATTTAATACGGCGTTTAACGCGTATCTCCACGTACTTTCAGGTTGATCTAATTGCCCTGTATCTTTAAATAGTCCTTTTAAAAATCTTTTTTCCGTCATTACCTTAGTAAGTTTTCTCTAGTATTTAATTGCTCAAAACCTAAATCATGTTTATTTAAAGATGGGATCATTCTTACCCATTGATTCATAAACGATTCATATCTATCTATATCTGGATAGTTAGCAGCGTTACGAGCTTGAGTACAATAGTACTTCCATTGCTCTTCAGCAAAAGCGTAATCTATACCGTTATTAACTAATGTAGGCATAGACAATAATAATTTTTTATAGATATACCAAAACATAGCTTCTTTAAAACTAATGTCTGCAGGCACTAAAGGGAAGTTATCTCCGTCAGTAGGAAATACTGTATAGCTAAGGCATATCTTTCCTGTAGTAAAAGAAGTTTTTATATAACCGTTATCTATAATGTATGTATCTTCGTTTTTTGCGTTTCTATTTACACAGCTCTCACAATGTATACTATCATGAAACGTACTAGCTCCATATTGTAAAGGAGCTAAACTAGTAACATCTTCAAAATAAGCATTTTCTAAAACAACTATTCGAGAATTAATCTCTTGAAGCGTGGCAACTGTATTGTCGTAGTTCATGCCTTGCTCTTTAGCGTCTTCAATAGTTTTATTTAGATGCTTAACTGTTGCAATTAAAGAGTCAAGATCTTGATCAATCTTATCAGTAACGGCTGAGTTTACAGCAACTTGATTTATATAATACAGGTCTGCAGGTAAAAAATGTCTGTGATCTTTTATAGGTAATACACACGTCTTAGTCACAAGCTGTGTACTTGACCCTATATGCTCTAAAGCTTCTCCTATCCATTCTATAGCATCGTCAATCCAATTACTATGTTGAAGTCTTAGATCTCTAAATACTTTACGTATTATTATCTTACTTGATTCTGTTCTATATATAGCCATTACGTTAACTTATCTAAATTTACCACAGATGGCTCTTCAATAAAGCCACCATAGCGATTTATTTTTACACATTTATCTTTACCATTTACAGTGCCGTTATATCTGTAACCTTCCCAGCAAGCTTTGCCGTCTGCTCCTTGCTCTTTTCCTTTTTTATTTTTAGCCATTTTATTTCTTTTTAAATCGTAAGTAAGCTAAATCATCAGTCTTTAAAAGATCTATAAGTTTATCTTTATTCCCTTTTACTCCTCTAGTAGCGTCAAATCTGTATACGGATTTGTTCTTTACTTTACATTTTCCTTTATTCCAATAAAACTTACAATAAAAAGAATCAGTGTGGTATATAAACCACTCTTCTCCTTCTCCTGTTACTGCGTCGTAAACTTTCTTACCTTCAGCTATAAGTTCTTTTCTGTATTTGTTGCTCTCTCCCCAATCTATTCTAGGGTTGCGAGGGTCTCTATCGTGTCTAGTGATAGCAATGGTTGATAGATTAAACCCTATATTAAAAGAGTTACCATCCAAGATATAGTCCATTACTTCAATATTGAAATCTGAACATATATCTCGAAAGGTTAAACTATCTACAGGATTGTTACATGATTTTGCATAATCCTTATATATATCTCTAAGAGTGTAACTCATTAAGATCTTGTACTCATATTGTCTACTTTCACTTTAGGCTTACTAGACTTAGACTTAGCTTTAGCTGCATCCTTCTTTTTATTGTAAGCTTTAGCTGCTGTCTCAAACTCTTTATAAGTTTTGTACTTGCTCTTTACGTTGTTCTTATTATCTCTCCACGCACCTGCGTATGTAACTCCAGTACCTCTTTTAGTTTTAGTTTTACCCGGTGCATTAGTAGCTCCTGAAGGTGCTGCTTGTGCCTTAGTAGTTTTTTTAAGGTTAGGAGTATTAGAAACTTTAATTCCCACTTTTTGTTTTTTAGAAAGCTCTGAAGTATCGTTAATTGCTTTAGTTAAAGGTCCTTTTCTTACTTTTCTAGTTACAACACCTTTGTTCTTACGAGCTTTTTCCTGTTTTTTATACGCTTTTTTAGCTGCACGATTTCCGCTTCTTTTAGATATTCTAGCCGCTTTATCAAGATTACCTTTTTCAAGATTTCTTTTTATACGTCTTTCCGCTCGAGTTCCACCATTTTTATACAGTTGACGTTCTGAGTCTTGGTGTAATGAATCTAAATCGTCGTGAGAAGGATCTAGTAAAAAATCGTCAAAATTATTATTTGCCATCGTTTTAAATTTTAGTTAGTTATTATTAGGTGCAGGAGCTGTTGGCCTATCCTGCGCTCTATCGTTAGTGGTATCATTAAACGTAGATGTAATTAATGTTAGCTCTCCGCTTGTGATACCTTGGTTAATTAAACTTATCATATCCATCGATATAGGAAATGGATCTTTTGCTGAATCATAGCAAGGGGTAAAGTATTCTCCTGTTGTAGGATCTTGCTCTCCACATTGCGAGTACTTTGCAACCTCATCTGGATCTTCAAATATACCTCTTACATTAACTGTGTCAATTCCATCTGCGTTGTAAATATACAGATAATCTGCAATCATATAAGATTTATACCTACCTTTTGTATATTTATCGTATGGAAGCCACTGTATACTATGAGAATCTACTAACGGTATTGTAGTAGTTCCAGTAACATCTCCTATATAAGTTAAGGCTTCTTTAAAATTTAACCTTACTGTTTTAGGTATTTTTGTTTTACTTCTAAACACTGAGTAAGTCACAGGTAAGTTGCAGCATTGAGAAGCGTTAACTCTTTCAAGTTCAACACATCCTAAGTCTTGCTCTGAATGTCTAGATATAACATTATTTTTTGCAAAATCTCTACGAATAAACATAGCACGATAATGCTTTATATTAAATTTAATCTGCTCAATAGAGATAGTTTCATCTTGATTAGAATTACCACCCCTCACTAGATTTAATAGATTATATGCTATTTCGTTTAATGTCATTATTTTTTCTTTATCTTTTCTATAGATCTTCCTGCAAAGTAAGCTCCATAAACAGTTATTAATAAGGTTTGATATATTGGTATATAAGCTGGAGCAATTTGGAATCCACCAGCGTTTCCATCAAAAAGTGAAATAACAACAAACATAGCTGTCAGAAATATACATATCAACGGTCTAATATTTTTACTAAGCCAGTTATCAGATTTCATGTCAGCCTCCCAACGCTTAGTTACTTGTTCTTGAGCCTGCGACTCAGCCTGCATAAGAACCTCCTGTATCTTACGTTGAGCTTCTAGTTTTTCTTCTTTAGACGTAGTTAAGTTATCAAGCACATCACCGACCTGCTTAACTACTCCACCGCCTAAAAAATCTAATAACTTACTCATACGTCTGCGTATCTGTATTTAGTATCTCCATCCTCATTTTTGTAGGCTTCGAGTACTTGCTTTCTATTATCTTTAGCTTTTAAAGATATATGTATCCAAGCAAAATCAAATTCATTTATCATCTGATCAAACTCTAAACCTGAATCTAAAATCCACTCATAAATAAGTTCGTTCATCATCTTCCCCATCTGCCAAAACTGGATGTCCAATGCCTCACCTTTGCAATGCTGCGAAGAAACGCTGCCCCCAATAGCACGATTGAGCGACGGGTTACGATAACCGCTACTGATCCTGATAGGACCAATAGAGTCACGAAGAGGCTGTATAAGATTGTCCACAAGATGCTGCATATTTTGTAAGTGCGTTTCAGTCGGCTCATTATCTATCCCTAATCTTTTAGCTGTGTTGCTGTGTGTTATTTCAGACAACGCAAAGTTTTTACTTAATTTCATTACTCAGTTTTTGCTTGTTTAATTTCTAAATTTTTAACTACTTTACGTAAGTAGTCTACTTCTTTTTGTAGGTACTCTATTTTTAAATCTTGCTTAGCGTCATCAGGTAAAGCACCCATTTCACCTCTAGGCCATTTAACTCTAAACTCGTGGTTAAGCTCTACGTTATCTTGCATGCGTACTACATCTAATTGTAACTGAGAAATCTCTGCTCGCAATGTAAACCATATACCTGCAAGAGAAACTATACCAGCTACAATACCTATTAGACTTTTTACATCTAACTGTACTTTAGAGTTCTCGTTTATGTCAAGAGCTTCATCCATTTATGCGTCTGTTCCAAATACCATCCATTCTACAATTGTACCACTAGTTGCTGTGTATGCTTTTAACGTAGTATCTGAACTCATAGGTAAAAATGCAAACTCACCACCTGCTAATTTTAATAATACAGGATCATCAGCAGAAGTATCTGCATAAATATAGATATAATCTAAAGAAGTAACATCTGTATTTTTAATATACATGTAAGCTCCAGACGAAAAGTCGTTAGCTGTATAAAGAGTTACTTGCCCTGCAGCAGTAGTTTTTAAAGTAGATGTTATAGGCGCTCTCGCCAACCCGGTAGTATGAGCTACAGTAGCTTTAGTAGTTAAAGCTATGCTTAAAGCATTTGAAACTAAGTCTTGAGACGTAATTGTTAATTTTGTTGTAACTGTTGCCATTATTTAATTTATTTATTTATTAAAAATATTTTTTTACGTGTTATACCATCGCTTGCTATATACATACCTTTAGTCGGTGTTACTACTCTACCTAGCATATCGTAGTATGTAGTAGGGGTAAAAGGCTCGTTGTTTAGTTCTTGTACAGATAACTCAAACGCTTCAAGATTTTGCTCAAAGTATGTAGAGTCTGTGCAACCACAGTCGTGTACTACAACACTAGCTGAAGGATGTTTATACTCTAAAGTAAGAGCACTATCTAAATCAGGATAATCTATTATATACATAACAGCACCACCCCAAGCGTCACCATTAAAGTCACGCATTAATACTCTGTATTGTTTAGGTAAATAAACAATTTGGTCTACTGTAGTAGTACCGTTAAATATTACTGTATCTAAGGCACAATTACCTATAGACCAAAACATACCATCCATCATATCTGACTCTGTAACTACGATCTTTTTGTAGTTATCAAAGTTTTGAGCTCTAGAACTAAAAGATAAAAATATAAAGCCCACTATATACATAGCTACCATAAGAAACCAAAACATTATATATGCAACGCTTGATTTAGGAAATCTTTTTAAGTTTAATTTTAATTTGTTCATTACTGAAATTTACTTAGGGTTATGTTATCTATTGATTTTTGTACTTTCTTTTTAGTAGCAACAAGCTGCATCATTATGTTAGGATTAAACCTTTCTTGTTCTACACCGTTGTCAAATATTATAACTGTAGGTATAGCTGTTACTTTATACTTTTTTTGAACGTCAGCTCCTTTAACTATGCATAGCCTATATGACTCGCAATCTTTTAACGAGGGTAAAAAATCTACTTGATTACCTGCGTTCCACTCAGCCCAGAACTCAATTACCACTGTTCCTTTTGCAGTCTTAGACTCAAATGAACTAGAACTAACAAACTCTTGAGCTGCAACTGTTAAAGGTAGTAAAAATATTAATAACTTATTCATACAATTTTTGTTTAATTGCTTTTAGATCGTCTTTTATTTCTGTCACATCTTCTTGTGTAGACATAATAGTTTGACGAATCAACTGATCTTTCATATCAAACTCCATACGAGTAATCTCAGGATCTTGTGGTTCAGGCAATAACTTAGCTTCTGCTATATCTGCTTGAAGCGTAAACCACATACCGACTAATGTAGCTATTAAAAATGCGATACTTGCTAAAGTTTTTATACTTACCTGTACTGCTGTATCCTCATTAAGTTCTTTTGCCATAGTTAAAATATTAAATAATTTATTCCTGTTTTTAATTCATAAGATGGTACGCCCCAAAACTTTAAGTGTTTACCTTCAACAAACAAACTAAGATGTCTGTTAAGATTCACTCCAAATATTAAACCAGTATCCCATTCTGCTTGCGCGCTTCTTTGATAAGAAAAATCTGTTAAACCTTTATGTAAAGGATATAAAGATCCCCAAGCATGCAGCCAGTACGTATCTCTATACAAATAATAATCTAATCCTAGTACTGCAGATACTTCTTGCTGAAGTCCTATATCTTTTAACACACTTTCATTGTAGTTAGTAACTAGCTCTCCAAAATGATATTTGTAAAACTCGTTATCACTAGAAGATAACCATTCTATTTCTCCAGCTTCTTCATCAAATCTCAACCAAACACCATCATTAAACCTAAAGTATTTTTGACTTATAGCAAACTCTTCCCATTCCATGTCTACATCTTCGATAGGATTAAATCCATAAACAGGATGAGAACGATGGGCTACGCCAAAAGTAAAGTCTAAACCACCAAAACTTTTGCGTAACCTAACCTCGCCCAAAGAATACTTTAAATCTATTAATTCATTATTAACATAGTTAGCTTTAGCTGTATACATGTTAGATATGTATCGTACATTGTATTCTTGTTGAGCTATTTCTAATCCATTGTTTCTTACAAAAGAATACTGGAATAGATACTCAAGTCCAGGAGCGTTAGATATAGTAGCATAGTCAGTTGCCTGATGCTCGTTACCTGTATAAAAGTTGTTTTGTTTAATTTGATAGTCAAATCTTGCTATCTTTCGTATACCTAGTGTAAGAATAACATTAGGTGAGTATTGTGGTGTAAGCTCTATTAACTCTCCATCTACAAAGTTAGGTACAAAGTCGTAAGGATTGTCAGGCTCTGTACCTTGAACCATAAAACTAGGTGCACCTATTTGTGGAGTGTTAGTAGTGTAGCTAGCGTAAAACGTAGCAAACCTTAAAAGGTTTAACTGAGCTGAAGCAGTTAAAGATGTAAAGACTAATAAAACAAATATTAATTTTTTCATTTCTTTGCAAATTTTTCTACTCCTGAAATTCCAAATGATCCAAGTACAACCCATACAAATGAGTCATACACAAACTCGTTTATAACTAAGTCAGTTCCAACCCAACCTGTTACAAGGTCTGCAATCATTATTAAGCACATAATAGCAAAAGCTACAAACCCTACTATTGCTTTTTCATTCCAATTATTATTATCTTTAAATATTTCCATATTACATTATTCTAATTATTCCTCTATCATTCCACAAAGCGCCTTTAGCTAAACCTTTAGAGCTTGTAGGCAATCTAGACCCATCTAATTGTGATGGATCTGTTTGTGCAGGACCAGCAGGCCCAGTAGAACCTGCGGATCCTCTTGCGCCAGTATTACCTGTATTTCCTGTATCTCCTTTATCTCCTTTTGCTCCTGCAGCACCGGCTGATCCTGTAGGACCTTGAGGCCCTGTAGCACCTTGCTGCCCTACAACATCATTTAGAAGATGATCTCTTAAAGAGTCAAACTCGTCTTGCATTTGTTGCAATTGATATAAGATAGGTCCTAAATGTGGATCGTCTAGCATTACGACATTTCTACCAGATGCTACATCTTTATCCCACAAATCTTTCATTTGTGCAATTTTAGTAGCGCTAATTGTATCTGCTCTACCTCCTGTTTTAGTATATATACCTTGATATTTTTTATTATTTAATGCCATTATGAATTATCTATTATATAATATTGTATATATAAAGTTATACTGTTTAAACTCCCAGAAGTTATCGCACCAGTAAACGCTGCGGTAACATCTTTATCGACAGCCGCAGTTAAACTTGCTCCAACTTCCCCACTATAATCAGCTTTTAATGACCATGTTCTATCTCCATTTTCATTATACATAAACCTTCTTTCATATAAGATTGACTCAGAGTATACTGTAGTTCCATTGTATCCAATACAAAGATCTACAGCAGCGCTTTGTGCGGTACTAGTATCTCTATCTATTAAAGCTATAGCGTCTCCTACCATTATAATAGTGTCAGTCCCTGCGTGAGCTATTAGCATTATAGCTGTATTATGCATGCTATTTAACTGAGCTTCTGTAAGCACTACTTTAGCTTGCAGCCACTTTATTGCTCCTGTCGAAACTGCTGCTGGCGGAAAGTCTGAAGTAAGGGCCATTACACCACTTGCATCAGGTACGGTTATAGTACGGTTAACAGTAGTAACATTATTTTGTAGTTTAGATTTTGTAGTATTAGTTCCATCATCTCTTACTAAAAATACAGAACCTTCTAGTGTGAGAGCTCCCGCCATCGTATCACTAGCATCATTCTTTAGATAGTCATCAGCAGTAGCTACAGCGCTGACTGCTGCTGCATCTGTGTATGCTGCAGGTATTGTAGGTTTATTAAGTATTTCACTATCTCCACTTGCCGAGTTCCAATCAGCATTAACGTTAACTTCTGCATTATTTGCTACACCTGTAGCTGTGCTATACCCAGCACTACCATGATCACCCCAGCCATGAGCTGTATCAGCTTTAGTACCTTGTGCTGAAGTTGCATAATCTGATGAATCAAAAGCTTTAACTTGTGCTAAATTTGTTACTTCAGAATCCATCAACGCGCCAGCTGCAGCTACATTAGTTGCGTCTGGTACAGTATCATTATCTGTGGATACAAAGTTTAACTTACCATTAGTATCATCATATGTTACAGCAATGTTAGTTTCAGTACCCCCGTCAACCATAGCGCCTACAATATCTTGTAATTGCTCCGTTGTGTAATCTGCAGATACCCCAACATCTGTTACAGAATAATGTACAATTAACCGACGTGTTGTATTATTTCTAACAAATAATCGATTATCTGCGGCATGATTACCAAAACTGTAAGAGTTAGCATCTCCTGTAGGAAAATTGTCTTTATTAAAAATTATAGTAGATTGGGTTGGGATTTTAAAAGTATGTAAAAGTATTTCTTCGTTAGGAAAATTAGAAGTATCACTAGTCGTAGAAAATATATCAACTGTTACAGGAGAATCATCTGCAGTAGATGTAAAACTTATAAAGTCTATTTGCTGCAATTTTTCAGACACACTACTTATTTCTAAGGGTGTTCCATACTCAACTAATGCTTTTGCTACTCTCGTTGCCATTTTATTCTTCTAAAATAAATTCTTGTATACTTAATAATTTTTCTGCAGTGATCTCTTCTGTTAGTACATCTTGTGAGATAGCTTCAAATTCAATAGTAAGCTCTACTTCTAGATCTTGCTTAAGTTGTTGAATCTGTTCTTCTCTTGCAGCCATAATCTCTGGATTATTATCTTTAATTGCTTGCACTTGAGCTTCTGTATCTTCCGCCCCAGAATCAACAATTGATTTAAATTCCATTAAAAGAACTTTATAATCTTCAGATGGATTATCAAATAGATAACCAGCTAAAGCTTCTTTTAATACAAGAATGTTGTGAGTTACAGCTAAACTAAAAGTTTTACCTTTAATGTGTAGTACTGAAAACAATCCTTTTAGTGAAGTTAAAAATTCACCGCGTTTTTTAGTTAATGTAATCTTTGCCATAATTTTGGTTTATTTATTAATGTATGCGTATGATTTATTTTTAGATGCTCTACTTTTACTTTTTCGATTTGTCTCAGCAATCCTTTGACGTCTGTTACTCTCAATTCCTGTAAAATGCTCATCACCATACTTAAAAGCAAAGGTAAGAAATTTATCAAAATAATTAATACCATCTACGCCTTCTGAATATTCAACAACTCCTAAGTTTAAATAGTCTTTACAGTTAAATAAAGATTCCAACCCGCGCTTTCTAATTACTCTATCAATTAACATCAAGGTCCATAATATAGCTACGTCATCTTCGTTAAGCATTCCAGTACGCATAGTTGTTAAAACGTTTTTAGATCGATCAACAATTGTATCCGCAAGCGCATCCCATATATCAAAAATATCTTCAGGAACACATTCGCTGTAATATATACATGATCCATCATCTTCTACTGCTAAGGGCAAGGCAAACACTCTACTTTGAGTATTTGCTCCTGGAGCTATTTTTCTATAATTTTCTACCATCTTATATTATTATGTTATCACCGATAGGTGTAAAGTTAATTGCTGTTGGGTCTAAACATATACCTAATACTTGGTTTGGACATAAACCTGGGTTGGTCTCAGACTCTCCTAATGGATTATCGGCTGTAGCTAAACTAACTCCAGTATCTGGGTCTACACACTCTCCTAAGCAGTTTCTAAATACAGCTGCATATTCACAAGGTCCTGCAAGAACAGCTGCTGGATGATAATTACACGCAGACACTGCAGTACACCCTACAATGTACTGACAAGAATTGTCATTAACATTAGCTAAACTATCATAATTTAAAGCGTCTGGGTCAGTACATCCTGAATAATTACATGAATCATCATCTATACCTGCTGTACCATCATAGTTGATAGCAGGATTTGTTGGCAACTGAATCTCTTCTGTGCTTGGTGCATACGTATTATTAATACCTCCCAAAGCATGTATAGTTAACTCTCCTGCCGGACTATAAGATCCTGGCTCATATCCTTCACTATCTGTACACCCATAATTATCCGTACCTACTGTTACTGTACTACTAATAGCTAACGGTAAAGTTGAGTAAGACTCAGTGTCTTCTGTATTATACGCACACGATAAATCTGTTTGATGTATGTGAGTGTTAACTACATTAGATACAGGAACTGTTGGGCTAGGAGCGCAAGCAGGATTATCAGTATATATAGTAAACGTATACTCTCCTGGAGCTAACCCTGTTACTGTAGTAGTATTGTCAGCAATATCTACAACGCTTCCGTCATTTGCAACACCTGTCCATTTAATTACATAATTATTTGTAACTCCATTCGCAGATACTGGATTTATTGTTATGCTACCATCAGAAGAACTCACATTATTTATAAAATAAGTGTTATCTACAACTGTAACATAAGAAGAATCGGCACGTACTAAAGACCAGTCTTCGCAGTACGTACACGTAGTATCAAGCTGATTAGCTTCAGGATTGTAGTTTATTGCGTTAGCATCAGTACATCCTGGGGTGTAAGTACAACTACCAGATACGGTAGCGTTAGACTCGTAATTATTTGCGCAAGGATCCATACAACCTACTACAGAAGCAAGGCATGATCCGTCGTCTGTATTTACATTTGTAAAGGCTGCGTTAAGATCAGTCACAAAAGCTTGCCCTATATTTGGAGTCTCTGTAATGTAGTTATTAAAGTTTACAGCTGTTTCATCTGTACACCCAAGTATTTCTGGGAAACACAATGCAGATGAATGAGTATTTGCAGCAGTTATATCCGTATTTGTTATTGGATCATACTCTGCTTCTAACGATGTAGCTGCTGTAGTATACGTAGTATTGTTTAAAATAAAAGTGTCTGTAATACAACCTTCTATTACAGGAATACAAGATCCGTCATTAGTGTTTGCATTTGAATTGTAATTAAAAGCAGTATTATCTGTACACCCTTCGACAAGAGTTATACAACTACCATCATCAAAAGTGGCTTCAGAGTCGTAATTAAATGCTGTTGAATCTGTACATCCTTCAGTTTTAGCTATACAAGAAGCATTTACAACTCCCTCAGCATTAATAGACGATACATTTGCTAATGAGTTATAATTTACAGCATTTGGATCTGTACAACCAATCACCATAGGAATGCTACACCCATCATTATAATAGTTATTGTTTATTTGTGTTTGAGATAACCCAGGGTTTGCTGCAGTATATTCATCTAAAGAGTATTGACCAGTTAAACTATTACATTCTGAAACTATCGGACCAGTTATTTCATACTCATGAATGTTTGCTAATAATGCACTATTGTAATTTTCCCCGTAAGCTTCTAAATAGTTAGGATTCATACAACCTTGTACACTGCTACACGAGCCTGTATCATTGTTAGGGTACACTATAGTTGTTTCACCGGTATGTACATTGTAAAGTGTTTGTGCTTCTGTATAATATTCACAATAAGAAGAATCGGTACATCCGTCAACAATTGGGTTACCGCAAAAAGATCCATCATGTATTGTTGCAGTTGCATCGTATCCAACGTAAGCGTTATCAGTACACCCTACAATAACAGGAGTTTCACACTCACTAATTGGAGTAACAACTTCGGTGTCTGAAATAGTAGCTACAGGTGTAGAGTAATATTCTAAATAACCAAAGTCTGTACATCCACCAATTCCTCCACAAGCATTTAAACCAATAACATTAACGTTAGAATCATAAGTACCATAAGAAACATTTGAAGTAGTAGTAGTGCTTGTGAATATCACATTACTATTAACACCTATTACTGAAGTTCCTGCACTTCCACTTGTTGTCGTACCACTGTCTGGTACAACTGCAGTAACTGATTGATTTTCTGTTGCACACCCTATTACAGCTACTGTTGCATCACCACAACCAGCTAATAAAGCGTGGTCTGCATATCCAGGTACATTATGAACTTCAGAAACATTTGCAAAAGAAAGATTAGAAGTTCCTGCTTCTCCTGTAAAATTACCTTGGCTTTCATTGACTCCATAAAGCGTGTGCGATCCAGAAATTGTAGTTGCTCCCCAGTACTCAGCAAAAGTATCAATTAAACATCCAAAAATAATCTCGTCCCCACATTGCGAACTATTTGAAATATTTACTGCTACGTTAGGGAAAGAAGATCCAGTATAAGTTGGACTATTAAATCCAGCAACACCCAAGTATCCAAATTGATTAAGAATAAATGGTGTAGTAATTTGACTTATTTCATTATTAGCATCTAAAGAAACAGTTCCTATCTGTTCTTTATCTGGGTATGCTCCTAAATAATTATCATCTGTACATCCTGCAGACGCCGTATTTTGACAATCTCCATTTGGTATAGTTACAGATCCTCCAATTCCAGCAGTATAAGTGTAATTAGTTATAGCTGATGTGTTACCTAAATAATTATTAAGGTAATATTGTAAATAAGTATTATTAGAACATCCGTAATTAATTGATGTATTTGTAAAGTCAATCGGAAAATTAAACTCAATTCCTGTAGAAGCTCCAGTACAAACTGTAGAACCATCTACAGCAAGGTAATTTAAACTAAAATGTACTTCTGTACCTAAATTAGGATCTACAAAATTAGTTGCATTACTGTGAGTGCTAAGGTTCGAGTATGTTGGATCGTAAGCACCGTAAGCGTTTGCATTAGCTGCGGATGTATCATATTTATAAATAGGTAAAACAATACCTAAATTTTGGGTAGCAGTATTTTCTGTTACAGTAGATATTGTAGCTCCTAAACTATTCTTTACCGTTGCAGTATAACCAGATAGTGTACTAGGAAAGTTAGCAAGATCATCTAGCAGATTAACAAGCCCCGCCGAAAGACTTAATGCAGCGTGAGTACGTTTACCGATCGTAAACTTTAAAAAAGAAATATCGCTTGAATTTACACTGTCTTCGTTTATATGCGTTATAATGAGAACTAAATCTTTATATAAAGTTCCTATAGACAAATCGTTAGCAGAGTCAAAATTAAGATTCACAGCGCCTGACTCGTAATTTTGGCTAGATATAAGTCTAGAAATATTGTTATTAGGATTTTCAAGAGATTCTACAAACTCAGCTCTAGTTGCAATATTATTAATCACAAAATCTTTATTAAGTGCAACTACCTTTACGTTAAACTTTTGCGTAGAAGTTAAAGCTAGTTTAAGATTTGTTATATTTATTATACTGTTATCTACCGTAGTTAACGCACTTCCGACTACACTACTATCTAATCTCCAAATTATTGCATCTCCTGTGTAAGTAGATGAAGTTAATGTAGTTGCATTTACTGCTGCAGGCATAGCACTACTATCTGATGGATAAGTAATGTTACTCCAAGACGCGTGAGTAAAGTCTAAAGTTGACTCTGTAAGTTCGTCATTATAATACCCCCCATTTGGAAGAGTATCGTTACCTATTTGATATAGAATACTATAAAAATTATCAGCAAGCGCAATACCTAAGCCTGTTATATCTGTTTCATCATAACAACAAGAACCGTTGTCTGTATTTACATCTACGTCTACATCATTTGTAAGCGCAACAAAATTAGCTGCAGTTGGATCCGTGCAGCCTGATATGTTGCTATAACAATTTGTTGCTGCATCATTAGATTGAGTATTTACATTAAAGAAATACGGAAGATTTTGTCTAATTTCTTCAGCAGTATAAGGTACTAAAGTTAAAGGGTTTATAGTTGGGTCTTGAGGCTCGTTAGCTCCAAATGTTAATCCAGCTATGTTACCAGCGTTACCTGCAGTTGCACTATAAGCAACTCCTGTTATTGGGTGTATATTACCAGCATGGTAAAAGTTATTTTTATTAAACTGACCACTTGCTGTTAAGCATCCAGTGACAACAGGGAAACACCCATAGTAAGCTCCATTAAAAGATTCTTCAGCAGGACCTGCCCCAACATTAGGATCTTGATTTTCTGTCGTTGCTAAACTTGCATCATATAAAGGATGAAACTCTGCTATTAATGCACCTGGATTTGTATTAGCAGCATTAGTATTATCAAACATGTTAATTGTAGCTGCCGTACTCCATCCGTCATAAGCAACTCCTCTTATATCAGTACCTGAAGGGTTAGTATTATAATTAAAAGATAAGGTCCCCGTAATAGCAGGAGCACTTGAAGTTCCTAATAAACTTCGTCCTGCTCCGTCAGGTTTAGCATAATACTCATCCATGCACCCTAATACATAAGGGACATTACAATTAGCTGTACTATCTACATGAATACTTGAAGATGGATTAAACCCTACTGTAGGGAACCCTGGAGTTTCAGATGCATTACTAGGTAAATACCCATTATCTAAACACCCCTGTGTACTCAAACAAGCGTTATCAAAAATTAATGAGGAAGAGTATGTACAACTATGACCTGAATTCTCAGTTTCAGTAGATTGAGCAACATTAGTATAATCAAAAGTTATGATTATAAATGTGGCTAACGTCGTTGTTCCTACATCGTAAATCGGTACTTCAATTCCTATTTCAGTTCCGTTTACATTAGTTAACTGCTCCCAAGTTGGGGTAAGCGGTGTAAATAAAGTACTATCTAAGTCTGGTTCAAACTGACCCGTAGTCCCTTTATCTGGATATGCGCGAACTATTATATTATTTACTTGGACAGTACTATCATCGAAAGAAGGTAATACTCCATAATAAACTCCATCAAGAAGCGCAGGACCTACAAAGACGGATGCGTTGTTTCCAACACAATTATATGTATTTAAAGAAAATTGTATAGGATTATAA
>Ga0206682_10000076_pt1 | contig 93898 bp, 65 predicted proteins | sample M240m12015metaG_FD_155444 | JGI IMG/M metagenome (GOLD analysis project Ga0206682, IMG submission 155444) | Ammonia-oxidizing marine archaeal communities from Monterey Bay, California, United States - M2 40m 12015 | ecosystem: Environmental > Aquatic > Marine > Intertidal zone | place: USA... | reverse complement strand
GAAGACGGTATCGCCACTCCAACCGAGATTACGGAATTTTAGTTTCTTCTTTCCAGCCGAGAGACTGATCGCTGTTTCGAGATGGCCATATTTTTGGGCCCGTTCGATCATGGTGTTTCCGAGGAGAACGACCGTGTCGTTGTCTTCAAATGTGACCGCTGAGGCGGGAATAATGATGGAGAGGAGAGAGAACCAGAACTTCTTCATAAATTGTGGGAGCTACCTACGCCTCTTTGGGGCTAGGTTTGTCATGCAATTTCCCAGTTCCAAGCTTATAGGTGTCCTAGTAATAGAGATTGCATCATAATCTCGTCCTGAAAGGAAATAGTAAGATTGTTGGCTAGAGAATTCATGGGGCAAGTGGCTGACAGGTGATTTCGGCTTGGGTGCTTGCCTCGGTCCTGTAGATCTGGCAATGACTCGGGAGTAGTTAGATTTTAACGCTGGGTAACGTTTCGCTGCTCAGAAATTTTAGACTTTATGAAAAATGTAATTGTTACCGGAGGTGGGTCCGGAATCGGCAGGGCGATTTGTCAGCGATTGGCGGAAGATGGCAATCATGTCGTGATCCTCGATCTTGATGAGGGTGCCGGAACCGAGACGGTCGGTTTGATCAAAGAAGCCGGCGGTAGTGCCGAGTGCCTGGCATGTGATGTTTCTTCGACAGAATCGGTTCAGGAAGTTTTTGCAGGGATCGTAGGAATTGATGCCTTGGTCAACTGCGCCGGCATCGCATCGATCGGCAAAGCGGCTGACACCACCCCTGAAGAAATGGACCGGATTTATGGAGTAAATGTGAAAGGGATTTATCACTGTATTCACTTTGCGATTCCGAAAATGATTCAAGGTGGGGGAGGAGCGATTGTGAATATGGCTTCGATGGCGGCGAAAGTGGGAATTCAAGAGCGCTTTGCTTACTCGATGTCCAAGGGGGCGGCGGTGTCGATGACACTATCGGTCGCTAGAGATTATTTAGCGGAAGGAATTCGTGCGAACTGCATTTGCCCGGCTCGAATTCATACTCCGTTTGTTGATGGTTACCTCGAGAAAAATTATCCCGAAGAGGAGAGGGCTGGAATGTTCCAAAAGCTCTCAGAGTATCAACCGATCGGCCGGATGGGAAAGCCCTCTGAGGTGGCGGAGTTGGCGGCATTCTTGTGTTCGGATAAAGCGGCCTTTATTACGGGTTCCGCATACGATATCGACGGTGGCGCAACTCTCTTAAGATAGAAAATTTAGACTAATGAAATTAACCCGATTTTACGAGAATGGCGCGGTTGTGCCTGGTGTTTTTGTTTCCGAGGACGAGATCCTGAATTGTGCTGACTTTGGCGAGGACTGGGGGGAAGCGTTTTTTGAAAACGATGGTTTGAAAAGGCTTGAGAAGTTTCTCCAAGAGCAAGGAGATTCGTTGCCTCGGGTGAATGCCGGAGGTGTGACTCTGGCGCCGGCAGTGGCCCGGCCTTCAAAAATTGTTTGTATTGGATTGAATTATGCTTCGCACGCCGAGGAGGCTGGGATGGAAGCTCCGAGTGAACCGGTTGTGTTTTTTAAGGCTACGACGGCTTGGGCTGGTCCGAATGATGATATCGTGATCCCTCGCGATTCAAATAAAACGGATTGGGAAGTAGAGTTGGCGGTGGTAATTGGAAAGCGGGCAAAGTACGTGAGCGAGGACGAAGCTTTGAATTATGTCGCCGGTTATGGAGTTCATAATGACTATTCTGAGCGCGAGTGGCAGTTAGAGAAAGGGGGGCAGTGGGTGAAAGGAAAATCAGCTGACACCTATGCGCCGTTTGGGCCTTATTTGGCGACCAGTGATGAGGTTTCGACTCCGAATGATATGCGGCTTTGGTTAAATTTGAATGGTAAGCAGCTACAGAATGGCTGCACCTCTGATTTTATTTTTAATATCCAGCAAGTGGTGAGTTATCTGAGCCGCTTCATGACTCTTTTGCCGGGTGATGTCATCTCGACTGGAACCCCAGCTGGAGTTGGTTTGGGATTTGATCCGCCCGTGTATTTAAAAGAGGGCGATGTCGTCGAGCTCGGAATAGACGGCTTGGGAATGCAGAAGCAAATGGCTGTTAAGGAGCGCTAGAGGCATGAAAATCACTTCGGCAAAAGTCATTGATGTTCGGGTGCCGACATCGGACAAGATGTTGGGTTCTGATCCTTTCCATAAGGCGCCGGATTACTCATCAGCTGTCCTGCATCTGGAGACCGATGGCGGGTTGCGGGGCGTGTCGGTGGTTTTTACAGTCGGGGCAGGGACTGATTGGATTGGTCATGGCATACAAGACCTCGCGACCTTAATCGTTGGGTCTACTTTAGAAGAGTTTTGCGAAGCCCCGGTCAAGCTCTACCGAAGGCTGAATGATCACCACCAATTACGATGGTTACATGATGGCGTGTTTCGTATGGCGTGCGGGGCCATCATTAACGCAATGTGGGATTTATGGGCTAAAGCCGAAAAAAAACCACTGTGGAAGTTACTCGTGGATCTTGAGCCGGAGTTTGTAGTGGGCTGTATCGACTGGAGGAATTTGAAAGACGCTTTGACTCCCGAAGAGGCGTTAAAGATTCTGAAGAAGGCAGGTGAAACAAAGGTGGATCGTGAGGAGGCGATGAGTGAGCTGGGGCCGAAAGCATACTGCACCGCTGGATGGCTTGGACTGAGTGATGAGGCGATTCTAGCAACAGTTCGTAAGCTTCAGGAGGAAGGCTTTGACGCCTTCAAAGTGAAGGTAGGATTGAATTCTTCCGAGGACGTGGCTCGGCTTAAGTTCATGCGGGAAGCGATTGGGAATGATCAATCGCTGATGGTGGATGCTAATCAATTCTGGGGAGTGGGAGAGGCCAAGGAACATGTGTCGAACTACGGGCCGTTTGGATTGAAGTGGGTGGAGGAACCCATCGCGCGGGATGATGTTCTTGGGTATGTTGAGCTTTCGGAGAGCTTCAAAGAAGAATCGTTTCAGTTTGCTTGTGGTGAGCACGCGGCTTCTCCGGTGATTTTTAAGCAGCTTCTTAAAAGTAGAGCGGTTGGGTATTGTCAAATTGATGCCGTAAGGGTGTCTGGGGTAAATGATGTAATGGCGATCATTTTGATGGCGGCAAAGTTTGGTGTGCCGGTTTGTCCGCACGGGGGCGGGATCGCGCTTTGTAATATGATTCAGCATTATGGGATGTGGGATCAAATTGCGGTGAGCGGCCATTCCGAGACGCAGTTGGTGGAGTATATTGATTTTCTTCAAGATGCGGTAGAGCAACCGGTGCGGATGAAAGATGGGCATTACGTTGCTCCTGAGGCTCCGGGATGGGGGTTGGAATTCCGCGAGGAATTCCTGAGGGACCATACCTTTCCGGGTGGGAAAATTTGGAGGATCCGACCGAAAGAAAAGTGTGGAGTTCACTTTGAATTTGAAACGGATTAGTATTTATCACGATGGATTTAGAGCTGAAAGGGAAAGTAGTCGTAATAACGGGTGGTTCTAGGGGGATTGGAGCGGCCTGTGTCGAGGGCTTCGCTGGCGAAAAAGCGATTCCGGTTATCGTCGGGCGGTCGCTGGATGATGGTCGCGCTCTCGTTGAAAAATTGGGAAGAGGTATGATGATTGAAGCCGAGCTCACTTCGGAGGAGGCTTGTGAAAAGGCAATCCTGAAAGTCATGGAGACATACGGTCGGATTGACGGAGTGGTTCATAACGCAGGAGTTAATGATCGGGTTTCTTTGCGAAGTGGTGTGGATGACTTTGTAGACTCGCTACGAAAAAATCTTGTCCATGTTTATGCCCTCACTCACTTCGCCCTCGATGCTTTGATAGAGACGAAGGGCTTTATTGTGAACATCTCATCAAAGGTTCCTGAAACGGGACAGGGAGAAACTTCAGGCTACGCAGCTTCAAAAGGTGCGATGAATGCTCTGACGCGTGAATGGGCTCTTGATCTGGCGGAATTCGGGATCCGGGTGAACTCGGTGGCTCCTGCCGAAGTGTTGACACCAATGTATGAAGCTTGGGCGCAGCGAAAAGAAGATCCTGAGGGCTTTTTGACGGAAGTTTGCGAGCGAATCCCTTTAGGCCAAAGAATGACGAGCGCGGAGGAAATCGCGCATACGGTCGTCTTTTTGGCCTCCAGGAAATCCGGTCATACCACCGGGCAGATTGTTTATCCTGATGGCGGCTACGTGCACCTCGATCGTTCTTATTAGAACGAGCTAAAATTCAGGGTCAAAACATTGAGCTCGTGAGAGTGAGATTACGAGAAAGTCGCTTGCTCGTTTTACCTGTTTTCTTAATTTGTGACGGGTTGCAATTTTTCGGGCTGAGGTCAGAGTCCCCTGAAATGATCGTTCTACTGTCACCTGCTAAGTCGTTGGACTATGAATCGCCGCTTTTGAGCAAACGTTCAACTAAGCCACGTTTCATTGAGAATTCCGCCGAACTGATTTCGCAATTACGCAAACTTTCGGTAGGGGATGTGGGTCACTTGATGTCGATCAGCGCTAATTTAGCGCAGTTAAATCATGATCGTTTTGCGACCTGGGAGACTGAATTCACCAAAGAAAACTCCCGTCCTGCAATTCTCGCTTTCACTGGCGATGTCTACCAGGGAATGGACCTAGATCAGTGGGATAAGGTGGATTTTGATTTGGCGCAGAAGCGGATTCGAATTCTTTCCGGGCTATATGGCGTGTTACGACCATTGGATTTGATGCAGCCCTATCGTCTGGAAATGGGAACAAAGTTTACTAATAGAAAAGGAAAAAATCTCTATGAGTTTTGGGGTAATTCGCTGACGAGGTCCTTGAATGCCGACTTGAAAAAATCGGGATCTGATTTTGTGGTTAATCTTGCTTCGAACGAATATTTCTCAGCAGTCAGAAAGAAGGATCTTAATGGAGAGCTTATCACGCCAGTCTTTAAAGATGAAAAGAATGGAACATTTAAAATCATCTCATTTTTTGCGAAGAAAGCGCGGGGGATGATGGCGGACCATATCATACGCAACGGAGTCACTAGTCCGAAGGACTTACAGAAATTTAAAACCGCCGGTTATCGTTATTCGAAGCAAGATTCTGACGAATCCAAGCTTGTGTTCCTGCGCAAAGAAGGTGCTGCTTAACTAGTTGACGTAGGGACGGGCCTGTTTGATGGAGATCTTACCTGCCTCGGTAATTTTAAATTCGATCTCCATCGCGAAATTTCTATTGAACCGTTCGTTGTAGAGCGTTTTGAAGCGCGCATTGACGATTTGTAAATCCTCTACAAGATCCAGAACTTGACGCCGAGTGAGGACGGTTTCGCCCTCGGGGACTTGGTTGGAGTAACGAATATACTGGATCTCGAATTGGGAGTTCCCGAAAAGCTTGGCAGCGAGGAGCTCTTCTGGGGTGGAGTTGTCTTCGGGGTTGGTAACAAGATTTTCTCCGGCCTGAGCATTGAAGTAGTAGCCTTCCCAGTCTGGGTCGAAGATGTTTCTCGCGACGGCGACGCCATTGGCTTGCTCGTTTTTCTGATTGGGGTGAACGAGGACTCCCATGGCGGAAGAGAGGTGATTGATACGATAAAATTCGCGTTCTTCGTATGCGCGGTAGTTCCAAAGGCTGGCCCAGACTTGTTTGACGCTTTTGCTGATGTGACCCTCGTTGTCCTTATGAGTGAATGAGTCGTAAAGGCCAGCGCCATTGAAGCTGGTGGTATCCTCGGCATTGGCGCTGGAGCGAAGGCGCGGGGTGATGTCGGGGGGGAGGTTGTTTTGAAGTTCGGTCAGTTCCTGATACATCCATGTTGGCATGGTGCTTTTATTTTGAATGCGATCGCGGAAGTTGGCTAAAAGTGATTCCCGAAGTGCGGGATTACTTTGAAAGTCCGCATTAGAGATCATCGCCGCCACCTCCGGGTAGAAGCGATTGTGAATCATAAATTCGTGGTAAAAATGGAAGGGGATTGCAAAGCCATCGGGTGCGTTGTTCGGGAAAAGTCGTCGCAACTCAGCAACGTTGGCCGCCTTTCCCCCAAAGGAATCGCTCTCGGAGAAAGCGACCCTTGAGAGTGCTGTGATTTTTGTTTCACTGAGATCACGGGGTGGGGAAGATGACTGGGTGGGGCGGATCGACTCAAAGTAGTCTTCGACTTCATCTTGGGTTGCAGCACGGATTTCGAAACCTCCTGCAGAAACTCGGTAGTAGATATTTTGACCTATGAGAGGTGCGATTTCGGGGTGGTTAGCGGCGTCTTCAATGTAGGAGTTTGGAGTGTCGTTTTGTTGGGCCTTGAGATTGACGTGCGAGAGTGGGGTCTGGGGAACTTCAGTGATAATGCCAGAGACATAAGTCAGGTCGTTTGGAAGATTCTTGAAGATAACAATGTCGCGGGCGGAAAGGGTTTCCCTTCCGGTTGAGGCAACAAGGCGTCCGAACGCTTCTTGTTGATTCATGGGCTGGTAGGTGGTGCTGGAGAAGAGATCGTCGGTCTCGATCGTATGAATTGAAGAGGCGCCGTAGAGGGCTTGGTTCGCCTTTTGGAGTTGGCGCTGGGTTTCGCTGGGGGCGTGGTAGGCAAGGCGGGAGATGAAAGGAGCATTCTTTGCGATTATTTCGTAAGCCAGTTCGATCCATTCGAAGGTAACGGGATCGGTCGGCCAGAATTCTAGGGTGTAAATTCCTTTGGAGCCATCGGGTGCAATGTAGTTATCGTGCGAGACGAGGGAACCGGCGAGATTTTGGCGATTTACGGCGCTAATATAGGTATTGCGCGTGAACTCGTTATAGTTCCGGGGGAAATTAAGAACGTTGATGGCGAAGTCGTAGTGGTGTTGGTTTCGATTGATATTAAAAAAGTAGAGTTCGGGCTTGGTGCGAATGTTTGTAATGAGGAATTTAACCTCCCTCACATTTTGAGCTCCGGGAAAATTGTCGCGCTTGGAGAGAGAGTTGAAGTTTTCCTCGGTGGCGAGAAAGATGTTGCCATCTCTGGTTGAAATAGGGTCGGCGGCATTGAGGCCATGCCCGAGTGCGAGCTCAGCGATATCGCTACGCCCATCGCCATCGGAGTCCAAGGGGGACCTGTTGGAAATCCGCTGAAGTTTGTAAAACCCGTTGGGCCGGGGTAAGACAGAGTCGCTAAGAACGGCGAGTTCGTTTCCGGACGACTGGAGGTCGACGGTTTCCCATGTGTTGAAGTCCCGTGACCGGAGCAGGCGAAAGTAGTGGGAGGAAGAAGGTTGGGAGCTGACCTCAAATTTCCCTCGCGCTCCGAGCGAAATGTCCTGCAGAACCTGCCCTGAAAGGGTGGTGATGAGGAATAGGGACAGAAGAACGCCTTTCATAGGGACAGTGCAAGAAGGACCCGAAAAGCCTTCGGGTCAATAGGCATCCACCTTATTTTTCACCATGGCAATCAATACGAGATCCAAGGCGCAGGTAAATTCTCCCATTCGCGATTGCCGGGGTGGCGTCGCTCCACTCGGATTCAGGGCCGGGGGAGAGGCTGGAACGTGACAATTCATCGTAGCCATCGGAAACATTGGCGGTGATCAATAGGCCTTCGCGTGAAAGGGCAATGAACTTGCCATCGGCAATGATGGGCGAGGCGTAAAAATTAGCCTGTAATTTTTGGGTCCAAACGACTCTACCCGATCTGGCCTCAAGCGCGGTCAGCACTCCGCCATCGGACAAAGCGAACACCGTCTTACCATTTGAAACGGGAGTTGGCACGTAGGGAGTTTTTCCTTTCATATGCCATGCTATTTCAGCGGAGTTTCCTTTTTCCGAGGGTGGGCTGACGGCAAAATAGACCCCGTTTTTACAGCCAACGGCGATGAGGGGTTCTTTGCTGGTTGATCCAGCGAGAACATTGATGGGGGAAACAATCGTTCTTTGTTTCATAGTGCCGGGAAGCGACCATTTCTCCTTGCCGGAAGTGAAATCGAGAGCAACCACTCCGTGTGCTTGGCTCGCGAAGACCACTTCGAACCCGGTTGAGGTTTTGTAAACCAAGGGAGTGATGTAGCTGGTTTTTTCACCGCTTCCCTGAAGCCTTTTTTTCCAAGTCACCTTGCCGGACTTTGCAGAAATGGTAGCGATGAATCCGTCGTCCATGTGAATATGGGCGAGAACAATTTGTTCTAGGTGAATGACTGGTTGGAGGCTGAATCCATGTTGGGTTTTGACCTTGCCGATTTCGTAATCCCAGAGCTTGGTTCCGGAATGGTCAAAGGCAGAAAGCATGGCTTTGTTATCGGTTCCGTTGAACCAACTGATGACGACGGTGCTGTCATTTACCGCGGGGCTGGCAGCCGCGGTGTTATTGAAACGGTGGAGATGGTAATCTCCCACGGCGAGAGGTTTACTCCAGAGGGTTTTTCCGGACTTGGCATCGAGGCAGAGCAAAGCGACGGTTTTCGTGTCACGGTTCTCACTGGTAACGAAAAGTTTGTCTTTCCAGATGACAGGGGAACTGGAACCCGGGCCAGAGAGCTTGGCTGACCACAAGAGGGTGTTTTCTCCCAGCTCGATCGGAATTTTGGAGGAGGAAACTCCGGTGCCGTTTTCGCCTCGGAAGCGGGGCCATGTATCTTGAGCAAACGAGGAGAGGGCGAGCAGGGCGGAAAGAATACAGAGTTTCATGGGGGAAGGGAGAGAGATCTTTTTGGCTGGGTTTCAGGTAGAATGACGGGATGCTCTATGCTTTTCAGTGATCAAGCATAACTTTCAAGTGTTCTTTTTTCGCGTCTTAGAGATTGCAGGAAGAGTTTAGACAATATTGTGGAATATTGTCACGACTTCGTCTTGTTGCGATCTTGGCAGGGAGCCTTCTGTGTGATCTTGTTTCGTTGTGAAAATCCCCTTGGTGCTCTCTATTGTCTTGATCGCTGTTTTCTTTGCCGCCGGTGCAGGGAAAGAAAAAGAGACGACGCTTCGCGTAGCGACTTTCGATCTCGATGTGACACCGCCGGTGGGCTCAGCAATGGCTTACACGATGGTGGGAAAGGATCCTGAGCTTTCGTTGCGATGCCGGGGTGTCGTTATTTTAGGGGCCGGTAAACCAATTGTGATATGCGCGATCGATTGGATCGGAGTTGCCAACGAAGGCTATGATCAATTTCGGGACGCCCTAGCAAAGGCTGCGGGCACGACACGTGACCGGGTGGCTCTTCACGCGCTCCATCAACACGATGCGCCGGGGTGTGATTTCACGGCGGAAAAGTTAGTAAAGAAATTTGGACTTAAGGGATATGAACGGACCAAGGGAGATTTTCATAGAGAGGTGATTGGGCGGGCTGCAGCGGCTGTCCGGGAGTCACTTCCAAAGGCGCAGAAAGTGACTCATTACGGGTGGGGTGAGGCTGCGGTGGAAAAAGTGGCCTCGAATCGTCGAATTTTGGGGCCCGATGGAAAAGTGAGAGCGGTTCGTTACACGACGACGCGTGACCCGGCGCTGCGAGCGGAGCCAGAAGGTACGATTGATCCGGATGTGTCGTTGCTTTCTTTTTGGAGTAAGAATGAGCCCGTAGCAGTGCTAAGTTATTACGCTTGTCATCCTCAAAGTTATTATCTCACGGGGACGCCGAGTCCGGATTTTCCGGGCATTGCGAGATTCATGCGGGGGCAGGGGGTGCCCGACGCCTTGCATCTTCACTTCAACGGAGCGGGTGGAAATCTCGGGGCTGGAAAATACAACGATGGGAATAAGGAGAACCGCATGATTCTGGCAAATCGGATGGCCGAGGGGATGCTTAAGGCCTGGAATGCGACCAAGAAGTGGGAGGTTGGCCCGGATGGAATTCGTTTTGAGGTCGAGAAAGTGCGGCTCCCTCTGGCCAATCACCTTAAGGATGAAGAAAAAGTAATGGAGGCCCTTAAAAATCAACCGGGACGTGGGTATTTTGCAAACGTGGATCAGGCGGCTTTCATGCTTCGTCATAAGGCTGGAAACCAAATTGATGTCTCATGTCTGTCCGTTGGGGATTCCCGGGTTCTTCATATGCCGGGCGAGTTGTTTGTAGAGTATCAGCTCAAGGCAAAGGCAATGCGTCCTGACCTTAAGATCGCGATGGCGGCGTATGGTGAATATGGCACGGGCTATATCGGGACCGAAATTGGCTACAAGGAAGGAGGGTATGAGACCAGCCCATCGGCCAGTGCCGTAGGTCCAGGGTCGGAAAAAATTCTTACCGCAGCGATGAAAAAGTTGCTGTCAGTGAAGTCTCGGAAAAAGCAAGGACAGGCAGGTCCGAAGTCTCCCAAAGAGGCGATGGCAGGTTTCGAAACCCGTCCTGGTTTTGAAATGCAATTGGTCGCTAGCGAGCCTCAGATACACGAGCCCATCGTGCTGAGTTACGATGAAAATGGGCTAATGTATGTTGCCGAGTACCTCAAGTTTCCGTCTCACCATGGTAAGAGTGACGGGCCGGATGGCTGCATCCGTTTGCTCAAAGACGAGAATGGCGATGGGCATTACGAGACAGGTGGAATTTTTGCGGAAGGGCTGGAGTGGCCGACCGGGATTTGTTGCTGGGATGGTGGTGTCTATGTCGTTGCGGCACCAGATCTTTGGTATTTGAAAGATACCAACGGGGATGGACGGGCGGATCATCGGGAGAAGATTTTCACGGGGTTTGGTTTTCGAAATGACGAAGGAACCGCGAACAATCTGATTTGGGGGTTGGATCATTGGATATACGGCGCGGGATCGAATAGTGGTGGTGAGATTAAGAGTCTTGTGCAGAGTGATGCAAAAAACGTTTCGATCCGGGGAAGGGACTTCCGATTTCATCCAAAGACCCGCAAGTTTGAGGCGATCCCGGGGTCCGAGCAGTTTGGGAATGCTATCGATGACTGGGGAAATCGGTTTCTGAGCCAGAATTCCAAACCGGCCGTAAATGTGGTGCTTTCTTCGGAAAGTTCGGAGAGGAATCCTTTTCTCCCGGTTCCTTCGGCCAAGGTCGATTTGTGGAAAGATCCTACGATTTATCGTGCGAGTCGAATTGAGGATTGGCGATTGGCCCGAACGAAGCTTCGGCTTGCGGAGAAACGGAGCTATCCAGCCCCTTCAGTATCTCACGACGTTTTTAGTGGATGCTCAGGATTACAGATCTACCGGGGAGCGGTTTATCCGAAAGAGTTTCGGGGGAACTTGTTTGTCGGTGACGTTCAGGGAAACCTAATTCATCGGCGAAGTTTGGCTCCACAGGGGATGACTTTTACGAGCGAGCGGACAGAGCTCAAAAGCGAGTTTTTACGATCGAAGGACAATTGGTTTAGGCCTGCAAATTTGGTAAATGCGCCTGATGGGACGCTGCATGTAGTGGATATGTATCGCGAAATAATTGAGACCCCAGATTCGATGGTGAAGAAGATTTTTGAGATGGTTGATTTTCGTTCGGGGCGGGAATTTGGTCGGATTTACCGATTGGCTCCAAAAGGATTTGAGCCTCCTCCTCCTCCCCGCTTGGGTGAGGTCACGTTACCTGAGTTGGTAAGGACTTTGGAAAACCAAAATGGATGGTGGCGTGATACGGCAGGGCGGTTGATCGTTGAAAGAGGTGGGATGGATGCTCTGCCGGGATTGCGCGCTTTGCTTCGAGAAAGCGACTGGGATGTAACAAGACTTCATGCTCTCTATGCCATTGCTGGTTTGGGGGGACTTGAAGAGAGTGATCTGAAGCTTGCTCTGACAGATGTTTCGGCTGGGTTGAGGGAGCATGGCCTTAAGCTTTATCGGAAAGATTACCCAAACCTGCGAGGGAGGTTATTTGAGCTGGCGATTGATGAGAATGTTCGGGTGAGATTTCAAGCTGCTCTCGTCCTGGGAGATTTAGGTGGTGGAGAGGCTGCATCGGCGCTTGCGAAGATGTCGATCCGAGATGCAGCCAATCGATGGATACGGTTTGCGGTGTTGAGCGCGCGGCCTGAGAATGCCTTGGCTGTTTTTAAGAATCTTGAGAGGAAGATCCATCGGAGCCCCCTTTTTGAGCCGCTTGCGTTTGTGATTGGGGCTCGTCATGAAAAAAGTGAGGTGGTCGCTTTATTGGGAATTTTGAAAGAAACTGCGTCTGATTTTCCGGTTGCAGCAGTGATGTCTAAGCTAGGAGAGGGGTTGAAGAGTTCGGGTTCCACCTTGCGTGATTATCCGAAGGCGACTGAGGTAATGGCGAAATTAGTCGAAAGAGCGCGAATGACTTTGAAAAATGATGGGGTTTCATCAGAAGAGCAAGTCGAAGCGGTGAGAATTCTGGGGCAGACGGATGATCAAGTTGTCAGCGATTTTCACGAGCTTTTGGTTCCTTCACGGACCGTAGAAGTTCAGCAGGCGGCTCTTGCTGAGATTGCTGAATTTGGGGTGAGGTCTTCGGCGGGCAAATTGATTGACCAGTTGCCGGAGCTTTCTCCGTCGGTCCGATCCGAAGCCACTGAAGTCCTTTTGGGGCGCGACGCTTGGATTGAGATCCTTCTTGTTTCGATCGAGAAGAAGGAAATCTTCACACACCAAATCTCACAAGCCCAGCAAATGCGGCTTTTGAAACATAACAATCCGACGATCCAGAAGCTGGCAAACAAATTGTTTTCAGCGAAGGGGACTCCCCGTGACAAAGTTGTCCAAGAATACAAGGCAGCGCACAAGCTTTCGGGTGATGCCGGTAGGGGATTGGAGGTCTTCCGGAAGAATTGTGCAGCTTGCCATCGGCACGAAAAGGAAGGCTATGAAATAGGGCCCGATATCGCGACGGTGAAAAACAGGGACTACGAATCAGCCCTGATTCAGATCCTCGATCCGAACCGGGAGGTTTTAGCCAATTTTGAACAGTATTTTGTAACCTTGAAAAATGGTCAAGTCGTGACAGGACGAATTGTAAGAGAATCAGGATCCGGGTTGACCTTGGTGAGGGCTGGTGGAGTTCAAAGTGAAATCCTTCGTAAAAACATAAAATCGATCACGAGCACGGGGCGTTCACTCATGCCCGAGGGACTCGAGGCAGTGATTGACTTGCAATCGATGAGTGATCTTTGGGCTTTCCTTAAATCATAGGAAGACCCTTATTCGGCGGCTAGAATGGCCTGGAGTTCGTAGGTGTGTTTGCTACGAGGGGTGCCGGGTCCATTGTAGCCCAGCATGCGAAAGGATTGAGCCACAAGCCCCCGCTTTTTGAGCTCGGTGTCTAGGGCCCCCTTGGCCTCGTTGACTTTTGCTTTTGAGTCAGCTCCCATCCAAGTGTAACTCAAAACCTGGGAGGTTTCGACATCCTTGACTTCAACTTTCTTACCATCTGAACCAATCGTTCCAACATCGGTGCTCTGGTAGAGGAAGGCCATGTCCACTTTTTCCATTTTTTCGCCCTTGTTCACCATCTTCATTTCGACCGGGGCGGTCATCGGAATCTCTTTTTTCTTAATATGACTAAAGAGCGTCCAAAAGGACATCCCACCCCCTCCCGTGGTCACGGCGGCGCGATATTTTGGATAGTTTTTTTCGGAGACTTCGTCGTAGGGCCCAGGAGCAGGCCAACCTTTGGGAAGCGGTGCTTCAGACTGGTAGGAGGGCTTTCCCTCGGCTGGGTCTTGGGCGAAACAAGTCGGGGCGGCGGTCAAAAGAAGAAAGGCGAGTAGCTTTTTCATAAATTTGACAGGAAGGCTGATTTTGGAAAATGCAACTGAAAGTGTGCCTGAAAACAATTTTCATGTTAGGGACTGGCATGCCAAAAATCCCCATTTCAAAAACTCAGGTAATAGCGAGTCCAATTGAGAAGGTTTTTGAAGTGTTGCGCGATGTTCAATCGTGCCCGAGTTGGTCACCATGGTTGATTGTCGATCCTGATTGTAAATTGGATGTTAAGAACGATTATTATTCATGGGAAGGTGCGATTTGCGGATCAGGCCGAATGGAATTGGTCGAGGAAGAGGCGAACGAGTCGATCACCTATAATTTGAGTTTTCTGATACCCTGGAAATCACAGGCCAATATCCGGATCTCATTGGAAGTCAAAGGCGATGCTACCGAGGTGACTTGGACGATAGAGCATTTGCTGTCGTTTTTTTTGTTTTGGAAGAAGAAATCGATACGAGAGCACCTTGAGGCGGATTATGATCGTGGTTTGCTCATGTTAAAGGATCTGATTGAGACCAGTTTGGTGCCGTCCAATCTCGAATTTCTAGGACGTGAGCCGAGTCCGAGTTTCGTAGGTGTTGGAATTAAGCGCGCAGGGAGCATGAATGGGTTCGAGAAAGATATCGGAACCAGTTATCAAGAGGTAAAAGATCATTACCCAGAAGGTCAGGTGTTCAGTGTTTATTACACTTGGGATTTGGTGAAGAAGGAAGTGGCGTATTTTATTGGGGTGAGATTGGATAAAACTCCAGGGGTTATCCCAGATGGAATGGAGTTGATTAATGTGCCAGGGATGGAGGTCTATGCTTTGCGGCATCGAGGACCTTACCGCCATTTGAGGAATGGCTGGTCGGCAGGGAGAATGCAGGGTCGAGCGAAGACATTTAGGCAGTCTAAGCGGTTCCCTCCTTTTGAAATTTATGAAGATGAAAATTGGGAAGAACCTGTCGTAAAGATTTGCTTGCCGATGAAGTGATCCGCATGATGAGCGTATGAAAGTGCTCGAGCTTGTTGCCCCATCAGAGTTTGTCGTCTCCGAGAAGCCGAAACCTGTGCCTCAACCTGGCGAGGTTCTTATCAAGGTGGCGTGCTGTGGAATTTGTGGAAGTGATGTTCACGGGATGGACAATAGTAGTGGCCGCCGTATCCCGCCGATGATCATGGGGCATGAAGCGAGCGGGGTGATTGAAGAGATGGGTGACGAGGTGTCTGGCTGGAGTGAGGGTGACCGAGTGTCGTTTGACTCAATGGTGTATTGTGGAAAATGTGAGCACTGTGAACGAGGTGAAACGAATTTGTGTCATGACCGCCAAGTGATGGGCGTCTCTTGTCAGGAGTTTAAACGTGATGGAGCCTTCGCAGAGTGGGTAGTGGTGCCATCGCTAATTTTAGAGCGGATGCCGGAAGGTTTGGGATTCGAAGAAGCTGCTTTTACCGAACCGTTGGCCGTGGCCCTACATGCCGTGAATTTGGTGAAGGTTAAAAAAGGCGAGCGAGCGCTGGTGGTTGGATCTGGTTTAATTGGCCTTTTGGTGATTCAGGCCTTGAAGCGGGCAGGCGCGGGCGAGGTGGTTGCGGTTGATAGGGACCGAAAAAGGTTGGATCTGGCTTTGAAGCTTGGTGCAACAGAGGCGTATACCCCGGATGAAGATTCTGGGGATGAGTTTGATATCGCAATGGAAGTAGTGGGAGCAGCTCCAACTTTGGAAAAGGCGGTGAAATCGGTTCGTAAAGGAGGCCGAGTTGGGTTGGTTGGAAACGTTGTGGCAGAGGTGCCGCTGGCTTTGCAGTGGGTGGTGACGCGCGAAATTTCCTTGCTGGGGTCGTGTGCGGCAGCGGGTGAAACCAAGGAAGCCCTAGAGGCAATTGCGAGTGGAGAAATTCAGGTAAAGCCTTTGATCTCGGCAGTGGCTCCGCTCGACGAGGGTGGGGACTATTTTCAGCGTTCGAGGGATGGAAAAGAGGGGCTTCTGAAAGTTTTACTAAAACCTTAGTCAAAGGAGCAGCTCGGAAAGAGTGGTGGACCTTTAATCGGGTGTGCTTGTTCTAGACTAGGTGGGCACCCTGAGCGGGCCGGGTGACGAAAAGGAGAGGCTCAATGCCCGTTTGGGCTTGGTAACGGTCGTTCATTTGTCTCGCGATTGCTTCAGCATTGATTGAGTGGCAGAGCGTGACAGTAGAGCCGCCAAAGCCTCCCCCCGTCATTCGGGCGCCGAGGACGCCACCTTCAAGGCCGATCTCTGTGGCGAGTGCAACCATGAGATCGAGTTCATCGCAGGAAACTTCAAAGTCATCGCGAAGTGAGCGATGCGAGCTTTCCATCAGGGAGCCGATGTTCGAGAAGTCGTAAGATTTGAATGCCTCAACCGCTTGGGCTGTACGGGCGATTTCAGTGACGACATGCCGGGAACGTCTGAAAATACGGTCGTCCATTTTCTCCTGTACAGCGTAAACATCTTCCATGGTGACATCCCTCCAACTTTCTTTCCCTGTGAGGGCAAGCCCATCTTCCGTTTCCTTACGGCGGGTGCTGTAGCCTCCGTCGGAGAGGTCGTGAGAAACGTTGGTATTGGCGACGATGATGGAAAGGGAAGGGTCTGAGAAAGGAACCATCTCGGGTTCGCTAGAGCGGCAATCGATGAGAATAAGTTGATTCTTCATGCCGAAAGCGGAGGCGAATTGATCCATAATTCCGCAGGGCACTCCAGCGAAGTCGTGTTCTGCTCTTTGGGCTAGAAGGGCTTTATCTGCGATCGGGAGGACGGTATCGACCAAGCCTTCGAGAAGAGTAGCAAAGGCACACTCGAGGGCGGCTGATGAGGAAAGGCCAGCCCCGAGAGGAACGGACGAGACAATGGATGCATCGAATCCGGGAAGCTTATATTTAAGGTCCTGAAATCCGCGAATAATTCCCCGGAGATAGTTGGACCATTTGGGATCGGCAATCTCTTGCACTTTAGAAAGATCGATTTCAATTGTATCCTCTCTAGTGGTGGAAATCCGAACAGTTTGGGAATCGTTAGGCCGAGCAGCGATCCCGACATAACGCTCAATCGCAAGGGGAAGAACGAATCCATCGCAGTAGTCGATGTGTTCACCGATCAAATTGACCCGCCCAGGGGCTACGGAGACCAAGGTGCTTTCTACTCCAAAGTTGGATGCCAACTCCTTCTTCGCTTTTAAAGCGAGTTCGGAGACGGTTATGTTTGATTCAAACATTGAGTATAGCTGGCTTTTTAGCGGCTCGAGGGAATGAAGAGATAAGAAAAAGCCCCGCAAACCAAGTGGCGGGGCTTTTTGAGGAAGGTGTGTTTGTTATTTGGAGAATGTCACGTAAATCGTGATAACGATAATCGCTAGGACGAGCGCGGCCCACTTAGCGCCGGTCCATGGAGTCATGTCGATGGACGTATTAGTTGCAATTGTCCATGGCTCAGATCGAGGAGAAATCTTTGACATAACGAGCAGGAAGATCACGAGAGCTGCGAAGACGACGCCCATGAAGTGAAACTTGTGCATTCCGAGGATCTCGCCTTCTTCGATGAGGCCGAACAAGCCAATGCAGAGTAAGCCAACACCAGCAATCATAGCGATGCTGGCGGCTTTTCCGGGGACGTTACGATTGAGCATGCCGACGGCGACGACCGAGAAGATCGGAATGAAGTAAATGGAGTTCATGTCCTGAAGGTAGGCGAATATAGAATCGTTGGCGGCGAGGAAGGGAGCTCCGATCATGGCTGCGATTGCGATGAAAACAACGAAGAGCTTAGCGGCCTTTACAGTTTGTTCCTCTGTGCCTTCAGGGTTGATGCTGTGCTTATAGAGGCCAAGTGAAAAAAGAGCGGAGGTGGAATTGAGTGCGGCATTGAAGGAACTCAGAATGGCTCCGACCATGACGGCGGCAAAGAACCCGGTGAGATGATCGGGAAGGAGATTACGAACCAGGGTGCCGTATGCTTGGTCGTTGCTGATACCGTCGCTGGCATAGAGATGGTAGGCGACAATACCGGGGATAACGAGGTAGAGTGGTCCGAGAAGTTTGAGGCCACCCGTGAGGAGTACCCCCTTTTGGCCTTCGGCCAAACTACTGGCTCCGAAGGTGCGTTGAATGATTTGCTGGTTGGTGCACCAGTAGAAAAGATTGAGTAGGGCAACACCGGTAAATAGGGTGCCAAAGGGGAGGCCGAAGTCTTTGTCACCCGTGGAGTCGAGGCGTTCGGGGTGGACTTCGTTGAGAGTCTTCCAACCTTCCGCGATTCCGTTGTTACCACCGACTGCATCGATTGAAAGCCAAGCGATCGTGAAGCCTCCGATGAGGAGGCCAATGCCGTTAATAGTATCAAGAACTGCGAGCGTTCGAAGCCCTCCAAAGCGGGCATAAAGAAGCCCCCCAATACCTATGATAATTGTGGTGAGGCGAAGAAGGGTAGTGTCGCTTTCGATGCCGGTGAGCGAAGAGAGATCCATCATGTCGATAAGACCGCGGGCACCTGAATATAGAATCAGAGGAATTAGAATGAGGGCATAGGCAAGGAGAAAAATGGTATTGGCAATGCTCTGTGTCGTGGTGTCATAGCGCTGCTCGAGGAATTGTGGAACGGTTGTGATCCCGGTGCGAAGAAAACGCGGGAGGAAGAAGAGGGCCATGATGATGAGGGCGATCACAGCATTGACCTCCCATGCCATGACACTGAGGCCGTCTTTGAAGGCCGCTCCATTGAGGCCAACCATCTGCTCGGTGGAAAGGTTGGTGAGGAGAAGGGAGCCGGCAATGATGGGAAAGGTAAGACTTCGGCCTCCGAGGAAAAATCCGTCGGAGCTATTCCGTTCGTCTTTACGGGTGATCCAAATGGTGAGCGCGGAGGCTGCGGCAGTGAAGAGAATGAAGGAGATGACAGTTAGCATGCCTTGGAAGATGTGTTGTGGTTGAGAGAGGCTGTCGAATAGCCGAAGAGCGGAGGTTATAACTCTCACTAGGCCGTTACAATCACCTAATCTAATTCATCACTTCCCTTCAAGGCTTCCAACTTTAGGATTCGAACTATTCTTTGTAGAAAATGAACCAACACTCATTTTCTAGGATGAAATTTTTTCGAATTGATTTAGTTCGAAAGGATCTCGTCAGGGGCGCTTGAGAGGATCCGATGGTAAGGTGAGAGTCCACGCATGATGCTTTTCCAAAGAGTGAGGTCGTGGGGCAAATTGAGGAGGTTGGGTTTGGGCTCGGTGATGGTCCAGGCATCCTGGGCGACTTCCTCTTCGAGCTGGCCCTCTGACCAACCGGAGTAGCCGGCAAAGGCTTTAACGAGGGTGTTGGGTTGTCCGAGATAAGTTTTGGCCTCATCCATCGCGATGCGGGTGGCAAAGCCGAATTTGGAATCCCGTTTCCAAAAAGCCGAGAAAGTGAGCTGGTCTCGGGCGACGGGGCCCCCGAGGTGAACGGGGATTTGCCAGAGTTCAAGAAATTCAGGATCGCTGATCAGATCTCCAACTGTTTTTCCAGAGGGATGATTGAGAATTAATCCGAATGCTCCTTCCTCGGGAGTATGTTCGGCAAGAAGAACGACAGCCTTATTGAAGGTGCCATCGCGAAGAGAGGGGTCGGCAAGCAGGAGTTTTTTATCGAGTTTGGGAGGCTCCGGCTGCGTGTTCACCTGAAAAGACTGAATGTTGAAAAGGAAAAAGTGAAGACTTCGATGTGTTGATTTGGGAATCAGCCACTTAAGTTGTGCAAAGTTGTTGGGGTCATTCTGTATTACGGCTTGATCATAAGGCCTAATTTGGGAAGTTTCGCTGCTCATGAATAAAGAAGCACTTTCTAGAGCTGCGGCCGAAGCCCGCGGATTGGCCATCGATGCCGTCCATGCTTGCTCCTCGGGCCACCTTGGTCTTCCTCTTGGTTGCGCTGATCTGGGCGCTGTCCTTTTTGGTGAAGGCCTCTGTTTTAACCCCGCTGCTCCAAAGTGGTTGAACCGCGACCGTTTCATCCTCTCGGCTGGTCACGGATCGATGTTTATTTATAGCTGGCTTCATCTCGCTGGCTTCAAGGTGTCCGGCCAAGACGTTGCCGATTTCCGTAAGCTCCACTCGATCACTCCGGGCCACCCCGAGTTTGACGAGACTGAAGGTGTCGAGGCTACGACTGGACCACTGGGCCAGGGTGTGGGGAATGCGGTGGGTTATGCTCTCTCAGGAAAGCGCGCGGCAGCTCGTTACAACACGGTTGATCACACCATTTTTGATCATCACGTGGTTGCCCTCGCGGGCGATGGATGCCTTCAGGAGGGTGTTGCGCAGGAAGCGATTGCTTTCGCTGGTCACAACCAGTTGGACAATCTCATCCTTATTTATGACTCAAACGACGTCACCCTCGATGCGATGGCGGACAAGACTCAAGGTTGGGATTCTGAAGCTTATTTCAAGTCTCTTAACTGGAATGCCGTGACCATCGATGGCCATGATATGGATGCTTTCCTGACTGCTTTCACTACGGCCAAGGCTGGCAGCGGCAAGCCTACCGTGATTATTGCCAAAACCGAGATTGGTCGGGGGATTCCACAGGTAGCCGGAACTGCTGGCGCGCACGGTGAAGGTGGCGCGAATTTTTCTGGCGAAGCCCGCAAGGGACTCGGGCTGCCTGAGCAGACCTTCTTTGTTTCCGATGAGACGAAGGCATACTTCGCCCAACAAGCAGAGGCCCAGGCCGATGCTTTCAACGAGTGGCAAGCGATTTACGATTCATGGGCTGCGGCCAATCCTGAGCTTTCCAGCGAGCTTGAGGAAAGTGTGGCCAAAGTGGTCCCCAGTGATCTCTCTGATCAAATTCCAGCCTTTGGTGATGACTATGCCGATGCAACCCGTGGTTCCGGTGGAGTTGTCATCAATGCTGTTGCGAAGGCTATGCCTTCGGTGATTACTGGTTCGGCGGATCTCTTTGGATCGACTAAGAATTATCTCAAGGAAGAGGGCGATTTTTCTGCTGCTAATCCAACGGGCCGCAATATCTGGTTTGGAATCCGCGAGCATGGAATGGGCGCTATCTGTAACGGTGTGGCGTACGACGGCCTCTTCCGTATTAGTGGAGCGACCTTCTGCGTCTTTGCCGACTACCTTCGCCCGGCGATCCGGATCGCCGGGCTTGCCAAGCTTCCTGTGACCTATATTTTGACTCACGACTCTGTCGGAGTGGGAGAAGATGGGCCGACTCACCAGCCGGTGGAAACTGTGAGTGGCTTGCGGGTTATTCCAAACCTCGATGTGATTCGTCCCGGCGATCAAGAGGAAGTTGCTGGTGCTTATATTTGCGCGATGGAGCGTCTAGATGGACCAACTGCGCTGATCTTTAGTCGTCAGAAAGTTGTTTCTCTTAATGATCTTGCTTCCGTCCAAACTCGTCGCAACGGTGTTGCTAAAGGAGCTTACATTCTGAAGAAGGAAGAAGGTGACCTTGAATGCATCATCCTTGCAACCGGTTCGGAAGTCGGGCATGCGATCGAAGCCGCTAAGGAAATTGGGGCTGGAGCTCGTGTTGTTTCGGCTCCTTGCCTCGAGAGATTCGATCGCCAGCCTGCTGAGTATCAAGCCGACGTTCTGCCATCATCTTGCACCAAGCGGGTCGCCATCGAAGCCGGAGTGAGTGGACTCTGGTATAAGTATGTTGGACTTGAGGGTAAAGTGGTTGGGATCGATCGCTTTGGCATCTCGGCTCCGGGCAACGTTGTGATGGATGAGCTTGGCCTCAATGCCGCTGGGGTCATCAAGGCGCTCAGCTAACTAAAAATCATTTCATTCAAAGCCCCCGCTCGTTCTACGAGTGGGGGACTTTTTTGGGCGCAGCTATCTTATTTCTGTTGCGGCTACGCGTCACGGCGACAATCCCCCTAAAGGTTTTCCTTATTGTTCTTCTTCCTGACTGGGATGGACGGGAGGGCTTTCTTAAAAAGACTTATGGCCCGGTGGGCATCGTTTTTGAGGCCTCGGATTTCGCGTTGAACACCTGTTTCTTCTGTGGTTTCCAGAATCGTATCTGTGGAAGGTTTTATGGCTTCCGGTGTCTTGGCAAGGGTTGGGGTGGAAGGTTTTTCCTTTGGAGCAATGATGACAAAAATTGCAATGATAGCCATCACAGGGATGGCGTAGCGATGGATGAAGAGTTTCCTCTCGGGTGCGAAGCGTTCGCGGGCCATGGCTTGAACACGCGTTTCGAACCCAGGCCGTGGGGGGGCGGTGACGATTTTTTCGCGAAGACGATTTTCGAGGGGTTTAGTGGTCATGGTGAGGTGAGATCGACTTTCTGGCTGGGGAGCCAAGTGTCATTGGTGAGAATAAGTTCTTTGCCGAGGCGTTTGCGAGCGCGGTATACGATCACTTTTGCGTGGGTGGTTGTTTTGTTGAGGACGCGGGCAACTTCTTTGATAGCGAGGCCTTCTTGGTAGTGCATCCATAGGGCGGTGAACTCGTCGGGTTTGAGCTTAGCTTTGGCAATCTTCCAGAGCGCCACGGCGTCATGAGGTTTGTTGCTTTCGATGGATGGGTAATCCGAGTCAAAGAGTGGAGAGGTCGGCTTCCGTTTACGCCACTGGGAGATAGCGGAACGGCGGGCGATTGAGTAGAGCCAGGGAAGGAGTTCCCGTCCGGGTTTGAAGGTTTTGAGTTTGCGAAGAGCGAGCAGAAAAGTGTCTTGAGTCAGGTCTTCAGCATCTTCCGTGCAACCGGTTAATTGATGAAGGAATCTATAAATTTTTTGATGGTATCGGTGGATGATTTCGTCGCGCGCCGACATGGCATCATCCCCATCTGCGAGTGCTGTGAGGACGAGTTCAGTGTCGGAAATTTCAGACATCAAAAGGGAGATTATTTCAATTTTGAGATCAGGGCGAAAGCGTTTGCAGCAGGAAGGCTCATGGTCATAGTCATGATTTTCCCGGAAGTTTGACCGCTGTGCAGGATGTCGAGCCCTTCAATATTTTTGTCGGCCAATTCGCTAAGGGAAACGAGGCCAGCAAGAGCATGCATCATTCGTTTAGCCATTGTTTTTGAACCGGTTTTGATGACCATATTGGCGACAAGGCGATTTTGTTTTTCAGCGAGCGTTATGAGAATGGAGTCGGCTTTGCGGATGATATGGGATCCTTCATCTAGGGGGATTTTAATTTTTTGGATGTTTGCGTAAGCGACCACGACTGGTTCTTCGGATGGCGGCGTGAGGTCAGCTTTGAGGCCTGGAGTTTTTCCGGCAAGAACATCGAGGGCCAATTTAAGAAGCCCTTTTTTTTGGGAAATGATGACAGTATTGTTGTCATGGAATCCAGCGTGCTGAGTTCTGTCGGTATCTTTCCATGAATGAATTTTTGTGGTGCCGTAAGTGGTAGAATTGTAACCATCTGCCTGGACGATAACTTTTTCGAGCTGAGCTCGAGCGAATTCTCCGGAGAGTGTAATCGCAATTTCATCTGCTTTTCCGGTCCCGAAGAGGGTAATGTCGGTCAAATCTTCGAGGAGGTCGAAGCCGAAGAGCGTTTCGATATCGATAATTGTGTCGGCTTCGCCCTTCCGAATTTGATCAAGGAGGAATTCTCCAGTGTTTGTTTTACGAAGCCCGCTGAGGTCTCCATGAAGATACCACTGGGATTCAGCCGGGATGTTTTTGGGCTGAAACGGGTCTGCCATAGCCAAGGGAGCTACGATAAAAGTCATTAGGACCAGGTTCTTCATATCAGGCTTATGAGCTCGGAGTGGATTTGGTTACATCCGGAGGAATAATTTCTCAAGGACAGGATAGGGATTTTCCCTATTTTACAATTCGTTGGGCAATTAAGCTTACTTTCATCAGCCTTGAGGGCCCGATCACTTGATTCCTGAGTTTGATGGTGCCGGGGTATGCCAAGGTCTTTGGAAGCACGGGTTGCTCTTCCAGAAAACTAGCGGATGGTCCGGCGTGAAATTCCCGGACACAAGAGATAAGGCGCTATCTCAACTCCATGAATTCGTTCGGCGTGTTGGGCGTTATTCGAGTAATCGCAACCATGTCATTCCCCACCATGAAAACGTCTCCTGCCTGTCAGCTGCGATTCGCCACCGACTCCTGACTGAATGGGAGGTCGCCGAAGCGCCACTGACGCGTTATGCCCCGTCAACAGTCGAAAAATTTACGCAAGAAGTTTATTGGCGGACCTACTGGAAAGGGTGGTTGTCGCTTAGGCCAAAGGTTTGGGATGATTACATGGAAGGGATTGAGGAGCATTCTGATGCTGAGAAAATTCGCCAAGGGAATGGGCCAGTAGCCGTCATGAATGGTTTTGCGCGAGAGTTAGTTGAGACAGGTTATTTGCACAATCATTCCCGTATGTGGTTCGCTGGTTACTGGGTTCATATCGTTCGATTGCCTTGGCAATTGGGTGCCAAATTTTTTCAGGATCATTTACTGGATTTTGACCCAGCCTCAAACCTGCTTTCATGGCGGTGGGTTGCAGGATTGCAAACGCCGGGAAAGACTTATTTGCCAAGGCGGTCAAATATCGAAAAATATGTCGCGCCGACATTACTCGATCCGCATGGGCTTGAACTATTAGAGAACCCTAGTGCGATGATACCCGGGGATGTGGAGCGGCCTGAAGTGACAAGACCGTTGCTGCCAGAGCTCGAGGTTCCTCAGAATGGGAAGGTGTTATGGATTCATGAGGAGGATTTGAATCCGGAAAGTTCGCCCTTGGGAGCTTATCGACCGTCGAAGATTGTAGTGACAGGAGAATTCCTCGGGAAATCAAAATTACAAAAGGAGTGGCTGAGAGGGGCCCTTGAAGACGTGGCCGAACGTGCAGGAAAGCACTACGATACTTCCGTGGAGCAGGTCGATGATCTGATTGCGTGGGTTAGAGGAAATAGAGAAGCCGAAATCGTTGCGATGCGTCCAGAAGTGGGTCCACTGCATGATCGGTTGGATTCGTTTGTAAGATCTGGCTTAAAGTTGACTTTAATGGTGCGTCCTGAGGATCGTTATTTGAGATCATTTGCGAGGTCTGGTTTTTTTGGTTTCTGGAAAAAATTAAGATCGCGGATGGAATCCGGTGACTTTCCAACGTCCGACCAGCAAGAGTTGTTTTAGCGAGTGGGGATCTTAAAACTCTCGATCGAGGAGATAGTGGGCGATTTCTTCGAGTCGTTTACCTCTTCTGCCGAATACCGTAAGGGCTTCAAGAGCCTTGCGGGTGAGTCGGGCCGCTTCTTTCTTTGATTTATTAAGTCCAAGAATTGATGGATAGGTGGCTTTATCGACCGCTTCATCTTTTCCCGCGGTTTTCCCGAGCTGCGCGGTCGATTGAGTCACATCGAGGATGTCGTCGATGACTTGAAAGGCTAGGCCGAGGTTGTAACCGAAATCGGTTAAAGCATCGAGCTGCCGTGGTGTAGCGTTCGCAGTCATTCCGCCGAGACGAAGCGAGGTCGTGAGAAGAGCAGCAGTTTTATTTTCGTGAATGCGAACGAGTTGGGCTTTTGAGAGTTCTTTGCCTTCGCCTTCGAGATCTAGGACTTGTCCTCCGATGAGTTTACGTGAGCCACCACAGATTGAGAATTCGAGAAAGATATCTTTGAGATCGTAGCGTTTGGTCGGAGGAGTTTCTGCGAGAATGGTGAAGGCTTCGGTGAGGAGGGCATCGCCGATTAGGACGGCCATACCTTCTCCATACACCTTGTGAGAGGTGGGCCGGCCGCGGCGGAGGTCATCGTCGTCCATGCTTGGGAGATCGTCGTGAACGAGCGAGTAGGTGTGCATAATTTCGACTGAGCAGGCGGGCGGGAGGCCGTTTTGCATCTCACCTCCGCAGGCTTCGGCGGCAGCGAGAGTGAGAATAGGCCGGAGGCGCTTGCCGCCGGCGAAGACAGAGTAGCGCATTCCTTGGTGCACGGTTTTAGGGCGAACAGTAACGCGCGGCAGAAACCGGTTGAGGGCGTCGTCCACGAGGACTTGTTGGCCTTTGAGATAAGCTTTAAGATCGGACACGGGGCGGAGCCTAACAGGAAATTCGGACAGGGAAACCGGTTATTGCGGAGAAGGGAAAAGGAGGTATCCTTTCCTGTATGAGACTAAAAATGATGTTTGTGTCGCTTATCTCGATGCTTTCGCTCAACGCGGAACCGCTGAAAGTGGGCGCTAAGCTTCCGGAACTCAAAGGGAAGAATCAAGACGGTAAGGAAATTGCCCTCAAAGCGGCCGATGGCGACCAGTGGATGGTGATTTTCACTTATCCCAAGGCTTTGACCGGGGGATGAACAAGCCAAGTATGTTCGGTGCGGGACGCATTCGAGAAATTGGCAGGCAAAAAAGTAACCGTGTTTGGGATGTCTACGGATAAGCCTGAAACCCAGAAAAAATTTAAGGACAAGAACAAGCTTCCCTATGATTTGATTTCAGATCCGGGCGGTGAGATCGCCAAGGCGTTGGGGATCTCGGTGAGAGGTGGGATGTTCACGGCACGGCGTGCTTTGCTCTTCAAAGGCGGCAAGCTGGTGTGGCGGGGTGATAGGGGCGCGACTTCAACGCAGGGAGCAGAGCTACTGAAGGCAATTGCCGCTGTTGAAAGTGAGTAAGACTGTGTTTCGCCTTAGGAGGCGGCCTTTCACCCCTTTTTTTCTGCTAGACGGCTTTCAAGCGCTCTCCTTAGGAGGGGGCGCTTTTTCGCCGAAATAGCCTTGAGGGAGAGAATGATGCCGGCGGTTTGGTCTTCGTTAAAATGAAGTTTTAGAGCGCTAAGCTCCTCGTTGAAATCGGCATCAATGATTTGCGCCCAATAAACAAGGTTGAGGTTCTTGTGTGGTTTGATGAGGGGGAAAATTTCCATGCCGAGGGGGGTGAGAATGAGGTAGGCGTGCCGGGCGCAATAGGCAGAGAGTCTGGTCAATAAGGCAGAGAGAATGAGAAAGGGGAGAGCCATCCACCAGGTAAAGGTTGGGTGTCCCATGAACCAAGTGAGGCCAATCAGGAGAAAGAAGGCAAAAGAAACCGCTGCGATGACTATAAATCCTTGGGCTTGCCCGGCTCGGGTAAAGCGGAGTTCCTTGTGAGGTTCGGTAATTTTTTTGGGAGCGGCCATGAGTTAGAGTTGATGGCAGGGAGGGGCAAACGCATTTTCTTGGTTGATTCCGCTCGTTTGTGGCTCCTTCGTGAGCCGGCGTGCTCTTTTTTGCGAGCAGGCATGAGGGAAGCCACCCTGTGTTAGATTAGCCATGCCTTTGTATCTAATGTGGGGTTGGAAATACACAATTTTTCCCAGTCTGTCATAACCGTTGGCGGATTTTTATACGTCTATCACGTTTCCATCATCAAGTTTAGACTCAGGCCTTTTTTCCTGAGCGTTCTGATTTGGCATCCTAGGAGTGACAACTTGAATTTTCCCTTTGAGTCGTTTTCCAGCATAGCCCGCCACGATCGCTCGGAAGGGTGGAACAAGGAGCAAGAAGCCAACGGTATCAGTAAGGAAGCCAGGGGTAATTAACACTGCACCAGCAAGGAGAATCATAAGCCCATCGATTGCCTCCTTGGCGGGCATGCGGCCTGCGGCGGTCGCAGCTTGGAATTTTTCCATTGCACGTCGACCCTGTGATTTGGTGAGCGATGCTCCAAGAATAGCGGTGACAATAATAATGGCAAGGGTTAGACCCAAACCTAGCTGGCTACCGATGTTTATGAAGAGGTAGAGCTCGGCAATAGGGACGAGAATGAAGAGAAGAAGAAGTTTTCCAAACACAGTTTTGTAAGACAGTAGGCAGGAAGGGTGACAATGCCACTACAAACGCGATTCGAAAAAAACGGCTTCTTTTTGGGAAAAAATGCCCGCCGAGTATTGCTGGGAATTTGTTGTTGGCGGGAGAGTCTTGTAGCCAGTTTTGGAACGAAACGGAGGGGGTGAAAGGGGGGTGGATAGGCGCAGATATAGTGTCCCCATCCGCGTTCATTTGCGGTTAAAGGAGAAATATTAGATGCAGAGATTTTGGAGGGAAAATGAAGTCGAACGAATCCTAACTTTGCCCTCTCAAACGATTCAGATGAACTCCATGAAAACCAAGCTGAAGCATTTCGCCGCCTAGGGATAACCGATTAATTTCTGTCGCTCTTCATCCCAAAGGCGCAGACTCAGAGATTTGAGGCTCTTTCGTAAAGTGAGTTCTGGCACCTGCTGAAAGAAGCTCTCCGCTTCGTGGCAGGCCTGGAGATGGTAATTTGGAATACGCGAACTGAGGTGGTGAATATGGTGGTAGCCGATATTCCCCGAAAACCAGTTCATTACAGCTGGCAGCTTGTAAAAGGAACTGCCCTGCATGGCGCAATCAGTGTAATTCCAATCCTCGCCGGAACGCCAGTAGGTATCTTCAAACTGGTGCTGCACGTAGAAGAGCCACACTCCTAGGGCTCCGGAAACACCCGTCACGACAGACTGGAGCAGCAAAAAAGTCCAAAAACCAAAAATCGCACTCATCGCGATCGCGTAAATCAAAATACTGAGATTCATCAAGTATACATCACGGCGATCACGCTTACTGGCCCTCTTGTAGCTGAAACGTTGGTAGACAAAAAACAGCGCCAGCGGAATCAAAACAAAGAGCACAATCGGGTTACGGGTAAACCGATAATGTAAACGTACCCAGATCGAAGAGGCTTGATATTCCTTTACCGTCATCGTCCAAACATCGCCGATTCCGCGTTGATCTAAATTCCCCGACGTGCCGTGGTGCACTGCGTGCTGCCACTTCCAATGGTGATACGGTGTAAATGTTAATAGCCCCGAAATAAAGCCGACAATATTATTGGCTCGCTTTGAGGCGAAGTAAGAACCATGCCCACAATCATGAAAAATAATAAAAATCCGAATCAAAAAGAGCCCCGCAAGCACGCCGAAAGCTAGCGTCAGGGGCCAGGAGATCGACATCGTAAAATACATAACCACCCACAAAGCCAAATATGGTATCCCTGTATTAGTAACCTGCCACAGGCTTTTACCTAAGGACGGAGTTTGATACTTGCGCACGATCTGGCGCCAATTCTGCTGAGCATCGGTTACTTCTGAGGCAGGAGCCTCTGAGGCTTGATCTAAAATCATAGACGGAAAGAGAGCACGAAGCTCTGGGAAGGCGATCAAAATTATTCGCCAAGTGCTATTTATTATATGAGGCCCGAAATCTATCTGTGCGATCGTCAATATTTTGAAAAGTTAGGCCATATCGATTTTAACGGGAAGGACTTAAATGTTTACTGGCTGAATGCCTGGAATTTTCTTTTGTGGAACGGACGGAGAGTCGGAACAGGGTGGACAGGATAGGGATGAGAAGGGTATGAAAATTTGGGTAATCATCTTGAGAAGGGAGTGAAGGTGTAGATTAGGAGCTGGATTTTTATTCTTTGAGCTTCCTTGCCTCCGCTTCGCGTAGCTTGTCCTTCTTGCTCTTCCGACGCCCTTTGATGCCGCCAGTTCCTGCTGATCCGGGCCGCTCGCGCGGGGTTTCGGTTGGCTCGAAACCTTCGATCTCTTCGCGAGTGAGACGGCAGGCATTCCGTTTCTCGATGAGACGAAAGTGTGACTCGCTTTCTGCGGTGACGAAACTGACGGCAAGACCGCGTCCCCCTGCCCGTCCGGTGCGGCCGATGCGGTGAGTGTAATCATCTGCGGAGCGAGGTAGGTCATAGTTCACAACGACGGGCAGCTCCACGATATCGAGCCCGCGTCCAGCAAGGTCGGTTGCGACCATGACCTTGAAATGTGAGTTTTTGAAGTCTTCCAGTGCTTCGCGCCGAGCACTCTGACTGAGATCGCCGTGAAAGGCCCCGGCACGGATTCCATTGCGGCGCAGTTTCAATGCGATGTGATCGGCGGTGTATTGCGATGCCACAAAGACGAGGACTCGTTTCCAATTCTCCTCTTCAATGAGATGCCGGAGCAGCGGTGTTCGTTTCCCTGTATCAACCCGGATCACTTGTTGCTTGATGTCAGGTGCGCCTTGCGGTTCCTCATCGAAACGGACGCGGTTTGGTTCGTATAACGATTTGAGAGCGAGCGCTTCGATCTTCTTTGGAAAGGTCGCGGAGAAAAGTAGATTCTGTCGGCGTTCCGGGAGCAGATCAAAGATGCGGTTCAGTTCTTTGGAGAAACCGAGATCAAGGAGTCGGTCGGCCTCGTCGAGGACGAGCGAAGAAACCCCGGCAAGCGAAAGGGCATTGCGCTCGACGAGATCGAGAAGCCGTCCTGGTGTCGCGATGATAAAATCAGCACCTCCACGCAGCGCCATCATTTGAGGATTGATCGAGACTCCACCGACCGCACTTACGACCTTGGGTCGCTCGTCAAGATACGCCGCACATTCCTGAACCACGGTCCTGACTTGCGCTGCGAGTTCACGTGTTGGAACAAGGATGAGAATATTAAGCTGCCGATTCCTTTTTAGTTTATCAGAGGCCGAGGACCAGCGCTGTAAAAGCGGTAGGACAAAGGCCATTGTCTTTCCCGATCCAGTCTCTGCTGTCGCGAGAAGGTCACCCCCTGCGAGAATCACTGGTATCGATTCTAATTGCACGCGAGTTGGATCGGGATAGTGGCTGACTGCGCGAAGAAGCGGTTCCGTCAGCGCAAAGGAAGAAAAGGGCATATAGAAGAATAGTGCGAAATGGGTGATCGGGCGAGTATCACTCCAAGAATCTTACTCCTCCTCCTCCCGCTAAAGGCGGTGGAAGTGATTTGTGCGAACCGGGCGAGTAAAAAGAGGCACGAGATTCTGTGAGTCACCTTTGCCTCCACGAACCAATCTTGTTTACCCTTCGCGAGTATGCCAAAACTCACTATCGTTGCACACATCTTTGCGAAGCCGGATCAGATTGAATTCGTGAAAGCAGAACTTCAGAAGATCATTGCTCCGACCCTCGCGGAAGAAGGCTGTCTCCAGTATGACTTGCATCAGGACAATGAAGAGCCGGAACACTTCATGTTTTACGAAAATTGGGCCTCACGGAACCTATGGCTCGCGCACATGAATCAGCAGCATCTGAAGGACTACGCGGCCGCGACCGAGGGGGCGGTCGAGCGTTTCTCACTCCATGAAATGACGTATCTGTAGTGAATGGTTGCCACCACCTCTTGTAGCAATTTTGCTGCTAGGGATTTTCTTTGGCGAGCGGGGTTTCGAGGCCGGCTTTGGAGCGGAGTGGGGAGGGGGAAAAATTACTCCCTGCGAAGGGAGTGGCCGTCGAACGGAAACAATAGTTAGAATTAAGACCTAGCTTTGAGGAGTGGCAGCAGCAGGAGCCTCCTTCTTGGATTCAACCACCTTGTATTTGGTGGTATGAATGGCGGCCTTGAGTTTTCTCTTATCGGTCTTTTTGGCATCAAACGTAATCCCCACAGTTCCGCTCATGTGGCAGACCTTATTGACGTTCACAACACCCTTGGTCTTGCCAAGAACAGCGGTGAGGTGGTTGCTACAGGTCTGACAGGCGAGGCCCTTGATCTTAAAGTCAGCTTTGTAACCCACAATTTTGATGCCGTTTTTAGCGACCGCTTTTTCAATATCGGCGACTTTCATCTTCTCGGTATCATACTTGACCATGACGGTGCCGGATTTGACACTAGTCGAACAATGGTTGATGCCAGCCATGGCGCTGAGGGTAAGTTCGGTGGTCTCAGCAACGCCTTCCTTCTCGAGTCCATTGACGGCGAACTTAACCGTGGTGCCACAGCAATCGGCGGCGCAGGCTCCGGCGGCGCACTTACTGGCGGCACATCTGCTAGGGCAATTTTTGGCAGTGGGAGCATCTTGAGCATTCGCGAACGACCCCAGAGCGAGGAATGATAGGAGGGCAATAATGTTTCTCATAAGAGGGTGATCATAAGAAAAGCGGCACATCTGGGCCTGATTTTTTATTTTTTCTAGATTTCTCCATGAAGGAATCGTTGGAAGTTCACGGGAGGTCGATTTTAAGGGGTTGCGAGCTATCTCCCTAGAAACAAGAGCGGGGTTTTCAATCGGAGAATTAGTGGTGAGGTGAGATTCTTACTTCCCATTTTATGCACTTAGAAAGTCGATAATTCTTTGTTTAGGGCGCCCAATAATAGCCTTCTTCCTCGTGACTAAAATAGGTCTTTGAAGGAGTTGCTTGTGCTTTACGAGGATATCGATAACTGCCTTTGGATTACCTACGAAATCGTCCGGATTAAGCTCAAGTTTCTTAAATTTGGAATCCTTACGAACGAGGTCCTCTACCGGATCTTCAAGGACGTCCACGATTTTTGTGAGGGTGGCTTCATCGGGTGGTGTTTTAATGTAGAGAATAACTTCATGATCAACCCCTAGGTCCTCGGCGACCGCCAAGGCATTTGTGGAAGATCCTCAATGATTGAAGTGATAGATAGTAAGTTTAGGCATGATTTTTGGACAGATTAGTAGATTAAGCTAAGAAGGCAACAGCCACACTCTTAGACTTTAGGGCCATGGATTTCTGAGGCCCGTTTCAGCTCAGCTCGTGATCTGGTTTCCTCGGTCCGGACGAACACTTGGGATCGCTCCCCGGACAAGAGTTAAGCCTTGAACAGGGTCCTCGTTTCAGAAATTGCGGGGTTTCACGCTGGGGGAGCAGGCCAAGCGCTCCTGATTCGGTAGAATTCACTGATGGCAAACGTAGAGTGAATATGAGGCCTTTGGTTTTATTAGTGAGTTTAGTAGCGATTTCAGCTTGCGTTGCCTTGGAAAAAATAGCTGGAGAGAAAAAAGGGGTGTTTCATCAGGCTGAGCGATCCCAAAATGGAATGCTCGTTCTGACCGCCAACAATGGCTTTTTTGATAAGGGTAAGGTTCGGGCGATTGGGAAAGGTATGGTGGAAGGAGAGGAGAAGGCGTTGATCAGTGCGTCGTTTCAGGCGCTTGAGTTTATCTCCGGAAAGGACGCGGCTACAGCACGATGGTATCTTTTTGCGGAGGCAAAAACTGAGGGGACAGTCACTATTGAATTTGCCCAAGGGAAAGGTGAAGGAAGCTGGAGTCTAGAAGTGGGTAAGAACCGGAGAGAATTCTTGGTCGGTAAAAAAGAAAAGCTGAGGACTTTTCCGATCTCATTTCGAAAAGGAAAACAGCAAATCTCTCTGATGAAATCTGGGAATGGTATGGGGATAGTGAAGTCGGTCAGATTGAAAGGAGCTGAAATGACGAAGTTGTCCCTGCTTCGGGCGCGCTGGCGGCCGGCTGCGATTCACACCCGCTACTGGTCGGAGGGATGTCCGGAGCCGGTGATGTGGGTTTTTGAAAGTCGGACTACATCAAGTGGTTCAAGCTACAGTCCGATGACGACAAATTTTGGTTACTTTGGGGCTAGTTTTGGGGCTAATCAACGAGCCGCAGGAGGAGTGAATTTCTCGATGTGGGCGCTTTCCCAAAAGGGGGCGAAAGGAAAGTTGCCGGCACTCGAGCAGATGCCTCATCTATTGGCGACCGGGAATCCTGATGCCGAGTTCAGCGGCTTTGGTCATGAGGGTTCAGGTGTGAAAATTCGTAATTGGACGCCCTATGCGCATCAACCAGAGTCGGTGATCCAAGCCCTGCGCGTCGAGAAGAACGGAATTTATCATACTTATTACGGCTACCTTTTTGATGAGGCGAAAAATCAGTGGGTCCTTTATGCGGCGGGGAACAAGGTGCCTCGCAGGAATACTAAGGCTATCCTTAGGGCCTCATCTTTTTGTGAAGTTCCGGGTCCGCCCCAAGTAGAGCGCACGGGAGACGAGGAACGTGTTCTTGATCGGAGGGGATGGTTCGTTGATGCTGCGGGACAGATTTTTCCGGTGGACCGGATGACAACTAAAGCCCGATTTCAGAATCATGGAATCGCTATAAGCAAGGATCATTGGTTTCGAATGACAACCGGTGGGGTGGATTTTCGTGAGGTCTCGGCTGAGGTGAAGTCAGGTTACCAGCACAAGGGGCTGATATATCTCAAGCCGGATGTTTTAGAGGGGCTCTATCAATTGCCTGCAGAAATAGGAGGCAGTCATGTGACCGAGATTGAGTCTGGTTCTGCTACCATTTCTTATCAGCTTAAATCACCAGGGCGGGCGGCTAAAGGAGTGGTGTGGTATGGTGAAGTAGATGCCATTACCTTTGCTCCGCGAAAGTTCCATGGCACCGAGCGTGGAAGAGCGAGTGAGAAACTGTTTGGGAAGGGCAGAGTGTGGGACGCTTCGACTGATGCCCGAGACCTTGCGATGGGTGACAATCGTTTTAGGCTCAAGAATTTGAAGTCTGATACGAAGTATTTCTATCGCATTCTCGTCGAGAATCAGGAAGGAAAGTGCTGGGCCGCACAATCAGGATCCTTCCAGGCCAGGTAGATAATGGGAACTTGTCGAAAATTTAAAGACACAGGTGTGGGAGTAGGTCTCACCAGGTCTCAAAATAGTATTCGGGAAATCGGGTTGATTTGGCGAATCGGGAAATGCTTGGGTCTCAAGGCAGAAGCCAGTGTGTTTGCGTGAGAGGAAGTTCCCGCTGTAAAATTGCACTCCAGGCTGGTCTGTCTTTATTTCAAGAATTCGGCCACTCTTTGGATCGTGGACAATTGCAGTCGTTATTAAGTCCCCGGAGCCCTTTTCCTGAAGGACCCAGCAGTGGTCATAGCCATTTCCAATTTTCAGAGGCTCAAAGTTGTGCTTAATCCGTTCTCCAATCCGGATGGGCTCGGTAAAGTCCATGGGGGTTCCTTTAACTGCCTCCTTTTTCCCGGTCGGGATCAATCCAGCCGAGGTGGGCAGGAATTGATTCGCGTTTAGTTTTAGCACGTGATCTAAGATCGTTTTGGTGGGTTTTCCGGAAAGGTTCCAATAAGTATGATTGATCAGGTTAATCGGAGTAGGGGCATCAGTCTTGGCGGTCGCCTCAAAAATGAGTTCATTGTCTTCGGTGAGCCAATAGGTGACTTTAGCGGTAAGATTGCCGGGGTAGCCTTCCTCACCTGCATCCGAGTAGTAGGTAAAGCAAACGCCGCTGGCCTGTGGGCGAATGACAGGTTGTCCGTTCCAGAGAACGTGGCTGAACCCTTTTTCACCACCATGAAGGTGGCATGGGATGCCCCCTGGATCGTTGTTTTTGGCTAATTCGTAGTCGGTGCCGTCTATTGAAAATTTTCCTTTCGAAATTCGGTTCCCGTAGCGCCCCACAGTCGCACCGAGATACTCCGGGTTTTCTAGCCAGCCCTCTAAAGAGTCTTTGGCGAGGGTGATGTTAGCGAATTTTCCGCTGCAGTCAGGCGTTTTTACAGAGGTAACGATGGCCCCATATTCACAAAGCCGGACCTCGATTCCGGACGAGTTGATCAGGGTGAAAAGCCGGACGGCTTGACCGTCTGTGGTGGTCCCGTAAGGAGAAGTTTCCAAAGCGGAGGGTTAGTCGAGGATTTCAACTTCAACACGCCGGTTTTGACGGCGGTTGGCTTCGTTAGTGTTGGGGACAGCTGGTTCGCTTTGGCCCATTCCACGATGTTTAAGGCGATCCTTTTTTATTCCCTTCGAGAGTAGGAAGTCATGAAGCGATTGCGCGCGCCGCCGGCTAAGATCGATGTTTTGGTCGGCTATCCCAAGATCACAGGTATGGCCCACGATTTCGAATCTGGCGTTTGGGAAGATTTTCAGGACTTGCTGAACTTCATTTAAGACACGAGTTTGTTGATTGGTGATATTAGCGTCTCCTTTGGCGTAGCGAATGGGATTGATGGAGGCAGTGGTCCGCTTGAGAGATACGAGCTGTTTTTCTAGGACGGTAGCGTTAATTTGCAGTTTGCCGAGTTCCTTGCGGGCCTTCTTTAAATCCTCGTCGCGCTTCAGGAGCTGTGCCTTAAGAGTAGCTTTTTCTTCTTTGAGAGCACCGATACCTTCGGAATCCTCGGACTTCTCAACAAGTTCAGCTCGAAGCTTGTTCAGTTCATCATTACGTTGGGTGATTTCCGTCAAAAGGTCAGTTTTTGCTTTTTCGAGGTTCTCATAAGCCGTCTCCAATCTATCGCGGTCTGCCTTGAGTAGACTAAAGCTTTTTTCATTCGCACTCAGTCGATCTTGGATCATAGCTTTCCCTTCAACTAGAACTGCGTTCTTATTTTTGAGTGTTTCGACAGCTATCGCGACCTTTTTAGTTTCTGCTAATTCAGCCTCGAGGCGGGTTCGTAATCCCATCGCTTTTACGAGCTCGGCCTTGGCCATATTAACGGTATTTTCAAGTAGGGCTTTCTCGGCGACGAGACGGTCATTCGTTGTAGTGAGTTCCGTGACTGAAGCGATCGCTGTCTCATTTTTTTCGAGTTGGGCGCGCATCGCTAGAATGGTCTGTTGTGCCTCATTGATCTTTTCCTCAAGTTCAAGACGTTTGGCGGTGAGAACGTCGTTGTTGTTTTTGAATTCTTTATTGCTGGCACTACTGTCCGCGAGTTTCTTTTCGAGGTCGATCTTAGCCTGAACTAAGATCGGAATCTCAAGGCTCCTTTTAACCTCGGCAGCGAGATGAGACTTGAGGTTGGCCAATTGCTTCTCACGCTCGGTGAGGGTTTTAGAGAGGCGGCTTTGTTCTTTTTTGAGTTCAGTCGCTGCAATCGTCGCTTTTTTATATTGTTGTTCGATCGGGAGGAGGCGTGCGATCTCGGCGTCCTGAGTTTTGACTTTTTCTTTTAAAGTGAGGTTTTCTTTTTGCAGTGAGTCAATTCTTGCGATTGCGATCTTGTGGCCTTGCTCTGCTTTTTCGAGCCTTACCATTGTTGATTTCAACTCACTGAGGAGTTTTGCATGTTCGGTTTTGATTTGCGTGAGCTCTTTCGTTGCCTGTATTTTTCCTAGCGTTTCTTTGTCTAGCTGGCTCTCTAGTTCGTTTACGCGGATGAGGCGTGCGCGGGCGACCATGAGATCCTGCCGCTCGCGATGGAGCTCGTTGCGGAGATTTACCATATCTTGCTTCAGAAGCTCTTGGTTGTGTGGATCGGGTCCGGTAGGTCTTTTCTCCGCTATTTTAGCAAGTGCTTGCTTAAGCTTTTCTTGGAGGTCTTGAACTTTTCCCGATTGATCAGGAACCGTCTTCTCTTTAAGGAGTTTGGCATAGTCTTTCTGAAGCTGGGTGAAATCTTGAAGAGTTCGGCCGAAGTCTGCTTCCAGGCTAAGCGCTAAATCGATGAGTCGTTCACGGTCTTTTTGGGCTCCGATAAGCTCGGTTCCTGACTCCTGTGCTGAGACAGGGGTGAGGATTTGGAGCATGAGTGCAGCCAAAAGTGTAAGGATCTTGTTCATAAAATTTCAGAAAAAAGTTTCCTCTCCAAGCCGAATCGGGACAAGGGTATTCCAACCACCTTCGTTTTCACCTTGGAAGCGAGGGAATCGTTACAGTTAAGAATGATTAAGAATTTTGCACTTATTCACATTTTGGGCGCCGTTTTAGGTTTTGGTAAAAATCCCAATATCGTCCTGATTTATGCCGATGATTTAGGTTATACCGACCTCTCCTGTCAGGGTTCTAAATATTATGAGACTCCAAACATTGATCGAATCGGAAGGGAGGGGATGACTTTCAGCAATGCTTATGCTGGAGCCGCAAATTGTGCACCTTCGCGTGCTTGTATGATGACGGGGAAATACACTCCTCGTCATGGCGTGTTTACGGTGGCTAATTCAGACCGTGGAAAAGCCAAAAATCGTAAGCTCATTCCGATCAAAAATAAGCAAATTCTCGATGGGGAATTTGTGACTGTGGCTGAGGCCTTGAAATCGAGGGGCTATCGGACCTGTGTGGCTGGGAAGTGGCATTTGAGCAAAGATCCCACCAAGGATGGGTTTGATGCAAATTTTGGGGGGACTACTTGGGGGCATCCTAAGTCATATTTTTCCCCCTATAAAAATCCATATCTTAAAGACGGGCCCATAGGGGAACATCTACCCGAGCGTTTGAGTAGAGATGTCGCAAACTGGATTACGGAGAACTCAAAGTCCCCCTTTTTTGTGTATCTCCCTTTTTACTCGGTCCATACGCCGATTCAGGCTCCCAAGAATCTGACCGCAAAATATGAAAAGAAGGCACCCGATGGTTCCCATAAAAACCCAAAATATGCTGCGATGATTGACGCGATGGATCAAGCAGTAGGCCATATTTTAAAAACTCTCGATGAGCAAAATTTGGCAAAGAATACGCTTGTGATTTTCACTTCGGACAATGGGCCGCATGGGAGCATCTCGCGCGCCGAGCCTTTGCGCGGAGTGAAAGGGATGTATTATGAAGGTGGGATCCGGGAACCGTTTCTGGTGCGCTTTCCCGGGGTGATCGAAGCCGGTTCCCAAAATAAAACTCCGATTTCTCAGATCGATCTTTATCCGACCTTTCTAGATTTGGCCGGGCAGACCGGGCAGACCGGGCTTGATGGGGTCAGCCTCCTGCCGACTTTTAAGAAAAAGGATTTAAAACCACGTTCACTCTTCTGGCACTTCCCTGGGTATTTACAGAGCTATAAAGCGGATCCAGATTCCGCTTCGAAGTTCTTCCGAACGACGCCATGCAGTGTCATTCGGAAGGGAGATTGGAAGTTGATTCAATATTTCGAAGATGGAGCGATCGAACTTTATAATTTGAAGATGGATGCTTCAGAGAAGACGAATCTTGTTCTAATAAATGAAGAAAAAAAGCAGGAGTTGCTAAGAGAATTGCAAGACTGGCAGAAGTCGACGAAAGCTCCAATTCCTGCAGAAAAAAACCCTACGTATCGTAAGTGAACCACTTTTGGAGCACTGATTATTAAAATGGAATTCTCCCCAGGGTTTAAAGTTGCCGATGAAACCCCTTGGGACTTGCCTTTGTTCTTTTTCCCATAACCGTCTTTTACACGGCCGTTTTTATTCTTTTGTTGGTTTTGGTTTCGCCCAATTCGCAATTTTTGAGATGCCGGGTTCGCGGTTCTTGGTGCCTTTGATTTTTTGAAGGCGATCGCCGAGCTCGCTTCGCTTCTCGATTGCGAGTGCTTGCATTTTAGAGACGATTTCGGGGTGCTGGGCTGCGATGTTTTTGGATTCCCCGATGTCAGCTTCAAGGTCGTAAAGCTCGAGTCCGCATTTTTGCATGACATACTTTCCGGCATGGCCATCGTTGGCAGGTGTGATTTTGGAATTTCGGAAGGTGTGTGGAAATTGCAGTTTCCATTTACCCATTCGCATTGCTTCAAGGTCGTTGCGCTTATACCAAAAGTAATAGGCTTCCTGCACTGGCTCAGTTTGCTGGCCGGAGATGACGGGCCAGGCGTCTTTCCCATCAATCGGTTTTTTGGGGAGCGGGACATTAAGTATCTTTGCGATGGTTGGCAGAAGATCGATCGTCATGAGAGGTGTTTTAACAACCGAACTAGCTTTTAATTTGGCGGGCCACTGCATGACACAAGGAACGCGCACTCCGCCCTCCCAGCAGTTGCCTTTGCAGCCACGGAGCGGGCCAACTCCTCCAGCATGATTGCCATAAACCATCCAAGGCCCGTTGTCGCTGGTGAAGACGACGAGTGTGTTTTCGGTGATTCCTGCCGTTTTAAGTGCGGCGAGAACTTGTCCGGTGGACCAATCGATTTCCTGGATCACATCGCCATACTTTCCTTGCTCAGAGGAACCGCTGTATTTTGGCGAGGTGAAGAGCGGGACATGTGGTTGGGGGTGAGCAAGGTAGAGGAAGAAGGGCTCATCCTTTTTCTCGTTGATAAAGCGCACAGAGCGCTCGGTGATCCAGGTGGTCATCCATGACTGGTCGCGAACACGTGCAATGATTTCGTCGTCTTCAATGAGCGGAAGCAGAGGGTAATTCGGCATAAAGCGAACGGGGCCACTGGGCCACATGTCATTTGAATAAGGATAGCCGAAGTAGTCGTCAAAGCCGTGATTTACGGGGAGGAAGTTTTTTTGATAGCCAAGATGCCATTTGCCATACATTGCAGTCCGATAGCCGGCAGATTTACAGATTTCGGCGAGGGTGGTTTCATCGGAGTGAATGCCGGTCGTGCTGCGTTGGGAGAGGGCACCGGAGATACCGATACGATTCGGGTAGCAGCCGGTGAGAAGAGCGGTGCGAGAAGCCGAACAGACGGGCTGAGCGACATAGAAGTCGGTAAATTTAACTCCTTTTTTAGCGATTGAATCGATGTGGGGTGTTTGCCAACCTTTCGCCCCGAAGCAACCGAGGTCGCCGTAGCCCATGTCATCACAGAAAATAACGATAATATTAGGCCTTTGCGCTGCTTGAGAGAGGCTGAAAAGAAGGAACCAAAGTGAAATGAAGCGAATCATCTGGAAAGCTCAGCATATCTCTAACGTAATCTCAACCCACAAGCATCCATCATGAAGATACTTTTCACCCTCCCTTTCCTAGCAACCTGTTTGTTGGCCCAAGAGCCTAACAAAGACATCAAAGAAGGTCATTCCCACAATGGCCATGCTTTTAACGAAGGTCCGCGGCAAGAAGGGCCTTTGATGGGATCCACCGGTAATGTTCATCTGGCCATCACCTCAAGCTGGGATAAAGGGCAAGCCTACTTTAATCAGGGACTGGGCCAACTTCATGGATTTTATTACTACGAGGCAGAGAGATCGTTCCGGGCGATTTTGGCGCATGATCCAAATTGCGCGATGGCTTACTGGGGGCTTTCGCAAGCCAACTACGAAAATGAAAAGCGGGCTAAGGAATTTATTGCTAAGGCGGGCGAGCTTCTCAAAAAAGAGGATTTTAAGATTAGCGAGCATGAACGAGCCTACCTCAATGCGGAGGTCTCCTACCATGATGATAAGAAGGAAAAGGATGCGACAAAGCGACGCAAGAATTTCATAAGGGCTTACGAAGACATCATTCTAAAACACCCCAAGGATTTGGAGGCTAAAGCATTGTTAGTTTGTCGGCGTTGGCAGTTCAATCGGAAAGGGATTCCGATCACCAGTCACGTCGGAATGGATGCGATCCTCGAGCAAATTTTTGCAAAGAATCAGAACCATCCGGCTCACCATTATGCGATTCATCTTTGGGATAGTCGGAATCATGAGCAGGCTCTTGATTCAGCGGCGCGGCTAGGGCAGACCGCTCCAGGCATCGCGCATATGTGGCATATGCCGGGTCATATTTATTCTAAAGCCAAGCGCTATCAGGATGCCGTTTGGCAACAGCAGGCCTCGGCGCGGGTTGATCACAAACACATGATGAAGTGGTTCCTTTTACCGGATCAAATCCATAACTATGCGCATAATAACGAATGGCTTTCTCGGAACTTTTCTCACCTAGGAATGGTGAGGGCTAGTATCGATATGGCGAAATCTCTCTTGGGGAATCCAAGGCATCCCAAGCTAAATAATCCGGGGCGTGGATCTGCTCGTTACGGAAGGCGTGCTTTAATTGATTATCTGGAGAAAGCCGAGCTTTGGCAGGAAGCACTTGAGGCCGCAAATTCACCCTGGCTCGAAGTCTTGTCAAAGCCCGAAGACGACCTTTCTCGACTTCGTTTGATCGGAGTCGCTCAGGCAAATCTTGGTCAACAGGTTGGACTGAGAAAAGCGATCGAGGGAATCGAGACTTACTTGACGAAATTCAAGGTGGATCAAGAACAGGCAAAAAAAGCCGCTAAGGAAAAAGCTGAAAAGGAGAAGAAAAAAGAAAAAGAAGTTAAAGCCTCTGAAAAAAAGGCCCACGATCAATTTCAAAAAAATATCAAGAAGTTTGAAAATGTCGTTATTGAGCTAAAGGGTTACCTAGCGGCGATGAATGGGGATTTTAAAACTGCAAAAGAGGGACTCTCAAAAAGGCCTTCACAGCAGTCCCCGGTTCTCCGGCATCTGGCTTACGGTGATCACGAAAAAGCGGCTGAGCTTTCAAAAATACAGATCGAAAAAAAGGACAAGCAGACCATTCTTTTGGCCAAAGCAATTCATGCGCTTTATCACGCAAAGAAAGATGACGCGGCATGGAAGGCCGGTTTTGAGGACTTGCGTAATTTTGGTTCCGATGTGGACCTTGAATCGCCTGTTTTTGCCCGCCTCGCTCCGATCGCAAAGGAACTCGGTTATCCAGCCGATTGGCGGGTCGCTCATAAGCTTTCTGGTGATCTTTTGACGCGTCCGAATCTGGACGAGCTTGGACCACTTCACTGGACTCCGCCACCGGCTCCTCAGTTCAGTCTTCCGGACCAACATCAGAAAAAGGTTTCTCTTTCGGAGTATCGGGGTAAGCCGGTAATTCTTGTCTTTTATTTGGGGGCAGGATGCCTTCACTGTACCGAACAAATGACCGCGATGGCGGATCGTTATTCTGATTTTGAAAAAGCAGGGCTTTCGATTTTGGCGATCTCAACGGACGACATTGCTAATCTGAAAGATTCCCAAGATAATTATAGCAAGGGAGACATTCCCTTTCCAATTGTCTCTGATGCGGCTAAAAACATTTTCAAACAATACACCGCCCACGACGACTTTGAGGATCAGCCGCTTCACGGAACCTTTGTTCTAAATGGTAAGGGGAATATGCTTTGGTCTGACATCTCTGCCGATCCTTTCATGGATATTGATTTCCTCATCAAGGAATCTAAGCGTCTATTATCGCTTCATAAGTAGGATTAGCGGGGATTAAAAAAAGAGGCGATTCTTTCGAACCGCCTCTTCTTATTGGATTGCCTAGGAAATTTTTTAGTTGGTGTCATCTCGTTCAACACGGAAGAAGACCATGGGTAGACTATCGAGACCGAAGTCAGAAAGTGTGAATGTTCTTGAAGTCGTGTCTCCATCTGAGGTGATGCCGTCGTCGAGATCGTTATCCCAGTTCACGAGATCAGTAGAATACTTGATAATGTAAGCTGCTCCAGGAATTGAATTCCATCCGAGGATCACATTCTTGGTATCTTTACTATAGGCAATTTCGGTGATCGAGAGTGGTGTGTTAGGGGTGCCCCCTGGAACAACATCGACAAAAGCGGTTCCGAATCGAATTTCGTCAAAGATGGTTGCACCAGTATCCTGCATTGAGATGAGGCTAAAATCACTTTGTTTGAAATCAGCTTCGATTGACGCGATGGCATCTGCTTCGAGGGGTTCGCCCATCGAATCAGCGGTGATGTTAAAGAGAAAAAACTGATCAGGTGTTCCATCAGGTTTCCAATTGATTTTACCCACAGTGAGAGCGGTATCATGGTGTGTGCCCTCTGGATCGAGAGGTGGAAGAAAGAGGCTGTCTTCTACCGTGGCAGTGGCAGAGTCGACAAATGCAACCGCGTTTAAGTTCCCGTTAACTCCTCCCGCTGAACGATACCCGAATCCAAAGGCCTGCCCGGTATCGGAAGTCAAGTTTCCATTCCCCGATTCGCCTTGAGCTGCTTTAAGAATGTCAGTGCCGAATACCATGGTCCCATATCGGTTGTTATCGGGCGCACTGGTGAGCATGCTAAACCAGATTGTGGTGTTATCGGCAGTTAGGACTGCTTGTGATTCAGCCGAAAGAGTGCGGCTTGCTTCCCTTTGCCCGGCCGTGCCAAATCGACTCACGGCAGTCCCAGCAGAAGGGTGATCTGGAAATTCTAACCCTCCACGAAGATTGATGGTCGTGCCGGGAGATCCTTGGGCGAAGGCAGTGCGTCCGATATCAAAATTACGGCTCCAACCGGTCACAGCCCATGGTCCATCGAAGCCTTCGCCACCATCTAATTCATTGAGAGGTGCATCGGTTCCTTCGTAATCAAAATGCTCGAGTAGTATCAGTTCCGCTTGAGTGAACGGAATGAGCAATGACGTAAGGGTGAGAAAGTGTTTCGGAATCAATTTCATAGCTTAAATTGCCAATGTTTTCGTGGTGAGTTTAAACAGCAAAAGTCTACGGCCTTGATATAAATTTGGAGAGGGGCCTACCCGTTCAAGGGGAGGTTTGAGGCTCTTGCCTGAGAATAGCAGGCTTTTTCGGCAGCTACTTGCTCGAGCTCTTTCGCTAGGGCTTCCCAAGGGCTCGATTGATGACAAACCGAGTCAGGGTTTCGGATTCAAACCATCCGCTCCACATGTTGTGGCCCTGATCTTTAATAAGTTCGACTTCCGCTGGCCCGCCAAACTTAAGATATTTTTCGACCAGGATTTGAGTATTAAGATGATATGGAACAAGCTTGTCGTTATCGCCGTGAATATGGAAAATAGGGACCTTTACGGCAGCCAAAGGTTGGAGTCGTTCGGTGGGGTTGTTTTCGTGAAGCGCTGCTTTCAGTTCATCTTTTGTCATGCGGTAGGCGCCCGCTGCGCGCGCAATACCGGGATAGCTTTCAAGATTGCAAACCGGATAAATCCCGGCGACGCCACCCACTTTTTCGGGATTTTCGACAGCCCAATTGTAGAGCATCAGGCCTCCTCGACTTCGTGCCAAGAGACAGGGTTTTTTCGCGAAGTTTCGCTGTCTTGTGAGATATTCGTAGAGTTCGCTGAAACCCTTGCGGCCGTCCCGGCTGCCATAGGACTCGCCAACATCAATTCCAGCAATTGCGATTCCCTTGGCCAAAAATCGTTGGAACATCCAGATTTCGGATTTGGCGGGGAGACCAGGCAGGGTGGGTGCGTACCAAACCCATGGCGTCTTATCCTCCACCTTTTTAGGAAGGATGACGAAGGCATTACGACTATTGATCCGGAAAGATTCTCCTGAGAGGGGGAGTTTCTTGGTGCCTGGTTCGATCTGAATGTCTTCTAGGTTATAAAACTTTTTTGCGTTACTAGCGAAAAGTTTAAGGGAAACGGTCGGGCCTCTTTTTTCGAAGTGGTCACGGGTAATTTTCAGGACTGAAGCGTAGTCGGCGGTCGTTCGCGTGACCGGCCAATCGCTGCCAAAGATAATCCGATCCTCGCCAAAGCATTCTAAAGCGAGATCGAGAATGGGTTTGTAAAAGGTTAGGTTGAGTGGAGCTGGCTGAGATTTCACCCGCCCAAATAGGGCGGAGACTTTACAAAAAACGTTGGGGTGTTTCGCCACTACGCGAAATTTTTCAATCCAGGCAGGATCGAGTGGATTGCCATCAAGGCTCACTCCGCCGAAGTGATTAATGATGATTTTCAGGTTGGGAATGCGGTCTGCGATGTTGGCAGCGTCTGCAAGGGTGTACTTACCGATAAGTATGTCGACGGTCTTCCCCTGTCTGGCCGTCTCTTTGAGGTCTCGAAAGAATTCTCCGGTTAGTGTTTTTTGGGTTCGTCCTGAAATCCGATAGCCCAGATAGCGATCGTCCTGACAAAGTTTGTCAAAGAGGGGTTGGAATCTGTCGGTCCCGATCACTTGGGAGAGGTTTCCGACGACGCCACGATAAAGCGCTTTGTTGTGGGCCGTTACATCTAGGTTCCATTGATTGTCGGGTAGGTGCTGTCCAGCTTGCACTACAACAACGCCATTCACCCCGTTTTTTTGAGCGATCGCCTCGTGATCCTTAGGCATGAAAGATCGATAGAGGGCGCGGCTATCTTTCGGGATCCAATAAATTCCTTCGGGCCGATCAAGGTGCCAGAGGTGAACATGGGTGTCGATTAAAGCCGGCTCATATGCCTGGATGAAGGGAGTTCCAGCGGCGAAAATCGTTAGGAGTCGGACGAGTGGTTTCTTGAGATTCTTAGTTATCATCGGGGCGTTTTACAGTGAGCTTTCCCGGGCCGGTAATCGCTGGATGTGTTTCGCCAGAAAAGAGCCCCTCGCCCTGATCGACGCCATCAATGAAGAATCCCGCGACAGTCTCGTCCGATCGCAAGAGGAGTTTGTAGAGTTTATTGGGGTCTGCACCTCCTCCGTTGACCCTAAGGCTACCAACTCCTTCAAGAGACAGCGCAGCAGTGTTAGCGATAGTATCATTTAGGTTGGCTTCGATGATCAATGAACTGTTTTCCTTAAGGTGGACATCACCAGTTCCGAAGGAAGCGTCTGCGGCTGCAACGATGTAGAAGGGTTCGTTCTGAGTTGAGTGAGCCATGAGCCCGCCTGAGAAAGTGTTGGCATTTTCAAGGCGGAATTGGTTTCGATTGACTCCATTAAAAATGAGTTTTCCGCTGCCCTTTATTGCTCCGTTAAATTTTCGGATACCATCGTGGCCGTTTGTCGAAGCTCCTCCATCAACGCTGGCATCCTCAATCAGTTCGATAGGGCCGAAGTTCACCTCTTCGGCTGTGCTTAAGATGAGGCATGAGTTCTCATGCATTATGATGCCGCCAGGAGCTTTTGGGAGCGTATTTAGATTACTTGATCCCCACAAAATCAGCTGAGAATTTTTTCTTAAAATTAAGGAGCCAGAATAGGGTTCGGGCGGACTGTTTTCCACTTGCGCAGTCAGGCCTTCGCTGATGATCACGTTTTCATTCGGACTAGGAACTTGGCCCCTCTCCCAGTTCGTGGGAATACTCCAGCTATCCCTATTTGAGGAATTGCCTTTAACCATAGTTGCTCCGAGGATTGCAGTCTTGAGGAGGAATTCATGGGGCTGAAGTGCCTTGCGGGTGAATCGGATTTCATCCAGCGCGATCGGTGTCTTATTGCCCAGACTTCCAATGCGGAGGGGATTAGTTTGCTCGCCGGGGATATTGGAGTGCGCAACTGAGGCTGCCGCAACTTTGGTCCCATCAAGGAAAAGCGCCATTTCACCCTCGCCGTTGCTGAATTCATGATTCCAAGTGATCGCGAAGTGGTGCGGTTTTTTATCGGCAACTTTCACTGCTTCGGCGAGAGCTTGGATTCGCTGGGTTCCAGAATCGTAAAAGAAAGCCATTTGTTCCTCCTTTTTGCCGCGAGCGGGCGGGCGTAAGTCGATGTGCCATCCTCTGTTATCTTCCCCTTCACCTGTCCGAGTGCCAAGAAGGAAGATGGGGCGCCGAAGTTTGTCAGCGATGAACCAACCTTCAAAAGTGTAGGAGCTCTCGGTGTCTAAGGCAAAGATCCCATTAATTTTCTCTTCCTCCCAGATTCCTAAAATCAAGGCTGAATCATTTGCTGCCTGATTAAGTGGAACTGGGTCTGGGGCTATGGCGCGCGTTCCTTTGCCTGGTCGCACTAGGCGTAATTTAATTTGCCCTGAATTATCCACTAGAGAACTTTCGGCGGCTTCTTTGTTCATTCGCCACCAGGTAGATTTTACTTTCTTCTCGTTAACTTCGACCACGGGTTCCAAATCGGTCTGCATTACCTCTTTCTCGGGTTTCGTTGGAATTGGTTCAGGATCTTGAGGATTGGGCTTTGCCTTGGGTGGGTCCTGTTTCTCGGGGAGTTTAGAAATTGCGATCCGCGGATCAATTACCTCGCGTAGTTCCTTCTTTTTAGGCCCTTTTCTAGGCTCCTTCTCTGTGAGCGATTCATTCTTTTTGATGACAACCGTTTTATCGCTTTGCGATGGTGAGGGATGGTTTTCTTTCGTCACCCAAAAAATTAATGAGGCGATGATTAAGATCGCAGCTGTGCCCAGCGCGTAAAGTGGAGTGCGAGACGGTTGCGCGCTGGCGAGCATTGTGCCGCTGTTGCTTAACTGAACGATTGTAGAGACTTGTCTGAGATCAACCAGCGCAGCCGAGTCGTGCGAGACCTGCATGTCAACTAGGCTACCACCGCTTGAAACTACAGCTTTACGGCCCTCAAAAACTTGTTCGTAAACTCGTAGGAAGTAGGGGCGGAGGGCAAGAGTAGTTGCGTCAAGATCCCGCCGGTAGGCCACAATATCAAACTCCACATGCCGAAAATCGATTTCGCGTTTTTCGACATCATAAACAGCGTAACGCGAGCTCAAGTCGTCTGAATTTCGGGGTTCTCCGACCGATCCTACGTTGATGATATATCGTTTTTCCGCATCAAGTCCGCAAGTCGTATCCAAAAGTTCTTGGACCGACCCGTCTGCGGATAGCTCGAACATTTTGGGCAAGTGAGTATGCCCAACAAAGGTCGCGAAGTGTTTATTTGCAGCAAAGTTCTCTTTCGCTATTTCGACATTGTCAATGTAGTCGAAACGCCCTGGTTCTGCGATTTCTGCGTGCACGAATAGCAATTCTCCCGCTTCGATGGCGAGCGGAACCGAAGAGAGGAATTGCTTCGCGTCAGGTGAGAGTTCCGTAATAGTCCACTCGATTGCTTGTCGGGCGTGATCGTTAAAAATGGAATAATCCATCATGCCGACGGCTGCAGCATCGTGGTTTCCGAGCACAAAGTGATCGGTGACGGATCTAACTGCCTCGAGCACTTCGGCTGGCTTGGGTCCATACCCCACAACGTCGCCGAGACATACGATTACGTCGACTCTCTGCGAGCGGATATCCGCAAGCACTGCTTCCCACGCTCGGATATTGGCGTGGATGTCTGAGACAATGGCGTATCGCATAGCATCAAACCTGAATCGCCCCGCCGGAGCGATTCAGTTCCGGAGATTAGCAGATTGAGCGAACAAGTCCCCACTTATTTCGATGAAAACTCCGCTTTTTCAACAGTTAATTTGTGGCTAGGTTTTGGCTTGCATCGCTTATGGGCTTGGAGGAAGCATCACATTTAATTTCCGAGACCCGCCTCCATCTCGGAGCGGGCCTTTTACGTGAAAACTTTCATTCTGGCGCGAATTAGCCCTAACCATCAATTTGCAAAATAACGTAGTTGTTTAGGATCTCGAGCGGAGAATAATGAAATAGCGTCGCATAAATACACGATTTTGACGCCCTTTCACTAGTTTGCTGCTTTCTGTCAGGGTTAATATTGAAAATAAGGCCTCAATCAGAGAATTCAGAAAATGAACAGAATACTCATCTGCATGAGACTCATTTCGGGGGCTGTATCTCTCGCCACGCTTGGTGCCCTCATCAACCGAAATTATTCCGGCGGGCTCGCTAGCCAAACTTGAAAGATTAGAAGAATAAACCAAGTTTACAAAGGCATAATCTACACTTGTGAAATACCTCAACACTATCTTTATCTCTTTGCTGCTGAGCCCCACTCTGGTTGCGCAAAGTACTGACGACAATTATTGGGCCTATCAGCCTGTGCAGAAAGTCTCTGTTCCTCCCGTCAAAGATTCGTCAACCCGCAACCCGATTGATGCCTTCATTTTTGCCGGGCTTCGTGAAAACGGGATAAAGCCAAATGAACGGGCGGACAAAGTCCGGTTACGTCGAAGGCTCTCGTATGACCTGACTGGACTGCCCCCCGAGAAAAAGGAAATGTCCTGGCAAGAGTTGGTGGATCACACATTAGACTCACCTCGTTTTGGTGAAAAGATGGCTTCCCATTGGCTCGACCTAGTCCGCTATTCTGAGACCAATGGCTTTGAGCGTGATAGCGCAAAACCTGATATCTGGCGTTACCGCGACTATGTCATTAAATCTTTTAACGAGAATAAACGCTATGACCGTTTCATTTTGGAGCAGTTAGCGGGCGACCAACTTCCCGATAAGACCCTTGATAGCTGCGTCGCCACTGGATTTATGGCGCTCATGCAGCGAGATGACGAACCAGCGGATCGCCCCCAAGCTCACGCTGATCGAATTAGTGATATCGTTGATGTCGCTTCTGAGGCCTTCATGGGCACAACGATGGGGTGTGCTAAATGCCACGATCACAAGGTTGATCCAATTTCCCAGGCCGACTATTTTTCGATGATGTCGTTTTTTGATGGTGTCAGGCAGGATCTGTTTAAATCGGCAAACCATACTTGGAATGACCCCGAAGTGATTCGAAAGCGCGAAGAAGAAAAACAAGTTAATCGGGGGCAGATCGAGGAGCTTTGGGGGAAAGTTGATCGTCAGTTATTGGAGCCCTACTTGAAGCGCTCAAAGAATCCCCGCGATATCAAAACCAGTTGGGTGTTTTTGCCGAAGGTGCCTAAAGCTCCGGGGTGGTCGCTCCCATCATTCGATGCAGATGGCGCAGGTTTCAAGAAGCTTGATAAAGTGCCCCGCAACAAGATGGTGACTCTCCGTTCGGAGTTTGGGCTTCAGGAAATCCCCAAGCAATTCCTAGTTTACCTCAAGGGTGAGTTACAACATCTCCAGATTTTCATCAATGGTGCACCGGTTCACGAGGGAGTGATTGAGAAAGTTCATGGTGAGATCTTCGTGCCACTTCCGATCGAAGAGCTGACGACCGGTAAAAATGTCATTGGAATCATCACTAAGTTTAATCGGAATCGTCCTGAGATTAAAATTACTCGGGAGCCCGTGCACGACCTCAATGGCGATCAATTCGCTTCTATCCACTCCGGAATGATCGCGCGTATTTTCGGAGATGATTTTGGTTCTAAAATGAAGCCGTTACAGCAGAGGCGGCGTGATCTTGAGCGACCGATCCAAGGGGTTCGCTATCATGGTGTTCACGAAGAAGGGCAAGTTGCCGCGCCAAGGATTCATACTCGAGGCAGCGTGCACGCACAGGGCGACGAAGTTCCTATTGCTTTTCCCGCAATGCTAGATTCCGCTAAGCTAAAACCTAAACGTAACCGTCTGGAGTTCGCTAAGTGGATTACCTCACCAGAACATCCAACGACCGCCCGCGTATGGGTGAACCGTCTGTGGCAGTATTGTTTTGGAGCCGGGTTGGTCGAAAGTTCAAACGAATTCGGCAAGCTCGGAACTGGAGTTTCCAATCAAAAACTTCTCGATTGGCTTGCAGGGGAGCTTGTGAAATCAGGGTGGGATACAAAGCACATTCTCAGGCTCATCTTGAATAGTTCGACTTATCAGCTTTCGTCGAAAGGAATAAGCGACAAAGATCCCACCAATCGCTTACACTGGAAGTATTCTTCTCGTCGTCTCACTGCTGAGGAGATTTGGGATAGTTATCTTGTGCTCACCAACCAGATGAAATTTGAAATTGGTGGTCCCCCGGTCCGGCCAAAAATGCCGGACGCGGTCCTTCAGACTTCATCGCGCCCTAGAAATGTTTGGCCACCTTCACCAGGAGACTCAGCAAATCGCCGCGCAGTTTATATTCATGTGAAGCGCTCTATTAAGCTTCCTTTGTTGGCGAATTTTGACTCGCCCGAGCGCGATTTTTCCTGCCCCTCACGTTTTGCTACTACCGTTCCCACGCAGGCTCTGACCATGCTCAACAGCGAGCGTATGAATGAATTGTCAGAGAAGTTTGCTGCGCGGTTGAGTGGCTCGCTTGACGAAAAAATCCGAGAAGCATTCCGCCTCGGGACTAGCCGTGAGATTACTGATGGAGAATTTCACGAAATCAAAGGGCTAGCGGCTGACCTCAAAACCAAACATGGGGTTTCGGATGATCAGCTTATGTCGCGAATTTGCCTTCTTATTCTCAATCTCAACGAAACTCTCTACCTCGACTAATCATGACTGACTTTTGCGGACAAACTAACCGGCGGGAATTTATATCTACTGTTGGAGGAGGCTTTACCTCGCTCGCTCTGACGGGGATGATGGCCCAAGGAAAGAAGAAGGAGACTGATTTTGCCCCTAAGGCAAAGAGCGTAATTTTTCTCTTTATGTATGGCGGGCCATCGCACATCGATACCTTCGATTACAAACCTGGAATGAAGGGGATGGATGGAAAGACGGTGAAGGTGAAAACCTTTGGGCGTGGTGGGAAAAAAAATGAAGGCCGTATCGTTGAGCCAAAATGGAATTTCAAGCAGTATGGCCAATGTGGTAAGTGGGTTTCTGATCTCTTCCCACATCTCGCGACCTGCGTCGATGACATCGCCTTTCTTCATTCGCTTACCGCTGAATCGCCCATCCATGGCTCGGCGATGTTGAAAATGAATTCCGGATCGCTCATCAGTGGAAAACCTTCGCTCGGAAGTTGGGTGAACTATGGCTTGGGTAATATTAATGAGAATCTTCCTGGCTATGTCGTGATGCTCGATAAAACTGGTGGTCCTATTTCTGGGGCCAAAAACTGGTCGTCTGGATTTATGCCTGCGAACTATCAGGGTACGGTTCTTCGCTCGAAAGGGGATCCTATTTTGGATCTCAAAAACTCTCGTGGCATGGGACGTGATGAGCAATATCGCATCATCGAATCGCTCAACCAGCTCAATGCTGGCCATCTTTCACAACGTCACGGGAATACGAATCTACAGGCTCGCATTGATAGCTACGAACTCGCGTTTAAGATGCAATCAACTGCGCCGGAAGCGATCGATTTCGATCAAGAGAGCGAAGCGACCAAGAAACTTTACGGAATCGATGAAGATCGCACCGAGGACTTTGGGAAGAAGTGCCTTTTGGCACGCCGATTAGTCGAGCGAGGCACGCCCTTCATTCAGATTTATTCAGGTGGTGCTCATAACGATGATAATTGGGATGCACACGGTAATCTTGAGAATAACCATAATAAGCATGCTGGGAATACTGATAAACCAATTGCAGGGCTTCTTAAGGATCTCAAACAACGAGGTCTCCTCGATGAAACTCTCGTCGTTTGGGGTGGTGAATTTGGTCGCCAGCCCACTGCTGAGTATGCCAAAGGCACGGGTCGGGATCATAACTCGGCCGGCTTTACGATGTGGATGGCCGGTGGTGGAATCAAAGGCGGTATAAGTGTGGGGCAGACTGATGAACTTGGATCGGCGGCGGTGGAAAAACCTCTCGAAGTGAAGCATCTTCACGCTACTGTTTTGCGTCAACTGGGATTTGATCCCAACGCACTCCACTTCCACCACGCTGGCTTAAACGAAAAGCTTGTGGGAGTTGAAGGAGCTGATCCAATTTCTGAGATTATCGCTTAGCCTTTGACCTGAATGCTATTTTAAAGGAAGCCGGTATGCTTCGGCTGCGTTTTTCCAAAAGTAGCGCTCGCAGGCCTCTTGTCCTTTAGCCGAGAAGTATTCGTTCACGAGCTTTACGAAGCTTGTGTAGTCACCACTGTTTTTGGTGCACGGCCAGTTGCTGCCGAAAATGAGTCGCTTGGAGCCAAGATTTCCCCAAAGAACATCAAGCACGCTCCGGTAGTGATCAATTTCGTGGGGAGCAGGTTGGGGGATGCTTCGCTGATAGAGGCCCGAAATTTTGCACCACACATTTTTATTCTCGGCTAGTCTCTCGACAGCCGTGATCCATTCCCGCGGCGCGGACTTACCGTCAAAGTCATAACCGAGGACGTGGTCGACTACGAGGTTGAGATTTGGGACGGCGCGGGCAAGTTGGTCTACTTGTTTCACGGCCTCTATTCCGCCTCCATTGACAAGGATATCGACAGTAAGTTTGTGTTTGGCTAGTCCGCGCAAATTACTGATGAGCTGTGGGTTGGAGTAGTTGATTGTTTTTTTACTCTTGCCGTTTCGTAGTCGGATCCCGACGAAACGCTTATCCCTTTTGAGCTTCTGAATCGCAAATTTAAAGTCGTCTGAATAAGGGTCAATATTCCCAACAAGTCCCACGAAATAGTCGTCGTCTTTTACAAGGTCGAGAACCCAACGATTGTCTTCAATACGATCACTGGCTTCGACCACGATCACTCCGGTGGTGCCAGCCGGTTCTGCGACTTTGTGAAATTCGTCTGGAAGATGTGGTTTGTAGAGAACTCTGTCGCCTTTCGGAGGCCACGGGATTCCATCCTCTCGGGTGGGATCGTAAAGGTGAATGTGAGTGTCGATCATGTGCTTTACCTTGGGAAGCGGGCGCTCATCAGCAGCGAGAGTGACGATGACAGAGAGGAAGATGGCCAGTGTTTTCATGAAGAGTAGAGAATGGTTAATTTTACTTCTTTTGGAAAGCTTCGTGCTTTTTGTTTTTGGTATAGACGGGCCTTGGTGTCTCGCCACGTTGTCTGCGGGAGCTCGGGAGAAAAGTGCGGAGGAACGCTGTGGTTCTTTTATTCCGGGAGCTCAAAGATAGAATTGTGGATGAGCCGTTGGAAGGCCTGGCCGCTCTTATCGGTAAGCTTGAGGTCGATAGCCATGCCCCAGGTGTTTTCAAGATCGGGAACGGTGAGGGTGATCTTTTTTCCATTGAGGGTGGCGCTGGTAATTTTCCACTCCCGTTCGTTAAAGTGCTTGGATCCATAGTTCTTGGTTCTTTTGAGATCCCAAGCTTTGATGCGAAAACTGGCTGGCTTCACCGATTTTTCGTCAATTTCATCAGAGAGAGTTAAGGTGACGGTATTTTTGGAAGCCTCGATCTGCGTGGGAAGGTTGGCTGGCTTATCTAATTTTCGGATGCGATAGAAGCCTCCGGCTTTGCGCTGGGTGCCGGCCCAGGCGAACATGCCGCAACCGTAAAGTTGGCCGTCGCTAGGGTGGAAGCGCCCCCGCATAATTCCGGTCGGAAACTGGTTTAGCGGGAGTTCACAAAGTCCGCCCTGACGTTCATCTCCAATTTTTTCGTGTGGAACGACGTAGATTTTCCCGTAGCCGTAACTGAGGTTGAGGAGTTGCCCGTTCAATGATCCCCATTTGGCATCCTTGGGAACCCAAAGCAGTTCGGAGGGCGATCGATCAAATTGATTGGTGATCCAGCAAAGAGGATTTTTCATTGCGGAATCGGAGGTGTTGGTGACGGGGGAGTAGCCGTAGATGTTACCAAAAAATTCGTTGGGTCCGTCGCCATTGACCCAGTTGATGCGATTTTTAGGATTCCAGTGACCTTCCTGATCTGTGACGATAAAAGTGCCGTCCGGATTGAGACAGACTCCGTTTGCAGCACGGAAGCCGGTGGCAAGGATGTCGGTCTTCGAGCCGTCGGGCGAGATTCGGAGGAGGGTGCCGTGATGAGGGACGAGCGAGTCTTTGGCGTGGCGGGCGGACTTGGCGTAGTAGAAATTTCCCTTATCATCGGTTTGGAGGCCCATCGCAAATTCGTGGAAGTGCTCGGTGACCTGATGGTCATTGTTGAGGCACTCGATGTAATCGATAGTTTCGTCTCCATTGGTGTCGTGAAGTTTGGCGAGTTGATCACGGCAGGTGACATGGATTTTGTCCTCTATGATTTTTAGGCCGAGCGGTTGGAAGAGACCGGAGCAGATTCGCTTCCAGGTAAGAGTGCCTTCGAGTTGATCAATTCCTTCGACGATCCAGACGTCGCCCATCCAGGTGCAGACGGCAGCGCGTTTGCCATCGGGGTAAAAGTCGAAACCGCTGGTGCGCATCCAGGATTGGTGGGGATTAAGATTGGCGACAGGGACCGTGAGAGTGTCGACCGCGAAGGGGCCGGACTCGTCGCCGCGTTGGATTTGGGTAGTAACGGTGGTCGGAGCAATGAGTCGAGGTTCCCTGTGTAGATGTGCCGAGGTTGAGTTTTCTTCAATGACTCTCCCATCTATTGTGTGAAGGAGGAGAGCTTGAGACGATGGCTCGAAAATTCGGCAGAGTGACTCATCTTCAATGACGTAATTCTTATTAGGAAGTTTTTTAGTGGCTTTTCCGACTCTCATTTTGAGTTTCGATTTTCCCGCTCCGACTTGGATTAAGCGGTAAAAAGCTCCTTTGTCTGTGGTGCTGATAAAAGTTTCGGTGATCGACGTTTCTCCAACTCGGTATTGGATGGCTGTTCCATCCTTACCAAGAAAGATCCCCTTGAAGGTTACCCAGTCTTTCGGGAGTGGTCCGAAGAGACGGCCGTCTTTTCCCTTCACGCGAATGGGTTCCCAAGAGCCGGTTTCAGGATGGGCCCAGCCGGGGCGGTCGGGGTTGGTGAGGATGCGTTCCCCGACGATGGAAGTGTGGGTGCCGTGGGAGCCGTCAAAAGCGATGCCTCTCCAGTCGACAAATTGGTCCCCTGTATAGATTGCTGCAAGGCGCATCGTATCGTGATCGTAAACCGCCCACGACTTTCCTTTCGAAATGCCGCCGAGTCCAGAGTCGAGGCGAATAGCGAGTCCTTTTTGGGCAATGTTGACCTTCGTGTCGAGAGGGCCGGGCTCGATTTGGTAGGTCCAGAAGAGATAGTTTCCGAAGTCCATCATCTTGTAGGGTGGTGGAGTTTTTTTGGATTCTTTTTCTTCGAGCTGCGAGATGCCACGTGGAAGATTTTCGAGGTAGCTGTCGTCGATCTTACTAAGCTGGGATGAGTTATGCTTTTTAAGATATTCTTGTCGGATGTAGTGAATGACGTCGTATTTTTGACGGGTTGAGAACTGAGGCATGGGCATCATCATGCCGTATCCTTTAGTGAGGGTTTGATACATGCGGAAGGGGTCGTGCCCGTTCTTAAATTTTCCTTCGTGGAATTTGAGAGCGATGGGAATGGATCCTTCCTTTTGATCGGTGCCGTGACAAGTGATGCAGAGTTGGTTATAGATTTCTTGGCCGCGCTTGAGGGAGTTCTTGTCCCACGCTCTTACGATTTCGCGATGGTCTGAGGTTTCGAGGGGCTGCATCCAGGCTTCGTGAATTATGATGCCTTTGTTTTTCTCGAGTGAGACAATAGTGCCGTAGCCAGGATGATTGCCAGTCTTGACGAGATTGGGTTGTTTTCCTGCGCTTTTCCTAGGCTTTTTCCAGTGAAAGTCGGGGGTATTGAGTTCATCGATTTTCTTTTTAGCCGCCGTGCCTATTTCTTTCTTGGAGAGTGAGCGTTTCCAGAAAAGAACTTGTTCGATAGAACCGTCCTTAAAGTCCCCTCCAAAGTCTTCGGTTGTCGACCCGACTTTGAATGTGTGTCCCTCCTTATCTTTGGAGGTTAGACCATTAGCGTCGGCAACCTCTTTACCATCAAGGTAGAGGGTAATATTGCCTTCATGATCGCCGACAAGGGCGGCCAGGTGTTCCTTTCCATCATCAATGCGATCCCCTCCTCTGAGCATGCCTTCCCAGCCAACGTCATAGCTCAGCCGACCATCCTGAATGAAGAGAGTTTTCCCACCGCGTTCCCACTTTCCCTTGGCAGGAGCAAGGGATACGAGAGTTCCTTTGGTGGTTTTTGTGTTAAAACGAGCCATCAAGGTGAAGGCTCTATCCATCGGGAAGTCTTTTCCAGGGAGTGGTTTAAAAGCCATATTTCCATCGCTGGCGATCGTTCCGGGAACTTCGATACGCTTGGTGGTTGGATCCCCGGAAGCGGACAGGTGAATGAGGGCAGATGAATTGGGCAGGTGCTCGAAGGTGAAGTCGGCGGTGACTTTTTCGCCTGCTGGAACTTCGACAGGGTGATCGCCAAATTTGACGATGAAGTCGGACTTTGCGGAATAATTTAGAAAGAGGCGAAAATTGGCCTGTAAATCGTGTTGGGCTAGTTGATCGGCCTGCTTTGTTAGGAGAGATGTTTTAGTCTTGTTGACCGGGACGGAAGTTGGGGGGAGGACCTGTGCGGTAAGCGAAGGAAAGGTGAGAAGGGCAAGAGCCGTGAAAAGACGATTTTTCATTGCTGAAACGGTTGCAGATTAGCGGCCGATGTCAAAGCAGAAGAGGCCACTTGGATGCCAAGAAAGGCCTTGATGGGATAGCTCTATCTTTGCGCGATCGCCTGCTGAAAAGAGGGGGTGTTACTGTGAAAGGACATACCACTTGCTTTTCCAGTCCGTTTTGTGGCGGTTACTGAACCCTCCTGCTTCAAAGAAGAGATATTGGGTTCCGCCGATCGATTGATTTTTCAATTTGAGGGCTTGGTATTTGTCGATATCCATCAAGGTGTCGCCAGACCAGAGGCGAGTAGGGCTGTCAGTTTTGCCATCGTCTTTGAAGGTGATGGTAGTGAAAGCGGGCCGACGAGCCTTTTGATTTTTATCCTCAGGGTCGAAATCGGAGATCTGTTCGACTTCGGCGATCATCTTCCAAGTGCCTTTAATTTTTCGATTAGCGATAAATTTTCCATCCCAGCGGAAGAGGAATTGATCGGGATTTTGAGAGGCGTCTTCGGGGTTGAGGTTGGCTTGCCAATCGGATGAGAGCATGGGGATGACCCTAGCTGATTTAATGACGAGTTCGTCACTCATTGGTGGTTTTTTTTGCTCTTCTAGGTGAATGCTGATTTTACCTTGTGGTATTTTGCTGGATGGTTTCGTGCTGTATTTTGCGTTGTAGCGAATGAAGGTTTTTAGGGCGATTATGACCTCGTTACCTTTAAAGTCGTTGAGGAATTCTCTAGTGATGAAAGCACCTTTTGGTTCCCCGCCGGATCCCCGTCCATTGCCTTGCTTGGTTTCGATGAGGGTTTTCCCGTTGATGTAAATAATGTGTCCTCCGCCTGAGCCGACGTGGTTGCCATCGTTGACCATGAGTCGATAACGATACCCATCTTTGAGAGCAGGAATCTTGAAGACGCCTCTCATAAGGAGCACTTCTTTTTCCCAGAGGGTGTTGATGGGAGTTGCCCCAAAGCAACTTGGACCGATACATCCATCTGAGCATTTGGTGATAGGGTGGGAGGGGATTTTTCCGTCGTAGTTTCCGAAGGGGCTTTTTCCCTTTCTCCAGCCGGATTTCGCGGGATCAAAATCGGATGTAAACCAATTCTGCATCCTTTCAGGTGATGCTACTCTGCGATAGCGCGTTACGAGCTGATCAAATGGAATTTTCTCAGCGGGGATAGGATTGAAGGAATGATAGGACCATTCAGCATTGCGAAGGTCGGAGAACATCTTCCAGCCGAATTCGTTGAATCCAGCTCGGTCATAAAGAGCTGCGAGTCCATCGATGACATCCCCTTTTCCGCCGGGGCGGGCGGACTGGATTTCGGCGTTGGCAAGTTGTCGAAGTCTCAGACGGTTTTTTCCAACGAACTCAGGAACCAATTCGTCCATAATGATGGGCTTAATGGCGGCCTTGAGTTTTGGGCCGAATTTACTGGAGTCGGCAGCGAGGAAGAATTCTTTGTAAGGAAGAATTTCATTAGGTTTGCGCTGCTTCGCAATTTCGTAGAGAGCATCGAGGCCACCGGGAACATCAGCGAGTGATTCAGCGATGGCCTCGAGGTGGAACTCGTAGGTGGGTTTGAGGTTTTGGCCACTGAGCGAGGTTATCTTCCCGGCGTATCCAGTATAGGTTTCGCGAAGAGTCTTGGTGGCGAGAGCTTGCACTTCAGGGCCCGCATTTTTAATTTGGGCGCGGATCACTGGAGCAAATCCATGAGTTACCGAGACCCGTTGGTTAGTGCGAACGAGTTCCCCAATAGCAGGGAGGATTTTTTCGAAGCACTTTTCGTGACCGGCGACTGGAGCAAGTGCGGCGAGAGCCGAATTGCGAAGCCACGCTTCCTCATGTTTGAGGTAGGGAAGGAGGGCGTCGACAAGAGGGAGGATTTGGGTGGGAGTTCCTTTGCCGATGATTTTCAAAGCGACATCTTTGATCGACCAAGACTCCTTGGGATTCTTTACTGCTTGTACCGCGAGTTCGTAGATTTCGTCAGTGATTCCTCCAGTTTGGGCGATGGCTTTGAAGATGATTTGCCGGACCCGTGGATCTTTGTGATGCAGGAATTCCATGACGAGCTCTGAACGCACCTTGCCGCCGGGTTTGCGCCAGCCAATGTATCCGCTGTTGATCCCGACAGTTTTCATGGCAGCCACGAAGCGAATACAATAGTCGGAATGATGGATGTAGTGGCGGATCTCATCGTCGCTCGGTTGTTCCTCACCATGAAAGCGGCGGAGGAAGTGCAGGCTTGAATCATGGGCCAAAGTTTGGCCGGTGAGATCCTGTTTTTTACCGTTCTTGTCGGGCACGGCTTCGAGCGATACGAAGGTGTTGTCTGCCTCTGTTCCCCACGGTTGTTGCGGGAGTTCATAGCGCTTTGAATATTTGGTGGGAGGGGCTCCAGTAATGCGAAGAGTTTTGCGGGGCATAGTGTAGGTCAGGGGGTAGGCGATACCCCAGATTTCCTTGTCGTATCCACCTCCGCCGATGATGCCAAAAGAACCATCGAACCGGCGCGAGAGATCATAGTGCCACTTTCGGTTGTCCATGAAGTCTCGGTATTGCGTGGGTTTTTTTTCGTAAAGCAGACCCATCGCAGCGCTGCGCCAGATCTCACCAATGCCTCCTCCGGTATGGCCGTGAAGCATGAAAGTGGTGGTGTAAAAACTTTGCATGGCGCAGAGGTCGCGGCCTTTGGCATAAAGTGAATCTTCACCGGCCATGGCAGCGGCCGCAGCCATCGCGAAGGCGAGCTTGGCGTTCTTACCATTGTCGACAAAGCCGACTTCGGGTCGATCGTCACCGTAAGGATTATTGCCACGACCGACGTAGCGATAAAAATGTCGGAAGGCTCTGTTTAAGGTGTGGTCGGGAACTTTTGCTCCGCACTCTTTAGCGAGGAGGAGAAAGGTCACCACACAAGTGCCGGAGGCATTTAGATGACCCTGTCCGTAGCTGGTGAGAGCGGATCCTCGACCCGCCCATGCGTCATTGTGTTGTGCTTTGGCGGCACTATCGACCCATGCTTGGATATTCTTAAGGATTTCAGGGTCACCAGTGCGAAGGTAACATTCGGTGAGTGGAATGCCACCGTAGCCGAGATACCACGGATACGAGTGAGCCTTCGCCTTACGAGCCCAATTACGAACGACCTCCAAGTCTTTTTTGTTCCCTGTTGAAAGGAGAAAGAGCATGCCGATATCACCAAGACCTTTGGTGGTTTTTTCTTGTGAGAGGTAGTCAGCGGCCTGACGAACAATTTTATCGGATTTTGGACAATTGAGTGGCCAGGTGTTACTGTAAGCACCGAGGACGGGAATGCTGAGAGTGATGGGTTCACTTTTTCCCTTGATGGCAAATGTTAAAAATCCATTAGAGGCTTCTGCCGCGGCGAGGATATTGCCAAGTTGAATACGTGGGTCAATATCAGCGAGTTCCTGGCCATTAATAGATTCGATAATCTGTCCCTTTTTTAAGAGGGCTGTTTCAGCAGCAGGTGAACCTTCCTCGATATTTTTAATACGCATCGTGAAGGCAGGTTGAATTAGCTCGATGCCAATTCCAACCGGCCCAAAGCGGTCAATCGTTTGTAATGATTTCTCCTCGCTTGGTCGGGTCGAAAAAAGGCCGTAGGGATTTTTGTAGAAACTATCAGCTTGGGCAGGTGCGACTAGACACCCAAAAGCAAAAGCGAAAAAAATTGAACGATAAATAAGTCGCGAAGGCAAAACTCTCATATTTCCGCTGTCATAATCACTGTTTTGATTCCTTGCGTCGAGAGAACAGTCTCGTCGATTCGAGAAATTAATCCGCGGGTATACGGTCATTCATCGATCATAATGCCATCTCGACCGGCTGACGAAATCAGGCGATCAACGCCGAAATGGGGCCGCGTTGCGGAAGCCCCTCACGTTCTAGAGAGAAATCGGGATCACCGAAATGATCAATAGGATCTCCGTAGGCATTAAGAAAGGAGGTGTAGAGGTTTCCGATGGTGCCGTGGCCGGATTGCCCATAGTCGGGCATTCGCAGGTAGTTTCCAGGAAGGGTAAGGCGTCCTCCACATCCACCCACGATGAGGAAAGGCCATTCGTGCAAAGCTCCATGATGGGCTTCACCAGCATCGCTTAGGTATACGATCATGGTGTTGTCGAGCATCGTGCCGTTTCCTTCTGGGACAGAGCGTAATTTTTTCGCGAGGCTGGCCATGAGGCTAATGTGATAGCTTCGAATGACATCTCGGCATTCCTCGGCAGACTTCCCATTGGAGCCGGTGCCGTGGCCAATTGCGTGCACGTTCTGTTCGGTCAGTCCAAGTCCGGTGTAAACATGTTCAAGGTTATCCATACGGATTGTGACGCCATTACTAAGTCCCGTAATGAGACAGGATGCGGCGAGTTCGAAGTGGGAAGCCAGCCGGTCAATCCCGAGCTGGGAAGAAAATTTCTCTGTCAATTTTGGGGCGCCATTACGGATAGCCTCACTCATAGTGAGCAGCTTCTTGCGTCGTTCTTGGAGCTCTTCAAAAGCAAGGAGGTAGTGGCTGAGTTTATCCTGTTCGGCACTCGGAACTTTGTTTCGCAGTTGTTTGATATCGTCTGAAAGAAAATCGAGCATTCCGGTCTCAAGATCGTAGCGCTTACGACCTTTTTTTGAGCCAATGGCCGAGCCAAAGAGTTGGTCAAAGGCTTGGTCTGGGCTTGCTTGATAGGGAAGCTCACGCCCTGGAGCTAGTGCTGAGAGACCGGGATAGAGAGTGCCCTGCGGGATGGGATCGCCGGCCCCGCCTACCGCCCGTCCCCTTAGTGCAAGTCCGACATGTCCGAATGGGCTTGAGTACTGTGATGAAAGGCGAGTGTCGATAGTTGCTCGGAGTGGACGACCGCTGGAGGTTTCACTTGGGGAAGCATGAACGCCCATCGCTCCAAAGTATGAAGTGTGGCCGGCCAAGCACATCTTACCAGAGAATCCTTGAACGATAGCGAGTTGGTCTTTGAATGATTCCAAGGCACGGAGGGAGTCGGGAAGAGTGACTCCTTTTAAAGATACGCGTAAAGGGGCGCTTCCAGTGGCTTTTTTGCCACGTAGTAATTCCGGCGTAATTGCCTTTGGTGTGAGGCCGCTAGATTTGACCAAGAAGACAAAGCGTTGAGGGAAAGCGCTAGCGGTCCCGTCCGCAGCGGATGCGAGCTGTCCGAGCAATGGTGACAAGAGGGCTCCTCCGCTTCCGAAAGAAAAGTGTTTTAGGAAGGCGCGTCTTGAGGTGGATTGAGAGTTCATTGTTTTGCCCTTCCCTTTCGAAAAATAAATGAATCGGATGAAAGAAGGGATACGAGCATGGCCTGGAAACTACCTCCACTTTTCACATACGCTTCATCGGCTGCGATCAGAGTTGCGGAGTCACTTAACATTTCATTTCTTCCCATCCAATACCGGAAAGCATGGCGGATAAAGGATTGTCTGACGCGATCGGACTGCCCGAGCCGCTTCATCAGTTCAACGGCGTTTTCAACCTTGCCGTCGAGCGATGCGACACCGGTTGAATCGAGTAGGCCCCTGGAATCAATTGGTTTGCCGCTTGCCTTATCGATAGTCCTGAATCGGCCAAAATCATCATAGGCTTCAAAGGTCATTCCAAGTGGGTTCATCTTTTTGTGGCAGCGCCAGCATTCTTGCTGACGGGTTGCCCGGAAGCGTTCTCTTAAGGTCTTGTGTGGATCTTCTGGGACGACCGCATCAACTGTGATGGGGACATCTGGGACGTGACCTGCGAGAAGGCGTTCCCGGATCCATTTACCCCGTGTGATTGGGTTAGTATCGGTATTTTTAGAGTGTGCAATTAGCCAAGAAGGGTGGGTCAGAAGTCCGACTCGTTGTTCTTTGTTTAATTCGAAAGGCTGTTCGATCGGGCAATCGAATTGATCGACAGAAAGATTGTAGGCGCTCAGAAAGAATCGTTGATCGTGGGCGGAGGTGAGATTGCGCTCACGCTCGCCTTCCATAAGGATGAACTGAGCGAGCATGGGGCGGAGCCCGTTTTCATGACAAATGGTAAGATAAGGCATGTAATCCTTGATCAGGCCTCCACTCATCCGATGCTTCATGGGTTGGACTTCAAAGTAGGGATGAAGTCGTTCAATTTCCGTGCGGACCTTGGCCTCGAGCTCGTATTCTAGCTTTTTCCACGGCTTTTCTTTCCAATAATCGTAGAGTCGCCTGAGGGCAATTAGGCGCTGCTCGAGATTTTTTGGATCTGCCTCAAGCCCGATGTGACCGACAAAATATTTTTCGGTGGTGATTAACTGCCGCAGAACATCCCGATCCTGTTTCAGGGTGTGTAAGACCAAGAGGTCGGCTTCGTGGACCAATTGATTAGCGACGATTCCCCAGTCGTAGTTCTTAAAACGTTTGGCATCTTTGAAGACTCGCGGAGCGCGGTGGTAACCGAAAAATTCGCGGAAAAAACGTAGGAGTTTGGGCTTGGCAATTTTTGGATTTCTCAGGATACGCTCCAGTTGAGTTTGAATTTGTTCAGGATTACCCAAATTTCCGCTTCGTGCAGCCGACCAAAGGGTTTGGTCTGGTGGATCATCGGTAAGCGAGAATGCAATCGCGAAGGCCAGTTCATTGTCTGACAAGATCGTCCTGCCATGATCATCCTTCAACCCGAGACCGAGCTCCATACGATAAACTGCTTCCGGGTTCAGGGCGATGGCCTTAAGGCAAACTTCAAGGCCTGCCCGAACGTCGCCGCCGGATTCTTTAATCGATTGCAAAAAGTAGTCCCGGTAGCGGGCTAATTCCTTCGCGCTGGGAGGGCGGAGAACTAGTGTTTTAAACTGAAATCGCACCGCGGCTTCAGCTTGCTCCGGGGTGGGAGGTCCGTCGGATTCGAGAATTGTCCGAAAAATTAAGGGGATATCGCGGTTCAGCTGGTGTTCGACAATGCCGCGGGCATTCAGCAAGAGCGTTTCGAGCGTTGCTGAGTCGGCAAAAAGGCCCTCCGAGTAATCATTAATTCCGGGTCGTTGTTCTAAAGAAAAAGGCTGACGAGCTTTCCGCAACTCCATCCAGTGATCTTTAAAGATTCTTTTCTTGGTTCGATCGTAAATGTTGGGATTCATCCGCCACAAGCGGGGTGGCGAAAAAGGGAGTTCTTTGATTTCTCCGGAAAAAAGAGCGTCATGGTCAACTTGATTTCCGAAGGAAAACTGACCTAAGAGGTGCCGCCCACGTGGTGAGGATCGTGCCTTTTCTAACTCTTTGCCAAGCCAAGAGATTATCGATGCACGCTGTGCCTCATCGGGCTGGTGTTTGGCGTCCTCTGGCGGCATTTCGCGTTGTGCAAGCTGGTCATAGATTTCGTTCCAAGTTTCAAAGTCTAGCCCTTGGGAAATTCGGCTATCGAGGTGGTCGAGTCGAATGCTCCCCTTTGCCTTCTTGGGCCCGTGACAGCCGACACAATGATTGTCAAAGAATTGCTGGGGGTTTGCAGGCAGGGCAAACTCTTGGGCAAACAGCGAGGAAGAACCTGCAAGCCCAAGAGAAAGGAAGTGGGTAAGAAAGTAAAAGGGCCGAATGAAGGTGATGGTCTGACACTAAACGCCTAGGGTGGCCTTCGGCAAGCTGAAGCAATTTGAGGAAAATTGGATAAGGCGGCTTGCTTGACCTGCTTCTTTACAGCTCTGGGCTTGAGGTGCGGTTAGGGTTGCCAATCTAACAGTGTAATCATGGCATCTGCTTCGGAATTTCATGTTGCATTCATGTTTCCTCCTCCATTGTTCGAGAAATCCTTCTGAGCAGGAAAATGTAACGAAAGCGCCCGATCGGCGTCTTACCTGTATAAGGGCTTAATTCACCCGTTACCTTAATAATGAGTCATGACAGTTTACCTCAACCAGTCAATCCAGAGCTTATCGCTCGGGCGGTCGACCGGGATGAGAGGGCCTGCTCACAAATGGTGGAAACCCTTTACCCCTTGGTTATTGGAATCGTGCGGAGGAATCTTCCGCGCCATCAGGCGGCTGAGGACCTCACTCAGGAAATCTTTGTTAAGCTGTTCACGAGTCTTGAAAAGTTTCGCGGGGAGAGTCCGTTTGAACACTGGGTTAGTCGTATTGCGACTCTCACTTGTTACGAGTCACTCCGCCGCCAAAAGTCTCGACCGATACTTGAGTTTTCTGAATTGGATATGGACCATTCCCAAGATGCTTCAGAGTCCTTTGATCCCAATGCGGTCGACGTCGAGCCTGCCCAATCTTCTCTTGAACTTCTGCAAAAATTGCTTGCGACCCTCAAGCCTCGCGATCAAATGGTCATCCGCCTTCTCCATCTTGAGGAGAAATCAGTCGCGGAAATCGCCTCCGAAACAGGATGGAGCCACTCTAAAATTAAAGTTACTGCGATGCGTGCTCGGGAGAAAATGAAAAAAGCTCTCCGGAATCTCGAATCACAAAGCCCTCAATCAATCCGACATGAATCAAAATCAGCAGCAAACAGAGCCACTAGACCTGGTTCTGGACGAGTTGTTGGAGACAGCCCGGTCTCATCCTGAGCCTCCACCTCCATCTGCCCCGCCCCGCAGTCTTGCGGCGGCGGTCTTTGCTGATCTCCGTTCAAAAGACCGAGAGATCCGTTTGGCTCGTTGGCGGCAGATTTCTATTGTTCTTGGCTTGATTTCGCTGGCCATTACTCTCCTGATCTATTTCTTTTCGCATGGGGAGCCAACCGTTTTACCTGTCCCTGAACTCAATCTTCCCGAACTTGCATCATGAAAAAAATCAATCGATTTCCCACCCGCCGGATCCGTGACTGGGTTTTGATTGCTTTGGGGTTTGCCGTGATCTTTGGATCCGGGTTTGCTGCATCGAAGATCCTCAAAACCCCTCGGGTTGAGCCCCAGAAGGTCTCTCTCAATCAATGGGAAGAGCGGGCGCTGAGCAGTTTGCGAGATCAAATTCAAATCCGCCCCGAACAGGAGGATGAAATCGGCAGGGTTCTTGCTGAGACCCAAGTTGAGATCAAGGAGGCGGGAGAAAGAGCCTCTCTTGAATTTCACCTCCGACTTTTGGAGTCTCACGCTAAAATGTCCCCCCATCTTGATGCCGAGCAACGCCAAATTATGCGAAGAAGCAGCGAGGCGTTGGCTAAAAAAATTAGAGAGAAGTTTTCTGATCTGCTGAAAGAGCAGAACGAGTTAGAGCAGGGGATCCTGGTTGATGATGATCTCTTGAAACATATTACACCTTAATCCATGAAATTCATTTATTCAGCAACGCTAGCAGGCGCTCTCATTGCGGCGGCGGGCGTAGTTATTTTCCAGAAATTTGGCTCTGAACAAAATTCTATCAGCGAACGGGGCCTTTCATCGGGTTCTGCGTATGGGCAAAAACCTCGATCTTCAGCGACCAGGTCAACAGAATCTTCCCGGCAACAGGCTACTAATGACCGTGTAGGATCCTCAGAGATCGAGACCTTGCTTGCCGATCGTTTCCCGTTGTCAATGGGAAGCAATACTCCTTCACACGAAGTTCGTGAGAGACTGAATTTGCTTCGTGCCGAATCAACCGAACGCCTGAATCGGTTATCGCATCAACTTAGCTTAACCCCGGATCAACAGCAAAAGGCTTACCCTCTCTTGCTGAGATCGTCACCCTTCTTCGGCGCAAATATTCTCATCGATGGACAGACGTTTCCGCCAGTTACGGCCAACATGGTCAATGAAGAATTACTGAATACTCTCGATTCCGTTCAACAAAACGACATGATTGAGGATTTGGTGGATGAGCGTGAGTGGTGGAGCGAGCTTGTGGCGGATTTCGAGGCAGAACTTGAAGAAGATCAGGCCTTGGCCGAGGGGCTTCCTTTGCAGCCTACTGAGACGCAGGATGAAGAGCAGCAATCAGCCTTTAACCTGTTCAATAACGCCGAAGAGTGATATTTTGGGAAAAATGTAACCACCACTGCTTTTTGAGCAACATAGAGGTTAGATGGGGGTTCCCCCCGACCCACAACAACAAAAACAAGACTATGAAACTAAAACTGATTACAAGCGGCCTAATTTTGGCTTCTTTGGCTGTCGCATCTGCTGATAAGCGTAAGAAAACCTTTGGAGACGGAACTCTCCCTGAATTCCTTGCTCCTTATGATGTTAACGAGGACGGAAAGCTCGACGCTGAGGAGCGCCAGGCCGCTCGCGCTGCTCGAAAGGAAGCGCGTGAGGCTAAGCGTGCCTCAATTCTCGAAACCTTTGATGCGGACGGAGACGGAAAGCTCAACGAAGAAGAGAGAGAAGCGGCCCGCGCAGATGCTAAAGCTAAGATCGAAGAAAAACGAGTCGAGCGCTTCAACGAAGTAGATACCGACGGAGATGGAGGAATTTCCTTGGAAGAATTCTCCGCGATTCCTTCGATCGCCGCATTGGAAGAGCGTCGGCCTGAATCAGCTGCAAAAATCTTTGCCAAAATGGACCAAGACGAGAGCGGAGCCGTTGACCAGGATGAATTCTTGGATCGTATCCGACGTTCTCATCGTGGTGGACATGGCAAGCCAGGACCTAAGCCAGGACCTAAGCCAGGCACTCGCCCTGAGCCTAAGCCTCGCCCCGAGCCTAAGCCTCGCCCTGAGCCTAAGCCTCGCCCTGAGCCTAAGCCTCGCCCTATCTTTCGGAAATAACCCGATGTTGAGGGTGTAGCTTCCCGATTTTAAATTCAGGCTGACCGGATCGCAATCGCTCCGGTCAGCCTTTTTTGTTGGTTCTTCCTCTTCCTTTCTGGTCCATTTTACTTATGAAATTCGCCCTTCTCTTGATCCTTCTTTGCTGTCCTTTTTGTGAGGGACAGACGATTTATGCTACGGAGTTTGAGGAGTATGAAGATGGAGCGGAGAACTTGGATGATTGGATTGGGAACAGTCCCGGGACAGGTTCCTACGGGCTTGATTATGAGTTGGTTTCCGGCCTCCAGAATTCCGCTTTTATCGGATTTGAACGTCCAGCCCAGTCGCTCGTAACTCTTGTTAAAGCTCATGACTTTGATCCGGTCGCGGCAGGAACTCCTACTGTGATCCTTGAGTCGCTTTTGGGAGTTGAGGACTCTACAAACGGGCGTCGAGATACCTTTTCGATTGTTTTCCTGAACACCTCAGGGGATCTTCTGGCCTCGATTCAATTTCGTAATGACGATGATGTTTTTGGGCTTTGGTATTCAGACGGGGTGACGATTAGGGATAGCGGCTTGGATTTTGTGCGGGGTGAACTACAGCTTTTGACGATCGAGATCGACTTCGCCATCAATCGATGGTCCGTCCAACTCGATGGGATTGATATCATCCGGAACGTTGTCTTTTACGCTGGCAATAAGGAGATTGATCTTGGTTTCACCGGGGCGCAATGGGATCTCACCAGTAACGTTACTGTGGGATATGGTGATAATTATCTTCTAATCGCGGATTGGTTTGTCCGAGCGGTTCCGACAACAGCATTCAAGGTTTTGGGCTTCTCTAGGGCTGGTATCGTGAATGAAATCTTATTTGAGCCAGAGGCAGGGTTTTCTTATCAGCTGCAAACTAGCCGAGACCTTTCCACTGATTTTCAAGATGAAGATTCGGAAATGAGAGAAAATGGGCTTCGTTATTCCGATTCTAGGCGGATGTCCTTTAGCCGGGTTGTCAGGAGATATGCTACTCCGGCTTCGGAGTAGATAAGAGCAAAGAACCTGATCTAAAAGGGCTTCTCACGCTTCTCTTTTCATTGCTGGTATCTTCTTTGCTAGGACTGCTTCTCTTGACGACGGCTCCTAGTTTTAGTCCGGTTGGTTCGGGGTGGAGGAGACGGGGTGGCGATAGGGTCAGATACTGACTTGCCTGGCGTTTCTCCGTGTTTGCTCAACCCGGAGCGAGAGTCGCAAGATATCTACCCCGGGAAATGCGAGCTCAATTGGGTGCTAACGTGTAGTTGGTAGCAAGAAAGAGCCGTTACTCTCCACTTTTCCTTGCGGTATAATTTTTAGTCAAAATTATAGTGTCTAATAATTTTTTCTCGGTAGAGTCTATAAACCTTGCCTATAAATGATATATGATTGAGTGGTGGACAAATCTTGAGCCCGAGGGAATGAAGACCTTCGTAGGAATCGGTATGGTTTCTAGTGCGATCCTTTTTATCCAGATGCTGATCGTCCTCGCTGGTGGTTATCTGGATGTGCCGGATTTGGATTTTGATATTGCTGAAGCGGGTGAGGGAGGTGCGACTGGGATGTTTTCCATCCGTGGGATTGGTTCCTTCTTTACCGGATTTGGTTGGACTGGTGCTTCTGTGTTGGATGCAGGCGGCTCTTTGTGGCTTGCGATTGCGGCTGCGATTGTTGTAGGTCTGTGTGTTCTCTTTGGCTTTGTTTCCATGATGCGCTGGTTGCAAAGCCTTCGCGAGGAAGGGAATATAAATTATAAAAATGCGATTGGTCAGGTTGGGAGTGTCTACGTTCCCATTCCTCCTAACCGCGAAGGGCTTGGGCAAATTGAGGTCAAGGTTCAGAGCAGAGTTTCTACGGTTCGAGCCGTTTCGGATCACTCGGAGAGGCTTGAAAATCGCGTGGCTGTGCGCGTGATAGAGCTTGTGGATGATAGAACACTCCTCGTCGAAAAACTCAAATGATATCAAAGAAATTAAATTATTATTAAAACTATGAATATGTTAAATATTATTGCCGCTGGAAATCCCTTTACCTTGGTCTTGGTGTGCTCACTGCTCATCGTCGCCCTTGGAACTCTCGTCTTTTTCTTCTCTCGTTATCGGCGTTGTCCGTCCGATAAGATTCTTGTCATCTATGGTAAGACTGGAGGTGATGGAAGATCGTCGAAATGTATCCATGGCGGAGCTGCCTTCGTTTGGCCCATTTTTCAGGATTTTCAGTATCTTGACCTGACCCCCATTCCTATTGACATCAAGTTGGAGGGTGCTCTTTCTAAACAAAACATCCGGGTTAACACGCCATCGACATTCACGGTGGGTGTTGCCACGGAAGAGGGCGTAATGGAAAATGCCGCGGAACGTATGTTAGGTCTTGATCTCAACCAGATCAGATTGCTTGGGCAGGACATTATCTTCGGCCAGATGCGTGTGGTGATCGCCACCATGGATATTGAGTCAATTAACGCAGACCGTGATCTTTTAATCGAAAAGATCACCGCGGGAGTTGAGGTGGAATTGACGAAGGTAGGGCTCAGGCTCATTAACGTGAATATTCAGGATATCACTGATGAGTCAGGATATATTGCAGCCTTGGGTAAAGAGGCTGCGGCAAGGGCAATCAATGAAGCGAAGGTAAGTGTTGCTCAGCAGGAAAGAGATGGTGAAATTGGAAAGAACAACGCCGAAAGAGAGCAGCGGGTTCAGGTTGCCGATGCACAGGCGATTGCGGTGGAGGGTGAGAACCTCGCTAAGATCAAGGTCGCTGAGTCTGATGCAGCTCGTCGTGAGCGTGAGGCCGAGGCCGACCGTCTTGCCATTGCTGCTGAAAAAGTTAAGACGGCGCAAGCCTTAGAGGAAGCTTATGCATCAGAGCAAAAAGCCGAAACCGCTCGTTCACTTCGCGAGAAGGCGACTCAGTATGCAAATATTGTGGTTCCCGCGGAAATTGAAAAAGCAAAGATCGAAACCTTGGCGGAGGCTGATGCTGAAAAAACTCGTCGTCTCAAGAAGGGTGAGGCTGATGGTATCCGATCTGTGATGGAGGCTGAGGCTAAAGGAATTTTAGCGACGCTAGAGAGTAAGGCAGAAGGATTTGGAAGAATTGTTAATGCCGCTGGGGGATCGGCAGATGATGCGACCCTTTTGTTAGTGACCGAACAGCTTCCGGCCCTCGTCGAAGAGCAGGTTAAAGCGATCGCGAATCTGAAGATCGATTCAGTGACCGTGTGGGATTCAGGAAAGGGCAAAGATGGTAAGAATGATACGGCCGGCTTTGTTTCTGGACTAGCTGGGGCGCTCCCACCACTGCACCACCTTACAAAAAATGTTGGAATAGAATTACCCGAATTTCTTGGCAAGCTTGCAGATAGCCCTAAGGCTTCGGCACCTGCTGAACAGGCAGCACCTGCCGAACAGGCAGCACCTGCCGAACAGGCAGCACCTGCTAAGAAACAAACACCGCCAGATTTACCTGGTGCTGACGGGAAGTAGGGAGAATAATTGGTGTCACCCCTCTCGATGCATCCGTGTCGAGGGGGAGTGATTTGTCAAAAGTGCTTACTGCGTGGCCTTGAGGGAGGGAGTTGTGGCAATTAACTCAGCCGGATGAGCTAAGCAGAGTGCTTTGAGGGTGAAAGGAAGAAGGTGAATCTTTCCCTAAGAGGAACAGCACCTGGGGAAGTATGGTGCGCTTTCAGAGTGCCAGATTTTAGCGCGCTGGTAGCTAGGCATAGATACGAGGATCAAAAGCTGGCAGTTACCTGATGCACAAGCATGAATACGCGCGGAAAAGTCAGACCTAAAATTAACGCACACCGTCAGGATCTATTTTAGATATTGATAAATAAAAAAAAAAAGGTAACAACCTAACATGAAATTTCCGGTTTCAGAGATCCGAAAGCCTATTTGCGCACTTGCATTCACGCTCTCAATTGTCGCTGGGCAAGCGTCGGTTATCATTGGAGGTGATATTCTCAACGGAAACTTTAATGCAGGAAGTACTGACGGTGACACCACGGATGACAATTTCGAAGCTACTCCAGATTGGTTAAATAGTGGTGGAGCCCCGACAATGCAAGCAACTCGAACGAATCTAGCTTCTCCCGATGGAACCCGAAACGCTGTCCTATCTCTCACTGGTGACCGTGTCTTTGGCTCCGAGCTGGGTTTAAATGGTTATATTATCTCAGCCGGAGATACCTTCGACGTTCAATATGAGTGGCGAGATGCTTTCAACTGGAATGATAGTCTGGATAGGGTCGAAGTCACCCTCTTCACTACCGATGATGATACCTTCACAGGAGCTGTGACTGAATTAGTTTCGGATTTTTCAGAACTAAGCACAGCTAATAACACCTATCAGACAGTTGACCATGATGCCTTTTATACCGCTACAAGTGGAGATGCGGGCAAAAGGCTCTTTCTGTATTTCAAAGGTGCAACTGGAGAGGGAAGCGATAACAACGGCTTTGCTCGGTTTGACAACCTCAGTCTTGAAGTGACTTCGGCAGTTCCTGAACCTAGTTCCGCTTTTCTGATTGGTTTAGCCGGACTTTGTTTGATGAGGCGTCGACGCTAGATCAACGCTTCATTGAGCATGGTTGTCTGAGTAAGGCGGGTAACAGTGCCCTCAACCTAAGTTGCTCCTCTGGGTAAAAGAAAAAGAGTCTCGGGATAAAGATTCATCCTGTCTGTCAGGCTGACCTGCTCGAGGGTTAAGTAATATTATAAAATCTCCTTTATCTGCTAGCTTCAAGCTTACTTAATTGAGAATTATTGATATTTAAATATTTCTAATATTTTAGTTGATTTTTATAAAAGCGAAGTCTTGAATTCCTCCTTACGCAACTTTTGGAAGTTGCAAAAAACAAAAACAACGACATGGCACTGAATAAAAAAACAACAATTATTGCGGCTCTTGGAGCTCTGATTCTGCCCGTGGCAGCCAAACATCATGAAGTTGAGGCTCCTGCCGAGACTGCATCTTGCTGCGATGGCCTCAGTGGCCTTTATGGCATCGGTTATTCCTCGGGCACATTCTCAGCTTCGGATGGGTCTGAAGCTGACGCTGACGGTTACACCTTAGGATTAAGGTTAGACATCGCAGAGGATACCGAAATTTTCTTCCTCTACCAGGATTATGACAGCGCGGATTTTAACGAAGCCACTGCTATCCTTCGGAGATCATATGATCTTATCGACGGATTTACTACTACGGCAGGCATTGGTTATGGCACTCAGTCCGTTGGTGGATCTGTTGCTTCAAATGCCATCGTCGGTGAGATCCAGATCGGTACTGAAATCGCAGGAATTGGGATTAATCTTATCTATGATCATAACTTCGTTCTTGATAGCGAGGTCAACGATGACTTTGCAACGATGCACTTGGTGGGAATTTACCCACTTAGCGACTCGATGAACTTGTGGGCCGCTTATGAATGGCAAGTTTCAGGTGATACTCTCGTTGAAAAAGACGACACGACCTCGATTGGTATTGGCATCCGCTTCTAAAGAAAAATTTTTCTTTATTTAATATAACTAAACCCATCCTGGTTTTCTGGGGTGGGTTTTTTATATCCGCTTATCGTCGCGACGCGTAATTTTTAATCCAAACTCCATTATGATTCCTCTAACGGAAGCCTTAAACTTCTGAACCTAAAAGATCAGCTATCGTAATATAAAAAACTTCCAACGATATCGCTGAAAACATGGGAGATCCTAAGAGACACTTAAGAGTAATTGCAGAAACTGCATTCGAAGAATGCTTCAAGACTGATGGCATCGGCAAAAATTCCTCATGTAAGAGATTATTGAGGAGGATTAGTTTTCGTAATTTTAGTCTGTTTTTTGCGCCCATTTCTCCCATTGGCGCCTGCTGGAAGTTTCCAGTGGCAGTCGATGGTAAGACTACGGCCTTAGTTTGGCTCCGTCTTTAAGACGAGTTTGTAGGTTTGGCCTTTGTTGATAGTCTTAAAAACACCGTGCCGATTACAGAGATAAAAGGTGTCTTCTTTATTCCGGTCAGGGAGTAGGCAGGAAATACCGGCATTTAATGCAAGTGCCGATTCCCCGCTCTCGATGAGTGAGTGTTGTGATAGTTTGCTCCAGTTACGACTTCGCGTGCTCGTAAAGTGAACTGGACTTTCGGATCCTCCGGAAAAAGGTGCGCTGCATGTCAATAAACTCCACGAATCGAATGGCCGAGTGCCGAGTGCCATGAAGAGGCGATCACGAGCGCTGCCTACTTCTCGTTTTGCATATCGACCGCCATGAGCCCAAGTGTAAAAGACTCCTCGGGTCGTGGCAAAGTTCATGAAGTTTCTCTCGGTATCAAAAACCATGTTAGTGAACCCAAAATTTTTCAGCTCACAGATCTGATTTATTTTGTGGGGCTTTTCACTTTGAGAGAGGTTGATTGAATAGATTTTCCCCGGATTTTTAAGTGGAGTGAAGGGGGTTCCTAGCTGGAGGGTTTGGAACTCGCTGTCGGCGCAGGTTCCGACCACTAAAATTGGGGCTTTTGTATTTTTGTCGGGAGAAGGACAAAAGGCCATACAGGTAATGCGTTCTCCCGCGAGACCGGCATAGGACCAAGTCTTTCCAGCATTCCGGCTAATAAAGAGCCCCTTACTTTCCCCGCCGGCCGCTACTAGCTGAGGGTCGAGCGGGAAAAATTGGATGACTTCACCAAACATTGAGGTTGGACCTTGTCCATTAAAGTCAATTTTCCTTGTCACCAGTTTCCACGAATCACCTCCATCATTGCTTCGCCAGAGACCGCTCTGTTGCTGGCCGTTTACGACCTTGCCACAGCCCCGCAAGACGATAGCGGAGTTCTCAGGATCCACAGCTACCGATCTGACTGTTAGGGTCTCGAGGGGAGTCAGATTCCTATTGGCAGAATTCCACGTCTCGCCATGATCACTAGATTTGACGATCCCTTGACCCACGGTTCGGGCATACAGTATTTCTGGTCGATCGCTTGCCTGAACAAGAGCGGTGATGCGGTTCTTAAGATTGAGGTCTTCTTTATTGGTTTTTTCACGCTTCTCAGGAGAGGCATTAGCTTCAATTTTCAGATGATCAACGTATCCTTCGAAGAGGCTTCGGCTCTTGTTTGGGCCCGATCGGAAACAGACTCCCGCATAGACTTCCTTGGAGGCCTTGCTGGAAAATCGTTCATCTGCGAGGTGCCAATGATTGCCATCTGCCGAGGTGAAGGATTGGTATCTCCTACCTCGCCGAACCAGTCTGAGCCAGCGATGTTCTCCTTCAAACGAGGCAATACTCTTATTAGTTCCAGCGAGATCGGGAAAGTCTTTGCCCCCCTTCATTTTTCCTTCAGCGGTCAAGAAGAGGCTAATCTCGGAATTGTAGGGGCCTTTGTCAGTAAGCCGAACTTTGGGGTTGGGGTGCTTGGCTAGGACCGAGAGCCCTAGCCAGTTGGATGTCCACAATCCATTTTCTTTGGAGGTCAGGGGCATTGAGGCAATACGCCCCGTCAGAGTAAAGTCGCCGGTAATGGTCTGATGCACAAATCCGTAGCCCTCTCCGCGGAAAGCAACGGAGTTCACGTCTCCTCGGACTGCGAGAGGGAAGTCACCTTTAAGCATACGATTGAAGTCCCAAGGTTCGCTAATCCGGTTTCGTGCGCTCACACTTAATTCATTAAGAGAATCGATAGAATTCCCTTCGTTAAACCAAAGGCGTGCCCAAAGCTGATTCTGGCCTTCGGGAAGCAAGATGTTGATTTCGGAGTGGCCTTCTTCATCGAAATCCGCGGCAAGTTTGGTTTTAAGCAAGACTTTCCCCCCAAAGAGCTGGAGTTTTTGGGCTGATTGTCCCCGGCTCTCAATTTCTATCTGTAATTTTACGAGATTATCTTTCACTTTCTCGGGTGAAGATGGATTCTGGAGCTTGAGAAATACGGCGGGACTATTTGGACGTTCTTCGCACCTGAAATCTTGTGTTGTCAGCTTGCGCATCTCAAATCCAGGGCCTTCCCAAGAAGCTGCAATTTTAGCGGTGGTCGATTGTTTGCTATTACCAGAGTCCCGCCCCTTAAAATATTCTAATTCGAAAGGGCGAAGGCCTTGTCGTAATTTTAGGGAGTGGAGTTTTGGGGAGGTGCTATGAATCCCATTGTTTTCAGCGATGAGAGTGCCATCCAGAAATAGGCGATTGCCGTCGCTCGTGCCTATTGAAAGCGTGTATAAGCCATCAGATGGGACACGAAGATACCCTTTAAAGCGAATTGCATATTCCGTGTTGCGGTCCTCCTTAATGGTATCGTCGAGGGTCTTAAGATAGCCTACCTTAACTGGTTTCTGGATTGAGAAATCGGGTAACGTTTTCCAAGCGTTTTTTGTGAGGTTTTCGTAGTATTGATACTCGAGTCCAGCTCTGGTTGTCGTCTCAATTTTGGGCGTCAAGGGAATCGTGGTTTCGTTGACTGGAATGATCTTTGTGGTTTGCTGATCGAAGATATCGGTCACCGTTAATTTCACAGATTTCGCGGGGGATTTGGTATCTAGCCTCTTTTTGAGAATATGCGGAGCGGCATCTTCCCAAGTGACAAGCGCTAGTCCCTCTGCATTCGCATTATCGAAAACCTCAAGCTTATAGCCCAGCTGGGGTGAAGAGTTGCTTGGGATTCTCCACTCCACTGTGACTTGGTTTCCAAAGCGATAGGCCGTTGCTTGATCGATCAATAGTTTATCTAAGGCCGGTGCCGGAGATTGCTTAGTGGGAAAAAAAGTTTGTTCTTTTTTAGCACCACCATCGGGACCTGTGCGATTGAACCGGACCACTGTACTGTCATTGATCAGTTTGAACTTCCTTTCATCGTTAGCACTAAGCGGGGAGTCATACCATTTGCCGTTAAGACGGCAGTAGCCGAGTCGACGCTCAAAAGCCCTCGGAGTTGATTCTGGTGCTAAGGCCTCTACAAAGCCGCTGTTCGCTTGAAATCCTGTGACCGCCTCCGGAATGCTCAAAATACTATGAGTGTGCCACCGATTCTTCTCAACATCTTTTATCCACCATCCAACAAGGGTTTTTTTATCGGCCCCTTTGGTTGGGGGGAAAGTACGCATGACCATTCGATACCATGAGTTTGGGCGCTGAAAGGCAGGGGCGCCGTTTGCTCCCCCCTTGCTACCTTCTGCTCCAAAGCCTTTGCCGTAGAACTCAGGCCCTTCGTAGATCGTCTCGGTCACACACCAGTAGGAGGTGAACATCCCAGGCAATTGTTTTGGCCCGTGAACTGCGACTCCCCCATATAAGGATGAAAATTTTGGGTAAAAGCTCATATACCAAAAACAATAATAGGTGCCGGCGTCCCAAACGGGCCAGCGTAGGTCATTCATGACAATGTCCGACCCGGGTTTGATATTTGCTTGCCAGTTTGTCGCTTTGGTTGTGGGGATTGCTGATATGATCACGGCACTGATCCATATTTTCAGAACCCAGCTCCGGCTGCGCTGTGATAATGTCAAAGCGTTTATATGTTCAGTCATTTCAATTTCCCAAGTCTAGCGGTTGTTATTTAAAAGGCCAAGATCGTCAAAACTTGGCATGATCGATACGGATAAATGAGGAGGCGGAGGCGCCGAAAAAGCTCACCTAGTAGAGGCCAAGATTGAGGGAATTAAAACCAGTCCTGTTTTGAGAAACCCATCAGGGATGAAATCAAGATCCCTCTCAAATCTTTAAGTTCTTCATCTACCTCAATGGCTCATTTCCAAGTAGTTTGATTTTAATATTCCGGAAGCGAACTTCAAATCCCCCGGGGGAGTGGTATTGTAACGCGATGACTCCTCGCTTCGCCGCTTGGGTTAAATCTTTGTCATCGAATTCAATTGTTACAGTACCGTTGAGCTCCTGCTTTAGCCTCGAACCATTGGCTGTGATGCGATAGTGGTTCCAGCCATCATTCGCTTTTATTTCAGGAGCCTTGTCTTTGTATTTCCAGGCCAACGCTCCGCGCCCTCCTTCTTCGTAGAGCTTTCCCCAACAGCCATTCGCGAAATCTGCTTGGTAGCCTTTCACTACCCATTTGTTGGCACCACGCTCTGAATGCTTGGATCGGTATTGAATTCCACTGTTACCCTTTCTCCCGACGAGAAGAATTTCAAGTTCTAGGGCATAATTAGAAAAAGGCTCTTTAAAAATGAGGAAGGTGTTCCCGCCGGCCAGTTTGTTGATCTCGCCTGAAATGTAACCGTCTTTCACTCTCCAAACTTTCGGGTCTCCATTCCACCCTGTCAGATCTTTGCCGTTGAATAAATTGATCCAGCCTTCCGCATCAGGTTTCTGCAAGCTAGCAGGATCCTCGGCCGAAAACGAACTGGCAGCAAGGGCAAGAGAAAGAATGATAGCAGCGGATTTCATGGTTTTTGGGAATTTTAAATGAGGTGTTTGAGATTGATACCGTTTATGCCCAAAGCAGGATTAGTTATTGTAATTAACGTCTGTTTTGTAAGCCCATTTCTCCCATTGGGTCCGTAGCCGCTTAACAAGCACAGGTTTTTTTTCAGCGAGGTCATGCATTTCAGTGCGGTCTTCAGCCAGATTGTAGAGCTCCCATTTCTTGACGTTCTTATCCCAGACGAGCTTCCAATCACCCTCTCTTATGGCACGACTACCTGAAAAAAACCAATAAAGTGGTTCTTTTCGGGTGATGGTTTTAGATGGCGATTTAAGGACGCTGAGCAGACTCATACCTTCGGTGGGTAGGATCGAATGACCTTGGTATTTAGAAGGGTAGCTGCCATTGCCTATTTCGAGAAAAGTCGGCAAGAAATCGATGATGTGTCCGACTTGATTTGTGAGGGAGTTTTTTGGGATGATCCCAGGCCAATAGGCAATAAGAGGGGTGGCGATTCCGCCTTCGTGCATACGAGATTTGTAGCGGCGGAAGGGCGCGTTTTGGGCGTAGGCCCAGCTTGGTCCAACGTGCGAGTAGTATTCCTTAGGACCCGGAACGTGAGCGATATTATTTTCACCGCCCGGTGATTCCGCGCAGCTGCCATTGTCGGATAAGAAGAGGACTAGTGTGTTGTTTTCCTCGCCTGACTTTTTTATGGCAGATAGGATGCGACCGATATTTTGGTCTACGTTGTCGATCATTGCGGCGTAAACTTCCATCCGTAGATTTTGCCAGTCTTTGTTTTTGGCCTTGTGCCAAGGTTGAGCTTCCGGTTCACGGGGAGGGAGGTTCCAGTCGGGGTTGACGAGCCCGAGCTCAAGGGTCTTTTGGTGACGGCGTTTTTGCAGCTCGTCCCAGCCTTTCGAAAATTGGCCTTTGTATTTTGCAATATCTTTCGGCTTTGCATGCAGTGGGTAGTGAGGAGCGGTGTAGGGGACGTAGACTAGAAATGGTGCTTCATTCGCAGAAAATTCATTAATCATCTGGATGGCGTGATCGGTGAAGGCATCGGTCAGATAGTAATCATCGGGAAATTTCGTGATAAGCTCATCATTCTTTCCGAAGACGCGTTTGCGACTGCCTTTGAATTTTGGATCTTGGATTGTAGGGTCGAAGAAATTGCAGGCTCCATCCCAAAGCCCATATGACAGGTCGAAGCCGCGGTCAAAGGGGCGATGTGGTTTGCGGCTTCCATTGTGCCATTTCCCGCTGATGCCAGTTTGGTAGCCAGCGAGTTTCATGGCCTCGCCCAGCGTGACCATTTGATCATTGAGGAGCTCAATCCCTCGCCCCCCTTGTCTTGGGTAGAGACCGGTGAGCAAGGTGGCTCGGGTGGTGGTGCATTTCGCATTATTGTAGAACTGCCGGAAACGCAGGCCGTTGGCGGCCATTTTATCAAGATTAGGTGTTTGAATGATCTCGGCTCCATAGGGCCCGATGTCGGACCAGCCCATATCGTCCACCATAATTAATACGATATTGGGCTTCTTTCTTGCGAAGGCAAAGGAAGTCAATAGAGCTAAGGCAAGAGTTAAGGCGAATGGTGGTTTCATCAAGGGTTCTGAGAGGGGACAGGGAAATACGGTAAAACTAGGTGCTTTTTGTCATTATCTGGCTCGCAGTTGGAATACAGGTGAGTTTTATGGTGTATTATTAGTGAATTTCTCCCAGGATAATCACTAACTGTTTCATAGTAAGTCTCTTAGTATCCAGATGATTTTGATTTGATGAAGGTTGTCGATACGGTCCATGGGAACCTGTAAGAAAGATCAAAAAATGAACTTGTCTATTTCTTTGAGATGATTTCACTCGCTGGATTATGAGACTTTTAATCGTAAGAGCCGCTCTCGGATTACCTCTATCTTTGCTCGGGGACACTCTTGGGCATTGGAGATTTGACGAGTCAGATGCGGCGATGGGAGAAAGTGTTTTATCACCAATCAACGCGGCTAATGAAGGCACCTTCGATGCAATCGTAGCTGGAGGTAATCCTCTCTACTCCGATGATATTCCAGCTTCGGAAATCTTTGATCCGATTACTAATACGACTTTACCCAATAATTTTTCGTTGGACGCGACGGCTGCCAGTTCTCAGTTCACGGTGATTCAAGATACTTCTTTTGATAGCTCTTTCACGGTCGAGTTTTTTGTTAAGTATATCGATGCTCCTCCTAGTTACCAAAGCATCATGACTCGTCGAGAAACCCGTGATCTTGGTTGGCAGATTGATTTTGATCATGGTCCAGGGTATGTCTTTGGGCGGATTCGGAGTCGCTGGGATACTCCTGCTGGGGAGCCAGACGATGTTGATGATCGCGATGTAGATGAAAATTTTAATTTTGTGGTCGGGCCACAGGGAAATCAAAATGCTCCCAAGGTCTTCATAGATACGGGAGCGAAAGACGAGCTAGGGGCTGATGTTGGTCCACAGAATACGGGTAACGTTAGTGACTACATTTATGATACGGCCAGCCTAAACCCCAATGAGCTAGATGTGTCCCTTCAAGGGGATGGAGTTAACGATGACGAAGATTGGCATCACGTTGCTTTAACTTTTGATGAAGATACTGGTGAAGTAAGCTTTTATTTCGACCACAGCCTAAGCCAGTCAAGAATTCTCAGTGATTCCGAGGGTGATGGATATACTCATCCAGTTGCAGACCTTCTTTTTGGTAAGCTTACCAATGCCGAGTATGGACTCCTTATGGACGAGGTTCGGCTTTCGAACTCGATTTTAACTCCGTCTGATTTTCTTAGAGTGCCCCTTCCTGAGGTGGCAGCTTCAGTCGGCTACTGGAGGATGGAAGAAGAAGATGCGGTTGAGGGAGGGGATATCTTTTTAGCAGAGAATGCGAGTTCAGATCTTCATGGAGCTACATTTCAAAATGGACAGCCCAGGTATTCCACCGATGTCCCGGGTGCGATTATCTATGACCCTCTTTCTGGGCAGTCGTTGACCAACACTTTTTCGATGGATGCGAGTATCGCAAATTCTCAACTGAGAGTCACCGATGATGTGTCATTCAATTCTTCTTTCACCCTAGAGTTTTTTATGAAACTTGAGGGTGAACCAGGCAACTGGCACGCGTTTGCCCGCCGTCAAGAAGCAGGTGATCAGCGCTGGCAAATCGACTTTGATCATGGCAATATGGGAAGCTATGGAAGGGGGCGGACGCGTTGGGACACTCCAGACGGAGACAATGCGAACTTTGTTACAGGTGAACAAGGCTGGACCAACATGCCAGGCGATAGGAGATTATTGGTTGATACAGATTCCGGAGATGGTTTGCCCGCGAGTTACGATGATGCAGTGGATTGGTCTCTTGATGGTGATGGGATCAACGATAATCCAATCTGGCGTCATGTGGCTATTTCCTTTGACGAAGAGACCCAAGAGATTAGCTATTACTTGGATTATCAACTTTCGCAGTCACAGCTTCTGACAGATAGCGACGCAAGCGGTTATGTCCACCCGGCGGCCCCCATTGATTTTGGAAAACTTACCAATGCTGATTACGGTCTCTTCCTCGATGAGGTTCGCTTTACTGGTGAGGTTCTTTCTCCACTTCAGTTCCTGCAGGTTGTCGATTCTCCTGTCGCTCCAGCTGCCGAACTCGCTATTACTTCCGTTGTGTATGAGCCTTTAGCTCCCAGCGCGACAGTCACTTGGAATTCTAAGCCCGGCTATCGCTATAGCCTTGATTATTCCACCGATCTAAGTAACTGGTTCGAAATTCTCGAAGAAGAGATTGCCGAGGATATTACTTTTTCATACACCGACACCGATCTTGAAGGAGGTCAGGGTCGACTCTTTTATCGCGTCCGCGAATACAAATAATTCCTTAATACCCAGAGCGCATGAACAAAATAATATTTCTTCCTTTGACACTCGCTTTAAGTGCCTCTCTTCCGGCAGGAACGACCGCATACTGGCGCCTTGAAGAAGGTGTGGTGGGAAATAATATTGATGCCGCCCTAGATAGTTCTGTAAATGGACTGAACCAAAACGGTAAAGGTGGGAGTCCAATCTATTCTTCGAATGTGCCTGGAGCCTTTATCTACGATCCTGTTACCTCTTCCACTGTTGCAAATACTCTTTCGATGAGTTCGTTAGCGCCAAATTCGAGAATTCATACCCCTAATAGTGATGCTCTAAATACCTCATTCACCTTTGAAATGTTTATTCAGATCAAAGGGGAGCCACAAGCCTACCACAACTATGCCAACCGGATTGGCGCTAACGCTGACAAGTGGCAAATTGACTTTGATCATGGCGCAAAGGGAAGCTTTGGGCGGCCCCGCGTCCGCATGGATACTCCAGAAGGAGACAACACGAACTATACAACTGCTCAGGCAGGTTGGAACAATCTTCCCAGTGATCGGCGAATTTGGGTTGATAGTGCGGAAGCCTACGATGGTGCAAGTCCACCTGTCTATGGTGATGCCGCTGATTGGTCAACTGTGGGGGATGGTACTAACGACAACTTGGCCTGGCGTCACCTTGCGATGACTTTTAACCAAGATAGTCAGGAGGTAAGTTTGTATCTAGACTATGAACTTGCTGCGACCCGGACTTTAGTTGACACCGACGGTAGTGGATATGTCCATCCAGATGCGGGGATTCGATTCGGTAAATCTGGTGGCGGAGAATACGAAATGTATGTTGATGAGGGTCGATATTCCGATAATGTGCTGACTCCAAATCAGTTCCTCGTGGCCGTGAATGTTCCCGAGCCTTCAACTATGGCTCTCTGGTTCCTCGGGGGAGCATTGCTTTTGCGCCGTCGGCGGTAAAGGCTGAGTTTTCTCCCAAAGTAGATCGATCAGGTCAACAGCTTGACCAGTTTCAGTGCCGCAGTTTTGCGGCATTTTTCGTGGCCGCTAATGTGAGAGGGGCGATCGCATTCAGCAAAACGCTATCGATCGTAACAAAATGGAAGTGATCTTCGCTCCATTCTAAAAGTATAAACAGGTGCAGGAAGGGTGGTGGGAGCGCGGCAATTTTACTTATCTTTTCTTTCCTATCATTAGTTGATCAATCAAGGAGGAGGTATCTTCAATGCTTTTGTCACTCCCCTCCCGAGTGGCCCACCCAGAGAAGCCGACTTCCTTGAGGGCGGTGCGGACTTTATCCCAGTCGACATCCCCTTCGCCGAGGCGACAGAACCCGTTCTTTTTGCCCCAATCCTTGATGTCAAGTTTCACAGTGCGGTGACCGAGGGTGCGAATCCATTCTTCGGCGGGAGCGAATTTTTGCATGTTGCCAATGTCAAAGTAGGCACCCACCCACGGATTGTCGAAGGCGTCGAGGTAGTCTCGAAACTTGTCGGGTGACTCGCAGAATCCATTCCATACGGTTTCGATCAGAACGCGAACCCCGAGACGGCTTGCGAGGGGGAGAACTTTACGCACTTCTGCGATCGAGCGGTGCCAGACATGATCGTGGGTTTCATTTGCTCCGTTGACCTTGCCGGGCACGAGAAGGACGGATGACCCACCGAGGCGGTGTGTGTCTTGAATGTTCTGCTTCATCATGGCGAGGCCCTTGGCCCGGGTGTCCGGGTTGGGGCTGCTTAGCCGAGTGCCCCAGTGCCAGCCGCAAACCATTCCATGAAACATCACGCCAGTTTCCTCTGAGGCTTTCGCATATTCGGCGGCCTGTTTGGCGTTCCCGCTTTCCACTCCATCAAATCCGAGGTTTTTGAGACGAGTGAAAAACTCGAGAGGAGATTCGTTCCTTTTCTTTCCACCTTTCACCGCTTTAAAAATCCGGCCTTCGAGAGACACTGTTGCGGTTTCGGTGTCCTTGCCAGTGGCACGTGATCCAGTGAGAGCAGTGGCAGTTGCTAAACTGGTGGTGGTAAGAAATTGGCGGCGGGAGTGGGAGGGAGTCATATGGAATTAAATTACGGGATCGAAACTTCGATAATGTTAATCAGCACAGCCCCTTTTTGGGAAGGTCAAATGCCCATTGCTCAAAGTAATTGGGTAAGCGATATCCAAATGGGAAACAATGGTCTGTAGTTTGGTTCTTTTCCCTTTTTTGAATAAGCGGGCATAAATCATGGAGCAGCACAAGGTGGCCCGGAAGTTCAACCGCATTGAAATGACCCGACCGGAAAGACGAGCAGACAAAAGAGAAGAAGTTTTCGCGCGCGGCTTAAAAAATCACCTCAAGATCAGGAAGTTCTTTCTTTAAGGCAGCAGCTCCTTTTTTGGTGACTTGAGACTGCCACAGATAGATTTTCCTAAGTTTTGATAAGTCCTTAAGCTTCATCAAACCTGAATCGGTGACTTGAGTTCCCCATAAATTTAACCATTCCAATCCCCCTAGATCACCGATTGTCTCGAGCGTCTTATCCCCAATTTGGGTTTGGCTAAGATCGAGTTTCTTTAGCCTCGTCATTTTTGGAAGTTCGGTTTTGAGAGCATTATCAGTAACCGAGGTGGCACCAAGCTTTAAGCTGGAGAGGGCGCCACTCACCGGCGCAATTTTCAAAAACATTTCATCAGTCAGCTTTTCCCTGAGACTTACTGCTGTGAATTCTAGATCGGATGAATCTTGTGACACAAAATTCAAAGATGTTTTGAAAGTCATCTCTTGCTTTAGAGTTGCCAGCGTGGACTGGAGGGCGTCACGTTTTGCCAGCTTTTGGAGCTGGGCCGTTTTTTGAGCAGCCTCCATTTCTTTTCTTTCCTCGGGGCTCGCCAACATTGCCGCTGCCGCCAAGATTTCTTCCGGAGCGCCCATTTGAGCCAAAGTTTGATCCTTTAAAATTTTGCCTTCGGGAAGTTTGTCCACCCACCATGTCATCAGCTTGATTTCATGGGACTCCATTTGGGTTTTCTTTGGTGGAGGCATGTGCATGTCATCATCTTTAGGCAAGGCAATGACCTCTATCATGTAACTGTTCTTGGAATTCCCCGGAACTAGGGTGCGAAACTCTTCACCATCTTGGCTATCTCCCCCAATCAACATGTTTTCGAAGGTGTCCATCCACAGACCACCCTTCCCTTTATCTTTCGCCTCAGAGTGACAGGAATGGCACTTTTCTTCCATGATCGGCACGATGACCTCAGCAAAAGCCAATCGATCTTTAGGGGGCTTCACTCCCTTGGATTCTAGGATCAGAACAAAGCAGATCAGAAGATAACAGGCTTTCATAGAAGCAGAAACCTACATCTCTAGGTGCTCTTGTCAGGAATAAAGATACAGAAAATTCAAAGTTGAATCAGACTTCCTTAAGATTCAAACAGTCCCAGAATTACTCTGACTTGTAACTTATTGATTCTTAGAGAAATAAACCCGAGTAGGATTCACCCTAAAGGAACGTCTAGCAGATTACTCACTCCGTTTTTTCTGGTTCGCCCGATGGTGAGGCGAGTCCTTAGGTAGAATGGCAAGGGTCACGGGGTTCGTTGGAATCCCCTTCGCCAGCCGGGTTTTCACGGATGAGAACTGTGGATTTTCAATGAGATTTTCAAATTCATGCGGATCATTTTTGAGATCATAGAGTTCTTCGAAACCATTACCGTAGCGGATGAATCGGTAGCGCTCATCGGAGACCCCGTGTGAGGGATTTCTCTCATTCCCGAATTGGAAGGAGCAGAGGGCGAGGCGGTCACGTTTAGCACCTGGACTTTTGAGCTGTGAGACTAGGGATAGTCCATCGCACTGGCCGGGGATGGGCAGGCCTGCCAGCTCGCAAAGAGTAGGGTAAACATCGGTGAGGGTTGCTGGTTGCCTTGTTTTCTCTCCGTCCTTGCTCACACCTGGAGCGTGGATGAAGAGGGGAACCCGCGAGGTTTGATCCCACAAGGCAAACTTTTCCCAGTTGGACTTCTCACCAATATGGAAGCCGTGATCGCTCCAGAGAACAATAATGGTGTTGTTCTTCATGCCGGGTGTTCGATCGAGGGCGTCGAGGAGTCGTCCCAGCTGATGGTCCACGTAGGAAATGCTGGCAAGGTATCCTTGCATCAGCTTTTTCCATTGCTGATTTTCGATCACCCATTTGTGCCAGTGGGTGCGACCGTGGTTATGAGCGTCGCTGAGATCATCTTCGCGATAAGGAGGCAGTTTGATTTTCTTGAGTGGGTATTTGTCAAACCACTTGCGGGGAACTTCCCAGGGGATATGGGGGCGGAAAAGCCCTACGGCAAGGAAGAGAGGTTTTTCACGCTCTTGCTTCATTTGTTCGATGGCCCAGTCGACAACCATATGGTCACCGGTTTGTTCGTCAGCTTGTTCGAGGGGCGCGGCTCCGAAGAGCTGCGAGCTACCACCTAGTGGGCGCCCTTTTGTAAGGCCGGCTTGTTTGTCGGATATTAGATCTGGTCTTGGCCAGTCTGGAGCAATCGGATTATTCGGGTCCCCACGATATTCGTCCCAGGCTTCTGGGTCGTTCTGAGAATCGTGCGGGGTCCACTGAAGGGTATGGAAGATTTTACCACCTCCTGCTGCGTGGTAGCCGTGATCACGAAAGTGCTGGGAGAGTACGACCGCATCTTCAAGTAATTTAGATTCATGGCGCCAGCGGGGTCCTCTTGCGCCGAACATATTACGATAGATGCCGGATCGTGTTGGGTGAACGCCAGTCATGATTGCTACTCTCGATGCATGACAGACAGGGGCGGCACAATGGGCGTTGGCGAAGGTGACCGACCGCTTTGCCAGACGCTCAAAGTGAGGGGTTTGAATTCCCGGATGGTTATCGAGCGGCGAAATGTAGTCGTTCAGGTCATCAATCGCGATGAAGAGGACGTGAGGTTTTCCTGCTAAGGGTAATCCGGCGAGCAAGAGGAGGGTGATGATTGGAAAGAGCCAGGACATGATGAAAGGAAGAAGTGACTCGGCTATTTTACTTTTCTCGGGTCATAGCTTGGAATGGGCCAAGGCTGCACCCCGACTCGATCCGCCCATGATTGCCAGGCGGCCACCATGGAATTGAGCTTATCGGGCATTTTCTTAGCAAGGTCGTTCAGTTCGGTTCGATCGGCGTCCATATCATAGAGCTCCCACTTGCGGGCTTGGTTTCTGCGATACATCGATACGATTTTCCACTTACCGTCCCGAAGTCCGAGATTACCATGGTGCTCAAAGCCGATGGGGCTCTCTCGGGGAAGGGGGTTTCCAGCAAGAGTTGGAATTAGGCTCACGCCCTCCATGGGCTGGATCACATTACCATTATAATTTTTCGGGTAAGTTGCTCCTGCCGCCTCTACGAAGGTGGGCATCAGGTCGATGAGATGAGAGACCTCATGGACGATTTTTCCATTTTGATCGGAGGTAATTCCTCGAGGCCAGCTGACAATGAGTGGAGTGCCGATTCCTCCCTCATAGGGGTCATGCTTATAACCCCTAAAGGGGGTATTGGAAGTATTAGCCCAGCCTGGGCCGTACGCCACAAAAGTGTCATCTCCGCCAGGCATAGTCTCGGGTCCGGTTCGGACAAATCTTCCGTCGCGAGTCTGCATGGGAGGCCAAATTTTAGTTTGTAGCCCGTCCTTGCCCAGAGGTTTGAACTTAAATTGTTCCTTCTTTTGCGAGTTGTTTGCCCGACCGTAGCCTTCTGCACAGCCTCCATTGTCTTGGAGGTAAATCACTAGAGTATTATCAAAGAGTTTCTGTTTCTTGAGCTCGTTGACAATCCTTCCGATGCCACGGTCCATAATTTCGGTCATCGCGGCATAGACTTCCATGCAACGAATGTCCCAGGCTTTGTGCTCGAAGCCTTCCCAATCGAGTCCTTTGGACATTGCCCATTTCTTATCGATAACACCCATCTCAATGGCCTTCTTATATCGGGCTTGGCGAATTGAAGGGTATCCTTCGTCGTAAGCTCCCCGGTATTTTGCGATATCAGTTTCCGGGGCGTGCATGGGCCAGTGGGCGCTGGTGTGGGAGACGTAGAGGAAAAAGGGCTTATCTGATGTCTCGTTGTTGCCACAGTGATCGCCGATGAATCTGATCGCATTGTCACTGATGGCGTCAGTGTAGTAGAAGGACTCGGGTTGATAGCCGGGGTCATTTTCGGGAGTGATATAGGTATTGCCTCGGCAGAGCGTGGCAGGATCATAGAAACTACCTGCTCCCGTGATAGTGCCGTAAAAGCGGTCAAAGCCCCGCTGCATCGGCCATGCTGATGTATCCCCACTCGGGTTCTTGTGTCGGGTCAGATGCCATTTGCCAGACATATAGTTCTTGTAGCCAGCTCCTTTGAGAGCTTCGGCAAGGGTCACGCAGCGGTTGTTAATGGATCCTCGATAGCCAGGCCAGCCCCGGTCACCTTCCATCAGTCCCATACCCGTTTGGTGAGAGTAGAGTCCGGAAATTAGAGCGGCGCGGGTGGGACAGCATCTTGAGGTGTTGTAGAACTGGGTGTAGCGCAGACCGTTCCGGGCAAGCTCGTCGAGCACGGGTGTTTTTATTTCACCCCCGTAACAACCGATGTCTGAGTAGCCCATGTCGTCTGCCATGATGAGGACGATATTGGGCCGTTTCGGAGCAGCGCTTAGAGCCCAAAACCCAGAAGTAAAAAGGAAAAGGATTAATCTCATGGTTTTGGTGATTTGATGGTAACAGTAAGAACTTGGGTCGATCGCTCTTAAGAAGCTACAACAGGTGATAAGGGAAGTAATTAAAGACCTAGATTAATGGCTTTTATCGTTCGTATTTGCCTGACCGCCTAACCGATTAGGGGCGTGGTTTGATGAGGAGTCGGAAAAATTTGCGCTCCAAGCTGTCTAGAGGGATTGCGCTGCGCAGTGTTATTTGGGCGGTGCCGTCTCCGTTGTCATTTAATGAGACGAGAGTCATGGCTTCAGCCTTCACCCATTTTTCAGTCTCCAGGTCAGGAGAATGCTGGACTTCAAAAACAATATCGTCTGCTGCTAAGTTCATCTGAAAACTAAAGGTAGGATAGCTACGCAAAGTTCCAGTTTCGTCGTCAAAGCGCCCGGTCGAAATCACTGGTAATCCAGTTGAGGCGGGGTCGGCGTCGCTGGTGCCTAAAAAGTATTCCAAGAGTGCAGTTGAACCGTCGTTATCTCTATCGGCGTTCGGATTTCCGGAGAATTTGGTTGCGTCGCTTGCACCTGGGGTTCCACCAATCGTGGTGCTCGGGCGCCAGTTCAGCGGATTGGCATGGTCGGGAGCGCTTTCGGGGGCAATCAAGACAAGACTTGGGCCGTCACCATCTGGGCTGGTTGGCCAATCTAGAGAGTCGTCGTAAGTGAACTCGTGGATGGTCGACCCCGCCCCATAGGAAAGTTTCATATTCTCACCACCATTATCAATTTTGTCGCCACTCTGCCATTCGCCCGCGATTGGCAAGCCAGCAGAGTAGCGTGATTCGAAGGCTGCTTGGTTGCGCACAATTAGGAGATAAGCCCCGGGCGTGAGAGAAGTGATTACTCCTTCAGAAAAGTTAAAATCGACTCCTTTGGTAAAGCGTAATTCGGTGAGGTCGAGGGTGAGGCTTTCGCTGATATTTTTCATCTCAATATACTCGAAATCGCTATTGGAATATCCTGCTGCGATCTCATCCGGGTTGGCATCTAGTGGGTGATACATGATCTCAGTGATCATGAGGTTCTCTTGCCATGGCGTCACATCGGGCTCGCTCACGGTGAACTCGACGGGTTCTGACCAGTGGCTTGCTCGCCCAGAGTTATCGAGGTGGCGAACTCGCGCGCGGTAGGTGCTACCTACCCGGGCTCCGCTGGCGCTGCCTGGGAAAGTGAAAGTATCGTTGAACGAGCTCATACGTTCGGTCTGATAAAACGTTTCTGCTTCATAGATATAGCGATCACCGGTCCTATAATTTGGTGTTGATGGGTTATGCACTTGGCTGATGCGCCATTCCATCGCTCCAAAAGTTCCAGTACCTTGTGGATCTGAGAAAGTGGATGATTTGAAGGTCAGCGTGTCTGTCGGGAATCCGGCATTTCCAGTGTAGTTAATCGTTGGTTTGTTTGGGATGGCGCTGTCAGTTTGTTTTGCTGCGAGCTTGTTACGGCCGTAGCCACCCACGGTGAGGAAGTCTTTGGTGTATTGAGTGAGGTCTTTAAAAGTGCGGTTTGGCAGCAGGGATGTGGTGAAGTTGGCATACCAGATTCCCTTTTTTCTTTTACGGGGATGATAATCCCACATTGCTTGACTGGCTTCCACTAGGTTGTCTGCTCCACCTCGAGTCATAAAGCCGGCAAATTCGTCGGTCAGTTGAGACGATTGATCGTTATCAAGAAACAAGTCGAGAATTTCGCGCACCCGATTTTCGTAGGCTTGGTTTATTTCGGGATATTGTAAGCAGTGATAGATCTGTTCCCATTGAGAGGTGTCGCCACGTCCAAGGTGTGGTCTGTCCTCAAAGGTTAAGTCGAGATCCCATGGTAGGATATGCCACTTGTTTGTCTCCGAGTTGTGATAGTAGTTCACATTTTCATGATTACGCATGTCGGAGTTGTTAATTGCGAGATTCATCGCGTTGAAGGCGAAGTAGTCGTTAAAGTCGAGGTTGCTTTCCCACTGTGTTTGTGAAGTCCGGCGGTTGTGTAGGGCCTGAAAAGCAAAAAGGTCGCTTTTGTTAGAAACTTGCGCGGCAGCTTGATTTCGAAGGCTGGAACCACTTCCACCGTGCACGTTGTAGATGTTTCCGTCCGGAAGACCGCGCGCGTTGAGGAATTCGGCTTCGGGCTGCTCAATTGCGTTATACAATCCCCAGAAGTCGCCACCATACTGGTCACCAGCCGGTGCTTCGTCGCCGTTGTCGATCACTCGGAAGTGGAAGAAGTGGGTGTTGCAGCTAGTGCCACCGGAGATCTGGTAGGCTCTGAATCCTAGTGATTCGCAGAACATCGTGCCATCGGTTGAGGCGTCATTACGCCACCACGGATTGGAACCGGGAAGAACATTGATCTTATCCCAAGGGACCTTGTATTTTTTACCGTAGTTATCGCGTGCTTCGAGCGGATGAGTGTTAGGGAAGTTGATCTTCCATTTATTACGTCCGACCTGCCGAGTTGAAGCATTTCCACGGATTCGGTAGCGCATGTGGTCGTAGACCTTTCCGTCGTAGATCCAGGTGCCTAGGTAACGATAAGCGCCGTCGTTGGGTCCAGTCCATTGGCAGGCAACAACGTCGGATTGCTTAGTGATGAGATGGTAGACTGCAATGCTATCAAGCGCTTCTGCCGGGTAAGTTACGTTTGGAGCAACTCCGGGTCGCTTTGAAGCGTTCCAATCTGGAACACCATTGTAACAAAAGTAGGCGAAATTTGGTGACTCGTCGTCGGCGTATGGCGTGCGCACTGATGCACCAGCAATATCTGTGACGGTGATACGATAGCGGATCAGCCGCCGATGAGTCTGCAGCGTGCCGGGCAAAGTCACACTAAAAATTGAGTCTCCAGCGATGGCATCACCACTACTTCCATTATCAACCATTGATAAGTCGGTCCAGTTGGAATCGTAACTTGCGTCCTCCAAGTTGATGTAGGCACCTGGATTGACCAATTGATAGCTGAGTGTCACCGCATCGACACCATCTGGGTCAGTAACTTTGGCGGTAATCAAAACGTTTTCGCCAGCCATCGGTTGTTGCGGGTTGTGACTAACTTGGCGGATGTTCGGTGCGGCATTTGGCGAGAATACTGAGTTTGAAGCGCCGGGTGTCGGATTACCTAGTGAATTGGAACTCGGGGCGGGAGTTTTTATTTCACAATCGATCGAGAAATCACTGCTGTTTAGGCTCGTATTAAATCCATGCACCGCAATCGTATTGCTACCTGAAACCAAGAAGCCTGCGCTACCAGGGACGGTGACGTCAACCCAGGCACGTTCGTGGCTTCCGATCGCGGCTCCTGGGTTTCTTCCTGCGGGATCAGAAGCGCGAATGCCTTCGAAGGTAATATCCCCAGGGTCGACATCGAGTCGAGCAACCTCGACCCCATTAATCCAAACGATTGCACCATCATCGTAGTAGACACGCACAAGCAATTGGTTAGGAATAGGGCCAGAAACGTTAAATTGTTTGCGCATAAAGACCGAGGAGTAGTTTCTCTGCATATCGGGCAGCTCGGTGGTATCGTCTCCGTCGCCAAACCCGATGACTGCAGTGCCCACCAGCCAGGTGGCGTCTTCTGTAAACCCTGCTTTGCGCCAGGCGTCAGTTGGGGCGGATGCCTCGCTGGTTCCTTTACGATAATTCCAGTCACTACTTGCCGTGACGTAGGTGGCTTGCGGGCCTGCAAAGCCAGAGGTTGCAGCCCGCCACGAGCTTCCAAGATCGTTATCAAGATCGGCGTTGATTAGTTCCATTGATGGTCCTTTTCCCCGCGTGGCGCTTGGCCAAGGGAAGCCAATGCCGTAATCGACTTCATCGATTATTGCGCCGCTTGCATCTCTGAGTTCAAGGCGCTCGCCGTCATTCGTCAGCTTTCCCGAGTAAGGGCCAACCCCGCTTATCCCAAATTTTGATGTTAGGGTTGCTGGATCTTCGGCGACCACAATAAAGCTGTTAGCCACGATGGTTGCGCCTGCCGAAAACTGGTAATCGACCGCGCCGCGCAAAGTCCAGTTCGAGAGATCAACCGGGGAGTCACCCGCGTTGAATAATTCGACGAACTCGCCACGTTCCGTTTTGGGATCGTGGTCGTAATGGATCTCATTGATCACAATGGAATTCGTGATGATTTGAGTAGTGCTAAAAGATTCTGTGGTTGATGCCCAGGTGGAGCCAGCCGAGTTTCGGGCTTGGACGCGGAAAAAAAAGTTGCTGAGTGGATCTAAGCCTGTGAGGAAAAACGAGAACTTGCCATCTTGGATACCGAGGTTGATAGAATCATCCCACAGGTTAGAAATCGTGCCCCCATCAGTAGTTCCGTAGTATATCGTGACCGTTGGCGCTTCGAATCCGGTGTTGGCGATTTCACCGCGTAGGTTGGCTGAGCTGCCGGTGACGCCGTTGGCCGAATCGTTGGTCACACTTGGTGGTTGCGGCGTCCTAGTTGAGAAACTTGAGCTACTAGCTGCCCAAGTGGACCCTCCGCCGTTCGTGACTAAGGTTCGGTAAAAATACTTGGTACCACTGGTCAGGTCGCTCAGGTTGGTGCTTGCCGAGCTGTTCTGAGCGCCAAGCAGGATCGAATTCTGCCAAGCGTCAGCGTTGGTGCCGCCATTGATCGTGCCCCAGTAAATAAACATCGTCGGGTCTTCCCCACCGTTATCGGTCACAATACTGCCGATCGTTGCCGAGTCCGCGGCAATCTCACTTGCGGCAAGATTGGTGACTGCTGGTGCGGCCGGCAGCGTGGTGAACGACAGGCTTGGCGATGCGACTGAGTCGCCTGCGCTGTTGTTAGCGAAAGCCGTAAAGAAGTAGCGAGTATTTGGGGTCAGTACCGTACTTGTAGCGATGGAAAAAGTATCGCTGTGGGTGCTAGGCAAGGTCTCCGTATGGTCCCAAGCGTTTGGATCGCTGCCGCCATCTTCGTTTCCCCAACGGATGTGAATTGATGGAGCGGCATCGCCGATGTCGTTTACTTTTCCATTCAACCGGGCAGAGGTAGAAGTGATTGCATCAGCTTTGGTGTTGCTGATATCGGCAATTCCGATTGGGACTCCAGTGGTAAAAGCAATCTCGCCGAATCCCACGCGAACTCCACCGTGGTTGCTGACAAGCTGAAGGCCGATGTAGCGGGCCCCACTCGCCGCCGAAACGTCAAATGATTGCCCGCTATCGCCATTTCCAGTGCCTTGGGCGAGTGAAAAGGTCCCGTTGATTTTGGACCATCCGCCGCTTGCAAAATTATAGGAGGTGACAGTTCCGCTAGTTGCGGGGGGAGTGACTGTTGGGGAGGTGGCGTGGAAAATGTTGAAGCGATTGGTTCCCCGATCA
>Ga0206682_10000074_pt1 | contig 94375 bp, 66 predicted proteins | sample M240m12015metaG_FD_155444 | JGI IMG/M metagenome (GOLD analysis project Ga0206682, IMG submission 155444) | Ammonia-oxidizing marine archaeal communities from Monterey Bay, California, United States - M2 40m 12015 | ecosystem: Environmental > Aquatic > Marine > Intertidal zone | place: USA... | reverse complement strand
GATGTCGAACCCGCCGTACTCGTGAAATCGCGGGCCGTGCGGCGCGACCGGGTGTTGCCCTCGCATCGGGCCCTGCGCGCGCGGCATCGCGCGCGTCGTCGCGTCGCGTCGCGCGCGACTCGTCGCGACGGCGGCGGACGCGGACGCGATCGTCGGCGCGGTGCGCATCGCGCGCGCGCGTGTGCGGGGACGCGCGCTGCGGCGCGGCGAGGTTTGGCGTGGAGTTTGAAAAAAAGCGCGCGACGGGGGCCTCTATGGCAAACAGTGCGAAGGTGGATTAAATGAAGGCGCGAAGCGCGCGTCGAGTCGCTCACGCGCGGTACACGTGCACGCGACCGCTCGCGGTGCCGGCGGCGACGTAATTGAGCGAGCGATGACACGCCAGACGACTGGCGATGGCGGTCATGTGGTCGGGAGAGGCGTAACGCGCGAGCGACGCGCCGGTGGCGGGGTTGAAAATTTCGACTTGACGCGTCATGGAACCGCACAAGACGCCGTCGCCGGCGGCGGACCAGACGGCGCGGAAGGGAAGGACCCAACGACCGGTTTGATTGTTGTGCTTGATGGTGGCGGTGGGCGCGGCGGCGGATCGGTCGGGGTGCCAGACGCGGAGGGCGTCGTCGTAACACGTCGTGAGGAGCGCGCCGGAGCCGTCGGGACACCAATACGCCGCTTGGGACGATTTTCGATGGACCAGATCGTGCGTGGACTTGGCGTTCTTTTTCAACTTTCGCGCGTCCCAGACGCTGACGAGCTGATTCGTGGAAGTGGCGAATCGGTGCTCGTTGCCGGGATCGATGTGCACGGTGTTGATCTTCTTCTCGTGAATCGACAGGCTCGGGGACGTGAATTTACCCACGCGCAGATCCAGTTGATGCAAGTTACCGACGTTATCGCACACCAATGCGGTGTTGCCGTCGGCGAATTGGTCGCACGCCGAGAATTCGTCCTCCTCGGAGTAGACGGTTTCCTGAAACGAACCGGTTTGCGGATCGAGGACGCGAACCGCGCCGTCGTACGCGCACGTGAAGAGCTTCCCTCGCAAGGCGCCGCGGCCCCATTTGCAGTGCGAGATGTACGACCCGTGGGCTTTATAGTACAACACCCCGTCGTCCTCGTCCTCCTCCTCCGACGTCGTCTTATCGACGCGCCACAAACCGATGTGTCCCTCCTTATCTCCCGACGCCACGAGAAGCATGGACTCGTCGGGGGAAAAGTCCAAGTGCGTCACACCCTTGGGCACGCACTTCGCGACGTCCACGTCGCGCAGCGTGAGCTTATTCTTGATCATCTCTCGCACGCTCGCCGTCGCCTCCTTCGCCTCCTTCGTCTCGCCGACGTGCGCCCCCATCTTCGTCTTCAACTCCTCGATGAACGCCGCGTCCGTCTTCTCGCTCCCGTTTTCACTCCGCATCGCCACCTCACCGCTCGGTCGCGTCCGCGTCGGCGCCGCCGTGAGTTCGCCGCTCGGATGATACGTCGCCCCGTTCGCGAGCACCACCGTCCCGTCGCGCCGCTCTCGATCCACCCCGCTCGCCAACTCCGGCGCGATCTTCCTCGCCCGGCTCGACCGTCGCGTCGGCACGCTCGGCGCGCTCGCTTTATCCCGATTTCGCTTCCCCGTGATCCCTCGCGACGACGCCGCGCTCCCGCGAGACGCCGCGCCGACGCCCGCGCTCAGCGCGTTGATGTTCAACGCCTCCATCCTCGCCTTATTCCGCGCGATGTGCGCCTCTCGCGCGCGTTCGAACGCCGTGAGTCCATCGTTCGATCCATCGTCGTTCGCGCGCGCGTCGTCGTCGTCGCGCGTCACCGCCTCGGTCTTCATCGCGTCGCCGCTCGGCGCTTTCGAATCGTCCCTCGCCGCGTCGCTCGTCGTCGCGTTCGCGTCGACGTCGCGCAGGATCGCGCGCGCCGCGTCGCGACGCGGTCTCGGCATCGCTCGATCGCTCGTTCGACGCGTCGCCGCGATCGTTGCGCGTCGCCGGGCGACGCAGAGTGCGGCGGACGGCCATCCGTCGACGTCGACGCCGCACTCGCGACCGCGACGCGACGATCGCGGCGACGCGTCGCGGACGCGTCGAGGGGCGACGACGCGCGCGCGCGATTTCGATGCTTCCGCGCGGCGCGCGCGTCGCGCGCGCGTCGGCGCGCGCCGCGCGACGCGATGATTTCGCGCGCCGCCGCTTCGGCGCGGCGAAACCGACGGCGCGACGACGCGCGACGACGACGCGCGACGAGGGGGCGCCGCACGCGAGCGTGATGATGGACGAGGTGCTGGAGGCGTTCAGGGACGTGCGCGCGCGAACGCACGTGGACGGGACGCTGGGCGCGGGTGGACACGCGCGAGCGATGATCGAGGCGCACGAGGAGATGGAACACTTCGTCGGGTTCGACGTCGACGCGTCGGCGCACGCGCTGGCGAGGCCGAGGCTGGAGCGGGCGAGGGCGGCGACGCGAGGCGACGAGGCGACGACGACGCTGCGGTTGAGTCTGGTGGAGGCGAATTTTAGACGGATGCGCGAGGCGCTCAGAGCGCTCGACGTCGACGGGGTGGACAGCGTCGTGTTAGATCTCGGGGTGAGCTCGATGCACCTCGATCGCGCCGAGCGTGGGTTTTCGTTCATGAACGATGGACCGCTGGACATGCGCATGGGGGAGAGCGCGACGACGACGGCGGAGGAAATCGTCAACGCGTGGCCGGAGGAAGAGATCGGTAGGATTTTGCGCGAATACGGCGAGGAAAAACACTGGCGATTGTTGGCGAGACGGATATGCGAGAGACGGGCGGAGAAGGAGATTAGGACGACGCGCGAGCTCGTGGACGCCATCGGCAACGTGCCGGGGAAGTGGGGGTCGATTCATCCCGCCACGCGCACGTTTCAAGGCATACGAATCGCGGTGAACGATGAGTTGGGCGCCGTCGAAGACGTCATTCCGGCCGCGATCGAGGCGCTGCGACCGGGCGGACGTTTAGCCATCATATCGTTTCACAGTTTGGAGGATTCCATCGTGAAGAGGCGGTTTCGCCACTTCGCGGGACGCGCGGAACCGCCGAGCGAGGAGGTGAATCGATACATGCCTCAACCCGAGGCGCCGCCGAAAATCGTGAAATTGATCACGCGTAAGCCCAAAGTGCCGACGAGCGCCGAGATCGACGTCAACGTGCGAAGTCGGAGCGCGAAGCTGCGCGTGTGCGAAAAGTTGTAGCAGAGCGGCGGCGTCCACGTCGCGGGCGCGCGGGGAACAAAACGCGCCGCGGGCGATGGATAATCTGGTTGGCGCGCGCGACGAAAACACTTGTAATGTATGATAGTGTGTGTAAAGGATCGTATGATAGTGTCCGGACCGTAAAACGACGCGCGCGGATCGCGTACATGCCCGTCGTGCTCGTTTCTTTTTCGTAACCGACGGTGTTTCGTATCATGCTGTAACACGGGTTGCGGGCGAGCGGCGCGATACGTCTCGACGATGTTCAATCACCCGCTCGCGCGCCGCCCGCCGAGCCCCCGGCGACGCGACGGCGCGACGGTCGGACGTATCGGGCGGGAAAAGTAAACGTTCATATTGTGATGACAAGTTCGTGCAGTCATCGTAAAGTGGTGGCGCGTCACCGCGAGTCAGTGCCTCGAGCGGTGCATGCGCGACAGTGCGACGGCGCCGCGGGCTCAGTACTCCGTCTCTTCGACAAAATCTGAAACACCAGATTGCGATGTTGATCCAACTTCTTCATAATCTTTTTCAAGCGCCGCGAGATCTTCCCGTGCCTCTGAGAACTCGCCCTCCTCCATGCCCTCGCCGACGTACCAATGCACGAACGCGCGCTTCGCGTACATCAAGTCAAACTTGTGGTCGAGTCGCGAAAACACTTCGGCGATGGCCGTCGAGTTGGAAATCATGCACACGGCGCGTTGCACCTTGGCGAGATCGCCACCCGGCACGACGGTCGGCGGTTGGTAGTTGATCCCGCACTTGAACCCGGTCGGGCACCAATCGACGAATTGAATCGTGCGCCTGGTCTTGATGCTCGCCACGGCGGCGTTGACGTCCTTGGGCACGACGTCGCCGCGGTACATCAAGCAGCACGCCATGTACTTGCCGTGACGCGGGTCGCACTTGGCCATCATGCTCGCCGGTTCGAACGCGCTGTTCGTCACCTCCGCGACGGACAACTGCTCGTGGTACGCCTTCTCGGCGGAGATCACCGGGGCGTAGCTCGACAACATGAAGTGAATGCGCGGGTACGGCACCAAGTTGGTTTGGAATTCCGTGACGTCGACGTTCAACGCGCCGTCGAATCGCAGAGACGCGGTGAGCGAAGAGATGACCTGCGCGATCAAGCGGTTCAAGTTGGTGTACGTCGGGCGCTCGATGTCCAAAGACCTGCGGCAGATGTCGTACACGGCTTCGTTGTCCAACATCACCGCGACGTCGGTGTGCTCGAGCAGCGCGTGCGTGGACAGCACAGAGTTGTACGGCTCCACCACCGCGGTGGAGACTTGCGGCGAGGGGTAGATGGTGAACCCGAGCTTGGACTTTTTGCCGTAATCCACGGACAAGCGCTCGAGGAGCAACGAGCCGAGACCCGAACCCGTGCCGCCGCCGACGGCGTTGAAGACCAAAAAGCCTTGCAAACCCGTGCAGTTGTCCGCCAACTTACGAATGCGATCGAGGGCCAAGTCCACGATTTCCTTGCCGATCGTGTAGTGACCGCGCGCAAAGTTATTCGCGGCGTCTTCCTTGCCCGAGATCAACTGCTCGGGGTGGAACAGCTGACGGTACGCCCCCGTGCGCACCTCGTCGATCACCGTCGGCTCGAGATCGAGAAAGATGCATCGCGGCACGTGCTTCCCGGCGCCGGTCTCGGAGAAGAACGTGTTGAACGCGTCATCAGACGCCCCGATCGTCTTGTCGCTCGGCATTTGCCCACTGGCGATCGAAATCGGTCAATCAGTCAGTCGCTCGGCTCGGTCAACGAAAGCGGCGCTATTTTCGGCGTCGCGCGCGCGTCGCGCTATCCCTGAACCACCCGCCCGAACCCGCGAGCGTCGCGCCCGCGGATCCCGACATCCATCGCGTCCATCGCGTCGCGTCGCGTCGCCTCTCGCTCGACGCACTCCGGCTGGATCCCGTGTTCGAGGCAGTACAACTCCCAGCACGAGTTCCCGGTTTGCACCCCGGCTTGACCGATGTGAATGGAGATCACCTCGCGCATGTCGTCTCGGCGAAGAATTCAAAGTCGTTGGAACGCTGGAAGTCGCGCGATGCGGTCGGCGCGATGCGGTCGATCGAGCGGGCGTCGAGCGAGTTGAGGTCGCTGCGATGGCGCGCTGGAGAATGGCGGACGCGCGCCGGACGCGAACCGTCGCGTTGACGCGCGCGCGGTCGTTTTTTACCACACATGGCGTTTTTTTGTGTAATATATGCAGAGTACCCCTACGCTTGAGTCGCGACCCGTCCCGTCGACGCGAGGATCGTGGACGATGAAGATTCGGACGCGCGGCGGCGCGCGGACACTTCGCGACGCGTCCGATGCAGCGCCCGACGGCGGTGCGCGGCGGTGGCGCCTTCGGCGCCCCGCACGGGGCCCCGTTCGGCGGCGCGCACGCCCCCACGAGGCTCGGACGCGCGTTTCGAAGCGTAGACTTTTATCGCAAACTCCCGCGCGACATGACGGAGGGCACGGTGAGCGGGAGCGTGATATCCATCTTCGCCGCGGTGTTGATGACGTTTCTGTTGCTCAGCGAACTGCGGAGTTACTCGTCGAGCTCGTTCGACACCAAGGTGGTGGTGGATCGGAGCGTGGATGGGGAATTGCTGCGAATCAACTTTAATCTTTCGTTTCCCGCGCTGTCGTGCGAGTTCGCGAGCGTGGACGTCGGCGACGCCCTGGGATTGAATCGGTTCAATCTCACGAAGACGGTGTTTAAGCGGGCGATCGACGCGGACATGCGAGCGATCGGGCCGCTGCAGTGGGACCGAGCGGTGGACGAGGTGCTCAAGGCGAGCGACGAGGAGACGACGCGCGCCGAGGAGAGGGTGGCGCGGCACAAGGAGGCGCTCAAGGTGCTGCAGGAGTCGAATAGGCCCGCGGATGGGCACGCGCACGTGGTGTACGAGATCGCGGATCTGGACGAACTGCAAGCGATGGTGAAGGATCCGACGCACGCGGTGGTGTTGGTGAATTTCTACGCGCCGTGGTGTCCGTGGTGTCAGAGGCTCGAGCCCGTGTACGAAGCCGCGGGGCTCGCGGTGCACGAAAAGTACCCGCCCGGGACGAAGTCGCGCGTGCTGTTCACGAAGATTGATTGCGTGGTGCACGAAAAGTTTTGCATGGCGCAAGTCGTGACGGGATACCCCACGATTCGCATTTTCACTCACGGCACCGACATTTTGATGCACGAGGGCAAGCGCGAGCACGCGTTTTACAAGGGTCCGCGCACGGTGGATGGGCTGACGCAGTTTGTGGACACGCTCGTGCCACCGCCGGAGCCGGTGGGTGAGTCGAGCATAGAGGCGGCGCAGGAGGAAAACATGAAGCTTCGGCTTCCGGCGAGCGTCGATATGCAAAAGCGCATCATCGGCCCGGGGTGCGCCATCACCGGTTTCGTGCTCGTGAAGAAAGTTCCCGGGCACTTGTGGATCAGCGCGTCCTCTCCGGATCACTCGTTCCACGGTGAAACGATGAACATGACGCACGTCGTCAACCACTTTTACTTTGGACATCAACTCAGCGACGAACGTAGACGTTACCTGGAAAAGTTTCACGCCGGAGAAAAAGCGGGCGACTGGCACGACAGACTCGCGAGCGAGCGCTTCGTCTCCAACGCCGCGCACGTCTCTCACGAGCACTATTTACAAACCGTCCTCACGACCATCACTCCGCGCGGGCGATACACCCTTCCGTTCAGCGTGTACGAGTACACCCAGCACTCTCACGCCGTGCACGAACCGCTTCCAAAGGCAAAGTTTCATTACCAACCGAGCCCGATGCAAATCGTCGTCTCCGAGGAAAAGATGGCGTTTTACTCATTCATCACCAGTCTCATGGCCATCATCGGCGGCGTGTACTCCGTCATGGGCATCGCCGACGGCGTTTTGTTCAACTCACTCGCCCTCGTGCGCCGCAAGCTCGAGCTCGGCAAGCAAGGTTAACCGACGATTTAATAATCACGCTCGTCTCGCCGCGCGCCTTCGTCGCCGAGCGCCAACCGTCGCGCGCCACAATGGCCCCGCCGCCCAAACGCACGCGCCTGGCCGAAAAGCCTCGCGCGGGGACGTGCGCGCTCGCGGACCGCATCGCGCGATGCGCCATCGATGCCTACGCCGCGCAGCGCGCGTCGTGCGGCGTCGACGTCGCTGAGTTTCCCGTGCGCACCGTGCTCGCCGCCTTCATCTTACGCGACGACGCGCGCGATTCCCTGCGCGTCCTGTCGCTCGGCGTCGGCACGAAAACACTGGGACGGTACGCGTGCACCACCGGACGCGCGCTCGTGGACTGCCACGCGGAGGTGCTGGCGCGGCGAGGGTTGAAGAAGTTTTTGCTGCGGGACGCGCGCGCGGCGCTTCGCGGCGGCGACGCGAACGACGGCGATGTCGTCGTGCGGACGCGCGAAGGCGACGTCAAGGTTAAGGATGGCCTGAGCTTACATTTATACGTCAGTTCGGCGCCGTGCGGAAACGCGTGCGTGCGGCGGTGGGCGAAAGGACGGTCGACGAAACGACGGGACGAGCTCGGGACGGCGAGCGCGCCGAGCGAACCGCACGAGACGTTGAGTCGATCGGCGACGGATGCGGGGCAGGTGGCGCTGTGCGTCAAAGTCATCAAGGCGAGCAAAGACGAAGACGTCCCTGAGGTCTTGCGCGATATGGTGACGCGCGGGGAGCTCGCGGCGGGGACGGCGCCGGCGCGCGGAGACGGCGACGAGGCGTTGACGTGTAGCGACAAGTTGTGCGTGTGGAACGTGGTCGGGTATCAAGGCGCGCTGCTGCGACGGTTCATGCGCGAACCTTTGTACGTGGAGACGATTACTATCGGACGAAAGTTTTCCGAGCCGCACTTGTGTCGAGCGATGTGTTGTCGCGTGGATGGGTTTCGCTCGTCGTGCGGCGGCTTCGCGACGACGCATCCCGCGTTGATGGAAACCGCCGTGGTGTTCGACGACGTACCGATGGACGTGGAAGAGGGGGCAGTGTTTGAAAACCCGTTCGCGATGATATGGTGCGACGGCGACGACGCGGCGGAGGCGTTGAACGGGAAAACGGGGACGTTTCTTCACGAAGACGCGAGCGCGCCTTCGACGTCCAAGGCGGCGCTGTACGAGTTGTATTTAAGTCTGCTCGGCGAAGACGTCGGGGATTCGCCGACGTTTACGCTTGAGGCGTACGCGCGCGCGAAGCGCGAAGCCGACGAAAAATACGACGCCGCAAAGACAGAGTTATTCGAGCACCCAAAAATGTTCGAGCCACGACGAGGCTTTGACGGATGGCACGAGAAAAAGTCAAAGCGCTGGTCCGGGTATAAGCGAACCGCGTCGCGGAATTAGGTGATACTGTAGACAGCTTTTAGTTATTAGCACTCCTTGAGAATTACAAACAACGACTAGTCTCTCACGGCACGGCTGAGAACGAACACTCACCCGTGGCGGGGATGTACAGCAAGAACGACCCGTCGTCGGAAAAGCATCCGGGATTCGCGAGCGAAGTCTCCTCAAAGTTGGCCAGCGATTGTTGCTCGGTTCGATCGCCTAAGAAAATACAGTTTGGCGCCGGATACAACCACAACGAGTGGTCGTATTCCCAATAAATCGGGCTTTGTGTGATCGGTAACGGGCATAAGTGCGCCTGCTGCACCATGGTAGCCGCGAGATGCTTGAACACCGGGCGGTTCGCCCACTCGTCGCCGGGCGCGATTTCCGGCAGTTTATCGTCGTCGGGCGGCATCAAACAGTTTCTGCGCATCTTCGCCTGCAAGTCGTCGCGAAAGAACACGAGATCTTGCGAAAAGTATCTAATTTTTGCCGGGTTACTCGCGAATTGCGCGCGCGGAACCTTCTCCAGCAGAGAACCGATGACGGATGATTGCAATCCCGGGCGCGGAAGCGCGGCGTTCAAACCGGGATCGCCCGGACCAGGGATGAAGACGAACCGACTTTCCTGTCGCAAGCGCGGATATTCCTCCAGCAACTCCGCGAGTTTGTCAAAGCCTTCGGTATACGCGCGAAAGTCGTAGTGCGTCGGGCCGAACGGTTTCGATGTGAAATCTCCCATGAAGACAATCAATCCCGGCACGTCTTCCTCTTGCGAGTCAAACGCGTCAAACATTTTTGCCAATCTATCAAAAGTGCGTGGTTGGTCGAGCCAAACGTCCGACAACACGATAAACCTCTCACCGACGCGTTCAAGTTCCTTCTCTTCGAGCTCCTCCAGCTCGTTCGGTCGCAAGATGTGTCCCGCGCCGAAGAAATCCAAAGCGTTCGTCGCGTTTCTCGTCGCCGCTCGCGTCTCCGCCGGGGGAAACGTCAACGCCATGACCTCAAACACCCCGTCCGGTCGCACCTCACCCTGCGCGATCACGATGCAATTCTCCGTGAACAACCCCGCGCTGCGCTCGCACGCCGTCAAATCAACTCGCACCGTCCCCGTCAAATCCTCCATGTAAAACCGTTCGTCCTCCAATTGACTCAAACATCCCATGATAAACTTCGTCTCCTTGCTCACCCCTAACAACGACTGAATCGACGTCAACTCCGCGATGCCCTCGGTCGAGGACGTCTGCAACGTCGGCTTCGCGAACTGCCTTGACCGCGACAAGCGCTGCTGCAACAACAAGAACCGATCCCTATACAAGTCGATTTTCGACTCGGCGGCGCTCTCAATCTTCGCCGTCTTGCTCGCCTCATCAAACATCCGTCGCTGCGAATCATACGCGTATCTTTTCGTCTTAAACGCGTCACATATCGTCAAACCATCGCTGTGCACCATCGCCGCCGCCGTCTCCGTCATCGCTTCGCCCTCGTCGTCTTCGCCGCCGTCGACGTCCATCTCTCGCGCGCCGCGCTCGACCGCCTCGATCGTCCCTTCCGCCAATCCTCTCTCGATCGCCGATTCAATCGTCGCTTTTTGCAGCACACCGCTGGACAGTTCCGTGCGCGATAGCGTTTTCAACACCTGGTCCACCGCTTCGCGCTCGCTCGTCGCGGGCGCGACGTGCGCGACGTGTTTTAAGACGGCGCGCATGGCGTCACCCATCAGGGACAAACCGTGGAGTTTGAAGCGTTCGTTCACCATGGACGCCAAAGCGCGGTCGTGCGTCGCCGCGGGCATGGCGGACGAGCGCGCGCCGCGCGGTGCGCGCGATGCGGCGCGACGCGCGAGGGAGTGTGCGGCGCGAGCGAAGCATCGATGGCTGACAGCTGAAAATTTTGAAAAAAAAATTTGAATTCTATTACAACGCGGACGACGACGACATCAGAGGACGCGTCACGAGCGTGTGCGCGTGCATCACAAATGAGCGTCCTTGACGCGCCATTGCTTAGACTCTTTGATTTTTTCGTACTTGGCGAGCCAATCTGGGACAGCCTGACCGGCGTCTCGAGCGATTTTGCACAGCGCCGGGGTGCAGGGCTTGTCGTAATCGACGTTCCAAAACGTGACGGCGGCGCCGAGTTCGCCGGCGCGGCCGGTTCGACCGATTCTGTGGACGTAACTCTCAACGTCGCGCGCCATATCGTAATTGATGACGTGGGTGACGCCCTTGATGTCTAAACCGCGCGCGGCGACGTCGGTGGCCATCATGAGCGGCGCCTTGTTTTCGACGAATTTGCGCAGAGACGCCTCGCGGTCGGCTTGAGATTTATCTCCGTGCACGGAGACGGTGCCGAAACCTTCCGCGGCGAACGTTTTCGCCAGATTTTCGACGCGACGCTTGGTATTCGCGAACACGACGACGCGAGACTCGTCTGGAAACTCGCAAATGAGATTGTACAAGTGCTCGTCTTTTTCGTGGTCTCTCGCCTCGATGAAGCGTTGCGTGATAGCCTTGTTCGCCGCCAGTTCGCCGTCCGACGCGCCTTCGCCGATGAAAATCTCTTCGACGCACGATTTATCTTGATTTAAATACCCCGCCGCGAGCTTACGCACGGATTTCGGCCACGTCGCCGAAAACAAGAGCGTCTGCCGCTTCGTCGGCGTCGCGCCGAAGATTTGCTTAATCTGCGGCTCAAACCCCATATCTAACATCCTATCCGCCTCATCCAGCACGATCACCGAAAGCTCGGCGAGCGAAAGCACCCCCTCTTGACTCATCAAGTCCGTCAATCGCCCCGGCGTGCCGATGACGAGGCACGGCTTTTTCGTTCGCAACGCGTTCTTTTGCTCGTACGCGCTCGCGCCGCCGTACACCACGACGCTTTGAAACCCATGCGCCGCGCCGAACTTCTCCGCTTCGGCTTGAATCTGTATCGCCAATTCCCGCGTCGGGGCGACGACGAGTCCCTCCACGCCACCGTGTCGCTTCATACCGTGAAACATCGGCAACAGAAACGCCAACGTCTTCCCGCTCCCCGTCTTCGCGACGGCGACGACATCCTTCCCCGCGCACGCCGCCGGCCACGCCGCCGCCTGAATCGGACTCGGCGACGGAAACGCGCTCGACAACCGCGCGACGATCGCCTCGTCGAACGGCGTCTCCGCGAACGACGCGAACCTCGCGCGCTTCGCGTTCGCGTCCGCGTCCGCCGTCTCCCCCTCCGTCCTCGCTTCCCTCTTCGCCCGCTTCGCCTCGCCGCCCTCGACCGCGCCGTCGCGCGACGATCGTTTTTCTTTCTTCTCCTTCTTCGCCTTCTTCGCCTTCTTTTCCCTCTTCGCGCGTTTCTCGTCGCTCATCGCGCTTTCGGCTCGCGGCGGCGGCGGGCCGAAGCGTCGCCCTCGCGCCCTCGCGCGTCCCGTTTCTCGCGCGTTCGCGTCCACGAACGCGTCGGCGCCGCGCGCGCCGTCCGATCGGCCCTTCGACGCGTCGCGCGCGCGCGCCGCGCGTCAGTGTGCGACGCGTCTTCGTCATGTCGACGTTGCCTCGCGCCGTCGCCGCGCCCGCGCGCGCGCGCGCGCGCCGCGCGACGCCGCAGCGCGCGGCAACGCTTCGCCCGCGCGCGCTCGGCACGCTGTACGACGTCCCGGTGTCGAACAACGGCGCGCGGTGTCGATTGCTCGCGCGCTGGCTCGGGCTGTACGACGACCTCGTGTTGACGAATCCGAACGACGCGTTCGCGGACGGCGGGATCAAGTCCGCGGCGTACGCGGAGATTAATCCGCAGCTCAAGATGCCGACGCTCGTCGCGGCGAACGGGCTGTGCGTGCCGGAGAGCGAGGTGATCAACGCGTACCTGATGGACGCGGCGAGCGAGGGGGCGCGGAGACTGGCGACGCCGAAGACGATCGAGGGACGGACGAACGGGGCGCTGGCGACGCGAACGCACGATCAGTACTTGGTGCCGATACAGGGGGCGATGTATCGAGGGCCGATGGACCGAGCGACGCGCGCGACGCAGTTGGCGGAGATCGCGAGGCAGTTGCGGATACTGGACGAGATTTGCGGACGCGAGGACGGCGATTACGTCGCGGGCGAGACGAAGAGCGCGGCGGACGCCGCGCTGTTTCCGACGCTGATTTTTTGTGATTTTTTGTTGCCAAAGTACTTCGGTTGGAGCGAGGGCGCGGCGCTCGGTGGGGCGAATTTGCGTCGGATGTACGAGGCGGTCAAGCGCGACCCGGACGGCGCGAAGACGTACGACGAAGTCCGAGGGGGTCTCGAGGCGTGGGAGAGCGCGGGGAGATTTGAAAAGGTTGGCATCGTCGATGACGTCGCGGATGTTTCGTTTCAGTGGTCGTTTTAATTTTCAGGTACAACAGACGTTCACGAGTGTTCTAATCACTTCAACGTAATGTTAAGTCATATATCTTCAAAGGACTTCGCTAGCGTTATTGAGCGCTGAGCCAGCGTTATTTAGCGCTGCTTACTAATATTACACGCGTTTTCTGTTCGCGCCGCGCGTCACGGTTGAGCGCCTCGCAAAAGCGCTTCGCGCTCGCGAGCGCCGCCGCGTTTCTTGTCGCGATCGAAGCAAAACTGCGCAGCCACGACGAGCATCAGGCAGATGACACCGTACAGAAGAAAAGCATCCACGCTCGTGAAGAAGTTGTACTTCACCGGATCGACGAGCGTGGCACCGATCGCCGGCGACCAGTCGCTCTCCGTCCACAGCGGCGCCGCGCGCTCGACGTCATCTTTGGGCTCGTTCACGATCCAAAGACCCGTCGAACGATCAAAAGCTAATCGCGTCGAAAGCGCTAACATATACTTCGACGTCGCAGCATGACACTCACCGACGCTCATCGGCGTGCGGCCGACGCATACGGTGTTTTCGGCGCAAGAACCGTCTCCTTCGCACATCTTGGGCGAAACCGTGTTCGACGTGGCGTCGGCGAGATAATTCCACACGAATCTTGCCAGGGCGTTCTTGTCTTCGTGCGACTGCATATCGCGAGAGAGTCCTTGCAGTGCATCGGGGTAACGAGACGGCAAGGCGACTGGGTCGACGAAAGATTCCCCGAGTCCGGGCGCGCTCGCTTCTTCGCCGTACAAAAACTTCTTGCCGAGTTCGCATCTCTCCAAACCGTAGTTTTCATTCGTGAGACACTTTGCGAGCTCTTTCACCGCGAGCTTACCTCCCTCGACATCCAAGCGCGGGGCGTCGACTTTGTCGTTCGTCGCGAGGGCGCGCACGAGACGCGCGATGACGTGCACGACAGTTTCCATGCGCTCGGCGTCGATGGCGCGAAAACTACCGGCGTCCAACGTCGTTCCACTGAGCTCGTCGATTGGAGCGTCGGGATCCTCGGATAAATACGCCGTTTCGTACTCATTCGCGAGGAGCGCTTCGAATGTCGGCGCCGCGGTCTCAAGAATCCGGGGTACACCCAACGCCGCCGTCTCTTCAAACTCAAACGTGTTCGCGATTTTCTCAATCCGCTCCAACATTTTCCCCTCGTGCGCGCCGTGGACGTAAATCGTCGGCACGCGTTCGCCCACGAAGGATTCAGAGAAACCGAGCGGACCAAGTTCTATGATGGCGCGAATTTTCTTCCCAGCCAAACCGGGAAGCTGCGACGTTTCGGTGGAGGCGAGCATCTCGCGCGCGATTCGCTCAGAGCCGAGCTTACCGAAATCTTCACCACTGAGCGCCAGAAACGCCACGGGATGGGCGACGTCTTCCGCGTCCATCTCCTTGAACATCTTTTGCGTCGACTTGGCGGCCGCCATTAACGCGACGAGGCCAGTCATCCGCGCGTTCACCGCGGGCGTCGCGTCTCTAAACAACCCGTTCGCGTCCAATCGCGCGATGACTAAAATCACGCTCTTGCCCGCGTGCGGCCCGTCGGTGCGCCCCCACATCGGCGGCGCGGTGGCGACCACGCTGTACCCACCGATCGGCAAACACGATCCCGACTTCAGGCACGTCAACGACGTCGGAGGAGCAAGCGTCGGTTGCTTTCCCAATCCATTCATGCGTTCATCCGTTCGCACCTGCCACATATCCTTCTCCCTCCCAGCATCGGCCGCGATCACGTTATCCAGCGATCGCTTCCTCGCCAACAACGTGCTCTCGCGATCTAACAACATCATCGGCACTCCTCTGAGATCCATCCCCATCGCGTCGACGCCGCCCACGAAGCCTCCCGTGACGTTGGTTTCGTGCGCCGGTCCCGGCGCGTACCCTCGCGCCCACTCTCGCTCCTCCTCGCTTTCGGGCGCGATCGCTTCCACGAGCACCGCTTTAATCCGCCCTCGCAACGCCTCGCTTCGCGCGTCGTTCGCGACGAACGCCTGCCGCATTAAATTTTGCCACGCCGCCGGCGTCGCCACCAACACCCTCTCGCCGTCCAGCTCGATCGTCTCGTTCCCGTCGGGTCGAAGCCTTAGCAGCGGCGCCGACGTGATGGCATCGTTCGAGCATCCCGCGACGCCGTCCGCGCGCAGCCGCGTGACGCAGAACGCGCCTCGGAGCGCGGGATTCCGAAACGCGCGAAGATCGGCGAGTCGCTTGAACGCGGTGACGTTCGTCGCGCACGCTTCTCGCGCGTCGGACGCGCGCGGGAGCGTCGCGCACGTCAGAGCGAAGAGCGCGAAGAGCATCGCGCGCGCGCGCGTCGACGCGCGACGTCGCATGGCGTCGCGCGCGTCGCAGTCTACGGCGACGCGACGCGGCGGCGAAGGGTGTTCGGCGAGCGGCGCGCGACGAGAGCGAACGAATCGACGACGAGCGATCGCGCGCGACGAATCGTTGAATCGCAATACCATGGTAATACACGCGCGATGACTGATAAACACCGACGCCGACGTCGCGACGCCGACGTCGCCATCGAATCCTCTCGCGCCGCGTTCGCTCGCCCGAGTCGACGCCGAAATCGAACCGTCGACGACGGCCCGCGCGCGCGCCGCGCCTCTCACGCCGTCGTCCCGTCCTCCGCCGCGCGCGCCGCCGCGTCTTTCTTCGCCTCCTCCCTCGCCGCCTCCGCCGCCGCGCGCTCGTCTTCCTCTTCTCGCACGCTCAGCTCGAATTCGTATCGCGAGTCCTCCAAGCCGAACCACCGCGCGAGCTTCGCCTCGAGATCCCAAAAGCAATCCTTGAACCGCTGCGCGCGTCGCTCGCTGATCGACATCGTCGACACGTCGATGGGCTTCACGACGTATTGCTCGTCGTCCGAGGACTCGAATCCATCGTCGTTCGTCGGCGCGCGCTCGGCGTCCGTCGATTCTCGCGTCGCGGACATCGCGTCTCGCGGGCGATCTTTCGCGCGCGCGGCGTCGCGCCGGCGCGGTCGCGCGCGCGGCGCGGTCGGCGGTCGCCGGGCGACGCGCGCGACGGTCGCGCGGGTCGGGCGCGGCGGTCGAGGGCGCGCGCGACGCGCGACGCGTGAATTCGGTCGAACGCGTCGACGTGTGGCGTCGCGCGGCGTCGCCGCGGCGTCCGCGCGGCGATCGAGCGCGGGCGCGATCGCCGCGGCGGCGTCGCACGCGCCGCGCGACGCGAGACGCGCGCCGCGAGACGCCGCGCGCGCGGTGAAACGCTTCGTGTGACGATTCGCCGCGAGAACAGGAATCGTCACATGTCGCCGCGGCGCGATGGCGTGTTTCGCGTGCGTCCGCGCGCCGCGAGACGACGCAGAGCCGCGGGAGAGCGAAAAAGAAATCTTTTACGACGCACCGTCGTCGTTCGAGCGACGCGCGCCGTGGTGGGCGCCGACGTTGGTGAAATCGTCCGAGGTCGAGGAACGAAGGCTGGAGACGGACGCGAACGCGACGGCGACGGCGACGGCGACGACGCTGGCGACGACGCAGCCGAAGACGCACGCGGACGATGCGTTTCACCGCGCGCTCGCGCGGGCGTCGTCGGAGATGGAGGCGGAATCTCGAGGAGGGTCGTTCGCGGCCAAGGCGAGGGCGTACGCGAAGGCGGTGACGGCGATGGCGAGCGTCGCCGCGCGCGGCGGCAGGGTGGACTTGACGTCGTTTCTCGGGACCCCGATTCGATGGTGCGCGAGAATGTCTCTGCTGCGAACGGTGACGGACAGCGCGAGCTCGGTGTCGAGCGACGCGCCGTCGCGCACGGTGCGATTTTTTGAGATGTTGAGACGCGTCGACGCCGAGCGAGACGACGCGGTGACGCGCTTCGCGGGCGTCGCTCTGGCGATGATCGCGGAGATCGAGCCGCCGGCGTCGCTGAAAAAGCCGCTCAATCCAGTGCTGGGGGAAACGGCGATTCATTCGGTGGTTTTCCCGAACGAGCGATTCGAGAGCGTTTGGGAACAAGTGTCGCATCATCCGCCGATTTCGGCGCATTGCACTCGCGGATCGAACGTCCGCGTGGAGGGTGAGTTGCGACCGAAACCGCACCTCGTCGGCGCGCACATCGAGGTCGAGCTCGAAGGCGAGGCGAGAATTACGCTGATCGATCGCGACGAGACGTACGTGAGCGATTTACCGTCGTTTGAGTGGCGATTCGTCCCGAGGTGGCATTCGCGAATGACGCGCAAGCGAAAGTGGTCGATTCGATGCGAAAAGACGGGTTTACGAGGCGAATTTACGTACGCCGCGAAGCGTGGTGTTCGCGGTGTCGTATACAGTACCTGGAGCGGTGCCGCCGTCTGCGAGATCGATGGGCGATACGACGGCAGCGTCGTCGCGAAGAAAATTTCGAGTGGCGAAGCCGTCGCTCGTTACGATTTGGAAGACGCGAAAAGGTTCCGAGGGCAAATCGTTCGACACACGCACCTCGACGACGAACGAGACACCGAAGTCGTGTGGAAAGAGACGTTTAAAGCGATGGAGGAGAATCGATGGGACGACGCGAAAAACGCGAAGAAGCGTGTCGAGGAATCCGAAAGAGAAAAGCGACGCGAGCGAGAGGCGCGCGGCGAAACGTTTGAGCCTCGATTCTTCACGCTCGACGAGCGACTCGGACGATGGGTTCGCGACACTCGCGCGCAAGTGGTGCTCTATTGAAATCGCTTCGCTGCTACTGTTTGATGAACACGCGCACTTGTGATATGATGTACTGTACTTTTCGGTAATGCTCCCGAATGAAACACGGGATTTCGTAATCATAGTCCCGCTCGCCCTCTTCGAAACCCCGCGTCTTCATTTCCGATACTAACTCTGCACTGTCTAAGCGCTCGCGTTTATCTGGCGTGTACTCGTCCAACCAGGACCACGGCGTGCAAAACACGACGACGGCGCCGGGATTGCACACCGTCGCCAGTCCATCCAGGCACGCTCGCGGCCGAGGCAGTCGACACAGTAAGTTGGCCACCAACACGGCGTCAAATTTCCCCAGAGTTTTCCAGTACTCGAGCGAGCACGCGTCGCCGACTTCAAACGTACACTTTGTCATTGGTTTGAAATCCACCAAGTGTTTCTCGGTCGCCCAGCTCTTGAACCAATCGATGAATGGAGCGTCTTCAAACCAACTCAATTCCATACTTTCCCGTTTACCGCCTTCCATTGGAACATCTACACGCCTCTCTTTTTCATCGCGCATCTGCTTTGCCGCTTCGATGAAGGGTGCGCTACTATCAAATCCAACGACTTCATCGAAAACAAACTCTGCGTGCTTTACGCGCTCCGCTAGTTCGTGATGATATTCGAATTCGTCTAGTTTCCCATGACGCGGTAGGTGTCCCCAAACATCGGGCCAGCCTGCTATTCTCTCGCCCCGATAGCTCCAAAACACCTTTGATAACAAATGGTAACCGCAACACGTCCGTTCGTCATATCCGAAGAAGGTCTCGTAACATTCCCGATGTATACATCGTTTTCTCGCCAATTCGATCGTCGCGCCGCCCACGGCGCAACCGACGTCGAGCGCTCGCATTTTCTCGCCTTCGTCCGAGCGGGACAGGAACTTGGGGCTCGCTCTCAGCGCGTTCATCAAGAACCACGTACAGCGCACGGGAAACGGCACAAACTCATGACACCCTTCACACCCTTCCTTTTCTACAAAACCGCTTGCCGGCAGCGTTCCCGCGAAACGCGGTGGTCGACCATGTTGATTGTCTCCGTCGTAACTGTCACTTCGCGCGTAGTGAAATTCCAAATATTGCGTCAGCGCGTCGTCCGTTTCGTACGCGCTCGCCCCCCCCCGCGCGCCGCGCGCGTCGTCGTATCGCGCGTCGTCGTCGTCTTCGCGTTTTACGCTCGTTTTACGCTTCATGCGTCCGAGCGCGCGCGAATGAGGCGAACGAACGCGCGCATCGTCAAAACAGTTTCAAACCAACGCTACGACGCGACGACGCTAGGACGACGAAAATGCACTCGAAAATACACGCGCGACGTCCGCGAACTCGAACGCGCGATTCAACTTGACCCACTCGCACGCCTTGCCCGCGCACGCGATGAACACGGCGCCGATGAGCGCGGGATAGACGGCGAACCACCATCCCAAATCCGCGAACGCGGGCGATTCCACCGCCGCGAACGCCACCGCGCCCGCGGGCGGATGAATCGCGCCCAGACGCATCATCACCGCGAGCGACGCGCCGAGCGCGACCGCGCGCGCGACGTGATTCGCCCCGAACGCGCGCACCGACAGAACGCCGATGAGCGCCGAGCACGTCGTGGCGACGATTAAATTCCACCATCGCAGCGGCGGCGCGTCGACGACGCCGAACGCCAGCACCGACAGGCTCGCCCACGCCCCGATCATGAACGGCGCGCGCGCCATCGCGTTCGCGCGCATCCAACAATCCACAGCGCCCAACGCGTACGTCGTCGCCGCGCAGAACGCGCATCCGTAGACGACGTCGCTGAACGGCCGCTCGCCGACGACGCCGCCGTCGCTCGACGGCAGCGCGAGTCGCGCCTTCGCGTCCCTCACCACGTACCGCGCGCGATCGAGCGCGCTCGATCCGCGACCGAAACCGCGCGCGTCGACGTCGGCCCAATCGCGCGCGACCGCTCGGTCGTCGTCGTCGCGCGCGCGCGCGCGAGGCGCGCGCGGTTTTCGTCCAACCGTCGCGCGCGCTTTTTGATTCGCAAACTTCGCGCCGTCTTCGCGCGTCGCGTCGCGCGTCGCCGACGCCGCGATCGCGCCGGGAGGGCGCGCGAAGGCGCGGAGCATCGCGCGACGCGATGCGCGCGCGCGCGGGCGCGGCGTCGCGTTCTGCGCGCGCGTCGTCGTCGACGACGCCAAAACCTCAAACGTCGACGCGCGTCGTCGTCCGCCGCGTCGCGTCGTCGCGCGCGATGTCGCTCGCGCGCTTCCGACTCGAGCGCGAGCTCATGCGCGCGCGATTCGCGTCGAGCGCGCGCGCGAAGACGGCCAGGGCGGCGCGCGCGGGCGCGGAGACGGCGAGCGCGGTGGGGACGCGGACGCGCGTCGCGCGCGCGTTCACGACGGCGCACGGCGCGCGATGCGCGCGCGAGCGCGCGCGAGGGATGGCGAGGGTGGACTCGACGCGCGCGCGCGCGTCGTCGTCGTCGAGCGAGGCGCTGGAGTGGCCGAGCCGGGACCGGCTGGCGGGGACGCTGCGGGACGGGGACGTCGGCGCGGAGGCGACGCTGTGCGGATGGATCGATAAATCGCGCGATATGGGCGGGATCGCGTTCGCGGACGTGCGCGATCACAGTGGAATCGCGCAGATCGTCGCGGACGAGGACGCGTCGGCGGAGGTGCGGGAGACGTTCGGGAACTTGAGACAGGAGTGCGTGGTGCGCGCGCGAGGGACGGTTCGAGCGAGGAAGAGCGTGAATAAAAAGACAAAGACGGGGACGGTCGAGCTCGTGGTCACGGAGTTGAAGATTTTGAACTCTGTGGGGAAATCGTTGCCGTTCGCGGTGTCGGAGTCGAGCGGGGAGAAGGAGGAAATCAAGGAGGAGACGCGTTTGGAGCATCGCGTGTTGGATTTGCGTCGACCGCAAATGGCGAGGAATTTAAAGCTTCGTCACGATACGCTCCGCGCGTTGCGCAAGGTGATGGAGGACGATTACGGGTTTTTAGAGGTCGAAACGCCGATGCTGACGCGAAGCACGCCGGAGGGGGCGCGGGATTACTTGGTGCCGAGTCGTTTGCAGCCGGGGGGGGCGTACGCGTTGCCGCAATCACCGCAACTCTTCAAGCAAATGCTCATGGTTGCGGGCGTCGATCGATACTATCAAGTCGCGAGGTGCTTCAGAGACGAAGACTTGCGCGCCGATCGTCAACCGGAATTCACGCAGCTCGACATCGAGATGGCGTTCACGGATGACGCCGGGATCATGAAGCTCGCAGAGGATTTAATGCGCGCCGCGTTCAAGAGCGGCGTCGACGTCGATTTGCCGGCGAGTTTTCCGCAGATGACATACGCGCATGCGATGGAAAAGTACGGCAGCGATAAACCAGATTTGCGATACGGGTTAGAGATGACCACGCTCGACGACGCGTTGGCGGGATGTGAGTTCAAAATCTTCGCCGACGCGCTCGCGGAGTCCAACGGCACCGTCAAGGCGCTCGTCGTCGACGACGATAAGAAAATACCGAACTCGAAGCTCAAACCGAAGGGTGATGTGTTCAACGAAGCGCTCGCGGCGGGCGCGGGCGGTTTGGCGTTCGCGCGCGTCGCCGATGACGGGAAATCGCTCGAAGGTGCGAAGGGTTTGGTCGAAGGGACGGCGGCGCACGCGGCGGCGATGATCTCCGCCTCGGGCGCCAAGCCCGGGGATTTGATGCTCTTCGCGGCGGGGAACAAGGCTTTGGTGAACAAAACCCTCGATCGCGTTCGACAGTACATCGCGAAGACGTACGACATGATCCCCGAGAACGCGCACGCGGTGCTGTGGATCACTGAGTTCCCGATGTTTGAGTTCAACGAGGACGAAAACCGTTACGAGGCGATGCACCACCCGTTCACGGCGCCCAACCAAGACGACGCCGCGGCGAATCCGGATGATTTAACCGGTGCGCGCGCGATCGCGTATGATTTGGTGTATAACGGCGTGGAAATTGGCGGTGGATCGCTGCGTATTTATCGTCGAGACGTGCAAGAAAAAGTCTTCCGCGCCATCGGTTTGAGCGACGAAGAGGCGGAGAACAAGTTCGGTTACCTCATGGAGGCGTTCCAATACGGCGCCCCACCGCACGGCGGTCTCGCGTTCGGGCTCGATCGATTGGTGATGATGCTCGCGGGGGCAAAATCGATTCGCGACGTCATCGCGTTCCCGAAAACCGCCGCCGGGCAGTGCTTGCTCACCGAGGCGCCGGGACAAGTGAGCGACGCCCAATACGCCGATCTGCACGTGCGATCCGTCGCGCCGCCGCCGAAGACAGACTAATAACGAAATCGTCTTCTCTAGATTGAAATGAAAGAAGCGTAATTTTACAACACATCGCCAAACTCTCGCGCGTCACAAAGTGAGATGGCGTATCGAGCGCGCGCCTCGCTGAACGCGTCAGCGCTTTCGGCGCGCGCCGTCACGGCGCACCATCCCACCGAACGACACCGTTCGACGACCGACGTCTACACCGGCAGCGCGACGTACATCGCGGTGATCACCGCCACCGCCGCCGCGCTTTTACCGTTAAAATCGTTAACCTTTTTACGAATCGCCGTCGCCACCGACTCGTCCTCGATATCTTGCAAACCAGTGCCATCGACGTCCCAAACGCCGGCTTGCGCGATGTTTCACAACCCCGTCTTCGCGCTTCCCACGAACCCGAGCGCGAAGAACAGCGGCACCGCGATCGCCAACCGTTCGACGCGCGTCGCCCCCAGCGCCAGCTGCGCCGCCGCGAGCGCCGCCGTCGCCGCGCCCGCCGCCTTCCCCACCTCCATCCGTCGTCCGCGTTCCTCCGCGTCGATGTTCGTCAGCGTCTTCGCGGCTTCATCGCGCGATCGCGCGCGCGCTTCCTCGCTCTTCGTCGCGCTCGCCGGCGCGTCGCGCTGAAACACGCCGTAGTAGATTTGTTTCCCACCGCCGCCCCGGTACAGCTTGGCGAACAGATCCCTCGCGCGGTCGTCGCGAGTCGCGCGGGTCGGCGTCGCGGCGCGCCGAGGCGTCGTTCGCGTCGCTCGCGCCGCGCGCGGCGTCGCGGCGCGCGGCGTCGCGGCGCGCGGCGTCGCGAACGATGGACGCATGCGGCACAGAGTGACGCCGACGCGACGAATCGCGCGTCGTCGCGGCGCGCGGCGCGTCGATGCGCCGCGGCGCGCCGCGGTCGATGCTGCGCGCGATGCGCGCGCGAACGGCGCGCGCGACGCGCGACGCGCGCGCGACGACGCGACGCGACGGGCGGAGAACGAAGCGCGACGGCGCGGTGGCGGCGCGACGACGCGACGCGCGCGGCGTCGCGACGAAGGCGAGCGCGTCGACGTGGTTGTGGGCGTCGGAGTGTTACGTCCGCGGACCGGGCGTCGAGGGCGTCGACGTGGAGCGCGCGCGCGCGACGCGGGAACGCGTGGACGCGGGACGCGCGGCGCTGAGCGTCGCGCCGATGATGGAGTACACGACGCCGCACTTTCGCGTCATGGCGCGGTTGATGTCCAGGCGCGTCATGCTGTGGACGGAGATGGAGGTGGATCAGACGGTGACGCACAGCGCGCGAGATGGGGATCGGGTGGATAAATTTTTGGATTATCCCGCGGCGACGTTTGGGACGGTGCTGCAGTTGGGAGGGTCGACGCCGGAATATTTAGGACGCGCGACGGCGATCGCGGCGCCGTACGGGTACGACGAGATAAATTTGAACAGTGGATGCCCGAGCCCGAAGGTGGCGGGGAAGGGGTGCTTCGGAGCGGCGCTCATGGCGGAGCCGGGGTTGGTGGCGGAGTGCCTGGCGGCGATGGCGGAGAACGCGCCCGAGGGGACGCCGGTGAGCGTGAAGTGTCGAATCGGGGTCGATGACGTGGATTCGTACGACGATCTGTGCGATTACGTCGAACGCATCGTCGCGGGGAGCTCGACGCGTCGATTTTACGTGCACGCGCGCAAAGCGTTGCTCGCCGGATTGTCGCCCGCGGAGAATCGAACGGTGCCTCCGCTCAAGCACGAGTGGGCGTACGCGTTGGCGAGAGATTTTCCCGAGTGCGAGTTTCACTTGAACGGTGGATTAAAGACGCTGAACGATGTGAAGAACGTTCTCGAACGCGGGCCCGAGGACGGAGGGCCGATCGTGGGGGCGATGATTGGTCGACAGGCACACGCGGATCCGTGGGGGTTGCTCAGCGCCGCGGACACCACGCTCTTCGGCGAGGCGTCCAACCCGAGCGCGTCCAGGCGCGACTTTTTGAACAAGTACGCGGTGTACGCGGATGAAACGATCGGTAGATACGGTACCGCGAAGGATGGGTATCGCATTCCGAGCGTTCGTCACATGATGCATCCTATTCAAAATTTATTCCACGGGTGCGCCAACAACAAGGCGTGGCGGCGCTTGGTCGAGGAAGATTTACAAAAGCGTTCGAAACATCCCGACACGACGGTTCGATCGGTACTAGACGCGACGCTGATCGCGATTTCGGACGAAGATTTGGACGCCCCACCAATTGCTGCCGTTGGCGACGCGTTCGACGTAAATCGCGCGTGGGAGCTGCCGACGCGAGGCGGCGGGTTCTTGGCGCGCACGGCGTGAAAGAGCTGACGCCCAGTCGCTTGTACAAAACAAATATTTAGCTGGTGTATCGTATTAACACATCGTTGTCATTCACCTCCGAATCACGCCTGCGCACTCTTGTACGCGCGCAAAATTTCCGTCGCCGCCGCGAGCCCGTCGCACGCTGCGGAGACAATCCCGCCGGCATAGCCCGCACCTTCGCCCGTGGGATACAACGCGCGACACGACACGGACTCTAACGTCTCTTTGTCGCGGTCTATGCGAACGGGAGACGACGTGCGCGCCTCCGGCGCGTGAATGAGCGCCTGTGAACCGGCAAATCCCGGGAGTTGCTTATCGAAACGCGCGAGCGATTCCTGAATCGCCTTCGTCACTTCGCGTGGGTACAACTCGTGTAACGGTCCCGGCACGACCCCTAGTCTGTACGAACTCGACGGAAGCGTCGACGCGTTCGAAACGGTTTCGCTCAAAAAATCCTCCGCCGTCTGCACAGGGACGACGAGTTTGCCTCCGCCCATTATCGCCGCCTCGCGTTCGATGTGACGCTGGAATGAAACCCCACACAACGGTTCGTAGCCTTCGTCCGCGAACGGCTTCGCGTCGCGTTCGGTGATGGTGCTCACCAATCCGCTGTTTGCCCACTTGCTCGATCTTTTGCTGAAACTCATGCCGTTGATGCACAACTCGTCCTCTACTGTGGACGTAGGGACGATTTGACCGCCCGGACACATGCAAAAGCTGTAACACGCGCGTCCAGCGGCGACGCCGTCGGGAACAGTGTTCGCCACGCGATAATCCGCCACCGGGAGCGGGCCTTTACCGCCGTCGACGTATCCGGCGTACTTTTCGCCATATTGAATCGTGTCCAACATTCCTTGCGGATGTTCGATGCGAAAACCCGCCGCGAAGGATTGATACGTCAGTTTCACGTCTTCTTCGTGTAAGGCTTCCATGAGACCTCTGGATGAGTGCCCGGCGGCGAGCACGACGGCTTTGGCGGCCACCACGGCGCCGTCGGCGAGCGTCACACCGCACGCGTCCCCGGTGTTCGGATCGCGGTTCACCCGCGCGCACCGCACGCCGAATCTAAACTCCACCCCCAGTCCCTCTAAATATTTTCTCGCCGTGCGCAAGATTCGCACCAAACGATCGGTACCCAAGTGCGGCTTGCCGTCGACGAGAATGTTCTCAGGCGCGCCGAATGCGACGAGCGCGTGCAACACCGCGCGGACGCGTTCGCTGTTTCGACCGATTCGCGTCGTGAGCTTTCCATCCGACCACGTGCCCGCGCCACCTTCGCCGTAACACAAATTCGACTCTTCGTTCAACTGTCTGCGCGCGAATAGCGCGCCGATGTCTCGTCCGCGCTCTTCCACCGGCTGCCCGCGCTCGAACACCGTCACGCGTTCGCCCGCCTCGGCGAGCGCCAACGCGGCGAACAACCCGGCCGGCCCTAAACCGACGACGACCACTCGATCATCATCACCGTCGCTAAAAACAGTCGTTTCGCCGATCGCCCCCCCCTCGCGCCGATCCGGCGCGCGTTCGAACGCGTTTCGCAACTCGCGAGCGTTTCTCGCGATGTCCGGCGCCGCCTCCGCGCCGCACCGTTCAATTTTTTTCGCCCGCGCGCGTATCGGCCTCTTCGTCCCGCCGCACGCGACGATCGCCTCATCCGTGACGTCCACGACGTAACTAAATCCCGGCGGATCCGTCCGCGCGTCGCACGTCTTCCTTCGCACGCGCGTCCCGCTCGCGCTCGGCGTCCGCGCCGTCCCCAAAATCTTTTGCACCGCCTCCAGCACCGCGGGCGACGCCTCGCTCGAGTCCTTACCCAGGTCACGATCGAGCGGCACGTGCACGTCGTACACGCGCCACGCGTCGCCGTCGTCGTCGTCGTTCGCGCGCGCGGGCGCGCGTTTCGTCTTCGCTCCGGCGCCGCCGCCGCGCCTCCTCTCACCCTTCGGCGCCGCGCGCGTCGTCACCCGTCGTCGCCGCGTCGCGCGCGATCGCGCGCGCGACGCGCGCGCACCGCCCGCGCGCGCGACGGCGCGCTCGAGCGTCGATCGCGTCGCCATCGCGGCGCGCGGCGCGACGAAGTACCGCGGGACTAACGACCGCGTCGCTTCACATCACCGCGTTCGCGTCGCGTCGCGCGCGCGTCGCGCGTCCGCGTCGCGCGCGCGTCTCGAGGTTCGCACGCTCGCGCGCGCGTCTCGACGCCCGCGCTTCGGCGACGCCGCGCGACGCCGCGCGACGACGGCTTTGAATTCATCGTTCAAATCGATGTTCGCGCGCGGCGTCGCGACGCGCGTCGCGCGACGCGCGCGCGCGCTCGACCCGCGACTCGCGACGGTCGATCGTTTCGACGCGCGCGGCGTCGCGCGACGCGCGCGCGCGTCCGCGGCGTCGCCGGCGACGGCGTGGGACCCGCCCGCGGCGACGGTCGACCGGTTCGACTCGCACGCCATCATCAAGCAGCTCGCGAAAGCGGGCGGGTTCGGCGAACCGCAGGCGGAGGCCATCGTCGCGAGCGCGCTGACGTCCATGACGCGCGCGGGATTCGTCGCGAGAAACGAACTGGAGCGAGAGTTGATGCACGGACGCGCGGAGACGCAGGCGCTCAAGCAGGAGGTGGCGTCGTCGCTGCGCGAGGCGAGCGCGTCGATGAAACACTCCACCGAAACCCTGCAGGCGGAGAACGAGAAGCTGCGCGCCGATCTCAAGTATAACATCGATAGGATCACGCAGTCGCAAAAGTTGGATTTGAATCTGGAGAAGGGACGACTGCGAGAGTTGCACGGGATTCAGGAGAGTCAGATGAAAGAGGTCGAGGCGCGCGTCGATCGAGAGTTGCATCAGATGCGAACGCAGATAGAGGCGGCGAAGACGGAAATTATTCGATACAGCGTGGGGACGCTGGTATCGCTCGGCGCGCTGTCTTTGGCCGCGATTCGACTCGTCATGTAACGCGACGCGATTCGACTCGAAGCGCGTCCCCGACCGCACAGCGCGCGGTCGATCGAGCTCGCGCTCGACCGCGCGCTCGCGCGATGCGCGACGACGAAGACGCGTACGATTTCGATCCCGCCGACGTCGCGCGCGCGCAGAACGCGCTGCTGCGCGCCGCGCTCGCCGCTCGAAACGACGAAAAGTGCGCCGAGGCGGCGGCGACGTCCCTCGCCCCGTGGGCGCCCACGGAGCCGCGCCGACGCGCCGTCGCCTTCGACGCGTGCGCGCTGTCGTCCTCCGACGTCCTGTACGACCTCGGATGCGGCGACGGGCGCGTGCTCGTGGACGCCGCCAAGGCGAGGGGCTGCCGCTGCGTGGGCCTCGAGCTCGACGACGCGCTCGTGCGAGACGCGCGCGAACGCGTCGCGCGCGAGAATCTCGAGGACTTGATCACCGTGCACAAAGGTGATCTCACCGCGTTGACCGCCGAGGCGCTGGCGCGCGGCGTGCTCGATTCACCCGCGCCGACGTGCGCGTTCGCGTGGCTCACGGGCGCGGGCCTGCGTCGACTGTCGCCGACGCTGCGGCGCGCCTGGGAGATTGGAGATTTTCGCATCGTCACGTGCGTCGACGCCCTGGACGCGTGCGTGGACTTCGAGCGCGACGGTGCGTTCGCCGAGCCCGACGATTCGACGCCGTGGGAGGTTCGGCGCGATCGCGCCGCCGACTTCGGCGTCTTCGTCGTGCCGAGGCGCGCGCGCGCGCGAGCGTCCGTCGAACGCGCGAATCGAAACGCGAATTGAAACGCGAATTGAAACGTAAATTGAAATGCGAGTTGGAATTGAAATGCGAGTTGACGGCGCGGCGCGTCGCCGTCGACCGATCGCCGCGCGCGCGTCGCGTCCTTCGCGTCGTCTCGCCGCGCTCGCGCTCGCGACTCGGCTCGAATTCGCGTCTCGTCGTCACACCCGCGCGCGCGATCCTCGATCCGTCGAGGCCGCGTCGCGATGCAGGCCAACGACGCGCACATGCAACAGTTCCTCGAGGTGCGCTCGATTCGCCGCGTTCGCCGTCGCGCGTCGCACGACTGACGTTTCATCGCGCCGCAGGAGGAAAAGCGCAAGGCGGTGTTCAACGAGGTCGTCGCGAAGCTCACGGAGACGTGCTTCGAGAAGTGCGTGACGTACGCGCCGGGCGCGAAGTTTTCGTCGAGCGAGTCGAGCTGCCTGACGAACTGCGCGCTGCGGTACCTGGAGAGCGGGCAAGTCGTGCTCGGGAGGCTGCAAAACATGGGAGGGTCGTAGCGAGACGCGACGTAGAAGACGAAGCTTAGGTTTTGAATGACGCATGAAAGAGACGAGCGAGCTAATAGAAGGCCTCGGTGTCGGCGTGGTCGGCGATGTCGTCGTCGTAGCCGTCGTCGTCGTCGAAACCGGCGGCGCGGGCGTAGTCGTCGTCGCTGTCGAGCTCGTCGTCGTCGTCCGCGGCGCGGTCGACGGCGTCTTCGTCGGCTTCGTCGTCGTCCTCGTCCCCGGCGCGCGCATTTTTGGACGGCGATCGCGCGCGACGCTGACGATCGCTCGCGCGCGATTGGAGACGACCGCGCGACTTGCCCTCGACGGCGTCGCCGTCGAGCTCCTTGGCCGCGCTCGACTCTTCTAAACGCGCCAGACGCTCGAGACGCGAAATATCACCCTTTCTCTGTTTCGTCGACGCCGTCGCCCCTTGATCGTCGCGTTCACCGTCTTCGTTCGCCTTACCGCGCTTCTTGTCTCCACCGCTCGCGCTCGCGTCGTTCGCGGCGCGTTTCTTACCCTTTCCGTTCGGCGCGTTCGCCCTCGCGCCGAACGCCGCCTCTAATATCTCCCTGGGCACGATCCGCTCATCCGTCACCTTTAAATCCTCCAGCGTGAACGCCCGTCGCATGCTTCGTATCCATCGTTCATCGATCGCGTCCTCGTCGTCCTTATCGCCCCTTTCATCGTCCTCGTCCGAGCTCGTCCCGCTCGCCTCCTCGTCCCGCCATCGCGAGACGTCGCCCTCGCGCGCGCGGCGCTCGAGCTCGTCGTCCCGATCGCCGTGATGATACGCCGACGCGCGGAAGAACCCTCGAATCGCGCGCGACAGGCGCACGAGGCGCAGTTCCTCGGGCGTGGCGTCGGTGAAGGGCTTGAGACCGCGCGGGAGCGGTGGGTACAGCGGCGGCGGCTGCGCGATTTGCACCGTCGGTTCCGCCATCTCGCCCTCGCGCGCGGGCGGAAACGGAATGTGGCCGGGAATCAAAAGGCTCGGTGGCTCGGGCGGGGCCTCGGGAGCGGGCGGCTCGGGCGCCGCGGGCGTGGACATGGTGCTTCGCGTTGTGCGGCGCGCGCGTCGGTTTACAGTCGGTTCCGGAGCTAGTCTAGTGCGTCTCCGGCGCACATGCGAACGTGACATTCGACTCGATCGCAGAGCTGCGCCTTGGAACCGGCGCACGAAAGGTTGTGCGCGGCTAAGAATCGTTTCAGGGCGTCGGTGGTGAGAGACGTCAGGGCGTCGGCTTTCACGCGCTCGATGACGAACGCGTGGTGCGGCGCGATGGTCATGATGGGTTCGGGTCTGTGCGCCCGCGCCCGCGCGGGCGGCGAACGAGGTTTCGGAGCTTCGATGGCTTTGCGCTTCGCGCCGATCGTGGCGCCCGTGACGTCGACGGCGGGCGCGGCGCGGCCGTGCAAGTCGTCGATGGCGCGAGACGCGCCGAAGCACTCGGCGTCGAAACCGGCGAGAAGGGCGGGGATGCCGGCGCGTTGCCATTCATCCAGCGCGGGTTCAGTGTCGTCGTGCACGGGTTCCATGACGTTGCGCTCTAACGCGCACATTTCCAACACGCGATAGTGCGTCTGGAGCGCCGGATTGGGCGTTTGCTTGGGATGCCATTGCGTGAGACGAATGGCGTCGATGACGCTTCGCGCGGCGGTTATTTGCGCTTCATTCGCGCGCGGGAGCGGTGCTTTTTCAGACGCAACCGCGCGCTCTGGGTGCCGCGTGTCGTCTCGAAAAGGTAGGTAAAAGACGTGAAAACCCTCGGGCGGTTCCAAGCGAGAGACGGCGTCGTCGGCGGCGGCGATTTCATCCGCGCTCGGCGCCAGTTGCGGCAGAAGGGCGACGTAGCGAAGCGCCGAGCGCGTCGAGCGCGAAAGCGCGCATATCGCGACTTTGTTCTCCTCCACGCACGCGCGCAACAGTCCTTGGAACGCGGCGCACCCTTTCTCTTCACCGGCGACGAAGTGTGACTTTTTCAGGCACAAATCTCTCGTAATCGTCTTGGCGTCCACGAAGCCGACGAGGTGAAATCCCACGGTGTCCTTTGCGTTTTCTACGCCCGGTATTTTCACCGTTTTCACCTTACCGAGCTCTTTGTTCGAAAAAATCAACTGCTTGCCATCCATCTCCAAGAAACTTTTGGTCGGTTTTTCGATCGGCGCGCCCACGGCGTCGCTGTACGTCACTTCACGACGAATTTCTCCTAAATCCTTCCCGTCGACGAGAATGCTGGCCGATTTCTTCGCCTCGCTCACCAGCGCGTAGACGTCGATGGGAATACCTATTTTCCCCGGCACCAACCACAGCTTGGTTTGTTTCAATCGCCTGCGTTTTCGCGCCCGCTTCAAAAACTCGCGCTGCAACTCGGTGCCGTCTCGCACGACGACGAGCGCCTTCTCCCCCTCCATCGCCCCGCAGTGCTCGGCGGTGAAGGCGTCGTAAAATATCGATGAATCAAACACTCCGTCACGCGTGAGCGTCAAAACTTCGATGCGTTGCCCCATCTGCGCCATCTCCTTGGCGCGTTGAATCAACTTGGCGCCCGAGCTCCCAGATTTCAACGGCGCCGCCTCGTTCGTGAACAAATACACGCTCTTCCGCCCCGCTCGCTTCGGTCCGTTCTCGAGCATGTGCGACGCCGTCCACAACCCCTTCGTCAGCGCGTCCTCTTGATTGAAAAAATCGCCCGTCCCATCGTCGTCCTCGGGTTTCAACTCGCCGAATCGCTCGCGAAATTTGTCGGCGCCCTTCTCCCCGTTCGCGTATTCGCTCAATTCCAGCGCTCCCGCCGCGCTCGGGTTCTCCGCCCTTCGCACCTCGCACACGCGTTCCATCCCTATCCCACCCACGCTCTTCCCGGTGTTGTACGCGCACACGCCCAGCACGTCGTCCGGCGCCACGACGACGCGCGCGCGCGCGAATTCAAAGCACGCCCGCGTCGCCGCCGTGAACGCGCACGCCCCGTCCGCGCGCGTCGCGTCCGCCTCGAACATCGCCGGCGAGCAATCGATCAGCATCACCACCGCGTCGCGCTGCGCGTCCGGGTCCCACGCGCGCGCGCCGTCGCCGTCGCCGTCGCCGTCTTCCGCCGCGCCATCGAATTCGAAATCATCGTCCGAATCGTCGTCGTCGCGCGCCATTTCGCCCGCGCGCGCGTCCGACGGGCGCCGCGCGACGTCCCCCTTCGCTCGCGCGCCGCCCTCGCGCGCGCGCGCGTCGCCGTCGCGCCGCCGCGCGACGTTTTCTGCCGCACTCTTCGACGCGCGCTTCGACGCATCGTTTCATTCGTCATGCGCGTCGCCGCGCGTCGCGCCGACGCCCTCGCGTTCGCGCGCGCCGTCGCGCGTCGTCCTCGCGCGTCGCTCGACCGTCTCCGGCGCCCGCGCTTCGGCGCGCGCGCGACGGAGACGCGCGCGAAGAAGAAGGGCCTGCTCGGCGACCTGCTCAACGTCGCGAGGGACCGCGCGCGCGACGAGGCGACGTGGTACAACGGGCGCGCGCCGCTTCGACCGGGGACGTACGCGCCGCAGAAGACGGTGCCGGCGTCGATCGAGCCGCAGCCGCCGTACGCGAGGGACGGACACCTGCCCGAGTACGACGACGGCGTCGTGCAGGTGCAGACGACGGCGGCGGACGTCGAGGGGATGCGACGCGCGGGAAGACTCGCGGCGGAGGTGCTGGACATGGCGGAAAAGATGATCACGCCCGGGACGACGACGACGAACGACATCGACGAGGCGGTGCACGCGATGACGATCGCGGCGGGGGCGTATCCGAGCCCGTTGAACTACGGCGGGTTTCCGAAGAGCGTGTGCACGAGCCTGAACGAGTGCATCTGTCACGGAATCCCGGACGACACGGTGATCCTGGACGGAGATATCATAAATATTGACGTCACGGTGTACCTGAACGGGTATCACGGCGACACGTCGAGGACGATCATGGTGGGGAACGTGACGGAGGAGGTGCGGCGGCTGGTGGAGACGACGGAGCGAGCGCTGGACGCGGCGATCGCGATTTGTAAGCCCGGGACGCCGGTGAGGAAGATCGGGGCGACGATTCATCAGATCGCGGACGACGCCAAGTTCGGGGTGGTGGATAAGTTCGTCGGGCACGGCGTGGGGAAGGTGTTTCACAGCGGACCGACGGTGCGGCATCATCGCAACAACGACCCGGGGACGCTGCGGGTCGGTCAGACGTTCACCATCGAGCCCATGCTGACGATCGGGACGACTCGAGACAAGATGTGGAAGGACGGATGGACGAGCGTCACCGCGGACGGGAAGTGGACGGCGCAGTGCGAGCACACGCTGCTCGTCACCGAGACGGGCGTCGACGTCTTAACCGCGTCGCCGTATCGCGCGTCTCTGTCCGAGGCGTGACCGCGCGCCGGACCCTCGTCGCGTCGTCGCATTAATTTTCTTCATTCATAATCCCGCGCTTTCGCGCGTTCGTTCGAATCCTCGCGCTCGCCGTCTTCGTCGTCGTCGCCCGCGTCCTCCGCAGTCGTCGCCTCGCGCGTCCGACTCCATGTCCGCCCCCGCGCCCGCGCCCGCCCCTCCCGACGACGACTTCGTCGACACCTGCGACGGCGAGCGCGTCCTCCGTCGCGCCGCCGCGCGCGCGCTCGCCGACAGGCTCTTCTACCTCGGTTTCCTCGCGTTGCCTTGGCTCTGGGTGTTGAACGCGTGGACCTTCGCCCCCCACGCGCGCGACGCCCGCGGTCCCGGCCGCGACGCGCGCGTGGCCAAGCGCGCGCGCGAGTCTCGCGCGCTCGCCGTCGCCGCGTTCGCCGTCGTCGCCGCGTGGGCGGCGACGTTTTACTTTGGCGGCGCGCGCGTCGTCGGGACGCGCGCGTGGGAGCGATGGTCGGCGACGACTCGACCGCGCTGACGCGCCGCGCGCGCGCGTCGTCGATCGCTGTAATTCTGTGTATTTCCTAGCGTCCAGCGCCGCGCGCGCGATCGCCCCGTCGACGTCGCGTCAGAGCGCGCCGCGATGGATGCCGTGGACGCCGTGCTCGCGCGCATGCGCGCCGACCAGGGCGTCGCGCGCGACCGCGCCGTCGACGCCGACGTCGACGTCGACGTCGCGGCGTCGCCCGCCGCGCTCGCGCGCGAGCGCGCCGCGATGCGCGCGCTCGCGGCGACGTTTCGCGAGGAGACCGAGGACGCGCTGGGACGGCGGTGGTACGCGCACTTTGAACGGTGGTTGTGCGCGCGACGCGACGCGACGCGAGACGGCGACGCGATCCCGAGCGCGAAGAGACGCGACGCGCGCGACGGCGGGCTGGCGCGGTCGCTGGCGAAGGCGGGACGGACGACGGGGGAGATCGCGACGACGACGCGGCGGTTGGCGCGGGCGGCGGCGAAGGCGAGGGCGAACGCGAGCGCAAGGGCGAGCGATGGGAGGAAGAATCGCGTGCGCGTGCGAAGGATCGAGGTGGGTGGAAACGGGAAACGGGCGGAGAAGGTGGAGCTGACGTGCGGGAAGGTGACGCTGGAATTGAATTTGAGACACTACGAGACGCTGAAGACGCGATGGCGCGGCGACGCGCGGCGCGACGAGGATGGGATTCATCGCGCGGTTTTTTGCGTCGTGGCGAGGTACGCGACGCTGCAGGGGACGCATTATAAGGCGGGGAACATGCAGGCGGCGATTCCGCCGCGCGTGTTCGAGACGCTCGAAAAAAGATTCGACGTGCGATGCGAGCTCTTCGCGTCGCCGCTCAACGCGCACTTTAAAGAGTTTTGCAGCGCGAGCGCGATGACGGATCGCGCGTTCGGATCGCTCGGAAACGCGTTCGACTTCGAGCCGAGCGAAGGGAGCTTCGAGTGTAATCCCCCGTTCGACGAGGAAATCATCTCGCGTTTGGCGGGTCACGTCGAGAGGCTTTTGTCTCGCGCGAAAAAACCGCTATCCTTTTTCGTAGTCGTTCCACTTTGGCACGACAGCCGCGGCTGGATGCGACTGGCGAAGAGCGTGTACTGCGTCTCGAACACAACGCTCGAGGCGAAGGAACACGCCTTTGTGAGTGGCGCGCAGCACTCGCGCATCGATCAACTCACGCCGAGCGCGGCGCCGACGTCTGTACTTTTTCTTCAAAACAAAGCCGGAGAGAAAAAGTGGCCCGTCACGCCCGAGGGCGTGGCGGCGATTCGCGAAGCGTTCGCGCCGCCGAAGAAGGAAGCCGAACGCGTGGAGAAGTGGGACCCGGACGCGACGTCGTGGTCGTGCTCGCGTCGTTTGCCGAAGGATGCGAATTCGTGGGTGTACAAAAACAAAAAGCGCGACCAGAGCGTCGACGAGTCGCCGGCGAAGAAGACGAAAAAGAAGAAGAGTGCCGGCGGCGGGCTCGCGGCGAGCTTTTTCCGCGATTAGATCATAGGTACGGGATTTCGTATTGTAAAATAGAACGAACACTCTAACGCCATAGCACCAGTACTCGCACTCAACGCTCGACTACAACTCGAGGGACATTCACCCCTCGACGAAGAGAAAAGAATGGTGAACTCACTGCTGGGCGCATTGAACGCCGGGTTGTCCGCCGCCTTCGTCGTCGGACTCGTATTGGCTTTGTTGTCTGCTCTCGGCTTCGCGACGACGCTTTTCTTGCTCCATATCAACCTCGTGCATGTTAACCTCTTCCACATTTTCACTCTCCATGTCAATGCTAAGCTGCGGTCGCGCGGGTAAAATCTTTTCGAGCGCCTTGAGATCGTCTTCGGACAAGTCGCCCGGAGCCGGAAACTTGACGGTGAAGTGGATGAACAAGCGACCCTTTTGGAAAGGCATGGTGTGCTTAGGCATACCTTCGTCGAATACAGCCTTGAATTGACCGGGCTTGATGACTTCGCCCTCGTGGGTGGAGATGACGAGTTGACGGCCGTCGAGGTGATCGACGGTCATCTTCATCCCGCACAACGCCTCTACGAGGGAGATTTCTTTTTCCATGAATAAATCGTCCCCCTTGCGCGTGAACACCGGGTGCTCCTTTTGTTGCACGACGAAGATGATGTCACCCGGCACGGTGTCCGGCGCTTCGTCAGCTTCGCCTTGGAAGACCACTCTTTGGTTGTGCTTCATGCCCTTTTCGATGTGCACCTCGAGCACCTTCTTTTCTTGAACAACCTTTTGAGCGTGGCACTTCTCGCACTTATCCTTCTCGCTGATCGTCTGACCCGTGCCTCGGCAATCGTTACAGACGGTCTGCATTTGCTGCACCATCCCCGGCGCGATTTGTCGAACGACAACCTTGACGCCCGCGCCTCTGCATCCGTTGCACGTGCCGCTCGCCCCCGACTTGCTCCCTTTCCCATCGCATTTTTGGCAAATCACATTCTTCGACAGGCTCAGCTTCTTCGTCACCCCGTTGTACAAATCATCCAATCCAAGTTTCAACCCATGCACGACGTCCTCTCCCTTTCGCACGCGAGATCTCCCTCCTCCTCGTCCGCCGCCGCCCCCCGGCCCGAACGGATTCCCTCCGAACATCGCCTCAAAGATATCAAACGGCGATCCGCCTCCTCCGCCCATGCCTCCGTCCTTCAGCGCGTCCTCACCGTATTCATCGTACAGCTGTCGTTTTTCGTCGTCGCTCAGCACTTCGTACGCGGCGGAGATCTCTTTGAACTTTTGTTCGTCGCCGCCTTTATCCGGGTGATGCTTCACAGCCATCTTGCGGTACGCCTTTTTAATCTCCGCCGCCGACGCCCCCTTGCTCACGCCGAGCAGGTCATACAGCTTCGTGTCGGTGGACTGCGTGCGTTCGTCGTCGCGCGCGTTCGTCAGTCGTTTTCCGCGTCGCGCGTCGCGCGCGTCGGGGCGTCGTCGCGGCGTCGCCGCCGCCGAGTTTCGCGAGGCTTCGAACGCGAGATCGCGCGCGGGGCGCCGCGGCGAGGCGACGCGCGCGCCGCGGCGAGGTCGCGATGGGCGAGGCGCGCTTCGAGGCTATCGGCGCGCGCGCGCACCTTGCGTCCGGGCTGGCGGCCGAACATGGCGCGCGCGAATCTGACGCGCGCGCGACCGCCGTCGCGTTGACGGTGACGTGACGGGATAAATAAAGAAACTCGGAAATTGGGTCATACAGTGAGGATTATTTGTTCGATGTGCGTGCGTGCGGGCTGTGTGCGCACGGCGCGGGGAAGGATCGAGACGCTCACGCGGAGAAGCGCGAGAGAACGTGGGCGCGGCCGAAACGCTCGGTCATCACGGCCATGATGCGCGCCGCGGTCTCTTCAACTCCCTTGTGCGTGACGTCCAAGACTTTCCACGTCGGGTTTCGCCGGAATAAGGCTTCGGCGAGGTCGAGCTCTTGGCGAACCACGGAGAGGTCCGAGTAGGAGGAGCGGCGCGACGCCGCGCGATTGGAGACGCCCGTGGCGTCGCTCCTGGCCTGGGATTCGGCCTCGGTGACCCCCATCGTCCTGAGGCGGTGCGCGCGGATGGCGTGGAGAACGTCGGGGGAGATTTTGAGGCCGAAGATGCGGTTTGGATCGACGTCGGCGATGTAGGACGGGATTCGTAATTCGCCGTTGACGGGGACCAAGGGTAAATTCGCGACTTTGTATCCGCGCTGTCCGAGAAAGATGCTCAGCGGAGTTTTTCCGGTGCGACTGATGCCTAGAATGAGGATATCGGCCTCTTTCCACTTCGCGCTCGACGCGCCGTCGTCGCACTGTCGAGTGTATTCCACGGCTTCGATCATACGGTAGTAATCGCTCGACAACAACGCCGCCGACACGCTCGCGCTCGACATCGAGTTCGTCGATCCGCTCGAACGAATCGGTCGCTTGATCATCGGTAGATTCATCGAAGGCATCTCCAAATGCCCCTCCATTTGACGCAAAAGTGTGCCCCAGACGTTGACGGCGTCGACGCCCGCCGCGGCGGCCATCCGCGCCATGCTTTCTGACATCTCAACCTCCGCCAGCGTGTACACGATCATCGCCCCGTCTTCTTTCGCCTGAGCGACGATGGTCGCGAGCTCTTTATTGTCGTTGATGAATCTGAAAACTTCTAAATTCGTCGGATAGGAAATATCCATGCACTTTTCAAATTGGCCGAGCGCAGCTTGCACCGCCTGCGTCGCCGTGGCGCCCGTCGAATCGCTCACGACGAATATGGGTTTCGGCAATTTGCTATCACTCGGCGCCGCGGTCATACCCTCTGGTATCGGCGTATCGCGCACGAACTTGCTCACCACCTCGCGCACCGATGCGGTCGAGGTGGACGTCGTCGTCTCCGTCGTCGTCTCCGTCGTCGTCTCCGTCGACGAACCTCCTCGCTTCTTACTAGACAACGACCGCGCGCGAGACAACTTCCGCAGCGCCGCCGTCCCTCGTCGCGCACCCGCGCGTCGAACCTCGTCTGGATCGCTCGCTTGCACCGCCGGCTGCCTCAACGGCCACGTCGTCGCTCCGTTCGCGCTCGCCCGCCTCAGCTCGGCGAGATCCGCCTCGGCGCGTCGCAACCCGTCCCGCAGCGCCCCCGCCTTGGCCTCCGCCGCCCGCAGCTCCGCCGCGAGCGTGCTATTCTCGACGTATCCATTCCCTGGCATCACGCGCCGCAGCGCTTCACCGCTCACCGTCACCTCCAGCCCCGTCACGCGATCCAGCGTCTCCCCCGTCGGCGCCCGCCACAGCCGCGACACCTTCGTCTTATCCAATTTCGCTCGAATCCGCGCCCGCTCGCGCGCCATCCGCGCGTGCGCGTCGCTCGCGTTTCGAGACATCGTCTCCGCGTCGCTCGGCGCGTCGCTCGCCCTCGTCGCCGCGTCGTCGTCGCGCCGCGCGTCGTCGCGCGTCGACGTCGCGACGGTTAGAGGCACCCCGTTCGGCGCGTCGACCGTCGGACCGCGCCCCGGCGCGCGTCGACCGCGTCGATCGCCTCGCGGTCGCGCGCGCGGCGTCCACGCGCGCGTCCGCGTCGCCCGCGCGCGCATTCGATCGCCGCTCGGCGCGCGCGCGCGTCTGCGGGCGTCACATCGCGTCGACGACGCCGTCCGATGTCCCGGTCGTGGCTCGATGATTTGCGACGCGCGTGCGCGGACACGCGCGCGGACGCCGCGGCGCTCGACGCGCGCGCGCGAGACATGGGCGCGCACGCCGGCGCGCGGCCGGACGCGGTGTGCGCGCCGCGAACGGTCGAGGAGGTGGCGGCGATCGTCCGGACGTGCGCGAGGCACCGACGACCCATCGTCGCGCGCGGCGCGGGCACGGGGCTCGAGGGCGGCGCCGTCGCGTACGGCGGAGGGTGCGTGTTGGACACGCGAATGTTGCGCGCGATCGAGATCGACGAGGCGAACATGTGCGCGAGAGTCGGCGCGGGGGCGCTGAAGAGCGAGCTGAACGCGGCGCTGGCGAAGCGCGGATTCGCGTTCGGGCCGGATCCGAGCTCGAATCCGACGCTGGGAGGGATGGCGAGCACGGGAGGGAGCGGGCTGAGCACGCTGAAGTACGGAACGACGAAGGAGAACGTGCGAAGCATGACGGTGGTGACGCCGGATGGGGAAATCATTCGGACGCGCGCCGAGGTTCGGAAATCGAGCACCGGTTACGAACTGAACGCGCTCTATTTAGGCGCGGAGGGCACGCTGGGGGTGATCGTGGAGCTGGTGGTGAAGATTGTTCCGCTGCCGAAGCGGCGATGCGGCGCCATCGTGCGATTTCCGACCGTCGGGGCGGCGGGGAAGACGGTGGCTGAGGCGACGGCGGCGAATCTGTCGACGTTGCTTCGATGCGAGTTGATGAACGACGAAGGGATTAAAGTGACGAATGTGGTGTTTCAAACGTCTTTACCGTGCGTGCCGACGCTGTTTTTAGAGTTTGTGGGGAATCGGCAGGGCGAGATGGAGGAGGATTGGGAAAGTTTTCTTCGCATCGCGAAGTCGAACGGGAGCGCGTCTCACGATTTCGCGTCAAACGGCGAGGAGTTGGACGAGCTGTGGGACGCGAGACGTGGATGTTATCTAGGCGCGATGCGCTATCGCGGATTAGAAGCGGGGACGAACGCGAAGGAGAGCGTGTACGTTGGAGACGTGTGCGTTCCGGCGTCCAAACTTTCGGCGTGCATCGCGGCCACGGAGCTCGAGTTCAAAAAAGCGCGGTTTCCGTGCGTCATTTGCGCGCACATCGCCGACGGCAACTTCCACTGTCTCATACCCTTTCAAGAGCACGAACGCGCCGCCTTGTTGGCGCTCGAAGACAAAGTCATCGGGAACGCCATCGCTATGGGCGGCTCCGCCTCCGGCGAACACGGCGTCGGCATCGGAAAACAAAAGTACATCATCATGGAGCACGGTGTGGCGCACGTGGATATCCAGCGCCGAATCAAGCGCGCGCTCGATCCGCTCAACATCATGAATCCCGGGAAAATTATATCGTGGGATCCAAGCGAAGCCGAACTCGCGCGACCTCGCCTCTCCAACCTCTAACGCCGTCGCGCCGCATTCTAGCCGCTCGCGCGAGCGCACACATTGTATTATACTTGCACTTCCGCCGCTCGACGATCCATCGCGGCACAACTCGGCGCGCGCGCGATGCGACGCCGCGCGTCGACACCGCACACGCGTACGATGCGTCGTGCGCTCGCCTGCGCGCTCGCCGCGGCGCTATGCTGCGCCAGCGCGCACGCGAGCGCGTCGACACCGCGCGCGTCCGGTGCCCCCGGCGCGCGCCCGTGGATCGTCGAACGCGCTGAACTGCACGGCCTGAGCACGAACGCGCTCGAGGAAGCTTCGAGCAACGTTGAAACGATCGTCTCGCGAGATTGCTTCCTCGTGGCGAAGGATGGGGCGATCGTGCACGAGTCCTACTACGGCGCGAACGACGCCAACACCCAAACGACGACGGATGGCGTCGGCGCGCTCGCGCTGGTCGCGGCGGTCGGCGTCGCGGTGCAGCAAGGATTGTTTGAGTTAGACGCGCCGTTGTCGAAGTACGACTTGCGCTCGGTTGAGGAGGCGTTCGGGGCGTACGCGGATAAGGTGAGCGTGCGACAGCTGTTGGCGCAGACGCACGGCGGCGGTTCGCGCGAACCGGGGACGACGTTCGAACGCGACGACCCGAGAAATGATGGGTTCTTGGATATAGTCGGTGACATAATTGAGTTGAGAAGTGGGATGAAGCTCTCGGAATGGGCGCGCGTGAATGTCGGGGAAAAACTCGGCGCGCCGGAGATGTTTGCGAGCTCGTCTAGGGCGGACGGGAACGACGGCGCGTCACTTTGGAGAGATTTGCGAATGTCTTGTCGCGACGCCGCCAAGCTCGGACAGTTATTCGTGAACCAAGGAAGGTGGACGAGCGTCGATGGGAGCACGCGACAGATGTTTGATCCCACGTTTGCGGTATCGGCGTTGTCGGTGAGTTATCCGTCGCTCAACCAAGCGCACGGCTTGATGACGTGGCTTCACGTCCCGGTGAGCGCAACCGGGACGCAATGCTGCGCACCGCGAACGACGAAAACGTCGTGCGGAATGAGTGCGGAAGCCATCAGTGGGCCGATACTCGGGAGAAACGCTCCGCACGCGCCCGTGGCTGTGAGCTTGGGCGATGAAGGATCGATGATTTTCATGTTGCCGGAGACGAAGACGGTGGTGGTCACTCTGGGACGCACAGCGCCCGGATCACCTGCGTGTCCAGTGGCACCCTCGGATGTCGTCGCCAAGGTGGGTAGCGGTCGAAGAGACGATGCGTATTTGATGCGCACGATCTGGTCTGCCATGGGCGGCGCGCTGAAGCCGGTGGAGTTGGACTCGCCGACGAAAAAGTCAAAACGCACCGCCGCGCTCGAGCATGACTGGCACAGATGGGAGGAAAAGAAGGCATCGAAACATTCAAAAAAGCATAGCACAGATAGCGACGATCGCGTGGCGAGCGAAGGCTCGAGCGAGGGCGCGTCGAGCAGTATTCTCGACGCCGTGCGCGAAGCCATCACGGAAGTCATGGGGGGCGAGGCGAAGAAGGATGGATTAATTCACGACGATCACGCGACGTACGAGGCTCCCGGCGACGCTGGCGAGATGAAACCGACGACGTTTCGGTTACCAATGCCAAGTCCTGGCGACTTAGCCGCGGAGGAGTACGAGAAGCGTCAGATTGAATACGCGCGTCAAATGCAAGAACGCGAGTACAAAAAGTTTGAAGCCGGAGTGCAGAAGGATTATCGCAAAGCGTTGAAGCAAACGCGCGAAAAATACCAAAAGGCTATGCGTGCGGCGCAGTCAATTACAAATGTAGCTCAGCGTGCGCAAGCAGAAGACGTCGCCGCGGCAGAGTACCTCGAAGCTGTCAACAAGATTGAAGAGACGGGTAAGCAGGCGTTACAGCAGTTGGACTCTTGGCGTAAGGCGACGCTTCCTCCGTTGAAGGGCGATGAAGACGTCGGTTTCGGCGCGTCAAAGAACAAGGAAAGTGATCTCGGCTCGGTCGCCGCACATCGTGCGAAACCGAACGCCATCGACGATCTTTCCTCCGTCATGAGCGGCGTCTCTGAAAAGATGCGCAGCATCAGTCTTCGCGCCTCGGAGAAAATTGATTTCGAGGACAATAGGCGTGGCGACACCAAAGAAGACGCCGATGACGGCACGTTTTCCTTGCCAAAACTCGGTGATACGCACGTTGTCCCGCATTCAATGCGTGGATCTTGCGTGTGCGGGTGCCCGAACACGAAGACGTCGCAAGCGACGTGCTTTGACGTCGACGCCAGCGCGCTCGGATCGTCCGAGCAAGCCGCTGACGCGTGTTCCGCGATGCACTCGCGCGCTGGACTTGGATGCCCGCACACGGGCATTGTGCAGCAGTGTGGTGAAGTGATCGGCAAGCGAGGTTTTGCGAGTGACGATCTTGAGTGTAGACAAGTTCGAAAATGTCCGCGCTCAAAGGAAGACGCGGCGAAAACCGCCTTTTTGGCGGCGGTGTTTGATTGCACGCCGACGAGGTTCGCATCGTGCTCATTCGTTGCAGAACCGTGTGCGCACTCGCACGTGGTAATCAAACCAGTTCTTCAAACGGAAGACGACGCGTCCGAACTCGCCCGACCGCAACATTTGAGGCGCGCCGCGCACAGGTTCCACGAGCACCAGCACGCGCACTTGCACGGCAACGCCATGCAACGATGGTTTCAACAATCGTCCGCCGAGTTGAGCGTTGCCTTAGCCGTCGTCATCCTCGCTTTGGCCTTGATGACCGTCGCGAGCAAGTGGCCGACCGCGGTGACGGGCGGCGATATGTTCTTTGGGCAGTTACCGCCGAGACAAGTTCGAAGAATGTCGCCGGGCGTCGCGGAACGCGCGCCGCTGCTCGCCTCAAAGACGCGTCAACCGCACGTGCGAAGCGTCTCGGTTTCATCCGAAATCCCGCCGAGCTCGCCGAGCTCGCCGAGCTCGGATGAAGACGAGTCGCCGGTTCGACGGGATGTCGTGCAGCGATTTCCGCGTCCGATCAAGGTGACGCAACCGCAAACCGGCGAGGCGTACGAAGAAATCGTCAAGCCGACTCGCCGCGTCCCCGTTTCGGAAGTTTCCGCCGACGATGACGACGACTCGGCGGTGTGATCGGGGTGCGACTGGATATAGGTAGCCAACGAGTGTACTGTAACGTATTCAACAAAATATTTAGATCGCGTCATAAACGAAGCCGCGCGAAACCCATGGCGGCGCGCGTGAGAGGAATCCACGATCGTCGAGCCGAGGCGAGCGCGACGCGCGACGCTCCACCGCCGACAACCAAGGGAGCTCCGGACGCCATGTTCGAAGCCTCACCATCGTGTGACACCGATGCGCGCGCGTATGCGTGATACCCACGTCCCAGACGCGTGGGCGCCGCCGCCGCACCGCCGGCGAAGGAGCGGAAGAGGCGCGCGTAACGCTGTTCGCCGCCGAGCTTGCGCCGCTTCGCGTCGGCGTCGTCCCCGCCTCCGCCCAAACCCCCACCACCGCTCTCGAACCGCTTCGTCGCAGACGTGGACGCATCGCCGGACATTCGACTCGGGCTAAGCCCGAAGTCCACCGCCATGTTGGCCAAATGATCGGCGTGTTTGTTAAACTCGCGCTTGACGTGAGAGATCTTAAACTCGGTAAACTTTTCCTTCAACTCGCACGCTTCGGCGTGCATGGACTTCAAATTCGCCGACTTCAGCTTGAACGATCCTTCAACTTGATTCACGATGAGTTTACTGTCCCCTCGCACCTCAATCTTCGTGATCCCGAGCTCCACCGCCTTGCGCAACCCCAAGCACAGCGCCGCGTACTCGGCTTCGTTCACCGTCCGCTCGTTCCCCAAATACTCCAACAACTCCTCCACGATTCGATCGTCCCGCTTCCTTCGCAGCAGTGCCCCCGCCCCCGCCTCCCCCGGATTCCCACGACTCGCCCCGTCGAACTCCAACACGTACTCATCCTCGCTCCGATCCTCCTTCGGCGCGTTCGCCGCGCTCGCGAGCGCTCGCACGCGCGCCTCGATCCCGTCCTCCGCGTCCTCCCCCGCGCGCGTCGACATCCCTCGTCCCCCCGAAGTCCCGCGCTTACGCGCGCTCACTTTTTTCTCCATCACTCGCGCGTCTTCGCTCGCCGATCTCGCGCTCTCCGTCGCGTCGCCGTCGCGAATTCCGTCGTCGTCGCGCGTCGCCTCGACCGTTCGAGCCGTTACGCCGCCGTCGGTCGCGTCGTCCCCCCGATGCGCCTCCAGGTACGCCCGCGCCTCGTCCAGCGTCGCGAATTTCTGCGCGCGCGAATTCGAGCGCGAAAAATTAGTCCCCGCGCGTTCGCGCCGTCGCGAGGGCGCGTCGCGCGTCGCGCGCGCCGTCGTCGTCCGATGTCGTCGCACCTTGTGCATCGCGCCCCCAAAGTTTTGCACCTGCTTCTTCGCGTCGTCCCACGTCGTGTACACGCCGCGCGCGCGCCCGCGCGCGACGGCGTAGAAGGATTCTTTTCGCGCGCTTCGCGGCATCGCGGAATCGCGACGCGATCGCGACGCGCGACGGAGTGACGCCGGAACGACGACGTCTCGCGACGATGTCGGGACACCGGGACGCGGCTTCGCGACGAGATCGGCGCGCGCGCGGGGCGATTCGGGACGCGCGCGCGCGCGCGAGCGCGCGACGGTGTGCGTGAGGTCGCGGGCGCGCGTGCGACGACGCGGGCGCGCGGGCGGCGACGCGAACGTCGCGCGAAGGGTGGTTTCGGAAGCTGTCGGGAATGTCGCGACGCGACGACGCCGGCGCCGAGGGGACGTCGGCGCGCGCGTACGCCGCGCACTGGGACGGGGTGTACGATTCGGCGTCGCAGCTCGCGCGCGAGTGGCACGCGGCGTCGGAGGCGTGCTTCGAGGTCGCGGATGGGTTTCTGCGGGCGGCGGCGAGCGCGAGCGCGGCGGGCGCGGCGGCGCTCGTCGACGTCGGGTGCGGATCGTCGAGCATCGGCGTCGACGCGGCGGATGAGTACGGGTTTAGGGGTGACGTCGTGCTGTTGGACGTGAGCGAACGGGTGATCGAGGTGCTGCGGGCGCGGTACGCGGAGGACGCGCGGGTGCGGTGTCGCGCGGCGGATTGCCGGGACTGTCGAGCCGACGTCGCGGACGGAAGCGCGACGTGCGTGATCGATAAGGGTACGTTGGACGCGCTCAACGGAGACGAAGATAAGCGCGCGCTCATGGATGAGATGTTGCGTATGACGAGAGAGGACGGGATAATCTTGAGCGTGTCGTTCTCAGCCGTGGCGAGATTTGTATTTCTAAAACGCGAGACGACGAGGCTGGGGTTGGATTGGCGGTTTCGCGTCGTGAGCGAGGGCGATCCCGCGCGCGGACACTCGGCAATTTTCGTGAGCGTGCTGTACAGAAGTTCGAGCGCGTCGTTGTTTCGCGATGTGCCGTTCGAGGACGACGCGTTGACGCGAACGCTCGTCGAGCGCATGGAGCGAACCGGGAGCATCGTCGACGACGAAAGCGACGACGAGGGACGTGTGACGCTCGATTTCACGCGAGAGGAAGAGATTTAGAGAATTAGATGAACCGGTAGGCCGCGAGGTGCGCGCTTAGAGGCATCGCGCTCCGAAGCGATCGTCAAAACAACTTTGATATTAAAATTAAAAGTCAAAACATCGCGCTCGGAGATGAACTCGCGCGGCGTCGCGTGAAATCAAAAGAATGAAAACCTACGTCGAGCGTTTGGTCTTTCTTCATCCTTCGTCACGTCGCGGCGCGCGCGGTTCTTTCCACTCCGAGCTCGTTCTAGTTCAACCGAAGCGCGACTCGATTCCGCGCTCACGCCTTCATGAGCGCGTCGATATCCGCCGTCAAGTTTGCGTTTTCAAACTTTGGCGAGTACCGCTTCGCCGGAACTCCATCCTTGCCGATGAGGAACTTTTCAAAGTTCCACGTCACATCCGCCCGTCGCACCGGCGACCACTGAATCGGCATGGAGTTCGGTTGCGTCTTATAAATGTGATCCGATCCCAGTCCGCCCTTGTCGTCCGCCGGTTCGCGAATCGAATTCTTCAAAAACGTCCAAAACGGGTCCTCTTCGTCCCCGTTGATCGTCATCTTCCCCGTGATCGTGAATTTCGGTTCGTATCCATCTCCCGGTCGCACGTACTTCAGCGTGTTCAGCAATTCAAAGTCTTTATCGTAGCACTGGTGTCCGAATTGGTTGCACGGCACGCCGAGGACGACCAAGTCGTCCCCGTACTTTTCCTTCAGGGCGTTCAACTGAACAAAGTCCCTGACGGTCGTGCCTCAGAACGTCGCGACGTTGTTGATGAGGACGACTTTGCCCTTGTATCGGCTCAGCGGGAGGTCCTCGCCGTCCGTGGGCGCGTCGCGCGTGCCACCGCCGAGCGTCTTGAGCGTGAAGTCGTAGATGGTGGACGCGGCGCGGACGCGCACGGAGGCGCGCGCGGACGCGCGGGCGGCGCGCGGAGGCGCGGGCGCGCGCGCGAACGCGGTGTTCGCGAGGGCGTGTCGCGAGGCGAGCATCGGAAGCGCGCGCGCGAGTGAGGTGGACGTCGAGCGATGAAGTTGCCCTAAGACCTCGGGAACCGCCCCCCTCGAGGCGGGCGAGCGGCGGCGAGAGAGGCGGTCTGGAGCGAAGACGCGGTGACGATGGGCGATGGAGGAGGGCTGTAAAATAATACAAATCGCGGTGGTGACCGGGGAGGGTGAGGCGAGGACGACGAAGACGTCGAGAGAGGGGGGAGACGCGTCTCGCGGCGAGCGCGAAATCATCGCTTCTTGGTGGATTTTTTCGAGCTCGAAGTCTTCTTGAGCTTTTTGCGAGGTTTGAGGGCGCTCGCGAGGTCGGTGCCGTCGCCAGGGAGTTCGTCCCACGCGCCGAGTTTGTTCTTGTTCTTCTTTTCAGCCTTGGCGAAGAGAGCGTCGATGTCGTCGTCGGCGTCGAATCGCACGTCGTCGTCCGAATCGTCGCGCGGCTTCTCTGGCGCGAGTTTGGTCGGTTTCGCGCGCGACGCCTTGGAAGTCGATGGTGCGTCGGCGTCGTCCACGGCGTCGGCGTCCATGGCGTCGGCGTCCGTGGCGTCGCTGTCTTCGTCCTCCGCGCTGTCGCTCTGCGGTTCGCCGTTCGCGGGCTCGGCGTCGCCTTCGACGCCGAGGTTTTGTCCGGGCTTGTAAAATGCGTCGAGCAAATAGTCGTCGTCTGGGGCGTCTCTGTATCCGTCGTAATGCGTGCGCACTTTATTCGCCAAGCGATCGGCTTCGAAATCGGCGGCGGCTTCCTTGAGGAGTTCGGTCCACTCGCGCGCCGTTCGCGAAGCGTTCCGCACGCATCGCTTCAAGTCCTCGCTCGGCACGCCGTTTCCAGTCTTAGACAACGCGCAGACTTCATCGTGCGTGTTGACGACGACCACGATCGAGGCATCCGCGGTGACTTCCTCCTCCAACGTCGGATCCGCCACGGCTAACCCGGGAACCTCGTCGAAGAAGCAATACGTCGACGCGATGGGAAAGTGATGCATATTCAGCGGTATCGCCTCTCGCGCGTCCGCGCTGTGCACGGTCACCGTTCCAGTGTTCGGATCGACCGCGCATTCGGGGCGACGATACGTCATCAACGATCCGCACGCCGCCAGACTCGCGGCGCCCGCCAAGTTTCCGTCGTGCGCCAAAATCGTCACCGCGCACGTCACCACCCACACCCGCTTCCCCGCCAGCACGCACAGCGACTCCACGTCCACCGCTCGCGCATCCTTCAGCCCGCGCTCGAGCAGCGCGCCCAAATCCTTCGCTCTCTGTCGCGTCTCTCGATTCGCTCGTCCCTCGCGCGCGAACCCCTCGCACGCCCCGCTCGAAAACTCGCAATCCACGCGCAGGACGCCCTCGGACGACGCCCCGGCGCTCTGCGGCCGCTCTAACATCGCGCTCGTCGACGCGCACGCGATCGTGCGCCCGAGACGGACGACGCAGACGCCCTCGAGCGGGCCGAGTTTGATTTCAAAGTCGGCGCCCGCGCGCGCGTCGTCGGGCTCGCGTCCGTCGCCGCGGAACGGGCCGCCCTCGTCGTCGCCGCGCAGGGCGTCCACGATGAACTCTCGATTGTTCAGGCACACCAGCGCGTCGGCGTCGGTGGTGAAGGGACGCATGACGACGAGTGCGGCGGCGAGCGAAGAAGAAGAGGCGAGCGCGCGAGCGTCGCGGCGTCGCACTACACGTCACGGGCGCTCGGGATGATTTCTATGAAGGACTCCGTGGAATCGCTCGGAGACGCGCGAGATGGTTTTCGCGATGGCGAAGACTCGACGGCGGCGAAGGAGGCGGGAGAGGCGAAGGAGAATTCGGCGGCCCACGGCGACGATTCGGATTCGGCGTTCGTCGCGGCTCCGACGCCCAATTTGGCGTTGAGCTTCGCGCGCACCGACGCGAGTTCGCGACGAAGGGTGGCGTTTTCACGCCCGATGTCGGCCTGGAGACTCGCGAACTCGCGCTCGCGGGACTCGATTTCGGCTTCGGCGGCGCGCTTCACTCGCGCGAGTTCGTCGGCGGCGCTCGTCGCCGTCGGCGGCGGCGCGGACGTCACGCCCGCGCTTCGAAGCGTCATCTCGCGAATTTGCGCGAACAGCCCGGCGAGTTCGGCTTTGGTCTGCATCTCTTCGTTCACCAGCCGTTCGGTGGCGATTCTCGCCTCGGCGGCGCGCTCGACTCGAAGACGAAACGCCTCGTCTTGCGCCTCTTGTGAGGGTACGCGCGCGAGTCGCTCCCGCAAGTCGGCGATCTCGCGCTCGAGTGAAACTTTCTCGAGAAAGTATGTCTCTAATTTCCGTTCCGCCGCGTCGGCGCGCGCCTCGCTGGCGCTCAAACGCTGTTCCAAACGATCAATCTCCAACGTCCGCGTCTGGTCGGCGACTTCCACGTCAAACGCTCGCTTCGCTTCGAGATCGCGAGTCAACTTGCCGATCGTCTCGTGCTGCGACGCTATCCTGTGTTCACGAACCTCCGCTTTCGTCTCTAGCGAGCGCACGCGCTCGCTCAGCGCGCGCATATCGCCCCGCAAAGCCTCCTCCCTCGCCGCGTTCGCCGCGCTCGCCTCCGCCTCGACGCGTAACCGTCGCTCGTACGACTCCCGCGTCGACGCCAAACTCGCACTGAGACTCTCGATCGCGCGTTCTTTCGTTTTCAACGCGTCCCGCAGGCTCACATCTCTGGCCTCGACCGCCGCCGCCGCCCGTCGCGCCGCCGCCGCCGCGAGCGCCTCGCGCTCCGCGTCGCTCGTCGCGCGCGCCGCCGCAGATCGCGTCTCCGCCTCGTCTCGCTCCAGACTCACCCCCACGCGCTCTGCCTCGCGTTCAAGCATCTCTAACCGCCGTTCGAACGCGCTCGTCGCCATCGACGCGTCCTCCGTCTCCCTCCCCGTCGCCGCGCCGCCGTCGGTCAACGCGTCGCCCTCGCCGTCCTCGCGCGCGCGCCCTCGCCGTCCCGCATCGCTCGCCTTCGCCCGCGCCGCGCCCTCGGGCGTTCGCAGCACCTCCGCCGCGAGCTCGCGTATCATGCGCGACGTCGGCGACGCGCCCGGCGCGTCCATGTCGTCGCGCGCTCGAGTCAACGCTCTCGCCGGTCGCGACCGTCGCGCGGAAACCTCGCGCCGCGGGCCTCGTCGAGCGCGCGCGCGCGCGCGACGCGCGCTCGATCGCCGTCGCGCGTCGCGAGCGACGGTCTCGAGCGCGCGACGCGCGTCGCGCGCGAAGAGGCGAGGCGCGACGCGTCGGAGTGCGGTCGATCGTCAAAACGACGATTCAAATATTTGAATTCAAACCTCATTCGCGCGCGCGGCGACGCGCGATCGACGCGCGGAGTCGCGGCGACGCGCGCGGCGCGCATGATGACGGCACTGTTAGCCGCGCCGACGCGCGCGACGGACGCCGTCGCGGCGCGCGCGCGCGAGGCGTCGTCGATCGACGACGGTGAAGACGTCGATCGAACGACGACGCGCGACGGCGACGAACGCGCGAGCGACGAACGCGCGGACGCGGACGACGCGAGCGCGAGCGGAAGTCAACCGATGGGGAGCCTGGAGAGCGAATCGAGCCCGATGGGGAGCTTGGCGAGCGATGAGGAGGCGGACGAGGACGACGAGGACGACGGGCGACGCGACGCGAAGAAGGAATGGACGCTGGAGGAGGAGAGGATGTTTTACGAGACGTATCTGAGCACGAATGGGAACATGAAGAAAGTGTGTGATGCGATGGAGCGGGCGCCGTACGAGCGGGATCGGAAGTTGGTGCAAAAGTTTCGATTCAACGCGACGCGGCGGTTGCAGGGGTGCCTGAAGAGTTTGAATTTGAGCTTGGATACGAAGGACAAGAGGGAGGTTTTGGAGGCGTTTCGATCATATTGGAAGTTTCGCCAGGCGGCGGGGTTGGAGGGTGAGAGTGTGCGGGCATTTGGACAGCGATTGGGGTCGAAGGTGCACGGGCTGCAAAAGAAGTGCGCCGAGGCGCTGCGGAGAGACTTGAGCGCGACCGGGCTTCGGCCGGAGTGGCGGAATATGGGCGAGATGGAGGCGAGCGGGCGCGGGAAAGGTGACGCCGTGGCGAAGACTGACGTGACGCACGATGTAGTGGATGAGTTCGGGGAGAATATTGAAGGGACGGACTCGGTCATCGTCGAAAACGGCAAGCCTAAATTTGTGGTGCAAATGTTCCCGCTCAACCGGGAGACGTACGACCAAGTCGCCGGGACGAAAGGGTTCAATCCGATTTTAGAGCTTGCGTTGAGGCAAAGGAAGACCGTGTCGTCTCTCGCGTTGCACTTGAGCGAGAAGTGGGTGCATGCGCGGCCGACGCCGAGTCATATTTTACAAATTTACCCGTTTTCAAGCGCATCCGGCGCCCTCGGTCCTTGGAACGTCAAGTTTGGCGACTTGAAGATGACGGACCTGTTCGCTTCTCTGGACGAACCGAGGTGTTTTCGGTTGCGATATGCGTGGGTGCACGAGACTAAGGCACGCGCGCCCGGTCAAACGCCGCCGAAGACGGTCGAGAAACGCAAGTCTAACGCGTTCAGCGGCATCTCCATCGGCGCCGTCACTTTCGATCCGATTCCCGGCGACACGCCGGCGACGAAGACGGTAAAGCAACCGTTAGACATTGGGACCGGTGAGCTTACGATGGGCGACTTCGCCGATATCGGCGACACGAATCCTCCACCTACGCTTGGTTCCCGTGGGCGTCAACCGCTGGCGCGCGTCAACTCCCAGCCCGCGGCGCCTCCGCTGAGCGACATTTTCCGCTCGCCCAAGAAGTCGAAACTTATGCCACACTCCGACGCATCGCTTCTCGGTGTGCTCGATGGTATAGACGACATAGAACCAGGAATTCCTGATTTTGGCGGTGGCGACACGCTCAACGCGATGGGTATGGGTATCTCCGATTCTCTGTTGGGTTTCGAAGCGGGCGATTCGCAATTCTTGCGCGACTTTGCGGCGACGCGTTCGCGCGCCCCCGGCGTGCGAGAAAACGGTGGCGAAAAGGGACCGACCACGTTCACGGGCATGTTCAAGCGCTGATTCGATCACTCCTGTTCTACTCCTACTCTACTCCTACTCCCGCTCGCTCTTCATCTAGTTTTCGCGACGACGACTGTACAGTACATCATCTCATCAAAACAACACGTCGCTCCTGAGCACGTACTTCGTCCCCTCGCGCACTTCCTCCCCCTCGTGCTCGGGCATGTCCGCACCGTGCCTGAAATAAAGCGCCCGTCCGATCTTCGGTCGCACTCGACACCGTTCTTCTCCGACCTCGTCGTAAAAAATAGTCGACCCGCCCTCGACGTCTTCGCTCAGATAAAACAACGCCGTGTACTTACTTCGCCTCCCGAGCGCCGTCACGCGCTCGTCGACGTGCGCGCCGAAGTGTTCGCGCGCTCGATACCGATACACTCGTATGTTTGGATTCAATCCCACCGCGTCGTCGATTTCAAATCCAAACGTCGCCGCGACGTTCGCCCTCTCGTACAGCCGTCGCGCGAACGCCTCGCTCGTCTCCGCGAACCGTCCGTTTCGTCGCCGCGCCTCGCCGTGCCGCGGTCCGCGGCTCGAGCTCGCCGCGAAGTCATCGCCGATCGCGTCGACGATTCGCGCGCAGTCTCGCGCGGTGAGGGCGTCGTCGACGACGATGATTTCGTTCGCGACGAGGTGGCGGGGACGGATCGGACGCGCGTCGGCGCGCGCGTCGAGCTCGGGGAGCGTCGCGCGAGGCGCGCGGGCGGCGCCGCGGGTGGGGGCGCCCATCGCGCGCGCGCCGACGGGCGAGGCGCGCGCGCGCATGTGCGGTAAAAATTGTCTTCTCTTATTGTCACTATTTTAACTGTTGACGCCGCCCGCGCCGTGACCGTTGCCGTTGTTGCCGTTGCCGTTGGTCGCCCCGTTGGTCGCGCACGGGCAGCGATCGACGCGATCGGTTTCGCTGGCGTTCGGTCGGGAAATAGTATTAAAAATGAAATAAATCACGCCGGCGACGCGGCTTGGACGAAGGCTCGGCGTAAGACGCGAGCGATGCGGTGCCGAACGCACGCGCGGACGAGCTCCGGCGCGTGCGAACGCGCGTCCGGGTCGAGCGCTCGTGCGTCGATGATCGACGACGAGGTTTGAGTTTTCGAAACCGCCCTCGAGGCGTCGTCGAGGGTGTGTAACCAAGCGCTGGCGCGCTCTTGCTCGCCGTCGACGGACTCTTCCACCGCCGCGAAGACGCGCGCGGCGGCGGCGGCGGCGGCGCGCCGTTCCGCGGGCTCGCTCGGGTCGTTCGCGCACGCGCCCGCGTCTTTAGAAAGACGAACGAGACGCCGTTTGGTTCGATTCGCCGAACTCAAACGTCCGTGCGCATCCGCGGCGACGATTTCAAAGTAGGCGCCGAGCGCCGACGCGCGGTTCGCGTCGTTCAAACCGCTCGCCCCGCGTTTGCGCGCCAGGCGCATCGACGCGTCGTCGAAGACGTTACCATCATCATCGACCGCGTCTCCGGCGTCTCCGGCGCCGTCGATCACGTCTTCGTCGTCTTCCTTCTTGATCGTCGTCGCCTTCGTCGCGGTCGCCGCTTCGCGCCAACCCGGATGTCTCGCTCGTTTATGCGCGCACAAACTCGAAGCGCTCCCGTAACTCTTCTCACACCCTCCTATCCCACACACGAATGTCTTCTCGTACACCGCCAGCGCGCGCCGCGGCGCTCTCTCGCGCGCCCGCGGCGTCATCGCCGCCGCGAACGCCGTCAAATCGTCCGCCCTCGTCGCCGCTTCCGAATCCCTCGTCTCCCGATCCGCGGCGGCGTCAAACAGCGCGTCTAATCGCATTCCAACCACCACCGCCTCGCGCGCCCCCCCCGACGCGCTCGCGCTCGCCCCTCTCGTCGACCGCGTCTCGTCGTCGCCGCCGACTTTGAATTTCAAACCGTCCTCGCGCGCCCCGCGCCTGCCCTCCCCCCCCTCGCGCGTCCTCGTCCTCGTCGTCGCCCGCCGCCGCGCCTCGCGAATCATCGGCGTTCGCACCGCCGTCTCGCGCGCCGACGCCGCCCTCGTCGCCGATCCTCGCGCCGTCGCCGTCGCGCCCTTCGCCTCGTCCATCGTCTCGCGTCGCGCGCCCGACCCGAGTCGCGCGTCGTTCGCGCGGTCGCGCGTCGTCGTCGCGCGCTCGATCGTCGTCGACATCGCCGCGAGCGCGCGCGCCGCGTCGCGCTCGACGTCCATGACGCGTCGCGCCGTGACGCGCGTCGCGCCGCGACGCGCGCGACGAGCGACCGCGCGCGGCGACCGACCGCGCGCGGCGCGGCGCCGTCGACGACGATCGAGCGCGCGCTCGACCGCGGCGTCGCGCGAAAAAAAATAGTCGCGCGCGCTCGAGCGCGCGCCGACGCGCCGACGCGACCGTCGCGCCGGCGCGCGCGCGGAGATCCGCCTCGGAAGACGTTTTCGATGCGTTTTTACGTCGAGTCGCGCGCGCGTCGACGGCGCGCGCGCGACCGCGCGCGCGCCGCGTCGGGCGAAAAAACGCGACGACGCGAAAAAATGCGACGCGCGCGCGATGGTCGGAACGCGAGGCGACGCGGCGAGGACGTCGTCGCGACGCATTTCGTCGCGCGCGAATCGCGAATCGAACGATGTCGATCCACGCGTGCGCGCCGGTGACGAACGGCGTCGGGAAACGCGTGAAGGACGCGGTGAAACGCGTCGGCGCCGCGGGCGGGCGCGCGCGGACGCTCGCGCGCGTCGGCGACGACGACGACGACGATGAGGATGACGGTTCGGTGACGGCGCGCGACGACGACGACGACGACGACGACGACGACGGGACGTGGCTCGCGCTCGACGGCGCGACGACGACGACGATGACGACGCGAGAGATGCGCGAGACGCGGTTCGGTGGGGCGCGCGCGCGCGAGGTGCTGGCGGTGCCGGTGCGAGCGCGAAGGCTGGCGGCGGCGCGGGACGCGACGGCGAGCGAGCGGGACGTCGTCTTCGCGGTGAGACTGCGCGACGAGCGCGACGGCGCGCGAGGGGGGAGGCGGCGACGCGCGGAGACGCGGGACGCGGACGCGGGCGCGGCGCGAGTGGGGCGGATTCGGGAGGATCCGGGAAGAGACGCGCGGTGGTTGTTTCCGGCGAGACGCGCGGCGAGCGAACGCGAGGGAGGATCGGACGTGGACGCGGACGCGATGCGGGCGATGCTGGCGTCGAGCGGTTCGGGAGGTGAATGCGCGCGCGGGCCGATGGTGTGTCGGGGGTACTGCTCGAGCGCGTGGTCGATCGAGCGCGTGCGCGAGGCGTGCGACGTCGACGCCGTCGTCGACGTGCACGTGTGCGCCGAGCGCGTCATAGATTTAGCCGGACACCGCGCGCCGGGGACGCCGAGAAACTTTCAGTTCCGAAAGATGGCGTTCGGTGAGTTTCTCGATCGCGTGAGCGAGCGCGCGGGACGCGAACCGTTGATTGGGGAAGGTGAGCGATATTATTTGAGAAGCGTCGACGGTAAGGCGCGCGCGGACGTGCGTCGAACGCATCCGGGACTCGCTCGGGCGCTCGAGCTCGAATGCGTGTGGCCCGAGACGCGCTTTCACAGCTCCGTGTTGCGAATCAGTTCGTCCGAGACGACGCTCCAGACGCACTTTGACACGCACGATAACGTTCTGATTCAACTCGCCGGCGAAAAGGAGGTGACGTTGTTTCCACCAGAGGTGGACTCGTACATGTACGTCCAAGGCTCGAGTTCGCGCGTGAATTACCCGAACAACGCGCCCGGAGAATTTCCACTGTTCGATAAGTACGCCAAAGACGCGGCGTTGAAAATCAAGCTTCGCCCGGGCGACGCTCTGTTCATTCCCGCGTTTTGGTTTCATCACGTCTACGCCTCGGGCGACGGCGCGTCCGTGGCGGTGAATGTGTTCTTTCGCACGTTTGAACCGAGCGCGTACAATCCGAGTGATATCTACGGTAATAAAGACTTGGTTGCGGGCAAAGAGGCGTGTGATCTCGCCTCGCGCGCGGGGAGCGCGTTGGACGAGTTGCCCGAACCGTTTCGCAGTTTTTACGCCCGGCGCGCCGTCAAGGCTTTGGCGAATCAACTCGCCGTGCGCATTAACGAAGAGTGGTGATGGCATAAATTTGCGTTACAATGCGAAGCGCCGGGACGGGCGCGTCGTCGTGAAGTGTCGCGTGGATCGTCGTCGTCGTGCCAGTGTCATCGTCATCGTCATCGACTCTAACTAACTCATCGGCGGTGGCGCGCGGCGGGGGATAAAATCATGGCGAACTCGTTCATGCTGCGGGACACTCGACGGCTGGCGCTTCGGACGATGTTCTCGAACGCCGCGAGCTCCTTGACGTGCGTTTCGCGGAACATGCGAAAGGCGACGAGGGCGAGGAAGGAGAGACAAAATCTCGCCTTGACGTTGACCGAGGCGAAGGCGAAGGCGCCGAGGAGTAAACCGCCGATCCAACGCTTCGGCGCGCTCAGCGCGTTGAAGCGAGAGGACGTGAAAATGTGAGCGGTGACGTAGGCGTTGGTGATCGAGTATCTGTACGCGTCGAAAAATGGAGGCACGGTGAACGCGCCGACCCAGAGCGTCGTGGCGACGGCCCACGCGGACATGACGTGCCCGAGCGCGCTGACGGCGTACAACGCGAGAAACGTTCGAAACACGGCGCTGTTGTCCCGTCCCGCGAGCACGCCTCGGTGTCTGGACGCCCACGCGTTGAATGAAATCGCCCACCGCTGCGCCATATCTCCCACCGCGCGATCGTTCAGCTCTAAACCGTACGACAGTCGCGGAAACATCACCGCCCACACGTACTTGTACGCCAAGTACGCCATCGACGCGTACGCCGTCAAACTCACCCCACTCACCGTCGACCGCGGCGCGAGACGCACGAACAACAACATCGTCATCCCAATCGTGAAATGAATCGCCGATCGCGCGGCGTCTCGCCACAACAACACCTCCAGCACCGCGCCCCGCGCTCCGTACCCCTCGCTCGCCTCCGCGCGCCGCCGCGTCTCCCGCCGCATCGCCTCTCCCACGCTCTCCGTCTCCGGCGTCTGCACCACCCCGCACGCCACTCGCTCGCCTCGCATCTCGCCGTAATACGGCGTCAGCGCCCGCTTCCGATCGAACTCCTCCGTCATTCGTCCTCCGTCCGTCGTCGTCTCCGCCGCGAAGCTCGCCGGCGTCGCGTCCTCCGTCCTTCGCACCGTCCCGAACGCGTCCAGCGACTCCACTCGCTTTCGCAGCGCCGCGGGCGTCTCGACGAAATCATCCCGCGCCCATCGCGCGCCCCGTCGCAGCTCCACCGTGGACGCGCGCGACGCGCCCGAGTCCCCGCGTCCCGCGCTCGCGTCGTTTCGCAAATCCGCGAACGGTCGCCGTTCGCGTTCGCTCGACGCGCCGCGCTCGAGCGTCGAGCGCGAGGTCGACGCGAAATTTTCAAACATCCCGTCGTCGCGCGTCGCGTCGTCGCGCGTCGCGTCGGTCGCCGCGCGATGTGACGCGGGAACCGAACCGACGAAATCGTTCGCGCGTTGGTTCCCCCGCGCGTCGACGCCGACGGGGTCTTTGTCATTCTCTGGTAAATATGTATGCGTACCGTCATTATATGAACGCTGAGGCACTATAATACATCCAATGACGCTATATAAAAATGTTAGCGATGTGGGCGCGCGCGCGCGGGACGGCGCGCGTCCGCGCGTCCGTTCGCGACGCGCGCCTCGCGCGGCGCGACCGCGCGCGCGATGTCGATCGCGGGATTCGATCTGTCGTCCATCGCGCGCGCGCTGCCGCTGGATCGCGCGAAGCGCGCGTCGGCGTCGGTGAATTTATTGCTCGCCGTCGCCGACATGAAGCGCGACAAGCGCGACCAGTTCGAGCGCAACCTCGACGCCGCGGTGCGAGTCTACGGCGGCGTCGGCGTGGTGTCGCTGAAGTTTAACACGCTCAACGGACGCGGGCTGACGATGCTGACGGAGGCGGTGAAGACGGGCAAGGGGGAATTCGCGGAGACGCTGCTGACGCGATACGGCGCCGACCCGACGGCGGAGGCGGACGGCGCGTGCGCGCTGGCGATGGCGCTCGCGGCGAGGGAAGCGTTTTTGACGTTTGGTGAGATTCTGGAGGCGCACGCGACGAGGGTTGGGTTCGAGAGCTTGGAGGCGTACGTGCGCGAAAAGTATCCGGCGGGCGCGGAGGCGTTGGCGAAGAGACGCGCGGAGACGAAGATTCGAGGGCGGTCGTTGAGCGAGGTGAACGAGGACGCGGCGTCGCTGAAGACGGTGTCGCGAGTGGAGCGCGCGCGATCGACGACGTCGTCGTCGGTGGAGACGGTTCGGTACCACGCGTTGGGGAGCGGCGAGGCGACGACGGAACTCGCGATGCCGGCGAACGCGGGCGAGGAATCGGAGGGGGAATCGGAATACTCGATGCCGACGCCGGACTCGACCGTCGTCGCGGTGGAGTACCTGCGTCAACAGATCGGGGTTCTGCGGGAACTGGACGATCGAATCACGGAAATCGAGTTCGCAGACGCCGACGTCGACGTCGACGAGATGGACCGTTTTCGCCATGCTCTCTCCGCGGCGGAGGATGAGTTAGTCGAGAGCATGGATGATATATATATAGACCACGACGAAGCGTTGCCGGCGATCGTCGAAGAGTACAAGCGTCGTGCGCGAGAGAGCATGACAAGGTTGAACGATCGCGTCTCGTCGTTGTTATTTCGCAACCGCCCGGCGCCCACGCGCGCAGACGCGCCGCCGGCGTTTTTTTCGCCTCAACAGTGACTACGGATCGTGTAACTGTGTAACTATACTTCAGTCCTAGATCTAATCAGCTATCGGTTTCGCGTTCGCCCGCGGTCGTCGCTGGCGGCGAGATCGGTGGATCCGCGCTCGGCGGCGGTTGACTTGTTCTGGCCAATTCCTCCAAACCGGCGCCCAATATGCGAAACGCGCTCGTGGACGCTTGACCGACGAATCTACCAACCTGACCGGCGAACGCCGACACTTGACCAGCAGTGACGGAGAACGACTCTTCTTCCTCGGGCACACCCGGACGAACCGAGCGCGCGCGACCGAACGAAAGCGTCGCGATTTCGCGACTCGCCGGCACCGGTCTCGAAGACCACGGCACGTGCACTCTCTCACGGTCTCTCTCGAGCTGATCTTCGACCTCGACGTCGACGCGATCGATGATATAGTCAAGAACATACGCCACGTCTTCCTCGGCGGTGTACTTTGGCGACTCGCCGCCGTGCATGTCCTTGACGGCGGCCGCGATTTCCTCTTCGTCGTTGGGATTGACGCGCGTGCCCATGATGAGATGCTTCGCCATGTTCATCGCGTTCGGATCCGTCCCCACGTCTCGCCGCGCCAACAGCGACGCCGCGACTCGCGCTATGTTCACCCCCAACGACACCGTGTCTTCGATTTGCTGACTGAATCGAACCCCGTACCGCGCCCACGTGGCGAAGTGCTCGCAGTTATTCGCCCGCACGCAATACGCCCCGTATCGTCCCTCGTAGAACCCCTGATCCACCGCCAATCGACACCGATCGACGATCTCTCCGATTCTCAGCGGCGCGTGCGTCGCGTCGAACCGCTCGTTCCCGCACCTCGGGTCCTCGCCGACGTCCGCCAGCGGGCTCAGCACGCACGCCGCGTTCGCGTCCATGTCTCGATTCCTCTCCCCTCCCTCGTCCTCGCCGCCCTCGGGCGCCCCCCACAGGTGCACCACGCACTCCACCGCCGCGTCGACGTCGTCGCCGTCCCGCATCCACCGCCAAATCCCCAGCGCGTCGTCCGCGACGCCGACGCGTCCGACGTACACCGCCCAGTGCTCGAACCCGACGTCGAAAAACTCGCGCGCGACGCGATGCCAGAACACGACGTCTCCCGGTCGTCGCGCGCGTCCTCGGCGCGGCCACGCGCGTCCGCGCGCGCGGCCGCGCGGCGCGCCGTGCAGGCGCGCGCGCGACACCGTCGACGCATCGCGCCCGGTCGTCCTTCCCTCGCGCGTCGCGTCGCGCGCGCCGTCGCCTCGCGCGCCGTCGCGCGCGCCGTCGTCGACGCGCATCGTCGCGCGTCGCTCGCCGCGCGCGCGTCGCGCGAGGCGTCGGCGGCGGCGCCGCGCGCGGCGATTTGTGACGACGCGGGCGCGCGCACATCGCGACGCGCGACGACGCGTCGCGCGGCGCGCGCGACGCGGATCGCGCGCGCGACGCGACGCGGATCGCGCGCGCGGCGTCGGCGTCGCGCGCGCGCGCGCGACGACGCGCGCGCGCGCGCGAGAGGGGAGGTTCGACGGTCGTGGAACATCTTTCGACGCCATGAGCGACGACGACGACGACGCGCGCGCGCGACGGCGCGACGGCGACGGGAAGGGCGAGCTGTCGTATCATTATTGGCACGGTCGGAACGCGGGAGAGGCGCCGGCGGCGACGGCGAAGGTGCGGAGCGGGGGAGCGACGACGCGAGCGCGACGACGACGACGACGACGAAGACGACGACGAACGACGACTGACGAGGAACGACTGTTGAATGACGCAGCGAATCACGAGCGAGGAAGCGGCGGCGTTGACGAAACAAGTGTCGTCGACGCAGATATCGGCGTGGAACGCGGCGGGGACGTGGGAAGAGCGAGGGCACACGGATTGGGCGCGCGCGCGCCTGGAGACGCTCGTCGTCGAGCGAGGAAAGTTTGACTTGGACGGCGCGTTCGCGGGCGTCGTCGCGCGCGTGGTCGGGGTGAAGAAGTGCGAAGGCGATGCGAGCGTGGTGATGATTCGAGGGAAACCGCGACATGGGTTTGATTTCGAGACGACGCTGGAGTGGCGCGCTTCGTTCGCCGAAGAAGACGGCGAAGACGGCGAAGACGAAGACGGAGACGAGGCGGCGGTGGAGGTTCAGGGTACGATTCACATCCCTGAGTTCTCCCGCGATTGCGCCGAAGATGAGGAGTGCGCGTTTGAGATCAAAGTCGAAAACCGCAAGAAGGAACATCGCGAGCGCGAGGACGCGTGCTACGCGGCGCTGAAAAAGAGCTGCGAAGAATTCATCGTCGGCGTCCTTCGACAGATCGACGACGAATTGTGCGAGCGCGCGTCGAAATAACGTAACGCGTAGACGGTTGTAACGTTCGAAAAGGGACGACGACGATGGCGCGGGCGAGACTCGACGCCGCGAGCGAGCAAAACGTTTTGGTTTTCTTGTCATTGCACTCGGCGCTCGAACGCATACCGAAAAATTATCTTCCGCGCGAAAGCAAGAGCTCAGCCTGCTCGAATTCCGCGAACACGCGATCCTTTCTCTTCGCCGGGAACGGGTACTTGGTGCCAAAGTTGTTGAAGTGACCGCTCACCGCGTTCAACGCGCTGTACACCTGACCGTACGACGGCTTGCCCGTCGTCTTATTATCTCTGCGGTACTTCGCCACCCACGCGTTGGTCATGTTGCGCGTCGTGTTAATAGACTCTTCGCGACCTTCCGTACCGGGCGCCATCTCCAACGTCTGCTTCACTTGCTCGATGATGGCTTTCGTCTCCGCCTGGTACTTTTCCTCCTTATCCCCGCCGAAGAAACCCGCGCGCGCCTGCGAACGTCCACGCGCCCGTGCCGTCGTCGTCAGTCATCGAATCGCGCGATCCGCGGTCGAATCATTCGTCGCTGCCCTCGCGCGCGCGCGTCGCCGCGTCCCCGCGTCGCCGCGCGTCGCCGTCGCGCGCGCCGAACCGTCCCGATAAGGCGTCCCCGCCGTCCCGACCGCGCGCGCGGCCTCGCTCGCGTCTCCCGCGCGCGCGCGTCGCTCGCGCGTCATCGATCGCGCGCATCGCTCGCGCGCGCACCTCTCGCGGGGCGACGAGCGTCGCGGACAGCGCCGCGAACGCGGCGTTGCGAACGAACTCGCGGCGATCCACGTTGACGTCACCGTCGTTCGCGCGCGCGTGGACGCGCGCGGCGGCGCGAGACGCGCGCCTCGCGGACGCGGCGGCGCGAACGGACGGTCGCGCGATCGTTCGGGGGCGGGCGGCGGCGAACATGGTCGCGCGCGAGCGGGCGTGCGGTTCTGGGGATGGGCGCTAGGGAGAAGTATTGAAATACGCGCTCGAGCGCATGTGGTGCAAGCGAGACGCGGCGCGCGGACTCGCGGCGAGCGTGAAATTGACGCCGGAGACGTGCGCTAACGAGGCGCCGACGCGACCGGTGGCGGACCACTCGAGCTCGGGAGCGAGCATCGTCGTCGAGCGACCGCTGCTGCCGCCGTCCCGGGTGACGGAAAGTGTGCTCTGAAACGCGTTTTCGATTCGCGTGCGTTCGCGAGGCGCGAGCTCGCGGAACGCGTCGGAATCGTCGACGGCGCCGTCGACGACGTCGAAGAGATCGTCGGGGGACGTCCATAGATTCGCCAGGAGCACGACGCGATGCTCGTATAAGACGTCGATGAGGTTGATGAACCGCCGCGCTTCGTTTTCGCTCGCGTCGACGGGCAGTCTCGGGACGTCCTCCACGCAAATCACTTTGAATCGCTCGGCGAGCGCGACGTAATCGCTCGGCGCCGCGCGCGATCGCCGCCCGCAAATATCATCGAACGTGAACCTCGCGTGCGCGCCCACGCGAGCCTTCGCGCGCAGACGGCCGACGTCGGCGTCGACTTCGCGTTCGCCTTCGGCGTCTCGCGTGAAACGATCCCACGCGCGCGACAGTCGCTCGCGCGTCGCGTCGTCATCGCCGACGAAGATCACTCCATCCTCCACGTCTTCATCGCGCGCGCGCCGACGATAATCCACGCTCTCGCGCGCGTCCAAATCCACCACTTCGCACCGCGCTCGCAACCCGTCCGCGAATCCCGCGAACGCCGCTCGATTAATCCCACCGTAATACAATCTTTCCGGCGCGCAATTCGACGTCGTCACCAGCGCTCCGCCGTGCGCGAAGTACGATCGCATCAACCTCTCGATCACCATCGCGTCCGCCACGTCGCTGATCTCCATCTCGTCCAGGCACAGCACGTGTTGCCGCGTCTTCGTCGCCATGTTTTTCCCCAGCGTCCACAGCGGATCCGCCCCCCCCTCGCCCTCGCCGCGCGCCTTCATCGCGCTCTCGTGCAGCGCTCGATGTATCCTCGCCATGAACGCGTGAAAATGCGTTCGCTCGACCTCGAGTCCGCCCTTTTCTCTCGCGTCCTCGCTCGTCGCGTCCGCGAGCGCCGTCTTCCCTCGCCCGACGCCTCCGTGCAGGTACACCCCTCGCCCCGCGCGCGTCCCGAGGCGCGCGCCGTCGTAGAACCGCTCCAGCGCGTCCAGCGCGCGTCGCTGCCCGTCGTCGCGCGCCTCCGTCGTCGCGCGTCGTCGTCGTCGCGTCGCGTCGTCGTCGCGCGTCGTCGTCGTCGCGCCCCGCGCGTCGCGCGTCGCCGCGCGCGCGCGCCGAGCCAGCGCCGGCGCGACGCGCGACGACGCGCGCGACATCGCGCGACGCGATCCGGCGCGCGTCGCCGTGTGCGCGCGTCGTCGCGCGTCGATTCGTCGAATGAGATGATGATTCGTTGGCGCGAATTCGTCGATCGGCACACGACGACGCCGTCATGGCGTCGCGCGACGACCCCGCGGCGCGCGCGCAGAGCGCCAACGATGTCGCGCGCGCGGGCGTGGATTGGAGCGCGCTGGAGGCGTGCGACGGCGTGCGAATGTCGTGGAACGTGGTGGCGAATTCGCGAGCCGAGATGACGAAGTGCGTCGTGCCGTTCGGCGCGGTCGTCACGCCGCTGCGAGAGATCGCGTCGGAGGTCGCGCCGCGCGTGCCGTACGAGTGCGTGCGGTGCAAGGGGTGCGGGGGGGGGCTGAACCCGTACGCGAGGGTGGATTTCGCGAGCAAGATCTGGGTGTGCTGCCTGTGCCACGCGAGGAATCACTTTCCGCCGCACTACAACGCGCTGAGCGAGACGAATCTGCCGGCGGAGCTGTTCCCGAGCTACACGACGATAGAGTACGCGGTGCCGCGAGCGGGACAGGGGACGGGATGCGGACCGGGGTATCTGTTCGTCGTCGACGCGTGCGCGGAGGAGGAGGAGTTGACGGCGCTGAAGCAGGCGCTGACGCAGGCGCTGAGTCTGTTGCCGGAGGACGCGCGGGTTGGGTTGGTGACGTTCGGGACGCACGTGCACGTGCACGAGTTGGGGTTCGCGGATTGCCCGAAATCGTACGTGTTTCGGGGAAATAAGGAGTTTACGCAACAGCAGATTAAGGACCAGTTGACGCTCGGGGGCGGGCACCGGCAGACGAACGGTCGAGCTCCGGGGATGGCGGGCGCGCAGCCGGGGATGAACGGCGCACACCCGGGAGCGATGCCGACGAGCAAGTTCTTGGTGCCGCTGAGCGAGTGTGAATTTCAGTTTACGGCGATTTTGGAGGAATTGCAGCGAGACGCGTTCGCGCCGTTGCCGTCGTGCCGACGGTCGCGATGCACGGGCACGGCGCTCATGGTGGCGTCTTGTCTGTTGTCCACGTCCGCGATCGGGATGAACGCGAGGGCGATGTTATTCACCGGCGGCGCGGCTACGGATGGAGGTGGAACGATCGTGGCGAAAGATATGGAGCAGGCGGTGCGATCGCACAAGGACATAGTCAAGGGCGCGGCGCCGTTTTATCACAAGGCCAAAAAGTATTACGAACAGGTGGCGATCAACCTGTGCGCGAATGGACACGTGTTGGACGTGTTCGCGTGCGCGCTCGATCAAGTCGGACTGGCGGAGATGAAAGTTTGCGTGGAAAAGACTGGCGGGAACGTCGTGCTGGCTGAGTCGTTTTCGCACACCGTGTTCAAGACGTCGTTTCAAAAACTTTTCGCCCCAGACGCTGAGGGTGGATTGGGAATCGCGTACAACGGACAGTTCGAAGTAATCACGAGCCGCGACGTGAGGACAGCGGGGGTGATCGGACCATGCGCTGCGCTCGATCGAAAAGGTTTGCCAGGCGCGACGAGCGACACGCCCATCGGTAGCGGCGGAACGACGGCGTGGAAGCTTTGCACACTCACGAACGAAACGTCTCTGGCGGTGTACTTTGATGTTGCGAATCCGGGTGGGAAAGATCAACAGCCGATGGCCATGCAAGGGCAGCAAGCGCAACAGTTTTACCTGCAATTTCTGTGCACGTACACGCTCCCCAGCGGCGAGACGCGCATGCGCGTCATCACGACGAGTCGTCGTTGGACCGAAGGACAAAATTTGAACGACATCGCCGCCGGGTTCGATCAAGAAGCCGCAGCCGTGCTCGTCGCTAGGCAGTTGTCTTGGAAGATGGAGACTGAGGAAGAAACGGATTGCCCCGCGGCGACGAGATGGCTCGATCGCAAGCTCATCCAGCTGTGCCAGCGCTTTGGCGATTACAGAAAGGACGATCCGCATTCGTTTCAGCTCATGCCGCAATTTAGCATTTACCCGCAGTTCATGTTCAACTTGCGACGATCGCAGTTCGTGCAAGTGTTCAACAATTCGCCCGACGAGACGGCGTATTTCCGCATGATTTTGATGCGTGAAAACGTCTTCAATTCGTTGGTGATGATTCAACCCACGTTGACGGCGTACTCCTTCAACGGTCCTCCCGAGCCCGTATTGCTGGACGTGTGCTCGATCGCCGCGGACAAAATCTTGGTCCTCGACGCTTACTTCAGTGTTGTCGTTTTCCACGGTATGACGATCGCGCAGTGGCGAAAGGCGAACTATCAAGATCAGCCAGAGCACGTGGCGTTCAAAGACTTGCTCGCGGCGCCCAAGGCGGAGGCGGAACAAATAATCGCCACTAGATTCCCCGTGCCGCGTTTGGTTGATTGCGATCAGCACGGCTCTCAGGCGCGCTTTTTGTTGGCCAAATTGAATCCGAGCGCGACGTACAACTCGAGCGCGACGATGGGTGGCGGATCGGACATCATTTTCACGGATGACGTGAGTCTGCAAGTGTTCATGGATCATTTGAAGCGCTTAGCGGTTACCACTAACTGAGATGACTAGAAACGTTGTAATGGTTGTCTAAAATTAGCTAATCTACAATCCTATCTATAGTCCAAAGCGTTTTCTTCCCGGCGTCCGGCCACCCGCACCGCGCCGAACGCTCGATGGGGGACGCGACGTTCCGTAATCTACGCGCGGCGTCGTCGCCGCGCTGCGTTGCCCCGGCGTCACGATTTGACTCCTTTGTCTCGCGCGGCGATCTTCTTCTCGCGTGCGCTGCGCTTCTTGCAGCTGTGCTTCCTCATCGCGTTTAGCTTGCATTTCAGCCTCCATCTTCGCCTTGTCCTCTTTGCGCTTCGCCTTTGATTTCAACATGCTCGAATGGCTCTCCTTGAGCGTGAAAAACATCGGTCCGAATTCGGCGAGCCAGTGCGGTTCGACGGCGGTGACGCATTGCATGTATTCTTTCGATGTCATGATGAGTTCGTGGTATACGACGTAATCAGGAGTGTAACCCAGACCATAAAGCGCTGAGCTCGGATGAAGGTGGCAAGGCATACCATTGCGAGCATTGACATACTCACCGACGCCTTTCAAACGCGCCGCTTGATGAAAGTACGCGGCGGCGATGGATCGACGGCAGACGTCCCAATCTTGCCCACAGCTCACGAGCGGGATTTTCTGTTGCTTCATGATATCCATCAATTGCGCGCGCACCTCTCTACCTTTCTTCAGACCTTTGCCCTGAATGAAATGCTTGTTGCACCAATCGTTCCTGTACCCGTTATTTTTCCATTGCTGGTACACGTTGAGCAACGTCAAGTGGTCGCTTTCGGGAACGAAGAACTTTTCGCGCGCGGCGTCGGATTCTTCCTCTCGATCCTTCGGCCTGAACCACACTGACGGAACCGATAACATCGCGACGACGGTGAGCATTTCGTTCGAGCAGCCCGTTTCTTCCGCTTTGATGAGCATCTGCGCCAGCGGCGGGTCGACGGGAAACTCAACCATCTTCGAGCCGAGTTTCGTGAGCCCGCCAGTGTTGTCGAGCGCGCCTAAAATCCACAGGGAATACATGCTGTTCAAGATGTTTTCTTGGGGAGGAGGATCCATGAAGTCAAAATCTAACAAGTTATCCACGTTGAGCGACTTCAAAAGTAACACGACGTTACCCAAGTTGGTGCGTTGAATCTCGGGAACCGTCGAGACGAGCATTTCGTGCTTGAACGCCATCTCCGTGTACAGGCGATAGCACGTCCCTGGTCCAGTACGACCGGCGCGGCCGCTGCGTTGATTCACCGCAGCTTGCGCGCAAGGGAAAACTTGCAAAGCATTCATACCCATTCGAGGATTAAACACTGAAAGTTTGCAATAACCACTGTCGATGACGTACATGACGCCGTCGAGCGTGAGCGACGTCTCCGCGATGTTCGTACTGACGATGCACTTTCGGTTACCATCCTCTGCGTCTTGAAAAATCTTCGCCTGCAAATCGCTCGGGAGTTGTGAGTAGATTGGTAAAACGTTCAGCGGTGGACACGTGCCTTCGCTCATCAACTGCTCGACGCGCTCTTCCAACGTGTACGTCACCGTCTCGATTTCTTCTTGACCCGTCATGAAGATCAAAATGTCACCCGGTCCCGACGAGAGATGCACAGTGAGCGCTTGCTTCACCGCAGCTTCGACGTAATCCTCCACGGGTGTCTTGGAGTACAGAATATCGACCGGGAACGTGCGACCAGGAATGTGGAAAACCGGCACCGATCCAAAGAAGTTACTAAACTTTTCTGCGTTCAACGTCGCCGACGTGACGATGAGCTTGAAATCGCGACGGCGCGCGACAACTTTCTTCAGAATACCGAATAGAACGTCAGTGTGTAACGATCGTTCGTGCGCTTCGTCCATGATGATACAGCTGTACATGTCAAGATCAGGTTCGCGCAAAGTTTCTCGAAGAAGCACGCCATCCGTCATGTACTTGATAATCGTATCAGGCCCCGTGCAGTCCTCGAATCGAATGGCGTAACCGACTTCCTTACCTAGTTCACAGCCCATTTCCTCGCTCACACGCTTCGCGACGCTCATTGCAGCTACACGACGGGGTTGAGTGCAACCGACCATCCCGAATGTGGAGTAACCTTCCTCGTGCATGTATTGCGTCATTTGCGTCGTCTTACCGCTTCCGGTTTCGCCGACGACGACTACGATTTGATTTTCGCGAATGACATGCATCAAGTCTTCGCGACAACCGTACACAGGTAAGAACTCACGCTGTTCTTTGATCGTCTTCGTCTTCGCGAACTCGCTTTGTGCGCTCGCCTTCGAACCTTTCATGTGCTCGGCAAACTTGGCGCCAGCCTTGAAATCGATTTCGCCGTCCGCGCCGACGACGTCTGGTCTGTCGTCATCGCGACCTTTCGCCGCTTGCGCGTTTTCCGCGGCTTCCTTGTTTTCAGCTTGTGTCGTACCCGTGATCGATCCCATCTTCGACCCTTTCATTTCCCAAAATCGATCCCGACCTTTGTTCTCCTCTCGCTTCGTACGCACTTCCTTCACCAACGCGCTTCCTTTGCGCGCGATTTGCGCCATGTCGCTCGTGACGTCCTTCACCGGTACGACAGTCTCTTGCTGCTTCGTGAACACCATACGGCCGTCTAAGAATGGCGGTTTCGTGTCGTGCACGAGCAAAACCGCGCGGTTTTCTTCCATGTCATCAAAATCCAAATCAATTTCCTTGGTGCGAATCACACCGGACGTCATCATACGATTTTCTTCCCATTGATTTGAATCGGCGTTGAGTTGACTGACGCGTCGCGACGCAGCCATGGACATGAGCGACCCGTCGCGTCGAGTCAACCTTTTCGCGTATTCTTGTTCTTTTTTCGCGTAACGCGCCTCATCCCGTGCGTTCGTGTTAAAAGGGTTGTGCGCGTCGCCGTGCGCGCCGCCGCCCTCGTCGTCGTCGTACCACGCGCGATCCAAAACCTTCTCCGCGTCGTCATCCGGGGCTGGCGCGTCGTCATCTTCGGCCGCGACGGCGGTACCTTCGGTGACAAACTTGTTTGCGTTCGCCATCGCCCCCGTGGCCCAGGCATTGGATTTCCAACTCGGCGTTGCCGCGGGCGTATCCATCTCAAAGCGCAACGAATGCGACCGTTGACTGCTCGACGCGTTCCCGCTCCACCCACCTCCAGACCCACTCCGCGCCGTCGCCGGTTGCGCCGCGATATCATCCCACGATCCATGTTTCGCGAACTTCGGCGTCATCATCCGTCCGTCTCGATCTCTCCTCGGCGTCTCCTCCCACTCGCCGTCGTCGCCGCGCCAACTCCGTCGCCGCCCGTCCGCATCTTCGCCATCCCGTTCATCCTCACGTCGCGCCTGCAACCCCCGTCCAAACTTTCCATCTTTTCTGCGTCGATCGATCGCTTCCTTGGCGTGCGCGTTCAGTCCTCCCGGATGCGACGGCGTTTCGTCCCGGCGCGCTCTGAATTGTTTCCCGTCCCGCTGTCCTCTGCTCTCGCCTTCTACCCCGCGCCTCGCGCGCGCCTCTCCCGCGTCGTCCTCGGCGTCGAGTGAGAACGACAGCGCGCTCTCGCGCGCGCGCTTCTCGCGTCGCTTCGCGTGCGCGAGTGCGTCGAGTCCCAAGCGCGAGGTCGATCCACCGGGACCGCGCGGATTGGTCGCGGCGTCGCGCGGCGCGCGGAGCTCCAAGCCGCCCACGAGCGCGCCCGCGCGGTCGTCGTCGTCGTCATCTCGACGCCGGTCGTCGTCGTCGTCGATGCCGTCGGCGTACATCGCGCGCGCGTCTCGAAATGGCGAAAGTGGCGGCTGTGGGAAGCTTTAAAGCGCGCGAGACGCGACGATTACAATGCGCGCGCTATCGGCGCTGCGAGGCGTGCACGCGCTTGGCGATCGTCGACGAGATGCCGGGATTGTCTAATCCGGTGGTCTGAACCACGCGTTGAGATGGGACCATGACTTGATTGGTCGTGCGCCAGGGCTCGTGGATGGAACCGTCGGCGAGAGAAATCGAGCTCGCGCCGCGGTAGCGTTCGCGCTTGAGCGTCGCCGCGCACGACGGGCCGAATCGGCGACCGATGGTGTTTTGCAAACTCCCGCGAGGACGGTTTCGCGGCGCGTCGGGGGCGTAGGGCATGAGCGCTTTTCGGGCGGTGCCTTTGCCTCGACCGCCGGCGTCGCGCGCGGCGCCGAGAACCTTCTGTTGCGCGCTCGCGGATGTCGTTTCGGCGACGAAGACCGGCCTCGCGCCGTACGCGTTCGCGGCTCGGTACCCTGTCTTTTTCACGTAGTGTGGGATGGCCACGAGGGATCCGCCGCGGCGTTCGAGTCTCTGGGCACTTCCAAGAGCGCTGCGCGAGAACCGCGTCAGTCAGTCGAAGCGGCGTTTGACTCTTTGGAGTCGCGAGGCGAGACGAGGGTGGCGCGCGCGCTCAAGACGGACGCACGCGCGAGACGCACCAATTCGACGCGGGCGGCGGCGATTGCGTTGTTTCGATCGTCATCGCGCGCGCCCGAGTGAGGCGGGACAAAAATAGTCATCGGTCTATTCTGAGAAGGTTGTTACAAACGACCACGATGGTGTGCAGATCGCGAAGTTGCCTTCGCGACCCGGGTGTTCTATGTTCTGTCTCATCTAATGTTCTACTTAATTTGACGTCGCCGTCGATTGGATTTCAGCCTTGCATCCAGGACATCCCGCGTGCGCCGTCTCGTCGAACGCCGCCTCGAGACACGCGGAATGGAAGTGATGACTGGATTCGCACGCGTCCCAGGCGTACGTCATCTGGATCCTCGCGTCGTCTATGGATAGACCGCCGAGCGGTTCTTCGCACAGTGCGCACGTGACATTCGAGCCGAATGATCCTGGTTTCAGTTCGTTGTACGTTCTCCTGTACTCGACGGCAGACGCGTGGTTCTCTGGCGTTCGCTCGAGGTCGTTGTCTAAAATGTCTCCGAGATGCGCCAAAAGACTCAATTTTATCGCCGCGCCCTCCGCGTCGGTCTCGAACGAGCTTTCGCTGCGCTTCCAGTGCGAATCGAGCGTCGCTATCGCTTCCTCGAACGTTCGCACGGCTTCGTCTTGGTACTTTTCCAAAACAAGCGGCCTCGACAACAAACGCGTCTCGCCGCGAAGCGTGCACCCGTGCTCCTTGAGCGCGTACACCTCTTGATTTTCGTACCCACCCAAGTACCAATGCTCACGAAGCATCAGGGGTACTGTCGCGTCCCTTTTCGAGGACTCCTTCTCGTCATTCAACATCGCGACGTACTCGCGCGTGAGTCGTAAGACTTCGCGCGAGAGCGCCACGGCGCCGTCGACGTCGCCTCGAATGCTCTGCGTCCACCGCATCCTTCGACACGCCTCGGTCTCGACGGGCAAGATTCCTTCATCGCGCGCGAACTCGCGCGCGAGTCCGTAGTGCTCCAGCGCCGCCACGTGATCGTTCACCGCCATGGAATAGTAATCTCCAACCGCCAAGTGCGCGCGCGCCTCGGAAATCTTATCGCCGTTGTCGTACGCCAACTTGAGCGTCGTCTGCGTGATGCGTTCAAACTGCGACGCATCGATCCCATCGTGCACGGCATCGCGCTCATACACCGCATACATCCTCCGCAGCGAGTTAATCTCGATCTCCGCCACGATCAACGCCGCCTCGCACTCCAAATTCTTATCTCCCCTCTCCTTGGCCAGATTCGCGATGCGCCCAAACGCCCGCGTCGCCACGTCGTACCCCTGATCCCCATCCAGCGTGCTCAGCGTGTTCATCGCGTCGTGATACATCGCCCGCACCTCATCAAACTCCGGCACGCTCCCGCTCCTCGACACCGTCGTCGTCGACGCCGTCTCCTCCTCCCGCGTCGCCTCGCCCTCGCCTCCGCTCGCCTCCGCGTCGCGCGCGTCGCGTCCCTTCCCTCCCTCCACCGCCCGCGCCCGCGCCCGCGCGCCCGCGATCGCCACCGTCATCGCCGCGCACGCCCGCACCGTCGTCCCGAGCCGCCATCCCTCGCCCATGCTCGCGAATCCCCCCCGAACGCGTCGCGAATCGATGAATGAATGAATGAATGAATGAATGAATGAATGCGCGTGCACGCGACGAAACGACGCGGTATTCGCGGTCTCGCGCGGTGTTCGCGCGGCGTTCGCGCGCCGCGACGCCGCGCGCGCTCGCGATCGCCCTCTGCGCGCCGACGCGGGATTCGCGCGACCGCGCGCGCGCGTCTCGCGCGCGGCGCGCGCAAACCCTCCTTTTCCCGTCGCGGTCGACCAATCGTTTCGCGGCGCGCGCGAGATCTCGCGTGTTCGGCCGATCGTTTCGCGGCTATGTATTGTATACGTGAGATCTCACGTATATAACATGCGATCGGGGGCATACATAATAACGCCGACGCGCGATCGCGCGATCGGACGGCCGCGCGCGCGTCGCCGATGGCGGTGATTGCCGCGACGCCGCGATCGTGATTGAAATATAGCGTTCGATGCACGCGATGTATGAAATATCTCACGTATACGTGTACGTATACGCGCGAGCGTCGGGGACGCGACGGGTCGAGGCGGTCGGTCGGTCGCCGCGGTATCGTCGGCATTGTTATGGGTTTTCGTTCGTCGCGGACCGCAGACGCCAACCGTCGCGACGCGCGCGGCGCGCCGACGCGCCGACGACGGCGCGATGGACGGCGCGCGTCGAACGCGCGACGACGCGCGCGCGTTCGCGTCCTGTGCGACGACGACGCGCGTCCTGGACGACGACGCGACGCGCGAAGACGACGCGCGGAGCGACGACGGACGGACGACGACGACGACGACGACGCGAGGGGCGACGACGCGGGTGCGGTGCGACGCGAGAGGCGCGAACGCCGACGAGGGCGACGACGCGAAGGGCGCGGTGACGACGGCGCGGTACGCGCCGGCGTGGGCGGTGGGAGGGGGGAAGGGACGCGCGCGAGACGCGGGACGCGCGCGAGACGACGGCGACGACGACGACGACGCGCGCGAGGGCGCGAGGGGGAAGAAGAGCGCGGGAAAGAGATCGGACGCGGCGTTCGCGGTGACGGTGACGCGGGCGCTCGAGCGCGGGACGCGGGGGGTGGTGCGGGTGTGGAGCGACGCGGAGGCGGGCGGGAGGTGTCCGAGCGAGGCGAGGTGGGACGCGCAGGGCGACGCGGAGCGGAGAATGGGGAGGGACGACGGCGATTCTGCCGAGTTTCGCGCGTTTCACGCGACGGTGAGCGCGCATTCGCTGACGAGAGAGGCGGAATTGGAGCTCGGGAGCGTGCACAGGGATTTTGGGTTGGAGTTTCGGCAAAGCGTGACGACGCGGCTGGATTCGGGCTTCGCCGCGCCGACGTCGCAGTCGTGGTCCATCGGCACGCCGGTGAAGCCGTTTGACGCGTTTAAAATGTTACACGGCGCTGAAGACGACGACGTGGAGAAGTCGGGCGAAGCGAAGGCGCGCAAAGACGACGAGCCACCGACCGCGCGAACGTCGAGCGCCAAGTTTGCGTTTGCGAGAAACTTGGCCAAGCCGTCGCCTCGCCTGACGTTTACGGCGCACTCGAAGCCGCCGTCGAACGCGCGAGCGCTTGATTTAAACTTAAGAGCGACGTCGAACGCGCTCGACGCGCACGCACTGCGCGTCGTCGCTCGAACTCGTCTCGGGGAATCGCGCGCGCAAGTCGCGGCGCGCACGAAATTTCGCGGCGGCACCCACGGCGTCGACCTCGAGCTCGGTCGTGATTTCAAGCCCGCGTCCTCGACGACCACGATCAAAGCCATCATCAAGGCCTCCGTACCGCTCACGAAGTACGCCCTCAAGCTCTCTCGAGACGACGGCGGCGGAAAATCCCGTCTCGCCCTCGAGCTGTCGCCCGCCGAGTGCGTCGTCGACGCGCGACTCCGGCCTCGCGGCGCGCTCGAGCTCAGGTTCGGCATCAAGCACCCGTGCGCGTTACCAACGACGGCCAAACACCATAGCATTAGCGTAGGTCCTAGAAGACGCGCGGCGGACGACGGCGGCGACGCTTTCGTCGCCTTCGCCGTCGCCTTCGCCGCGTGACGCTCGGCGAATTCGACGTCAAGAGTAAACGCGCGCCGCACTTCACCGCGCCCCGCGCGCGCGCCCCGACACCGACCCGAACGAAAGCGCCGACGCATCGCGCGCGTCTCGATGCGTCGCGAGTCCCGCTGAGCGCATGCGCGACGCCGATTCGCCGCGCGCGCGCGACAGCGCGAACGTCACGACGTCGGAAACGACGCCCGCGCGCGCGCCCAAGCGCGCGCATCCCACCGCGGGATGGCTCGAGCTCGAACGCGCGCTGCGCGTCGTCTACGGCGGCGTCGTGCGCGAGCTCGCGCCGCTGGGCGTGGTCGGGATGGCGACGTTTGACCCGATGGCTGGGTTCGTGCTGTGGAGCGAGCAGCGCGAGGCGGAACGCGATCGAACGAGGACGATGCGAGAGCTGTACCCGAATGAGACGATGAAACCCGAAAGCCCGGGTGAAATTGAACTCGCGTCGCTGCGAGTGGCGGTGAAATACGCGATCGGGGCGTATGGGACGGCGTCGAGCGTGCTGAGCGACGCGTCGTTTCGGGACAAATTGAAGAGTTTAAAGGCTGCGGGCGGCGGCGGTGAAACGCGCGGAATGGGGGATTACGAAGCGATGCACGCGAAAGCGACGGAGGCATGCGCGAGGAGCTGCGAGATCGAGACGAAAGATGTGGTGGATGCGGAGTGGAGTGGGACGGAATTTTCGCCGAGCTCGTTCGTCGCCGTCGATCGCGCCGCGGGCAAGGTGGTGCTTTCTGTGCGCGGGACGTGGGAGTTTCACGACGCGTTAACGGACGTGAGCAGCGAAAGTGTGAAGTTCTTGAACGGCTGGGCGCACTCTGGGATGGTGGCATCGGCGTGGCAAGTGTTAAAGCGCATGCTTCCCGCCGTGGCGCGTTCGATGCGCAAGCATTCGGGATACGAGTTTCTCGTCACCGGTCACAGTATGGGCGGCGGTGTAGCCGCGTGCGTCGCGATGCTCATGCATAGTACGGATAAAGATATCGAGTCGCTCGCGCTAGAGGGATTGAGCGATGTCGTCGAGGAGGAGAGAAGAGAAATATTGCGACGACTGGCGTCGTGCACGTGCGTGTGTATCGCGGCGCCGAGCGTGAGCAGCATGGACTTGAGCGAGGCGGCGAGCGATTACATCACGTGCGTCGTCGCCGGCGCTGATGTTATACCGCGATTATGTCACGCTTCCGTTCGCCGACTATTACGTCGGTTGAACCACGCCGCACCGTCGCACGCGATGTTGCGCGCCGTATCCTCGGTGCTCGGCGGCAGGGACAGGCCGGCGTTGGAGCGAGAAGTGAGCGCGACCGAGGAAGAAATCACCGAGGTAGCGCAAGATTTAGACAACGTTAGCAAAGATAGTGAGTTAGCAAGTGGCGCTGGAGCGCGCGACGTCTCGAAAGCTGCGTCGGTGTCGCCTCCTAAGAAGCGCGGGGACAGTCGGCGCAAATGCCAAGGCGCTTGGGGCGAGGTAGAGGGCGTCGTCGGCCTCGAACTTCGTGATCACGCGGCGAGCGATTTCATGGTTCAACCGGGACGAGTTATCCACCTCAAGCACGTGCGTTCAGACGCACCGACTGCGGAGTATAAACACCCCACGGCGTTCACAGACGTCGTCCTCGACCCGTACATGATGCTCGACCACATTCCGGGAACGTACCAAGCCGCGGTGAAGGCGATTCACGATCGTGTCAAAGCCGGTGGACAATCCTGGGTCGAGCACGATGCTTCCAATCGCGATTCCGACGACGAAGACGAGGAAGACGCCGTGAGCGCGTTTCTTCACGCCCAAGACGTCCGCTCCGGCGCGCGCCGAGGATGGCGCTCCGTTCGCAACTTCCTCGGCATCGACGGCGACGAAGACGACGACGCGTTCAAGCGCGACGCCCACGACGCCGGCGCCACCGCCCCCGGTCCACGACCATCCCGTCACGTTCCCGACATCGGCACCGATACCGACGACGACGACTCCATCCCCGACTTTTACGGCGAAGACGCTCGCGCTCGCCGCACGCACCATCCTCGCCGCGCGTCCGCGCCCGCCGACGACGCCGCGCCCATCGCTCCCATCGCGGACGCCGTCGACGCCAATCCTTTCACGCGCGCTTGGGACTGGCTCAAGCGTCAGGCCGCCGACGACGACGCGTAGTTTCCATCGAATCGAATCGTATCCGAACCGCGGTCAACGCGCGTCCCGAAGCAGCCCCTCCGAGCGACCCGCTCGCCGTCACACCATGCCTCTCGCGCACCGCGCGCCCGCCCGCGCGCCCGCGGCGGGCGCGCCGAGCGACAGGGCGCTAGAGTACACCATCGTCGATCGCTCGTCCGAGGTTCGTCGCCGTCGCGCGCGCGCACGCCGCGTTCGCGACGCATTCGCGCGCGACATTTACGATGAATTTGAAATCGCGCGTTGACTTCCGAAAGAAACGAAGGACTGACGACTTCGCGCGCGCAGGACGCGAATCATCGCGCGGAGGAGCTTCACGTGAAACATGGCGAACGCGCGCGCGGGTGGTACACGGAGAGAAACGCGGGATTTCCGGCGTACGTGACGGCGCGGTTGCGGCGAGCGAGCGACTTGAGGCAGTTACGGTTGCTGTCGCACGAGTCTAAGATTGCGATCGCGGCGCACGTGCACGTGACGACGAAAGATGGACGCGTGAAGAAGTTGGGGACGTTGAGATTTGAGAGCAACGCGGAGTGCGGGTACAAGGCGAGGGAGTTGAAGACGGTGCACGTGAACGTCAAGGAGGCGACGGAGGTGCGGTTGGAATTTCCGGGATGTCACGAAAACGCGAGGAACGATGGACGACAGATTGGATTGATGGCGCTAACGCTGATCGGGGAAGTGAGCGAGCGTGATAGCGTGAGTGAGGCGGTGACGGCGCGCACGCCTTTGCTGGGTCATCGAGTGATGTCGGCGGCTGGGGACGCGACGACGGAGGTGGACGCGTTGACGGCGGAGAAGATTCGAGAGGTGATGGTTCGCAAGGAACACGCGGTTGATGCGGAAGATTACGACGAGGCGAAACGTTTGCGTGACGTTATCGCGAAGCTTCGTGAGTTTGGGGTGAAGGTGAAGGTGTTACAGGAAGAAAAAATGCGCGCCGTGGACGCAGAAGATTACGACGAGGCGAAACGGTTGAAGATTGAAATCGACAAGATGCGATCGAATGGGTACGACGATGCGTTCACCGCGGCGTCTTCGCCGCGTTCGAGCGTGCGGTCACCGAGCTCAAGCGCTCAGGTGACAGAAGAGGTGCGAGTGTTGCCACCTCTGGGGTCACCTGTAGCCGCGGCGCCGTCGGCGCGAGCCACGTTTTCGTTCGACGACGTGCCGATTCGTTCGAAACACGCCGACGCTATGCGAGATTTGACGGGTGGGAAAGCCGTCGAGCACGACGAAAACGACATCGAACGATCTATGAGTGTCGCGAGCAGTGCGCCGAAAGATCCGCCCCGGCCGAAACCAATCGAGATTACCAAGTCAAACACCTTTCGCGAAGACGACGTGAGTGCCGCCGGTATGAGCAACGACGAGGTCCCCGCGGTGGCCGCTGGCCGTCGTGTGCCTCCTGAGCTCGAGGCTGAAGCAGCCGCGTTTTTCGAACAAGAGCACGAAGATAAAGTCGTGAGCGCGACAAAGCAATCGGTCAAGTCGAGCGAGGAAGATGATCTTCCGCCGCTGGCGCCACTGTCGCCGTCTGAGCAAGTCAACGCGGCGCCCATCATCGAGGCGTTTGGGGAAGATGTCATCGTCAAGCTCTTCAGCCAAGCATGGTTACACCGCGAGACTGCGTTGCAGGCCATCAACAAGCGACTTATCGCTGCGTGGGAGAACGCAGACTCCTCTGCCGTGGTCGGAGCGGAGCCTCGCGAGACGTTTCACACGTTGTGCAAGACGCTCGGCGATCGATTATTCAACGACAAGGTGGCTAACGTGACGTGTGCGGCAGCGATCACGCTTGCGTCTGCGGCCAAGGCGTACGCTGAGTTCGTTTCCGCCCGGGACGTGCGCGAAGCGGTCGGGGACTCGATGTCGTTATTAGTCGATAAACTTGGCGACACCAATCCTAGACTTCGCGAGAGCATTCGCGAGGCGCTGCACGCCTTCGCAAGCGACGCCCCAGGAGGAGTGAATATCTTAGCGAATGCGCTTTGCAAACCGGTGCAAAAGTTGAACTTGTGGCGAGTGCTGACTGGAAGGCTCACTCTGCTTCTAGAGCTTGTGCCAACGTACGGATTGGATGCGCCAGAAAAGGAAAATTCATTCGCGTTGGAACAAGTCATGAAGTTTGCGACGAAGTGCTTCGACAGCGCCAACGGTGAGGCGAGAGGCGTGGCCATGAAGGTTGTTTTGGCGTGCGTAGACATCGTTGGTTCGAATGTTCGCACCTACCTTCCGCGAACGCTCAAGAGTGCGATCAAGGATGTCATTGAAGCGGCGATCGATGAGAACGAAGACCCGTATGACATTCGCGGCAGAAACTCTGGGGCGAGCAAATCGCCGAGCAAGTCCATGTGGACGGCGTCCAGTCCCGCATCCACTCGTGGCGGTGTTGTGTTTTCCCCGAGTCGTGGACGCGGTGATGATTGGAATCAGCCGAGTCCGAGCGTGCCGAGAGACGACATATCACCCGAGATGTCCGCCAGCGCGACGACGCTCGAACGCGAAATCACTCGTCGCATCGAGGCGCACGGAGAAGACCACCCAGACGTCGCCGCCGCCATGAACGATCTAGCCACACTCTACAGCGAAAACGAGAACTTTGAACGAGCACAAGCGCTGTTCGAGCGCGCGCTGTCGATTCAAGAGACCACCCTCGGCGCCGAGCATCCCGAGACGGTGCAGACGCTCACGGATCTCGCTATTTGCCACCTCGACCGCGAGGACAACAATCTCGGCCGTCCTCTGCTCCAGCGCGCGTTGGAGCTTCAGACGAATATTTTAGGCCCGGACCATCCCGATGTGGACGCCATTCGCGATGTTTTAGCCTCGCTCGACGCTGAGTTGTAATCGAACGCGCGCGCCGAGATGCGCGCGCCGGCGTTCAACTGTCCTCATTCCGCGCCGCATGGCTCCGAATCCGTCCTCGATCGCTCGCGTCGCGGCGCGCGTCGCGAGCGAGCGCGGGCGAATCTCACGCGCGAGCGCGTCGACGAGCGCGTCCACGGACGATCTGCGCGCCGCGTTTCGTCACTGCGTCGAAATCGTTCGCGCGAGAGATTACGAAACCTATCTCTGCACGCTCGCCCTGCCCCGCGCGAGCGCGCCCGCGGCGTTCGCCGTGCGCGCGCTGAACGCGGAGACCGGTTCGGTGGTCGGGAACGCGGAATCCGTCGACGCGGCGGTGGCGCGGTTGATGTGGTGGCGAGAGACGATGACGGCGGGGAGCGCCGGGACGCGGGCGGGTCACCCGGTGGCGCTCGCAACGCTCGCAGCGCTGGGAAACGAGCCGAACGCGCGCGCGAGAACTTGGATGCGACGAATGATTGAGGCGAGGATCGCGGACGCGCGCTCGGATGGACCGCCGCGGACGATTGCGGATCTAGAGCGGTATGCGAGCGACGCGCACGGGAGCGCGTTGACGCTCGCGCTCGACGCGTGCGGAGTCAGGAATGCGGACGCGGATCACGCGGTGAGTCACTTAGGGCAAGCGATAGGACTAAGTGCGTTATTGCGCGGTACCGTGGCGCACGCGAAACAGCGTCGATGTTACTTACCGAGCGACGCGTGCGCGCGGCACGGGGTGAGCACCGAGAGCGTCTATCGCATGGAGCCGAGCGAGGGCGTGCGTAACGTCGCGCACGAAGTCGCGAGCGCGGCCAAGGGGCATTTAGATAGCGCGCGCGCGATGGCGAGCAGAGTTCCCGACGACGCCAAGCCGTTCCTTCTGCAAGCGGTCCCCGTTGGGAGGTATTTAGACGCGCTCGAGGCGAGAGATTTCGACGTTTTCGACGAAGCCGTCGCCAAGGGCGGCGCCCCGCTCTTGACGCAAGGCGCCATCGCCTGGCACGCGTTCAAACGCGCGTATTGATGACGAGTTAGAGAAATACCACTAGCGCTAGCGGGTTGTCGACGATGCGACGAAAGACGACTCGACGAAACGTTTTCAAATTACACCGCGTCGATTCTGTGTTCTAGTCCGACTCTAAAGTCCACGTTCGAAGTCGCTTAAATGTTCGACGGGTAAAGCATGCATCGCACCTTACCACCGATGGAGTTCGACGGCAAGTGCGACTTGAACTTCGCGCGAACGACGCCGCTCGTTCCGTGCGCCCGCATCACCTTGCCCCAAATCGTGCGGTACGCCGTCCCTTGCTTCTTCGTCTTCGCCTTGTACACATAGCACAACTTCTTACCACCGTAGAACGCCGTCGACGGGGCGTCAGACACGCCCTCGAGCTTAATGAGCGACGTGTGGTTGTATTGGTTCGTGCGCGCGCGCTTGTACCCCAAAATCAACCCTCGCACATACAATCTATCGCGATTCGCCGAGCGCGTCGTTCGTCAGTCGTCGCGTTCGCAAACATTCCGCGTCGCACCACCCGTCCGGATTCCCGCGCGCCCCCCCCGCGCGTCGTCGTCGCCCCGCGCGCCCATCGTCGTTAGGGCTCGCGCGCGCCCATCGTCACCGTCATCCGCCCCCAACCTCCGCGCGCGCGCGCGTTCTCCCCCTTTCCGACGCTCTCGAACGCGCGCGCGATACCCCTCGATCGTTCGACGCCGCGTTCGACCGCGCGCGCGCGTCGCGCGCGTCCCCTCGGCGTCGACATCGCGCGACCGAAGCCCTAACCCGCGATCGCGTCGCGTCGTTCCGCGTCGCGCTCCACGCGCGCGCGCGCCGTCGCGCGCCGTCGCGTCGCGCGCCGCGCGGTCGAAGATTTCGCGCGCACCTCGTCGGTTCACCCTTGGCCATGGTCGCTCGCCGCGCGCGTGTGAAAGGCGGCGCGCGCGCGACGCCGCGCCGGGACGGCGCGCGACGACGTGCGCGGTAACGGACGGGGTTTCATACTTCACACGGGTCGCGTATGGGTAAACAGTCAGACGTCGGACACCCGGGCAGCGATCGCGCGGCGCCGGCGCGCGCGCGCGCCCGCGCGCCGCACACGACGACGCCTCGCGACGACGCGCGCGCGGCGACGAGCATGGGGTACGTGCCCCCGCACCTGCGCGGCGCCGGAGGCGCGAGCGACGGCGCGGCGGGCGCGGCGGGCGCGCCGCGCGACGGCGGAGGCGCGCGCGAGTGGGACGGCGCGCGACGCGCGAGCGACGCGCGCGACGGCGATCGACGGGCGCCGACGGGCGATCGCGGGGGATCGGCGCGCGCGGACGGCGCGCGGATGGATCGCGCGCCGGTGTTCGCGACGTGGCGGCCGAGCGCGCGCGTGGAGGCGCTGACGGAGGCGCAGACGACGGAGATTCGCGAGCGATTGGGCGTGACGGTGGAGATCGAGGAGGGCGAAGCGGCGGTGCCGAGCGCGATCGAATCGTTCGAGGACATGACGCTGGTGCGGGACATCATGGCGGACATTCGATACAGGGAGTACGATAAACCGTCGCCGATCCAGGCGCAGGCGATTCCGGTGATCCTGAGCGGACGCGACGTGTTGGGATGCGCGGAGACGGGGAGCGGGAAGACGGCGGCGTTTTCGATTCCGATGATTCAGCATGCGTTGAATCAGGCGCCGTTGAGGCAAGGGGATGGGCCGTACGCCATCGTTATGGCGCCGACGAGAGAATTGGCGCAGCAAATTGAAGCCGAAGCAAAGACGTTTACGAGAAGCTCCAAGGGGTTCAGAACGGCGATCATCGTCGGCGGAACGAACATGAGTGAACAACGAGGCGCTTTGCGAAGTGGTGTGCAGATCGTCGTCGCCACGCCGGGGCGATTGATTGATCACTTGCAGCAAGGGAACACGAATCTCAGCCGCGTCTCCTTCGTCGTTTTGGACGAGGCCGATCGCATGTTGGACATGGGTTTCGAGCCGCAAATTCGCGAGGTATTGATGAATTTGCCCAAGCCTCATCAAACGTTGCTGTTCTCCGCGACGATGCCGAGCGAAGTCGAGGCACTCGCGAGCGACTACTTGCATAAGCCGGTCAAGGTGAAGGTCGGCACCACGAGCGCACCAACGGCAAACGTGTCGCAGCATTTGGAAAAAGTCGTGGACGCGGAAAAGGTGGACAGACTCGTGACTATGTTGATAGGCGAGCAGCGCGAAGCGATGAAGCTCGGTCAAGACATGCCGATGACGGTTATTTTCGTCGAACGCAAGAATCGCGCGGACGAAATCGCGGAACTCTTGAACGCAGAAAACGTCCCCGCCGCGGCGCTTCACGGCGGTCGTTCTCAAGGTGAACGCGAGGCGGCGCTTCACGACTACAAAACGGGGCGATGTTCCGTACTCGTCGCCACCGACGTCGCCGCTCGCGGTTTGGACGTCAAGGGCGTCGCGCACGTTGTCAATCTCGATTTGCCGCGCAACTTTGAAGATTACGTCCACCGCATCGGTCGTACCGGTCGCGCTGGTATGTCCGGTCGTTCCACTTCTTTCTACACCGACCGCGACTCGTTCATCGTGGCTCAAATCAAGCGCGCGCTGTTGGAGCTTGAAGCCGGCAACGCGTTCGCGTTCGCCACCGGTCGGGAAGCACGCGCCAAGGAACGCGAAGAGGCCAAGGCGTGGCGAGAAGGTCGTACAGTCGAACCATCCGTCGTTGAAACCGACGGTGGCGTCACCATCGCCGTGGAAGACAAATTCAAGCACATGATTGTGAGCGCGCCCGCCGCCGCCTCTGGCGGTGGCGCGGGCGCCGCCGACGCCGCATTCGGTTCCGACTCCGACGACGACTGGTAACCGGCGTGGCACCTACCTTTTATTACGTTGACTCTAGTGATTAGTCCCTGACCGTGAAATAACACTCCTCGCGCGTCCTTCGTCCCTCGCCTCGCCCGCGCGGGGGCGTCAAAGCCGCCGCGAACGCATCTCGCGCCTCACCACGCCGCGCGCGAAGCCGCGCGAAGCGCCAGTCGAACGCGCGTCGCACGCGAACGAAACGCGTCGCAACACCGTGTCGCGCGGAGACGCGTACGGACGCCGCACGCGTCGGAGAGCGCCATGAGCGCGCGCACATCCGTCGTCGACGTCGCTTTTCGAGCGACGACGTTCGGGCTGTTCGCGACGACCTGCGTCGCCGGCGCGTGGTTCACCGCGACTGCGGCGAAGGGATTCTTGCATTACAGCGCGGCGAGCGAGGCGGTGAAGCGGGAGACGAGCGATGGGAAGGGGGGGAAGTGAACGAGCGGGAGGCGAGGCGAGGCCGAGGATAGCACACAAATAGACGACAATTAATTCAACAAAACACGCGTAGTAGACACCCGCGCATTCACTAACGAATTGGATCCTCGTCGCGAACGAAGGACAACAGCTTTTGGACGATGCGGGCGCCGTCTTCGCGAATGCCGGAGTGCATGTATTCGCTGGTGCTCCAGACGCGGGCGCCCCGAATTTTCGCAGCCGTTTCAGAGGCGAGATCGAAATCGACGAACATGTCCTCGACGTAACTCGCGCACGCCACTGGGACGGTATTATTCTTGGCCAGCTGCGCCGTATCGTACAACTTTGGCCATTCTTTGTCCTTTTTGAGCTCTTGAACGATCGCTTTGAACGGGCGAAGCGATGGGATGTCTTCGAAGAATGAAGAGTAAACACACTCCCCCGTAAACGCACGGCGCAATGAGTCATCAGACTCAGGCTCACCAAACGCGCTGTAAAGATCTTCGCCAACTCGCTCGAGCCACACTTGGTCGGCCGCACCGATGGCGCACGCACCGTTGCAATAAATCGCCTCGTGCAGGACCGCGTACAACGGGTTCGTCTCGAAGTGCCTAAACGAGTTTTCCACTTCAATCAAAAACTTGTGCGGCAAGTGAGCTCCAACAATTTCTTCGTCGGCATAATGAATCTCTACGTACTGCATGATGTAATGCAACCTCTCCATCCCCTGCGCTGTGCCTAAATTAGAAAAACCGAGCGCTCGTACCAGCGGAACGGTGAGCAACCCACCGCCGGGCAAGATCCGTGGACCTTCGTTCTGAAGTTGGACATACAGCGCATAGAGGCGGTCGACATCGTACGGAAATCTTTCGAAATATTTTCTGTTTTGCGTCTGAACGCGCTCGAACAATTTTCGATACGCGTTTAACGCACTCGCTGGTTCGTCGATGAGCGGAGGCAAACCGCCAGTAAGCAGCGCTTCTTTCACGCCTTCGGGAGCGAAAGACAAATACGTCGTGATGCAAAAGCCGCCGAAGGATTGCCCAAGCAGCGTCCATTTCACATCTTCACCGAGCACCGTCTTACGGAACAACTCGGCGTCTTTCACGATGCTGTCTGCTCGGAAATTCTTCAAGTGAACGGCCCACGCCTTCGCCGGCGACGTGTTTTTGTCGGTCCAATGTCTGGGGTACGACAAGGGATGTCCAGACGCATCCCGGTTGAGCGTTGGATGGACAATCTCGCTGTCGCTACGTCCCGTGCCTCGTTGATCCATCAAAAACACTCGATGTTCCTTGACCATTTCCCCCAACCAGCCGCTCGCCTCGAGCGGTCCCGCGCACTCGAATCCGGGTCCGCCTTGCAAAAACAGTACCGCCGGCAGCGACTTCCGCTCCTCGCTCGTGAGTTTCCCTCGAGCCGCCGTCACCACTTCTCGAAAAAACACGCGCATCGCGTTCGAATCGCCTCGAGCGTGACACACGGGCACCTGCGTCGCGTCGCCGTCGCCGTCAGTCAGCAGTTTTTCGCCCTCGCGCGCCGCGCGCGCCGCGTCGAGTCGAAAACGCATCGACACGCGTCGGGACGCACCGCGATGAAGTGATCGCGGACGTGCAAACCTTTCACGCGATAGTCTTCCGTGTACAAAGCGCCGACTTCCGGGGCGGAAGCGACCACGTCGGCGGAACTTTGAGCCGTTTTCGCGCGCTTCACTCGACTGTTGGACGATCGCGCGGGGCTGGTCATGGCGGATGAACGTCGATGAGCGTGCGCGCGCGCGCGTGGAGCCTGGGCGCGTGAAACCGCGTGCGCACGCATGGGTGTGCGGTGGGTTCGGGTAACCGCCGCCGCGACGTCGGCCGAGAGCGCGTCTCTCGGAGAGACAAAGCCGAAGGATGCGGCGACGGACGCGAAGGAATGCGCTAAAGTTTTATTTCACATTCAGGCTAAAGCTTTTGAGTCATGAGTGGTGCTGCGATACTGTGTGGACGAAAGCTCGCTCGTCGAATTTAATCGCTCTTCTTCGCCGACGCCGTCTTGGGTTCTTCGTCGTCGTCGTCGCTAGTTTCGTTGAGCCGAATCTCGGTTTCGTCTAGCTCGGCGCGGAGCGCGTTGACGCGCTGTTGCTCGAGCTTGCTCTGGGCTTCCTCGTCGACGCCGCCCGCGAGAGCGTCGGCGGCGTCGGAGACGGCGCCGCTAATTATGCCTCGAACCGAACTCACAGCGGCGACGGCGCGACGAAGGGCCTCGCTTTCATTCGCCGCGTCAGCTTGCTCTTCTGCCATGGCGAGTTGATCCTTGAGTTCTTCGTACTTTTGCATCAACTCTTGCCTTCGCGTGGTGAACTGCGATGGAAAGAGCTGCGGAAAGTACTTTTGAATGAAACCAAACACCAAGACGTGACCGACGGGGGTGATGGGCGTGATGAGGATTATCATGAAGGGTACGAATGTGAAGACGTCCAAAAATGTGCGGCGCAAGACTTGCACCTCGCGCGGGCGCAAGGTGGTGCCGAACGCTGCGCGCAAGAAGAGACGAACCGAGGTTCCGATGTCTGAACCCAGCAACCTAACACCACGCACGAGGAAAGTTCCAGCTTCGCGAATGGTTTCCACCGACTCGTTAACCGTCAGTGACATGCGCTCTCGCATCATATCCAGCGACATCGCTACGTTGGGTTCGTCGGAAATGGCCAATCTCGACTTCATGTCGGGAATTTCCATGGCCAACTTTGATAAAGCTTCGTCGTCGATGAGCTGCGATTGTTGGCGATCGACGAGAGATATTAACCTTCGCAAGGACAAGTCCATGACGCCAAACTCGGCGACCATGAGACGCATGTCCTTCATTTCTCCCCTGGAAAGCGTATCCGGCGGCGCCGCCACTTCTTCCTCGAGCGCCAACATGATGCGCTCCATCTCCATTTGTAACGTACGCACCGCAAAGACACGACGAAGCGTCGATACCTTCTCGTCGCTATCACGTATCTTGTCTCCGAGCGCGACGCGCGAAAGCGCAGAGTTACGCCCTTGCGCCATGATGGCGTCGCGCGCTCGCTGCGCCTCGGTCAACGCCTTGTCTCTATCCTGCACCTCTATAGTCAGGCGTAGCACCCGCGCCTCGCGCTTCTCTCGCGGCACTCTCGGAACGGGATATGCCTTCAAAACTTCTACGACGCCCGAGTCTCCTATGTTAAGCCCGTTAATACGCGCCCAAACTCCTCGCGAGTACTGCGCCGCGCTCTTGATGGACTCGCGCGGGCTCGCCTTGAGCTGCTCTAGACCCTCCCCGAGGACGCCCTCCGCGCTTCGCACGCGTCGCGAGGTGAATCTCCCCACCCTGCGTCCGAGTGGACGTAACCTCGCGCCGACTTGGGTCTCCCCCTGATCCTCCTCTGCCGCCTCGAGCGCGTCTTCGGCTTGCTCCAGCGCGCGCTCGGCTTCGGCGCGAGAGCCGTACGGAAGATACGCCGCCATCTCCCGACACCGCGCCTCCACGCGCGCGCCCAAGTCCGCAAACTTATTTTCCAATTCAGCCCGCGCGGCGTCGGGATCGTCGAACAAGCTGTCCCACCTCCCCGCCATCGCCGCCGGCGCCGCGCGCAATTTTTCCTGTTCAACCTCGAGCTTGGACATCACCTCCACCATCTCCTCCAACGCGCTCATCGCCTCCTCCAGCTCCGCGCTCGGCACCGCGAACGCACTCAACGGTTTCCCACCGAACAACTTATTCGACTCGTTCCCATCCGCGTCCGCGTGCACCACGAAGAAGTCGTTCGCGAGCGACTTTTCGCACTCCACCACCGTCCCGTACAGCTCTCGCAACTGCGTCAGCGACTCCAACCGCGTCAGCCTCCGCGCGGCGTCCGCGCGCGCGCCCTCATCGCTGCTCAACGGTTCCCCGCCCGCGCTCGACGCCGCGCTGAAACTGAACCCGCTCGCGTTCGGGTCTCCGAACCCTTCGCACTCGTTCCCCGTCCCCTCGCTCGGCGTCTTCCCCGACGACGATTCCCCCCCCGCCGACGCCGCGTCTCGGATCGCGCGCGCGCGCGTCGCCCCGCGCGCGTCCATCGCGCTTCGCGCGTCGTCCCACCGCGCGCCCGCGTCCCACCGCGCGCCTCCGCGCGCGTCCTCGCGCGTCCTCGCGCGCGCGCGTCCCATTGACGTCGACGTCGCGCGCGCCGTCGTCGCCCGCGCCGCGCGCGCCGCGCGCCCGCGCGCCGTCGCGCGCGCCGCGCGCGCCGCGCCCGTTCGTCCTCCCGGCGCCGCGCGCGCCGCCATCGCGCGTCGTGCGTCGCGCGCGCGTCGCGCGCGTCGACGTGTGCGCGCGCGTTCGGTCCCCCGCGCGCGCGATCGATCCTTCGACGCGTCGATCGAACCTCGGCGCGTCGATCGAGTCGCGCGCGCGAACCTCGACGCGTCGATCGACCGAACGAAGATTGAATCGAGCTCGAGATCGACGCGGCGCGCGACGCGGCGCGCGACGGCGGAGCGCCGCGCGTCGGGTCGACATGCCCGCCGCCGCGTCGAGGACCGCGCTCGGCGCGGCGTGCTGGACGGCGACGGAGAAGGTGAACGCGGAGCTGTTCGCGCTGACGCACGGGGCGTTCGTGCGACAGATTTTGCGCGATCACGAGGACGACGTGGAGTGCGCGAACGCGGCGCTCGAGCGCGTCGGACGCGCGATGGGGGCGAGGATGGTGGAGGAGTTTTTGTCGAGGACGAACGCGAGCGGAGGGGCGTGCGCGACGTTCGAGGAAGCGATGGAGATGACGACGCGGGTGGGATTGAAGATGTTTTTAAACGTCGACGCGAAGACGAGGGATTGGAGCGAGGAGCGAGACGAGTGCGTGATTGAGATGGAGAGTAATCCGTTGGCGGAGTTTGTGGAGTTGCCGGGGAAATATGGGGATTTGAGTTACTGTAACGCGCTGTGCGGGGCGATTCGCGGGGCGTTGGAGACGGTTCGCGTGCGGACGACGTGCGCGTTCGAGAGCGATCCCTTGAGAGGGGAGGGCGAACGATTCGCGATTCGGGTGAAGCTATTAGAGCTCGTGCCCGAGGAGTATCCTTTCGACGATTGAGAGATGTAATGTATGTAGAGCGCCGACGCGCGTAAGAGAACCGAACGACGACGTCTTCGCGCGAAGAAAAGAGGCTTGTGAAGGTGATGGATCGCTACAATGAATCGCCGCTAAAAATGCTTTAAATAATCCCTAAACGCGTTCTGAGCCATGCTGGGAAGAACATACGAGTAAACCCTTCGCCTTTGACGATCGGGAAGATGATCTTGCACGCGCCGGCTAAAATGTTGCCGCCTTTAAACAAGCGCTCGGGCGTCGGAAGCGGCACCATGAGGCGACCGATGCCGAAGAGCGCGACGCTGAAAAAGTGACTGACCAAATTGAGCGGATTCGGATCAAGACCGCCCAAAAGCGCGATCGGACCTCGGGCGTAGCTACCGCCGAGCTTGAGGTACTCGAAGCACGCCTGACGCATCTCCTCCATGCTCGTGTCCCCGCTCGAGCAAAAGACGGCGTACAACGCGTTCGCCAACGTGTTGATAGTCAGCGCCGGACGCGTGCGATGACGATAAAACTCATCAAGTTTCGCCCCGGTCAGCGCTGCGTCTGAGAAATCGGGTAAAGGCGAGAGCATAGATTTGAAGGTGGCGATGTCGTTGAGCGCCACCGTCATGCCGCCGCCGGTGAGCGGGTGACGCATGTTGAATGCGTCACCCAACATCACGGCACCGGGCGTACGCTGCGGTTTCGCCGCCATCGTTTTATTTGGCATGGATCTAAACTGCCCGTTCTCGACCGCCTTGATTAAGTGCGGCTGGAGTTGCTCCGGAACCTGCGGCACGATTTTCTCGAGCACGTACTTGGCCATCTCGCCTTTGGCCACGCTCGGCATCTTCACCGACGCCGGAATGTCAACCAAACATCGCACTTCGGTCGAGGAGATCGGATAGAACAACACGGGCGACGGGTCGCCTAGCACCACGTGTCCGTGGCTGCCGTTTGGAAGTAAATCGCTCGGCGCGCCTTTTAAAATCACGCCGACAAAGTGGCTCGGATGGTCCGGCGACGCCTGCGGGCTCAGTTTGGAGCGCAGACTGCTAAAGTGGCCGTCGCACACGATCGTAAGCGGCGCAAACACGGTTTTCGTGACGCTGGGCCCGGGTATCACCTGTTGCTTCTTCTCGTCCCAGACGTCGCCGACGGTGTACGACACCCCGCCGACGGTTTCGCCCTCCTTCCAATCGCCACCCTCGCGATTCAACAGCTTCTTCACCGTGCCTTGACGCAATTCGACGCCCTTAACCTTCATCGCCGCCTGGCGAAGCTTTTGTACGAATCGCCCGTTGTGAAAACTGCGCCCCGCGACGTCGTCCGACCGCCCCTCGAGCGGGTACGTCATCGTCGCCACCTCGCCGTTTTTAAACATCGTGTATCCATACACCTTTTGCGCGTCGATCCCCTCCACGCACGACTCCAGCCCAAGCTCCTTGAGCTTCAAGTACCCTCCCGGCTGCAGCAACTCCCCCACGATTCGATCCGGCGTGCTCAAGTCTCGCTCCACGCACAGCACCCTGCGACCCTCGCCGCCGAGCGAATGCGCCAGGCTCGCCCCCGCCACGCCCGCGCCCACGATCACCACGTCCCACGCCCCGTCGTCTTCGTTCGTCGTCCCCGTCGCCATCGCCGTTCCGTTCGTCCCGTTCGCGGCGACGCGCTTCGCCTTGCGAAAGCTCACCATCGCGTTCGCGCCTTATCGCCGCGCCGCGTCCCGATCGATCCCGCGCCTTCGCCCGTCCTCGCGCGTCCTCGCGCGCGCCTCCCGGTCGTCACCGACGACGCCCGCGTCCTCGAGCGGCCCTCGCGACGCTCGAGCCTCACCGTATCGCGCGCGCGCGTCGCGTCGTTCGACGCGTTCGCCTCGGGCGATCGACGCGTCGACGTCGTCGACGTCGTCGACGGATTCCGCGCGCGCGTCGTCCCGATCCGCGCGTTCGCGCCCGCGATCGCGCGCGGAGGGCTCGACCGCGCGCTTCCGCGACGCGCCGCGCGCGCGCGCTCGCGCGTCGAGGTGTGCGGCGCGCGCGCGCGCGTCCGCGACGACGACGACGCGACTTTGTATGGGCAAACAGTCAGCGGTGCGAACGCGCGCATCGTCGACCGTCGCGAATCCGCGCGCGCGGCGCGACGCGGCCGCACACGCGCGCGCGACGCGCGTCGACGCGAATCGACGCGTCGCGGAAGCGTCGACGCGCCCCCGACGCGGCCGCGATGCGGTCGATGTTCGACGACGCGCCGGCGACGGCGCGCGGCGGCGGCGCGCGACGACGCGACGGCGACGACGCGACGGCGAGCGACGACGCGACGGCGAGCGACGGCGAAGGCGACGCGCTGAAAATCAACGAAAAGTACGCCGCGCGGTTCGAACACAACGAACGAAGGAAGGAGACGCACCGATTGCAGGCGAAGCTGGAGCGGGAGTACGCGCGGGGCGCGCTGCGCGCGCGCGGCGACGGGAAGAGCGAGAGCGAGACGAGCGGGGAATCGAGCGATGGGACGTCGAGCGATGAGGAAGAGACGCTGGAGCGAGCGCTGGACGGGGCGTTCGCGGAGGCGCTGACGAAGATTCGGAGGAAGGATCCGAGCATTTACGACGCGGAGACGAAGCTGTTCGACGAGGCGAGCGAGGACGAGGACGACGAGGACGGGGGGGGGAAGAAGGAGGCGACGTCGACGAAGAGGACGAAGAAGAAGACGAGGGCGACGTTGCGCGAAGTCGTGGCGACGCAGTTGCTGGAGGGTGGGGCCACCGCGCTCGAGGAGGCGGAGGCGGAGGCGGAGGCGGCGCGCGCGAACGACGAACCGTCGTACGTCGAGGAGCAAGCGGCGCTGAAGCGCGCGTTCAAGGACGCGGCGGCGGGCGGTGACGACGACGAAGACGATGAAGACGAGAGTGGTCTCGTGGTGAAACGGCGCGCGGCGGCGATGACGGCGGCGACGGAAAAGTTGTCTGAATACTTTGACGCGAGACGCGGCGACGCGAACGATTTGAGCGCCGAGGATAAATTCTTGCGAGACTACTTGCTGGAGAAACAGTGGATGAAGGAAGACTCGAAGAAAGATTCCGCGGCGGTGCGGTTTCAAACATTAGGGCCGCCATCGAGCGACGAGGACGACGACGCGGGCGCCGACGACGAGTCGAGCGATTCCGAACTCCTCGATCGCGCCGAGGCGTTCGAGCACAAGTACAACTTTCGATTCGAAGAGCCGGGCGCGGATCGGCTCGTGTCGCACTCGCGTCACATCGAAGGCTTAGTTCGTCGCGAGGATTCGAAGCGCAAGGACAAGCGAAAGAAAGTGCGAGAGCGCAAAGAATCTGAGCGAGCCAAGCTCCTCGCCGAGGTGCGTCGTCTGAAGAATCTCAAGCGCGAAGAAATCGCAAACAAGATGCGTCAAATCTCCGCCGTCGGTGGGTTGAAGGGCGGCGGCGCGAAGGTGGCGGATTTAACTGAAGAATTCGACCCCGAAGCGCACGACCGAGCGATGCAAGAGATGTACGGTGACGAGTATTACGACGCCGCGGGAGAGGACGGCGAAGACGAAGTCTTCGGCGAGCTGGAAAAGCCCGAGTTCGGGGACTTGGAGGAGGAGATGAAGGAACTTTTGAAGGGTGCAGGGAAACCTGACGATGACGATTTAGATGATGACGATCATTTCGACGATGACGACGAACCGGCGCCGGACGAAGAAGAAGAAGAAAACAAATTTAGCAAGCGCGCCGCGAAGAAGTGGCGCAAGGAGCTTGAGGCGAAGATGGACGAGTACTACAAGCTGAACGCCGAAGATTTCATCGGTGAAGCGCCGACACGCTTCCCGTACAAGGAGGTGGCGCCGAAGATGTTCGGTCTGACCACGCGCGACGTGCTTCTGATGGAAGACAAGCACCTGAACCAAATCGTCGGCTTGAAGAAGCTCGCGCCGTATCGCGACGACGCAAACGACGCCGCCGTGGACGCCAACCAACGCGCGAGAGCGCGTCGCATGGCGAAAGAGTTCTTAGAGAAAGCCAAAGACAAGAAGAATCGTTCGTCGCGACGCAGAAAAGACAAAACCAAGCGCGAGGACGACGACGAAGCTTCGGACGGTTCTGACGACGACGCCAAGGCGCGCGCGCGGTCGTACGCCGACTCGGCGTTCGGCAAAAAGCGTAAATCCGAAGCGCCGCTTCGAAACACCACCGCGGATGACGCATCCACCGGCGTGGGTAAGAACGCTCGGAAAAACGCGAAGAAGCGCGCGAAGCGCAAAGCCAAAGAAATAGCGAGCGCCGCCGTGTAACCGTCGAACCGCACATGTCCGCGCGTCTCGCGTCGCCTTCGGGCGCGCTCGCGCCCCGTCTCCGACAGTCGCCGTCGCGACCCTCACCGGTGACGCATCGCGCGCCTCGCGTCGCGCGCGCCTCGCCGTGGAGCTATCCCGACGGCAGCAACCCACTCGAAGGTTTCTTCGCCTCGTCGAGCCCGATCGACGGCTTGGGCGCGCTCACGGGGTACTGGTACCTCGACGTCTTCGCGGGCATGAACGTCGTCTTGCTGTGCGCGCTCGCGCTGACGATGGACGACGAGACGTTCGATCGGCGCGACGGCGATTGATTACGTGCGGGGCGACGTAACGTGGATGACGAAAACCCGTAACTTCGTCGTGTCCGAGGCGACGCGATCGCTCCTCTTCAAGTTTATCGTCATTCTGCTAAGTGTTCGTCATACTCTGGCGATTAAACACCTAGTAAAGGGGATGTGGTCTAGTGGTATGGTGAGTCTTTCACGCCGACGTGACCTCGCGCATACCCACACCTTGAAAAGTCCTATGTACTGACTGTACGCTCTCGTTCGTTGATCAATAGATTCTCCCTTCGGGTAATACCCAGCGCTGAATAGCGCTTGCTTGAACTTGGGAGAGGCCCCGCGTTCGATTCGCGGCATCCCCCTTAGAATCCAATTTTTTGCGGGGTCGGTTCCCGCCGACACCCATGACCCGCGTTAACTTTTGCTCGCTTTGTAATACAACCATTCTAACGGAGCGCGCTAAGCGCTAAGCGTCGTCGAGCTAAGCGTCGCGCAGATGGACGCCGCGAAGTCGCTCGCGCGCGGCGACGTACGCCGGCGATTTCGGCGGGCGGCGCTGCGTCGGCGTCGCCGCGTTTGCTTCAACCTTGACGTCCTCCTTGACGTCGCGAGGTCTTTGATGCCGCGCCTTGGACGCGGTGGCGAACGTGAAAGGTTCGCTCGTCGTCGTCTCGTGTTTCCACGTCGAGCCGTCGAGGCGATTGGCAAGCGCGTTCTTTTCCTCCCGCTGTTTTCGCGCACTTTGTTGTCGCGCCAGGAACGACTCCAAACCTTTCGGCATCACTCCGCTCGACGACGGCGTCGCCGGCGCTGGAGATGCGCTGGAGCTCTCCGGATCGTCTACTAGAATCGTCGTCGAACGACGCTCTCGCGACGTCTGCCCCGGGGCGCTAATCTTTGGCGCGAACGTACAATCGCGCAAATCATCCTCGACTTTCGCCTCGCGCTCGGCCTCGAGAATCGCTTCTTTACGTTGCGCCCACACGCGCGAACGTTCGACGAAAGATCCAGACTTTTTCTTGTACAAAGACGCCGAGATTTCTCGAGACCGTCTCGAAATGTTCGGCGCAAACGTGCACGATTCCAATTCCTTCAATTCCTCGCGCTCGCGCGTCGGCAACGTCGACGCGCGATCGCTCGCCGCCGGTTTCGCGTCGTTCGTTCGTTGTTTTTCCCGATATTTCTTCGCCAATCGTCGACTCGCCTCGCTAATCTTCGGCGCGAACGACGTCTCCGCCTCCGCCGTCGTCGTTTTCACAGATTTCGCGACGCCGCTCTCTCCGCGATACAGCCTGTCCGACGCCTTCGCGATCGCATCCGCGCTCATCGTTTTCACCGCTCGCACCGGCGTCTCCGCCGCCTTCTCGCGTTTCTCCGTCGCCGCCTTCGCCGCCGCTCGCGAACTCGCCGTCTCGCGCGGCGCCGCCGCCGCCGTCTTCGCCGCCGCGCCGCCGCCGCTCGCGCCGCTCGCCCCCCCTCCCGACTCCCGCTCGAGCCACATCGATCGCACGCGTAACTTCTCCCTCCTGCGCGCGCGAGATCGCGTCATCGCTCGTCAGCGTTGTTGCGCATCCACGCACCATCGCGTCGATCGCATCGCGTCGCATCCTTCGTCGCGTCGCGCCCCTCGTCGCGTCGCGCGTCGCGTCGCGTCGCGTCGCGTCGCCGCGCACATCACTTCGCACGTCACCGCGTCCGGCGCGCCTCGCGTCGAAGGCGCCACCGTCGCCATCGCGCGCGTCGGTTAGTTTAAACCACCACCAGACGCGCGCGCGCCGCGTCGCGACGACCGACCGACCGAGTCGGTCGGCAAAAGATGATGGGCGATTTCGCGCGTAATATACGTGCGACGACCCATGAAAGGGGCAAAATGAACGACACCACAGTTCGACCGCATCCGCGACCGCTGTCGCGCACGGACGCGTTTAATAACGAATTTACGTATAAAACCCAACCCACAGATGTGCTGGAGAAACGGGTTCCGAAAAAAGACGAGTTAAAGAAAAAGCTAGTCGCGGTTGAACTGGTATGCCAAGCATTTATTT